>VTLG01000216.1_pt1 | contig 17517 bp, 14 predicted proteins | sample 4694571 | NCBI WGS metagenome assembly VTLG01 (sample SAMN12604809, study PRJNA352737) | marine metagenome | biome: ENVO:00000447; feature: ENVO:00000209|ENVO:00000569|ENVO:01000036; material: ENVO:00002151; isolation source: viral sequences binned using virsorter ... | reverse complement strand
CCTTGGGGACCTTAAATCTTTAGAAGGTTTATCTCAAGCACTAACAGAGGGCAGTTCAGCAGCAGCAAAGGTTGTCTTTTTAGTCAGCCCATCCTCGACTACAAAACCAAAGACACTAGCTCAAGCTGGTAACGGTGCCATAGTGCAGGGTCGAGCAGAGGATGTCCAAGTTGTACAGGTTGGTAAAACTGCTGACTTCAGAACAGCTGCTGAAATGATATCTACTTTAGAAAGAAGAATCAATGAAGCTTTTCTTGTATTACAGATTCGACAAAGTGAAAGAACTACAGCAGAGGAAGTACGTCTGACTCAGCTAGAGCTAGAGCAACAGCTTGGCGGATTATTTTCATTGCTCACGGTAGAGTTCCTCATACCTTATTTAAATAGGACATTACATATTCTGCAAAGAAATAATGAAATTCCTAAGATCCCTAAAGATTTAGTTAGACCACAAATAGTGGCTGGTGTTAATGCTTTAGGAAGAGGACAGGATAGAGAAAGCTTGACTCAATTCGTAACAATACTGGCTCAGACTATGGGACCAGAAGCGTTAATGAAATATGTAGAACCAGCTGAATATATAAAACGATTAGCAGCTGCACAAGGTATAGATGTTTTAAATCTTGTTAAGAGTAAAGAACAACTAGAACAAGAAATGCAGCAACAACAACAAGCAATGCAACAACAGGAAATGACAAAGCAAATGGGACAACTTGCCAGTGCTCCAATGATGGATCCTAGTAAAAACCCAGCTCTAATGGAACAACCTGAAGAAGCAGAACAACCACCTATAGAAGAATAAAATGTCTGAAACTTTAACAGTAAATAATGAACCTAATTCAGAAGTTCTAAGTGCGGAAGAACAGGATTCGTTACAACTTGGTGAAGAGATGCAAGCCGAGCAAGAACAATTACTTGCCGGTAAGTATAAGAATGCTGAAGAATTAGAACAAGCATATGTAGAACTCCAAAAAAAATTAGGAGAGAATACAAAAGAATCTGAGTCAACTCAAGAAGTAGAAACAGAAGAATCAACAGAACCAGAACTATATAATCAAGATGGATCAGTTAACTATGAATCCGTTAATAAAGATTATGGTGAAAAATTAGGAAGTTTATTTAAAGAAAATAATGTAGATCCTTATAGTATTGCCGATCATTTTTATAAAAATAATGGTCAAATAACTGAGGAAATGCACAACCAATTAACTGGAGCTGGTCTATCTAAAGAGACAGTTGATGCATATTTAGCTGGTAGATCTAAAGAGATGGGCTATAACTCTGACATTAGTCAAGCTGATATTGACTCTATACAAAAATCAGTTGGAGGAGAAGCTTCATATAAATCGTTAATGAATTGGGCTTACAATAACTTGTCTAAAGATTCTGTTGAATCCTTTGATAACTTAATAGTTTCTGGAGATAAAAATTCTATCCAACTAGCAGTTAATGGTTTACTTGCACAATATCAAAACGCTAACGGTTACGAGGGAAGAATGCTTACAGGCAAACCAGCCAAAACAAATACAGATGTTTTTCAAAGTCAAGCTCAATTAGTTGAAGCTATGAATGATCCTAGATATGACAGAGATCCAGCTTATAGAGCAAACATCGCAGCAAAACTAGAAAGATCTAATTTGGAATTTTAATTATGGCACCAAAAGGGAAGGGGAGCTACGGAACTAAAAAAGGTAGACCACCTAAGAAATAAATTATGTACCAACCAAAACCTATACCAAGAAAACCTCCAAAATCTCCAAAGAGACCAGCCCCAGCACGAAAATGTCCATCTGGATTTAGATGGGACAGTGTACAAAATAGATGTGTACAAGCTGGGGTAGGTCCAGAGTACAAACCATGAAAACTAAAGACTTAGATACGTTACTTCAAAATGAGTATGCGTATGAACCACCTATACAAGTATTACCAAAACAAAAAACCATGACACCCGAAGCAGAAAGATTTAATGGCTGGGCAGCAATGCTTGGCTTCGTAGCAGCTCTTGGAGCCTACGTAACAACAGGACAAATAATACCAGGAATTTTCTAATGGCAGCAATCTCACTAACAAGAGAAAGCACACAAACAAATTGGCAAAAGTTTTGCGAGTGGGTTACTAGCACAGAGAACCGCCTATATGTAGGTTGGTTTGGTGTGTTAATGATCCCTTGCTTACTTGCTGCTACTACTTGCTTTATACTCGCCTTTATCGCAGCACCGCCTGTTGATATAGATGGCATACGTGAGCCAGTTTCCGGCTCGTTATTATACGGGAGCAGTCGTCCCAAGCTCTAACGCAATCGGACTACATTTTTACCCAATCTGGGAAGCTGGCACACTGGACGAGTGGCTATATAACGGCGGACCATATCAACTCATAGTCTTTCACTTCTTAATAGGAGTACTTGCATATGCAGGAAGACAGTGGGAGCTTTCATACAGACTAGGTATGAGACCTTGGATATTTGTTGCTTACACAGCACCAGTATCAGCAGCTTTAGCTGTATTTCTAGTTTATCCATTTGGTCAGGGTTCATTCTCTGATGGCATGCCTTTAGGAATAAGTGGAACATTCAACTTTATGTTTGTCTTCCAAGCGGAACACAACATCCTTATGCACCCATTCCACATGCTCGGTGTGGCAGGGGTTTTTGGTGGGGCTTTGTTTGCTGCTATGCACGGAAGCCTTGTTACTTCCTCAATCATTAGGGAGACCTCGGAGAGTATCTCACAGAACTATGGCTACAAGTTTGGTCAGGACGAGGAAACTTATAATATAGTTGCTGCTCACGGATATTTTGGGAGATTAATTTTTCAATATGCGTCTTTCAATAACTCTCGTTCTCTTCATTTCTTTCTTGCTACTTGGCCGGTTGTTGGCATATGGCTAACATCTATGGGTATTTGCACAATGGCATTTAACCTTAATGGATTTAACTTTAACCAATCAATTGTTGATACTAATGGAAAAGTTATACCTACATGGGCAGATATTGTTAACAGACAGAACCTTGGTTTTGAGGTTATGCACGAGCGTAACGCTCATAATTTTCCACTTGATTTAGCATGTACTGAATCAACAGAAGTTGCACTAACAGCCCCACAAATTGGCTAAAAAATTTTTAACAGTTTCAACACTAATAACAAATTTATTTATCATCGCTGGTGTAACAAGACACTGGAATAATATGGCACAACAATCAACTACTGGATTTGGCGTAGCCCATCCTGTTCAATTTTTAAAAACAGAGCAACAAGTTAAAAAGAAGGAAGCTCCTAAAGATGAAGCTAATAAAGCTTATAAAGAACCTGAAGGAGACGCTTCTTACTAACGTTACGTCCGTTCATCCCTAACGGGACGCATGACTCCTAAGCATGGAACGGGGCTTAGGTATATGGAGATGACACATGAAAGTTACTTTCGTATATCGTGGCGTTGCTTACACAAGAGTAATCGGTTAGGCGATCTTGGGGAGGTTCAATTCCTCCCTACTCAATATGGCTTTTTGCCTCTACGGAGATACCAATTAGCCGTCTAGACGGTGGGATAGACCACAAATGACAATGAGTCCAATTAAGACTCACAACTTTTTACGTAAAGAGACAAGCAAATATACCCTTAACAATTAATAAAGACAATGGCACAACAAGCCACAACAGCTACAGCCAATGGTCCTATTTATGGTGGTGCCAATAATGGTGCCTTAACAGGACTTGGTACAGCTGACGAAAGGAGAGCCCTTTATTTAAAAATCTTCTCTGGTGAGATGTTTAAAGGCTTCCAACACAACACAATTGCAAGGGACTTAGTAACAAGACGTACCTTAAAGAACGGCAAATCATTGCAGTTCATCTACACAGGACGCACAAAAGCTGAGTTCCATGTTCCAGGTCAGAGCATACTAGGTAATGATGAGAAAACTCCTCCAGTAGCAGAGAAGACTATCACTTGTGATGATCTATTAATCTCAAGTGCATTCGTTTATGAATTAGATGAGACACTTGCTCACTACGATCTACGTGGAGAAATCTCAAGAAAGATCGGATATGCTCTTGCTGAAAACTATGACCGTAGAATTTTCAGAGCAATTACAAAAGCTGCAAGACAGCCTTCTCCAGTAACAATGTCTAACTTCGTTGAGCCAGGTGGTTCCGTAGTTAAAGTTGGTACTGACAGTAGCACTACAGCTGCTGACGCATATGATGCTGGCAAACTTGTAGATGCTTTCTATGACGCTGCTGCAATCCTAGATGAAAAAGGAGTTTCAGGTGATGGTCGTGTTGCTGTTATTAACCCACGTCAATACTATGCACTTATACAAGGTGCTGCTGCTGGTAGTGGATTAATCAACCGTGACGTTACTGGTACTGCATTACAGTCTGGTAATGGCATCATCGAGATTGCTGGTATTAGAATTTACAAATCAATGAACATTCCGTTCTTTGGTAAGTTTGGTACAGACCCAGCTAAAAACCCAAGAGCTTCTAATGATAATGCTGGAAGCTTTGTTGGTGAAGCAATGGGAGATCAAGATTCTAAGACAACACCTTCTAACTCAAACACACAGAAGACAATCAACAACTATGGTACACAAGCTAAGTTTGCCAATAGCTGTGGATTAATCTTCCAGAAAGAAGCTGCTGGTGTAGTAGAAGCAATCGGACCTCAAGTACAGGTAACTTCTGGAGATGTTTCAGTTGTATACCAAGGTGACGTAATCTTAGGTCGCCTAGCTATGGGTGCAGATTTCTTAAACCCTGCTTGTGCAGTTGAACTAGTTGCTGGTATTGATGTTTCTTCTAACTTCAATAACACTGCTGTTTCTAACGCAAGTTTCACTTAAGTTTTATACACAATGGGAGTCTATATGGCTCCCTTTTTTTTATTTATATTATGACAACTCCCACAACAATAGATACCGAGACCGAACTCTCCGCTGTAAATACGATACTGGGAGCTATTGGTCAATCTCCAGTTACAACATTAGGAACCGTAACCTCAGATACTACTAATACAGCTTTTGAAATATCTAATACTTTTGAGAACCCAGAGATAGCACTCATATACCAAATATTAAAAGAGTGTAATTTTGATGTACAGAATGAAGGTTGGGTATTTAATAGAGAAAATCATGTTCCTTTTACCCCAGATCAAACAACACAACACATAACAATACCTTCTAATGTTTTAAGAATAGATCAAGAAAATCCAGAAAATAAAAGAACAGATCCTATTAGAAGAAATGGAAAATTATATGACAAAGTAAACCATACATATGAATGGGGTACTGATGAGCTGCATTTTAATGTTGTTTATTTATTTACATATGATGATTTACCTTCAGTTTTTAAAAGATACATAACTTATAAAGCAGCTGGTAGAGCAGCTACACAGATGGTTACTAACCCGCAATTAGTTCAACTTTTACAAGTACAAGAACAAATGGCTAGGGCTTCGTGTATGGAATATGAATGTAATCAAGGTGACTACAACATGTTAGGTATGCCTCATAACACTCATTACTCAACCTATAAACCTTATCGAGCATTACAGAGATAATGGCAACAGTAACACAACAGATACCTAATTATATTTTAGGAATTTCAGATCAGCCAGATGAATTAAAATTAAATGGACAGGTAAAAGATTTACAAAATGCATATCCAGACATTACTTTAGGATGTACAAAAAGAGCTGGTAGTAGATTTATAAAAAAAATAGCTGCACCAGCTTCCGGTCAAATAAGTTGGTTCAATATTTATAACAGTGAAGATAACCAATACATATGTAATGTAGATCAAACTGGAAAGATAACTGTTTTTAGAAGTTACGATGGTGAAGAAATTCCAGTTGATTATTCAGGTACTACTGGTACTAACAAAGCAGATTATTTAAATGGTTGGACTAAAGCATCTGACATACAAGCTTTAACTTTAAACGAACAAACATTCTTAACTAACAGAACTAAGACAACAGCAATGAAACCTGTGAAGGATGCAAATAATAATCTCACAGGATTTGGTTCACCAGAATTAGTTAACGAAGCAATTATTGAATTAAAAACCATATCTTATGGTAAGCAGTATGCATTAAATATTTATGATCCTGCAAATCCAGGAAGTCCAGTTTCAGAAACTAGAGCTACTTCTCTATCAGCTTATCAAAACTTTGTTTCTAATAAAACTAATGATGGTAAATGTAGAGGTATGTGCAGAGAGGTTATAAATGCTACACATGCTACTAAAACAAATTTAAGATATGAAATAGATATTAGATGTACACCTGTAGTTGATCCAAATAATATTGGAAGTAATACTCAAGGTCCTAAATATGACGATTCTTATCAAGAATTTGCTAAATTGCAATTTGGTGGAGAAGGTTGGCAAACAAATGATGTTCATACTTATACCACTTCAAAAAATAGTACTGGGCAAGTTGTAGTTAAATCTCATGTAACTATAAAATCATATTGCAATATTGCTAAAGTCAGACCTCCAGCAACTTCATCAAGTGCAGACGAAGCAGTAACCTCTGCTGGTATATTAGGTGGGATGAAGGATGCATTAGATGCGATATCAAATACTGGTATTACTGCAACAATTACTGGTAACTGTCTACATTTAAAACGTGCTACTCCATTTGCAGTAGAAACACCTGAACGTCAATTAATAAACATTATCGGTAATGAAACTAATAATGTTAGTGATCTTCCTACTAGTTGCAGACATAACTTTGTAGTAAAAATCGTAAACAGTGGTGATGAAGATGATGATTTCTATTTAAAATTTAATGTTCCAAATGCTGGTACAGCTAACCAAGATTATTTTGGAGAAGGTTCATGGGAAGAATGTGTAGCACCATCTAGTGAAATAACAATAGATAAAACTACCATGCCAATTAAATTGGTTAGAGAACTTCCTGGAAATGTTTATCCTAATGGTAGGTTTCTTGTTCAAGAAATTGATTACAACGAACGAAATGTAGGTGATAACAATACAAACCCTATACCAAGTTTTATAGATAGCAACATTGAAAAAATGATGTTCTTTAGAAATAGATTAGTAATCTTATCTAAATCTAATGTCATCGTATCGAAAACTAATGACTTTTTTAATTTCTTTAGTACGACAGCTATGAACGAGGTATCTGCTGACCCTATAGATATACAAGCAAGTTCAACATTTCCAACTATTTTATTTGATGGTATAGAAGTTAACACTGGTTTATTAATATTTAGTTCTAATCAACAATTTATGTTGACTACAGATAGTGATGCTTTAACACCAACTACAGCAAAAATAAATTACTTATCTTCTTACAATTTTAATGAAGAAACTAATCCATTTACATTAGGTATAACTAGTGGTTTTATAAATAGCTCTGGAAAAAATTCCAGAATTTTTGAAATGACTAATATTGCTAGAGAAGGTGAACCACAAGTATTAGAACAAAGTAAACTTATAGCAAAAAGATTACCTATAGATATTACTAAAGCTGCTGTATCTAAAGAAAATAGTTTACTAATGTTGGCAGCGGTAGATGGTACTGAAGTTTGGGGATTTAAATATTTTAATAATGGTGAAAAACGTATTCAGTCTGCATGGTTTAGGTGGTCTTTAACTGGACAATTTGTACATCATGCAATGGTTGATGATGTTTATTATGTTGTATTAAAAGTAAATAATAACTATTACATTGAAGCTATTGATATTAAGACACAAGGTGCAACAGGTTATAGAGTAACTAATCAAATTGGTACAGATAACTATAATATTCATTTAGATAGACAATCAGAGATTGCTCAATTAACAAGTGGTTATAGCTCTAACAAAACTACCTTTACTAGACCTCCAGGTTACGAATCAGATACAACTGGACAACTAGCTGTTTATAACAAAAATGCTGGTGATCATATTGGTGATTACGCTTTAGTAAATCCAGTGTCAAATTCAACAACACAATTAGAAATTGCAGGAGATTGGACTAATAAAGGTACATTAATGCTTGGTTATTTATATGATTACAAAGTTGAGTTACCAACTATTTTTGTCACCAGTTCAGCAAGTGATGGTAAAACTAGATCTGATACAAGATCATCATTAATAGTGCATCGTGTACATTTAAACTTTGGTGAAATAGGAAATATTGATACAACAATTTCTAGAAAAGGAAGAACACCTTTTACTTATACTGCAAATTACTCAGCTGCTGTAATAGATCAATATCAATCTAATGAATTGCCAATATTAGAGGACTATACACAGACAATACCTTTGTACGAAAGAAATACAAATCTAAATATAACTATTAAATCAACTCATCCAGCACCAGCTACTCTTCATTCGATGAACTGGGAAGGAGATTACAACTCAAGATATTATAGACGTGTCTAAATTTATTCACCCTGCTACAAAAGAAAGTGCTCTTGAAGTAGCTAAGAATTTAAGACCTGATGATTACAGAGAAATAGTAGAGGGATATGGATTACTACCTACAATCCATCTTCCTCTCTTTGTACAGTCAGGAGAAAATATAGTTTTCACTGTGCCAAACGGCAAGACTGCTGGCATGGCTGGAGTGGAAGCAGATGGAAGAATATGGATGCTTTGTACCCCAGAGATTCATAAATATCCATTAACTTTTGCACGAGAATCTAAGCGTTGGGTAGACCAACGAACTGAACCACTGTTGTGGAATATTTGCGATAAACGCAATAAAGCACATCTAAGACTATTAAAATTTTTAGGATTCAAATTCCTAAGAGAAGTTTTACATGGTCCAAATTATTTACCATTTATTGAATTTTGTAAAATACCATGTGTTCAAAAAATTTCGGAAAAATGTCCCCAGGAATGGGAGCTGGATTAGGATTTGGTCTTGATGCCTTTGGAGCATTAGGAGGATTTTTTCAGCAAAGAAAAGAAACTGCTGCTTATAATGAAGCAGTAACAAGACGAAACAGACTTCTTATTAATGCATACGATACAAAAAATCGTAATGAAGAGAATATCTGGAGAAATAATAAAATTGATCTAGATATAAATACAGATCAAAAATATAGAGAAGCTGTTAATACTATTGCTGAAAATCAGTTAAGAGCGAGAGAAGTTGCTGGTGATGCTGCTATTGCTCAACAAAAAATATTAGCTCAAATGATGGATGCCAGAGGAGCTAGAGAGCAGACTGGAAGACGTAGTGGTAGAGGAAATATTGCTATGTTAGGTGCTCAATATTCTGCTATTGGAGCTAAGGCTGCATTTGCTGCTGATGCTGCAATTTTAAATGAAAGCAAATTAAGAAGAGCAGTAACTGAAGTTGCACAAGGTAACTATGTTCAATACATAACTGGTAGACCTAGCCCAGCTGCACCTCCAATTATGGAGAAATATAAATCGGGACCTAGTGTATTTAATTTAGCAATGGATATCGGATCTGCTGGTCTTAATAGATATATGCAGTGGCAAGATAAAAAAGCACCTGATACTAAAAATGATGGTTCATGGTATTTACCTCCTATAGATGAACAAACACCAAAACCTGAAGCTCCTTATCAACAGCTACCATTTATGCCAGAAAGTTTCGAACCTAATCTACGAGCAATACAACAACCTGAATTTTTAGGTGGTGATGTTGAATTAGGTAATGAACTACTTAGTTTTGTAAAGGATAGAAGGGCAGCTAATACACTCAACACCAATGTTTTAAATTCATTCAGAGTAGGTTAAATGACATATAGTCAAGTATTAAGAGGTCTAGCAGCAGGAGAAGAAGCTAACCTAAATCGTGTTGAAAGAAATGATAATAGAGCTCTTGCTGAAATGAAAGAGCAAGGTATAGCTAGACTAAAATCTATTTCAAATTTCTCAAATACACTCGATCAATTTATTCAAAAAAAAGTTGATAAACAAATTGAAGATGATAAATTAACTGGAAAGCTTAAAGCTATTGAAGAAGATTTAGAATCTAAAGATCAGACAGGAACTACACAAATACCTGAAGAAGATGTTGTAGAGTACAACACAAATAAAACTACCTTAATTGAAGGTAAAAAAGATTTAAATAATGTAGCTAATGATGTTTTAGAAAAAGGTGGCTCATTTCAAGAAGCTAGTCAAGTTAGTAATTTATCTGGTTGGGCTTTATATAGTTATGTTCAACAAAAATCAAAAATAGCTGCTGACAATTATCAAGATTGGTTAAAAGGTGAGATGATCAATAACGAATCTATTCAATTAGAAGTTAATGGTAAAACATTTACACCATCTACAGCTGAAACATTAGATCAAAAATCCGTTGCAATTAAAGCTTTAAGAAGACAGTATATAATTGAAAACAATTTATTAGATGTCAATAGAGCATTATTAGATGATCCAGAAGTAGGATTTTACGACAAAGTTCAAGGTGCTCATAGTAGCATCATGAAACAATTTACAAAAGATGATGCTATAGAGAAAGGATTTGAAGCACGTATAAAAGCTAAAGATGATTTTGTTGTAAACAAGAATTTTGCAGCTTTATTAGGTGATATTAAAATTACTGCTGATAAAGATGGAAATGCTTACACTAGAGCTGAAGCTTTAGATGAAGCTTTTGACATTATGAAAGATGCAGTTTTAAATGGCGAAATAACTTTAGAACAATTACAAACAATAAAAAATGAAGAAATAATAGTTAATGGTGAAAAAACTACAGTTGGTAGATGGAAGACTAGATGGAGAGACTTAGAGACTGAATTAGCAGAAGAAGCAAAAGCAATAGCTGAAGCAAGATTAGATCAATTTGATGCTGCTAAAAAAAACATTGAAGCTGATTGGAAAGAATTAGAAGTTAGTAGTGAAGAGCCAATTAGTGATGAAGATAAAGCTAAATATATTCAAAGATGGATAACTGAAACAGGAGAAGAAAATCCCCCATCTTGGATGAATGATTATTTAACTGCTGAAGATAACGATGATGTATCTACATTGGATTTTCATCTGGATACTGAAGCTGGAGGAAGAGGTTATCTAATAGAAGCTGATTTATATGGCATGTCAAAAGCAGTTCAGAAAGAGTATAAAAACTTTATTAAATCAGATCAAGATTTACTAAAAGATAATGCTTTTAAATCAAAAGCTGATAGAGCAATTAAAGCACAATTAAAAACTATTACTGGTTTAGCTGCCGAAGATTCAGACGCTGAATACGATAATGCTTTGACTAATGCTGAGGCAGATTATGAAAATGAGTATTTAAATGCTCTTGAATATACTGATCCAGAAAAAGCTCATCAAATTGCTTTACAAGTAGTTAAGGATAACTTTGCTGGAAAAGATGGAAAGTTAACTAAAGATGATCAAAAAGGTGTTTATTTTAAGAAAAAAAGAATAGATCCCAAAAAAGATAAAGAAGCTTATAAAGAAATGAGAGAAGTTTGGGATCATATTGAAAAGGCTGATCCAGACGACATGATGGATTATATAAAGACTAATAAATTACCACATGTTGATGAACATCTTGAATTAGCTAGAGATTATAAGAAAAAAGGCTTAAAAACAATACCAGATTATTTTAAAAGAATTGCACGTAAGTTTCCTGATATACAAGCTTGGGACATTATGGATGCACAATTAAAACTTGATCAAAAGAAGAAAGGAGAAAAACAAGAAGGGGCTGGTGAGCCGCAACTTGACGTTGAAATATTAAAAGATGAAACTCTTAAAGATGTAAATAAAAAACTAACTTATAAACCAAATCAATACAGTATTTATCAGGCAGGAGTTGATATCTTAGATACTAAAAAATACCTCGATTCTACGGACGATGAGTATTCGGTATTTAAGTCAACTTACAATACTGACCAAAATTTAATAATGCCTGGAATTAATTTATCAGGAGTATAAATGAATGATGAAATAGACTATGGGGCTATCGCAAGCGATGCCGGAAAGTTTATGGATCAAAACTTAAGGTTATCAGATATAGAACCAGAAGTAGAGGAAGAAGAAGTAATTGAAGAAGACGATTCTCAGTATATAGTTGATGGACAAGATTTACGTAATCATCCTCAATTTGAAGAATTAAATTTAAGTATTCCTTGGCAAGAAGATGAGGGTAAATGGGGTTATCAACAAAAATACCCAGAAATTTACACAGGTAAAACATCTTTAGAAAATGCTCAAATTTTCTTAAAAAGGAAACACGCTTTAAAAGGCGATGTTCCTATGGAAATAAGAAATAGCATTTACAAAGGTGGTATTGATCTTGTTTCCTCAGTACTTACATTTCCAGAACGATTGGTAGATATGACACCTTTCGTTGGACAAATGAAAAGAGATCCTAAAACTGGCGGTATGATAAACCGCTATACAGGAGAAAAATACGAATTAGATTGGGACCCATTTAAGAACGTTAAAGATCCATGGCAAAATTCTTGGTGGGGAACACTTGTTCAAGGTGTGACTAAATATGGTTTAGGTGCTCGTCTTGCGAGAGGAGCTGGTGTTAAAGGTCTAATGAAACAGGAAGCTATTGTTGCTGGTATATCTGAATATTCTCAAGGGGATAACGTATCAGGACAAATAGTAGAAAGAGTTCCTTGGATGCAGCATGTATTTGGTTCAATTGCATCTAACGATAAAGATTCACCATTAATGCTTACCTTTAAGAATATTGTTGAAGAACTTACTTTAGGTAAAGTATTTGATCATTTAGTTGGCGTACATAATCCAAATAATGCTTCAGCAATTGTTAAAGCTAGAAATGCTAGTGTTGATGATCAAATTATAAAAAAAGGTGCAGCTGAATTAGCTGAAGAACTTGAATACGACAAAACAAATCGTATTTATATGCCTGAAAGACAGTTAGGTGGTGAGACTATAGATGTTGAAGTTATACCTGACCCTCTTGAATTAACTGGAACTACAGATAATTTAATTGAAGGAGCTACTAAACCAAAACCTTCAACAGCTATAACAAGATCTGGGATGAGAGGGCATAAAAATAAGCCAGTAGCCCAGCCTGGACAGGGATCTCCAACATCTAACTATCAACAAGGAGATTTATTTAGTGTACATAGACAATTAAATAGAATAGATAATTCAATAGGTGTAGAAAAAAATATAGGTGGTACTGATTCTGTTATGTCACCTTTACAAGCTTCAAGAGCTTCTGCTGATTCAGGTTATTCAGTTAAATTCCTTCAAGATAAAGCTAAGGAACTTTTAGGTGAAGAAAGATTTAAAGACATGATGAAAGAGTTCCGTGCAAAGGGTACACCTTTTAGAGAAGGATTTGAACCAGCTTATAGAAGAGTTCAAGAAATAATGGGACGTAACTGGCAAGATAAAACAACTGACGAATTTTGGGATCTTATAGAATCACAAAAAAAGGCTAGAACTGGAGACGATGCATGGATGAAAAGCGAAGATTACTGGTCAGTAGGAAATGTTTTAGTTGCTGATTTAGTAAATGGAGCTTTATTTAAAGAACTTAGAAGTTTAGGAATAGCTGGTAAAGAACTTATAGATGTTGCCGATGTATTTGCTCCTGATGGATTAATGAAATCTATTGAGGATAAATTAATTGTTGGTTTAGTAAACACAAAACGTACTCGTTATTTTACAGGTAAAAAACTTGCAGAATTAAGAACAATAGGTACTAAAAAATCAGCTGCACAAGCTGCCAAAGATGTGGCTGCTATGCAGGATGAAACCGTAGATGGTGTACGTCTAATGATGCAGATGATGAAAGACAGTAAATCTGATGAACTTGCAGAAGCAATATTAGAAGTTTTTCAAATGTCTAATAAAATCCAAAATTGGCAAGATTTCGATGCATGGATGAGAGCCAAAGTAATGGGTGGTGAGTTTCAAGGAAAAGTTAACACAGGTGCTGTAATTGAAGAGCTACAAGCGATGATGATTAACAGTACTTTGAGTAGTGGTAAAACACCTTTAAGAGCAATAATTGGTACTACAAGTAATTCATATTTACAAAGTCTTCAACAGCTTATTGGTGCTTCAATGCGTATGGGGTTGACAGGTGATTCCAGATTGTTAGGAGCTTCACTTGCACATACAAAAGGAATGATTGAACTTATACCTGAAGCTTTTAAAGTATTTAAACAAAACCTAGATGCTAACTTTTCTAAACCAATAGCCAATGTTAAAAGTAGATTTTCTGAATTTGACAGAACTGCTGAAAGAAAATGGACAATGTATGGAAAAGCAGTTGAAGAAAGATTTAGTAAAAATCCTAATAAAGTAAAAGCAATGGCAGATGTTGCTGCATTTAGATTTGCTAATATAGCTAGAACACTTAATAACAACAAGTTGTTTGGTTGGTCTCCAAGAGTATTGGCTTCTGTCGATGATACTTTTAGACATTTAATGGGTAGAGCTAGATCAAAAGAGATAGCTTTTAAACAGGTATATGATGCTGTTGAATCAGGTAATTTTAAAGAAATAACACCTGAATTATTAAAGCAAGCGGAAGATTTACAATTTAATCAATACTTTGATGAATTTGGTGACTACAGCATTGATAAAGATTTAGCTTTACAACAGAGATTTAGAGAGGCAACCCTTACTCAAGACATGGGTAGGTTTGGTACAAGTTTAGAAAATTTATTTAATAAAGCTCCTATAATAAAACCATTTTTCTTATTTGCTAGAACAGGTGTTAACGGTCTGAAAATGAACGTTAAAAACATGCCGTTATTTAGTCTACTTCTGGAAGAAAGTAGAGTAATTGTTTCTGGAAATGCTGCAAGGTTGAAAAAGAATCCAGAATTATTTGCAAAGTTTGGTATTGAGACTATTGATGATTTAAAGCAAGCACAAAACTTATTTGCTGGAAGACAAGCAATGGGTTTTGCTTTGACCACTATGATATCTCAAAAATATTTAGCTGGTGAACTTACAGGTAATGGTCCACTTAATAGATCACAAAGATCTATGTGGAGCGACACTGGTTGGTTTCCAAAAACTATGTCTTTTGGACCTTTTAGAGTTGGATATCAATCTTTAGAACCATATGATTTATTACTTTCAACCATTGCTGATATTGGAGATAATATGAAAACTATGGGTCCTAAATGGGCTGAAGATAGACTTTTTCAAGTATCACTTGCAATTGCTCAAGGATTTTCCAAAAAATCTTATTTACAAGGTATCAGTGATTTGGTAGATATATTTTCTCCAGAATCAACAAAAGGTTGGGGAAGAGTTGCCGGTAATATTGTTAATAACTTTGCAATGGTTCCTATAGGAGGATCACTAAGAAACGATATTGGTAAGATTTTAAATCCTTATATGAGAGAACTTAATAAGGATATGTGGGATTCTATTAGAAACAGAAACCTTGCAACAGAACGTTTAGGGATTAAAGGTTTTACTGGTAAAGTGCCAGTTAAATATGACATTTTAAATGGTCAACCTCTTAGAGATTGGAATTTTTTTGAAAGCATGTTTAATGCAATTAGCCCTGTTCATTTTAGTTTAAAAGCAAGTCCTGGAAGAAATTTACTACATATCAGCCAATATGATTTAAGAACTACAGTAACTTCCGCACCAGCCGGTGTAGGTTTTTCAGTTGATTTAAGTAAAAGTAATGTAGCTAGATCTTTATTCCAAAAAGCTATTGGAAATTATAAAGATAGTAAAGGTAGAAATATTGAAGAAATACTAAATGATTATGCTGACCCAAAGAAAAATCCTGAAATTGCTAAATCCATAGCAGAGATGAATGCAGATAGAGCAAAAGGTAAAGATCATATTGATCCAATGACTTATAAACATAATCAATTAATAGCTTCAGTATTTGAAACAGCTAAGAAAAAAGCATGGTCACAAATACAAGATCATCCAGAAATAGATAGACTTATAAAAAAAGGTGCCACTCAATTAGAAGATAATAAAGATGCAACAGAAAGATCAAGTGAAGCTTTTAGAAATAACGAAGTAGAAATATTGAACTGGAAAAACAAATAATCCACCATCAAACAACAAAAATAATTGAACTTAAGAATAAATAAATGGCATCAGAAGACAGACACAATGGTGGTGGGACCGGTCCATTTAACTTTACCTTCCCATCCATACAACAATCAGATATAAAAGTCAGCGTTAATAATACTGATTTAAGTTCTGGATTTTCTATAAATAATTACAATTCAGTGTCTGGTGGTAATGTAACTTTTTCAAGTAACACTGCTCCAGGGACAAACAATGTACGTATTTATAGACAAACAGAACCTGAGACATTAGCAGCTACGTTTGTTTCGGGATCTTCAATTAGAGCTATAGATCTAAATACTTGTAATAAGCAATCTTTATTTGTAGCTGATGAAAATACAACAAAATTAAATTCTTTAGCGTTAGGTAATGCAGGATCAGCCATTGTAATTAGTGGATCTAATATAGCTGACAACTCTATTACAACTCAAAAGATTTTAGATTTAGAAGTCAAATCTGATGATATTTCTTCTTCTTCTTCTAATGATAGTCTCAGAGCTATAACTACCAATCATATTCGTGACAATGCAGTTACTACATCTAAAATACCTGACAATAATGTAACGGCTAATAAATTAAAATCTAGTACTTCAACTGATAGCGATAGAGCTGTCACAACTAACCACATACGTGATGGTGCAGTCACCCAAGTTAAATTAGACAGTGCTCTTCTTGCAGCCTTACAAACAACTTTCAGTAATCCAATAGGAACTGTTATATGGTTTGCCGGAACAACCGCACCAACAGGGTACTTAAAATGTAATGGTGATGCTATTCCAAACGGATCAGGTACAGTTCAAGGTGTTACTGCTGACTTCTCTGCTTTATATGCAATAGTAAGTGCTAATGTACCTGACCTTCGAGGTGAATTTATCAGAGGTTGGGATGATGGTAAAGGTATTGATTCTGGTAGAGGACTGAGAACTTTCCAATCAGACCAGTGGAAAAATCACCAACACGTTTTTGGTGGAGATGACATGATAGCTAGTTCTAGTATAGGAAATTTTGCAAGTATAGGATCTAGTGGTAATTTTCAATATGATGCTACGTCTAATCCTTCTGGTAATGGTAGATCAATGTACACTAAAAACTCACCAATCGACTCTGGCGGTACAGAAACCAGACCAAGAAACGTATCTTTATTAGCTTGTATTAAATATTAAAAAACAAACAAAACAAAACAAACAATGGCATACCCATCAAATTATCAAGCAATCAAACAGATTGAGATATTAGGGGAAGTTGGAACGGCTAGGCAATTAACTGCTGGTTCTGCATCTTCTAATACTGCTCTTACAACATCAGTTAATCGTATATCAATGCGAGCTGTTGGAGCAGACATACGTTATAGCGTTGGGATAGGAACCCAAACAGCTAATGGAAATACAAGTCATTTCATTGCTAATGGTGAAAGACTAGACATTGCAGTACCTGGCAATGCAAACATAGCCGTCATCAGAGATGGCACAGTAAATGGAACTTTAGAACTCACGGAGCTTATTTAATGAAAACGACTGCTTCA
>VTLG01015055.1_pt1 | contig 17519 bp, 23 predicted proteins | sample 4694571 | NCBI WGS metagenome assembly VTLG01 (sample SAMN12604809, study PRJNA352737) | marine metagenome | biome: ENVO:00000447; feature: ENVO:00000209|ENVO:00000569|ENVO:01000036; material: ENVO:00002151; isolation source: viral sequences binned using virsorter ... | reverse complement strand
ACCTGCACGAAATTTTTTAGCTTTGGTTGATGTCATCAATGTATAAATATACTCATTGATTTTACCAACTCGTATATTTTCTGGGGCAACTACTTCAAATGTTTTTATTTGCATATTACTCCTTGTTGATTGATTTGTATTCGGGGGTGTAAGTTTATACCCCAACCATTCATCTAGAATTACTCGGTCAGAATATTACATTATTTCAGGTATAAAAAATACACCCCCCCTTGATTGTATAAACAAAAAAGGACAGCCAACTCTCGCTGACTGCCCTTATAATATATACTAATTACTTGCTGTTGTCAACTAGCTTTGATATCTCTTGTATCTTTTCATCTAGTTTGTGTAAGTCAGAATATAATTCTTTGCATATTGGATAATCTTTTTTCAACAGTTTTATTTTAAACTGAATCATATACTCATCACACTTTTTTAATTTTAATTGTACTTGTCTTTTAAGTTTCATATTATACTACATAATTTACATTTTATACCTGATGACCAAGTATTTATTATAAATATCTGACCATTAAATATTATTTTTCTTTTAGCACAGATAATTTGCCAACGATTAGTCTGTTTATTTTTATTTTTACAATCTGTATTTGTACAATTTATTTTTGTTTTGTTGTATGTAATAATTTTAGTTATCATAAGTACATAATAACAAAAAACCCTGCGTATGTCAAACACACACAGGGCTTACTTTAACTTGAGGGAGATAAAGATTGTTAAGTTTTTTTAGGAAAATCCATATCTGCTAATGTTAGCATACAGTATTTTCCTATTCTAATTTTTGATTTATAACTTGTCATTGCCTACCACCTAGCATAATCTCACGAAACTTTTTCATGGTATGTTCTGATATATTATCAAGACCATTTGATTCTTTAAATATATCTTGTGCCTCGTGAAGTTTAACTGTATTCTTTTTGTTGTAGTTCCTAGCTTTGTTCTCTTGTTGAACAAGGTCTATTCCCCACCTAGTTTGATCTGTCATAAAAACCTTTCTTCATTAGATATTTATATGCAGATTTTTTTGTACGAGGTAAATCTGGAAACCATTGTTTAAGTACATTCACAATACTGCCACGATAAAATCGTATGCCCATTGTACTTGTAGCTTCAGCTTTCAAAGTGTTCAAGCACATTTGAAACCTAAAGTTTTCTCGTTGCTCGTCATTACTAAAAGTAATCGTTGTCATAAGACTCCTTTTGTTTATTCTTATACTATATCAAGGATATATTGTTGTGTCAAATAGTACAGACAAAAAAAAGCCCTACCGATATTGCTACCGATAGGGCTTATACCTGTTCACATATCATATAAATACACCTACTGCAAAAACTACGCCTGCAAGTAGTACAATAGTTACTATGGTAACTCGTTCTATTTTGTCCATAACTTTCCTTTCTTTATTATGAACAACATTAACAGGGCAATTAAACTGTGTCAAGTCTAATTGCCCATTTTTTTTTGAATATTTATTTAGTGATTTTTAAAAAAGACCTACTGATTTCGCCAATAAATCTAGTAATAAATAACCTATAATTATTGATGAGATCATTACAAATATTAATTTCATTTTTTTATTTTTCTAGCTTTCATAAATGCTTTATGTAATTGCTCTTGTTTAAATTGTTCTATTTCTATTTTTCTTAAATGTATCTGCCAGATTATAAAGATAATAAAGCCAGTTATGATTAAGAAAAAACCACCATATAAAAGAGTATTAATTGTCATTTGCTTAACCTATCTACACATTTGATACACTCATCAAAAGTATTTAATCTTATTAAAGGGTTTAGTTCTTTATCTAAAAGATCATAACCAAATTTAAAGCAATCATTTAATTTAATATAATTACTTTTAATTGTGTATGATCTATAAATAATTGATTTGCCCCCTTGTTTTTTTTCATCTAATTCAAACCACATTATTTTAACAACTCCCAAACCTTTAAATAAAAAGGTTTATTTTTTTCAATAGCTTTAAAAGTATCTTTTGAAACTCCACTTTCTTTTATTGCTACTAATGATATGATTTTTAAACTTGAATTAATTTCTTTAAATAATGAAATCAATTCATTTGTTTTTTCATTGTCCATTTTTTTTAACTCCCATTTATTAAGTTTATATTATGTATAATAATTATATATAAAAGTTATATCTAATTAATATAACTATATATTATACTTAATAAACTGATGTGTCAATAAGGGTATTCCAAAACTGCATAGCTAGATCTCTAATTTATAATGATTCTAAATAGCAATACAACTTATAGCATATATAAAAAAGTGTTGATTTTGCTATATAATTTAAAAAAGCTATATAAATCAATGCTTATTTAACATAAATCAAATGCTTTGATAATGCTTAAATAAGCGAGTAAATACACCAATAATTAAAAAATATAATAAAACTGCAATTATTAATTAGACACATACAAATAAATAAGTATTATTAATTTATGAATATTTTTAAAAATAAAAATAAATTTTATTGGAATATTCATACTAAAAATAAGGATAATAAAATGACTACAAATAAAGCAAATAAATTATTTAATAACATTGGAACAAATGCTTTAAATAATGAAATAACAAGCGTGGGTATTATTGAATATTACGCAACATTAAATTTAGAGAATAAATTTAAAATTGGTACTTATTCAATTTATACTGCTATTGGTGTTAAAAATAATGCAGGAATAATGAGTGAATTGAGAGGACAAAACGAACTTTCAAAACTGCATGAAAAAAGAAAAATTGTTGTTGATAAATTAATTTTACCAATGGCAGATTTAAAAGAATTGGTTGTAAGTGATGAGAAAAAAACCAATTTAGAAAAAAAGAAAACCAAAGCAGAGAATAAAGCAAATGTTGAAATAGATAATATTGCAAATAAATCTGATGAGAAGATTAGACAAAATGCAATACGAACTACTGCAAATGATATTGTCTATCCTACTTTGTTTTTATGCTCTTTAGATAAATCAAATTATAAATTTAAAAATAATAGAGTTATGATTAATGTTATGATTTTGCCTATTTTTAAAGTTAAAATTAATGAATTTGAAACTAAAGAAATTGACGTTTGCAAATCTGTTTTTGGTTTTGATAAATCTAAAGTGGGCGTTGAACAAGGGCAGAAATTTTTTGTTGAGTGTAATTTTTCAGTATTGAAAAAACTTTCTCAAAAAATGTTGTTCAATGTTAAAGTTATGCAATCTTTAGAAGATGCAAAACAAACTGATAATTTAGAGGAAAGTACAGAGGAAATAACTAAATCTGAATATAGTGAAGATAAAGCAGAACAAATGGTATCTTCTATTAAATCTCAATTAACTTATTTAGATAATAATAATTCTTTAGATGGTATTTTTCAGATTGAAAACCATATTAGAGAATTAACAAACTATAATGAAAAACTAGAAGAAATTAGTGAGCCATTAAGAAAACAATCTAATAACACAATTCAAAAAGATATTTATGGCTCATGGGTTGTTGATAATGCAACGTCAGTAGTTTTAGAAGGGAACACTATTGAGGCATTAGAAAAAAACTTTAGAAAAAAGTTTAAAGTAGCATAATAAAAGCTAACTCAATTAAAACCCCAGTCTAATCAACTGGGGTTTTTTTTTATCTGCTCTCAAAATTAATTAAGTTTAAATCTGGTACACATTAGGGTTAATTAGCTACAAAAATTCATACCACCTAAATTCTCCACAAGTTATAACCACAATTAAAACTAGGGTGTACCCTAGACTATATCTGTGGGAAAAACTTTTTTTTTCTGCAAATAATACTTGATTTACTTTGGGGTATGCCACGACCACCCCCGTGCACGCACGTAGGATACATAGGATTATGCTAAAATACCCAGTTTCCCTGTAAACCACCTAGTGGCTACATTTATGCACTCAATATTCTGTAAATCTCTTGGCTATATGCTTGGGTGTTCCCTAGGGGGTATGTATAAATAGGTATATATTATATATAAAACCCCCCCGCAGTATCTTCAATACTATTATACACCTCGTTTTTACTTTTGTCAATGATGATATGTTACAAAAGTGTCGCAGTCTACAAATAATCTTAAAATAATACTTGACAAAAGTTAATATCGTGTGTATACTAGAATCAGGTACACTTTAAACGGGCACACAAACACAATCGCATGCACTCATGCACAACGGGTCATCACTAAACTGTACCAATTTTATCGGGAACACCTAGGATTCCCATAAAGTTTAACAATTTAAGGATATAATTATGGCTATAACAAATGAAAAGACTCTAGAAAAGATGAAAAAGAAGAATCCTAAGTCTATTAGAGTTAACAAAGAGACTGGTGAAATCACTCAAGGTGGTAAAACCTATAAAAGTAAAAAAGAATTTAAAGCAAGAGACAAAAGTTCTGAAAAACCTAAAGGATCTTTCTTTCAAAGATTTATAGAAGGAAAAAAAGCTAAAGAAAAAAGAGCTGCAAAAGCTTCAACAGCTTCTGGAAAAGCTAATACGGCTGCAACTAAGAAAATGTATGCTGCAGAAAGCATGTTTAAAGCTGACAGAGCTAAAAAAGCTGCAACAAGAGATGAAGCTAAAACTAAAATTAGCGATAAATCATTTAAATCTACATTCGATGCTGCTTCAAAAGCAGGTAAGAGTACTTTCACTTATGGTGGAAAGTCTTACATGACTAATAAAGGTAAAGCTGAGAACAAAGATAAGATGAAAACTAGAATTGCACCTAAAGGTAGCATTAAAAAGAAATCTAGTCTAGACGCTGATACTGTTGCATCTTACAAAAAAAGAATTAAGTATATGAAAGACAGAAAAGCTAAAGGTAAAAACTATTCTGCTAAAAACTTAAAAGAATTAGAAGCAAAATTAGCAGCAAACTAAAAACAATGTTAACCAAGAAAGCTCTGGATCTTCCTTTTAAAGAAATCATGGAGCTTGTAAACGCAAACAATGGATTCTACTATTCTAAAGACTCAAAACAAAAGCTTAACAGATACTCAGGAGAAGTTTCTAGACGCTTTGTTCGGAGAAGCACAAGGAAACCCAAAGCGAGCAGGTGAGCTTGCAGGTTACTCAGAACATTCATATCCTAAAGTTCTACGTAATCTTAAAGACGAGATTGTTAAACGAGCAGAAAACTATTTAGCCATACATTCTGCAAAGGCTGCAACTAAAATGGTAAACATGCTAGAAGAAGATGGTACAACACCTCATGCTAGTATCAGAATGGAAGCAGCAAAACAAATATTAGATCGTATTGGTATCGTAAAGAAAGATCAAGTAGATATCAATATGAATTTAAAACATGGTATGTTTATATTACCAGCAAAAGACGAAGTACAAGAATCAATAGTAACACCAGTACAGGATTAATGACTAAACAAGATTCAGAGAAAAATAAAATATACTCAAATAAAAAACAAGAAATTGTAAAACCATCTAAGTCTATGATGGTAGATACAACTACGGGTATGGATGCTAATATATTTTTAATACCTAAAAAGAAACCTAAAAAAAAGAAAAGTGATTAAAAGAAAAGCTAGAACTATCCCTTTTGGATACAAACTAGCAGAAGACACAGATTATATTGAACCAATAAAATCTGAATTAGAAGCTTTAGAAGAAGCAAAGAAATTTTTAAAAACATGTTCATACCGAGAGGTAGCTATTTGGCTAACAAGAAAAACAGGAAGGTACATATCATATGTCGGACTTAGAAAAAGAGTCGCAAGAGATACCGCTTCCAAAGCCAAAGAAAAAGGTCAAGACCAAAGCCAAGCAGTCAGCTAAACAAGCATTAGCTAGAACACGTAAGAAAGTTGCAAAGGCAGAACAATCTCTACGTTCAGCCAAAGCTCATGCAAAAAATGTCAAGGATAAACTGTTAACCGTTGACAAAGTATTGGATGGTAAAGAACAGCAACTTATAACCCAAGACGTAATAGACGAAGTTCCAGAAAATGTACAGGAACATCTATCTGCACAGAATATAATCTTTAAACCTAATTCAGGTCCACAGACAGAATTCTTAGCAGCATCAGAACGAGAAGTATTTTACGGTGGAGCAAGAGGTGGTGGCAAATCATATGCCATGTTAATAGATCCTCTACGATACTGCCATAAAGAAAATCATCGTGGTCTATTACTCAGAAGAACAATGCCTGAGTTAAGAGATTTGATTAATCATTCTCAACGATTATACTCACGAGCATTTCCAGGAGCAAAATGGAGAGAGCAAGAAAAAGAGTGGAGATTCCCGTCAGGAGCAAAGATAGAGTTCGGGTACGCAGAGAACATGACAGATGTTTTACGTTACCAAGGGCAATCATACACATGGATAGGAATAGACGAACTTCCACAATATCCTTCGCCAGATATATATAATTTTCTAAGATCGTCACTTAGATCAGTTGATCCGAATATACCAGTATACATGAGGGCTACAGGTAACCCAGGTAATGTTGGATCACAATGGGTTAAAGAAATGTTTGTAGATCCTATAGATCCAAACACAGCTTTTAACATAGAGATTTCTACACCCACAGGTATAAAATATATAACAAGAAGATTTATACCAGCTAAGTTACAAGATAATCCGTACCTTATGCAAACTGATGATTACTATGCAATGTTATCATCACTACCAGAAGTACAAAGAAAACAATTTTTAAATGGAGACTGGGATGCATTTTCTAATGCAGCATTCTCAGAATTTGATAGGGACACACATGTTGTTGAACCTTTTGAAATACCTAAAGGCTGGCAGCGATTTCGTGCTGCTGACTGGGGTTATAGTTCTCCTGCTTGTTGTTTATGGTTTGCTATTGACTACGATAATAATTTATGGGTTTATAGAGAACTGTATACTCAAAAGATTACAGCAGATGTATTCGCAAGAAAAGTCTTAACCTTAGAGCATGGAGAATACATACGTTACGGGGTCTTAGACGCTAGTACATGGGCAAAAAGAGGTGATGTGGGTCCAAGCATTGCAGAAACAATGATTCAAGCTGGATGCCGTTGGAGACCTTCTGATAGAACTCCAAGAAGTAGAATTAGTGGAAAGTTAGAAATCCACAAAAGATTAAAGGTTGAAGATAATGAACCTGGTATTCGTATATTTTCTAGTTGTAGAAATTTATTAAGAACATTTCCTACACTACCAATAGATGATAGTAATCCAGAAGACATTAATACACACGTAGAAGATCACGCATATGATGCATTAAGATACGGATGTATGAGTAGACCTATGCATACAAGTTATGCAAATAAAGCATTTGGTAATAATAGAACAACTAATTTTGTCCCCTCAGATAAGATATTTGGATATTAACAATGAGGAGTAGATGAGTAAATTAAAGTTACCTATTATAGACAAGAAGAATTTTCCCTACGAACTATCAATGGTATATTGGGAAGATATCGTTGGAGATGCAGGCTGGGCTGATATACCAGATATCAAAAATACAAATACAGCAGTATGTTGTAGTTTAGGATATATAGTAGTAAACAACGATAAAAAACTTGTTATTATGTCAGATTTTATATTTGAAGATAATGGCAAAATAAAAACAGGTGGTGGTTACACTACCATCCCAACAAAAAACGTTTTAAAAATAAAAAAAATAAAAACATAGGAACAATATGGAAACTAAATTTGACCCCAAAGCTAAAGTTAAGCAAGGTGATCTAGGTTCAGCTCCTGATGGAAAGCAACCAAATCAACAACCAGGTAATTTAAAAATTACTTATGGTAAAGAGGAACGTGCTATGGAAACTCAGGATGGTAAGTTTGACTATTACGAACCAAAGAAATTTACAAGTCAAGTAGATGCTAACTTTAATAAGTTGGCTGATGAAAAAGATTATTAATAAAAAGGAGACTAATATGGACATAAATAAAAGATACAAACATGGAGAACTTGCACCAGATGTGGCTAAAGTTAAAAATGAAAAATTAGCTATAGACCCTAACTCAAAAGTTACTCATGGTTCAACTGCTGGAGACGGCAATGATAAGCCAGGTGCTAAATCAAAAGTTGATCCTTCTATCTTTAGAATGGCTGAAGAAAGAGATTATTAGTCATGGCACTAACTGATAAGAAGTATGCTAACGAACATCCTAAGTTTAATATGTTCGATAAGTATAAAGCAGATAAAGATTCTTTAGTTGGTGCTAGAGCTGACATATCTCAAAAAGATATTGACTTATCTAGATCTAAAGCTGGACGTACACTTGATTTAGAAACTGCAAAAATGTTAAGTAATAATCCTACATTAACTCAAAAAGAGTTAGATGAATTAAAAAAAGCAGCTAAAGAAAAAAAAGAAATAGAGCCAACAGGAAAATTTAAAAAGGATTAAATGGATAATAACGAAAAGGATAATTACGATCCGTTTGTTGGATACGTAAGAGAGAAGTTTCAACAAGCAGAAACATCAAGACTTCAAGATGAAAAAAGATGGTTACAAGCTTACAGAAATTATAGAGGACTATATGGTCCAGAAATGGCTTTTCGTGATAGTGAAAAATCTAAAGTATTTGTTAAAGTAACAAAGACTAAAGTGCTTGCTGCATTTGGTCAAATTATAGAAGTATTATTTTCTAGTGGTAAGTTTCCAATTGGTGTAACTCCTACATCAATGCCAGAAGGTGCACCAGAATATGCATACTTAGATCCGAATAAAAAAGAACAAGATCCACAAGAATTAAAACAAGAAAGTCCATATGGATTTCCTGGTGATGGTGGTGGATTACCTGCTGGTGCTACAGCAGAATCTTTAATGAAAGATTTAGCACAGCAATATGAGAATTTAGGTTTTGAAGAAGGAGATGCTCCTGATTTAAAAACCCAACCACAAATAGAGCCAGCTGCAATGGCAGCAGCTAAAATGCAAAAAGTAATCCATGATCAGTTAGAAGAAACTGATGCTATCTCAGTTATGAGACATGTATTTTTTGAAATGGCTTTACTTGGAACAGGAATTTTAAAAGGTCCATTTACAAATATAAAAACTCAATACAAGTTTTCTAGAGATGAGGAAACTGGAACATCAGCAATGATGGAAATTGGTAAAGATGTACCAGGTATTGAAGCAGTATCATGTTGGGATTTCTATCCAGATCCTAATGCAACAAGCATGAACGATGCTGAATATGTAATTCAAAGACATTCATTTAACAGAGAACAATTTGCAGAACTTGCAAAAAAACCTTTGTTTAATCCAACAAAAATTAGAGAATGTTTAGAGATGGGACCTAATTATCAAACAAGAGGATATGAATCTTCTTTGTATGATAGAGAAAATGTTGCAACATTATATAAAAATAGATTTGAAGTATTAGAATATTGGGGTACAATAAGTAAACAATTAGCAGAAGAATTAGAATTTGATTTTGATGATGAGCTAGATGTTGTATCAGTTAATGTTTGGATATGTGGTGGTAAAGTTTTAAGAGTGGTAGAAAATCCTTTCTCACCAAAAAGAATACCTTATATGGTTTGTCCATATGAATTAAATCCATATCAATTCTTTGGTGTAGGTATACCAGAGAACATGCAAGATTCACAACAAGTTATGAATGGTCATGCAAGAATGGCAATTGATAACTTAGCACTATCAGGTAATTTAGTATTTGATGTAGATGAAACTATGTTAGTACCAGGTCAAGATATGAAAGTATTTCCTGGTAAAATATTTAGAAGACAAAGTGGACAACCAGGAGCAGCAATTCATGGTGTTAAGTTTCCAAATACATCACAAGAAAATTTAATGATGTTTGATAGATTTAGACAGTTAGCTGATGAAGCAACTGGTATTCCATCATACTCACATGGTACAACTGGTGTTCAGTCTACAACTAGAACTGCAGCAGGTATGTCTATGTTGATGGGAGCTGCAGCATTAAGTATTAAAACAGTTATTAAAAATATTGATGACTATTTATTAAAGCCCCTAGGTAATTCATTGTTTCATTGGAACATGCAATTTAATAATGAAAGACCTGAGATACAAGGTGATCTAGATATTAAAGCACAAGGAACATCTTCTTTGATGCAGAAAGAAGTAAGATCACAAAGACTAATGACATTTATGCAAACAGCATCTAACCCATCGTTAGCACCGTTTGTTAAATGGCATACATGTTTAAAAGAAGTTGCTAAGTCACTAGACATTGATCCAGATCAATTGATTAATGATCCAGAGAAAGCAGCTATATACGCACACATAATGGGGATGGCAAATGGAAATCAAACGAATACAGGCAATAGTGGACAACCAGGTCCAATGGAAAATATGGGAGGAGTACCTCCTGGAGCTTCGCCAACAGATCCAACAGGAAATGGAGGTGGCAACATCGGAACAGGCAATGTACCGATGCCAGGGGAAGCTGGTTTTACTTCGCAAAATACTCAGCCTCAAAGAAACAATAAGACACAATAAAGAAGAATAGAATGACACAAACATTTGATACATCAAGAGTTGGAGGTGGTACTTACGAATTAGAACAAGATGCTAATGGTAATTACAAATTAAAGTCAGTAGGTTTTGCTCAAGTAAATAAATTAAATTTACCTGATTTAAAAACTAGTGATACTCCAGTACAAAAAATATTACCAGTTGAAGATGAGAAAAAAACTGAAGTAGCAGATCCATATAAAAAATTATTTAAACAAACAGAAGATATGGGTAGAGGTGGTGGTCAAGATTACAGTGGCGTTACGCTTAAGACTCCAGAAGTAAAAGATGCAGAAGTTAGACAAGCTGGTGATGCTATGACTAAAGATGCTCAAAGTACAAGACAAAATTTTGATCAGAGTGTTAGTGATATGCAAGCTTCAGCAGGACAAAATTATAATAAAGCTTTACAAGATTTTCAAGCAGCTAAAGGAGGGTCTCCTGCAATATTATCTGATGCAAGAGCTAATCTTGGTAATGCTAGAAAAGAATTAGATCAAGCATATGGATTTGGTGATAATGTTACAACACCATATCAAGATGCAATTACACGGGGTCAAGTAGGTGTTAAAGCTGGATCAATAACACCAGAGAGAGTCACAGATCTACAAAAAGTAAGATCAAAAGTTACAGGTTTAAAAACTGACATAGGTAATATAGTCTCAAAAAGTTTTGCATTTAATGCAATAAAAGGAGCAGCAAAAGGTTTAGGTACAGTATTAGGTGGTGTAGGAAAAGCAGTATTTGGTCCAGAAACAAATTCTCAAGTTCATGCTAGAGGTTACTTTAATGTATCTGGCACAGCATCACAACCACAAAGAATAGCAGGTAATCCTGCAGAAAATGTATTTGCTGGTGCAAATGCAAACGCCAAAGATTTAGATAGAGTTGCACAAAAAAGAATAGATACAATAACTAAAAATTTAGCTGCAGGTAAATATAAAGATCCAGATAAAAAAAGAGAACAACTTAAAGATTTTAAAGATCAACAAAGAGACTATAGAAGAGATAGAGTTACTAAGACTGCTAAAAGAAAAGGTTTAGATACTAGTAATCCAAATGAAATGAGACAGACAGATGGCGGAGGAGATTCTAGTCCTGGAGGTAATACAAGAGTTATCTGTACAGACTTACACAGAACAAAAGAATTATCTACTAGAGATTGGATAAGAGATACAAAATTTACATTTAAAACATTATCTATAAAACACGTTAAAGGTTATTTACTTTGGGCAGAACCAACTGTAAGACATATACAAAAATATCCTAGATACAGAAAAATATGGAAACATATTGCACAACACAGAGCAAATGATATTGCATGGAGATTAAACGAAGGTAAGTTTGATTTACTAGGTAGAATATATGCAGGTATAGGTGAACCTGTATGTTGGGCATTAGGTAATTTTGTAAGTGATAAACAAATTAGTAAATATAATTTAACACATTGGAGAAGAGCATAATGGCAATAGGACCAGATGGTAAAGTAACAACAACAGGTTTAATGGATAGTGGTATGAAAACACCAGATGCACCTGATATGTCAAACTTAAAAGCACCAGCTCAACCACAAGAACAAAAAGCATCACCAACAGCTATGGTACAAAAACCAGAGCCTAAAGATCCTGTTGTTGTAGAAAAATTAAATGCTTTATCTGAAGAAGAAAAAGTACAATTAGATATGGTATTATCTCCAAGTTTAGCAACTATATTAAAAAAAATTTCACCTGATGCTAGTCCAGTAATAGATCAATTTACAAGCCAAGAAGAAAATGTTGTATTACCAGTATCAGTAGTAAAGAATTATGCCGTTATGAAATATCCAAGTTCTAGCGAGCAGGAATCCGTACAAGGATTCGTTAACGAATTGTCTGAGTCACAATCAGATGATACAAATGTGCCACCTGAAAATATGCAGGCATCTCAAGGTATGATGGCTCCAGAGCCTAATACTGATTCAGAAATTGCTCCAGATGTTGTAGCAATGGATGAAGGTCAAACCGAGATAGCATAAATTCAGCCCACAAATTATGGAAGTGAGCTACCCTTATCCATAAGGCACTCAACCTAAGAGGAAAAATAATGGAAAACGAAGAAAAAAAATTAACTGAAGAAGCTAAAGCTCCTGAAGTTAAAAAAAATGATAAACTATTTAAGAAGCCTGAAGGCAAAGCTATGTATCAAAAGCAAAGAGATGACGCTGATGATGCAGAAGTTGAAGCATTTGCAAAAGGTGAATTAAGTAAATATCATCAAGAGAAAGCAGAAACAGCAACCGTTCAAGAGGACACTGAAACATCTGAAGAAATTGCAAGCTCTGATGGCAAAGCTACTCCTTCAACTGAACGCCCTGAAAATGCAGAAGATCGTGTTTTTAAAAAACGTTATGACGATTTGAAGAAACACTATGATTCTACTTTATCAAAGCACAAAGATGAGGTTAGAACTTTAAGAACGCAATTGGAAACATCTACTAAAGAGTTTGTTCCACCTAAATCTAAAAAAGAATTAGAGGAATGGAGAAAAGAGTATCCTGATGTTTATGATATGGTTGAAACCATAGCTATGACAAAAGCTGATACTAGAGCAAAGGAGATTGAGGAAAAATACCAAAATCTACAAGCTCAACAGGAACAGATAAGCAAAGAAAAAGCTGAAGTAGAATTGTTAAAGATGCATCCTGACTTTAGTGAGATTCGTCAAAAAGATGAATTTCATCAATGGGCTAGTAAACAAGATCCAGTTATTCAAAGTTGGTTGTATGAAAATACATCTAATGCAGAGTTAGCTGGAAGAGCTATTGATCTATATAAAATGGATAATGGTACTAGCAAATTAACTAAGAAACAGGAAACATCTATTAAAAAGGAAGCAGCTAAAGCTGTGACTAAAACTACTAAAGCTACAGAGACAGAAATTCCTACAAAGAAAATCTGGACTAATTCTGAGATTGCTAAGATGAACCCAAGAACGTTTGCAAAGTACGAAGCCGAAATTGATGAAGCTATTAGAGAAGGTAGAGTCCAACCTTAATAATAACAACTATAAACAATAGGCAATCATTATGGCAACAATGGGAAAAGCAGCTGGCTACCAGAATTTACCTTCAGGTAATTGGGCTCCAGCGATTTATAGTCAGAAGGTTCAAAAGTTTTTCAGACGTGCATCAGTTGTAGAAGATATTACTAACACTGATTACGCTGGAGAAATTGAAAATTTTGGCGACACAGTAAACATAATAAAAGAGCCTTCAATTACAGTGAATGACTACGCTAGAGGTCAAACAGTAAACACAGAAACACTTGCAGACGATCAAATTCAATTGACTGTCGACCAAGGTTCGTACTTTGCGTTTAAGGTAGATGACATCGAAGAAAGACAATCACATGTTAATTTCGAAGCTCTTGCAACTTCTTCAGGTGCTTACGCACTTAAAAAGAACTATGACTACAATGTATTAAAAGCGATCTATGACAATGCGTCTACATCAGCTAGTGATACAGGAACTGACGGTTCACCAATTGATGGTGATGCAGCAGCAGATACTTTGGTAGATGTTATGTCAGCAGCTAAAACAGTTCTTGATGGAAACGATGTACCAGAAGAAAACAGATGGTTCGTAGCTCCACCAGCTTTCTATCAACAAATTAGAAAAGCAGGTGCGAAAATTATGGATCAATCTGTAATGAACGATGGTTCAGCTTCATCTATGAGAAATGGTATGGTTACAGATAGACCTTTATTTGGTTTTAGAATGTACTCTACTAATGCCATAGCTGTATCAAGCGGATCAGCGGCAAATAAAACTTTTGGATCAGCAGGTTCTAATGAATATGCTTTCCTTTATGGTCACCAGTCAGGAGTAGCGACTGCAAACCATATTGCGAAAACAGAACTTATCAGAGACCCTGATTCATTTTCAGACATCGTTAGAGGTCTGCACGTTTTTGGAAGAAAAGTTCTAAGAACTGAAGCAGTATACTCAGGTGTTATAACAATTGGTTAATTAGAGGGAGATAGATAGATATGGCAACTTATGACGTAACAGGCGTAGGTGGAACTACTGGACACCCGTCTAATGGTAGAACACCTTACTTAGTAGAAAACACTATTGACGTATCAGCGGTTAATGGAGATTCTGGAGCAGCACAAAATGATGTTCTTAGAGTTCTTGACATCCCTGCTGAAACTTTAGTTATGGAAGCTGGAATTGAAGTGCTTACTGCACTTTCTTCTTCAGTTACTTTAGACTTAGGTATCACAGGTGGTGACGTTGACATTTATGTTGATGGTGACACAAATGCTACAGGATACTCAGCACCTACAGCTACAGCAAGACACGTAGCTGGATCAGCTGATACTCTTGATGTATTAGTATTAAGTGCAGCAGCAGCAGCTGGTAAAATCAGAGTGTGGGCTGTAATGTGCGATATATCAGGTGTTAGTGAAACTGATAATAATACAGATTCACAACACGACACAGCAGTATAATACTATATAATTTTAAGGGGGGTATTTATATCCCCCTTAATAAAACCCTTTCATAACTAATAGGATAAACAATGGCTACATACGACTTAACAAAAAAACAATATGGAGTATCTGGACAATCAAAAGTTATTCTAGGTAATACTAATAATGAAAGTGGTTGGAAAAGATTACAAAATTTAGAAAATAAAGTTGCAGAACAATCTGATAAACTAGATCAGATTACTGCACTACTCAATGAAATATCAAAAAAGACATCAGCTTCTTGAGATAATATCTGAGTACAAATCTGACAAGTCTGCATTAACAAAACAGATTGATGATTTAAAGAGACAATTAAACGAAGCAGAATCTCGTATCAAAAGATTATTAATTAGATGCGAACAATTTGTTGAAGAAAATAATAAAACAGAGGAATAATATGGGAATATATAGTAGTGAACTTAAAAAATTAAAAGGTAAAACTATAAGAGATAAATTAAAAAATGCAGGTGTTAAAAAAATTCCACTTAACATTACAATGGAAAAAGCAATAGAATTATTAAAAAAGAAAATAAGAAATTAATATATGGCTACAACTTACTTAGTATTATCCAACAGAGTACTTAGAGAATTAAATGAAGTTGAAATGACTTCATCTAATTTTTCTAGCAGTAGAGGTATTCAAACTGCTGTTAAGGATTTTGTTAATAAATCTATTCACGATATTTACAATGAAGGTGCAGAATTACCTTTACTACACACATCAACGACTCAAGCTACCTACCCTGGTGATGGGGAATACTCATTTCCAGCGGATATGCGTAGAGTAGACTTTGAGTCGTTTTTTTTAAAACCAAATGAATTAATTACTAATGGTGAGTTTACATCTAATATTACTAGTTGGACTACAGGAGATGGATCACCATCTTATACTTCAAGTGGTAATGGTAGATTAAATTTAAATGATGCAGCAGCATATCAAGCTATATCAACTATAGTAAATAAAAATTATAAAATACAAGTTAGAGTTTTAAGTCCAAACAGTTCTACAAGTGGATTAATTGTTAGAGTTGGAACATCTGCAGGTGGAACACAAAATTTAAATACAACACAAGCTGTAACTAATTTTAGAGAAGGTGCTATATTAGATACTACATTTACAGCTACAGCACAAACATCTTATGTATATGTAGAATCAGATAGTGTACAATTAGATGTAGATTATATTAGAGTATCAAGAGCAGATGTAACTACAAGAAAGATAAGATATATATCTTATGACGATTACTTACAAAGATTTAAAGAACAAGACGATAGAAATAGCAGTGGACATCATGGTATGCCACAATATGTATATAGAAAACCAGACTATAGTTCGTTTGGTTTAACTCCTATACCTGATAAAAATGATTATTTAATTAGTTATGATTATTATACTACCCATACAGATTTATCTGCACATGGAGATAATATGTCATTACCAGATAGATTTTCACCATTAATTGTAGATAGATCTAAATACTACGTGTATATGTTAAGATCTGATCCAGATCATGCTAATTTATCAAATAGAGATTATCAAAGAAAATTAAATTTATTAAAAACTGATTATGCTTCTAGAGCTGATTATATGAGAGATACTAGAATATCATCAGGTAATTCAAGATTAGCAATAGTATAATATGCCAGATACTTCTTTATTAAAACCATATAATGCAACATGTGGTGGTGGCTTAGTCTTAAACAAAGATGTTTATGATATGGCTCCAGGTGAAGCATTACAATTAGTAAACTTTGAACCATCTACAGAAGGTGGATACAGAAGATTAAATGGTACTACAAAATATAATTCTACAATAGTACCCCAAGTATCTTCTAGTACAGAAAGAGTACAAATGTCTGCAATATTTAATGATAATATAATTGCAGCTAGAGGTGGTACTGTAGTATATGGTGGTACAAGTGGATCTTGGACATCACTTGCAACTAGTCAAGGTACTACAAACACATATGATTTTGATAAATTTAATTTTAATGGTACAAGTAAAATTATAATAGCAACAGGTGAAGCTGCAGCATTTACAGTAGATTCAAGTTTTAATGTAGATGTAATAAATGCAACAGGTGGTGGTACTGCTCCAACTAATCCTAAATTTGTTAAGACATTTGCCAATCATGTATTTTATGGTGGTATGTCTAATTCTACACATAGTATATTATTTTCTGTACCTTTTGCAGAAGATAACTTTACATCAGCTAGTGGAGCAGGTGAAGTTAAAGTTGGTGATATTGTTACAGGTTTAAAAGTATTTAGGGATGAACTATTTATATTTTGCCAAAGAAAAATTTATAAACTTACTGGTACAACATCTAGTAATTTTGCATTAGCTGAAGTAGCTAAAAACGTTGGTACAATTGCACATCATTCTATTCAGGAATTAGGTGGTGACCTTATATTTCTTGCAGCTGATGGTTTAAGAACTGTTGCAGGTACAGAAAGAATTGGTGACGTTGAACTTGGTACTATTTCAAAACAAGTACAAGAAAGAATTA
>VTLG01010624.1_pt1 | contig 17519 bp, 10 predicted proteins | sample 4694571 | NCBI WGS metagenome assembly VTLG01 (sample SAMN12604809, study PRJNA352737) | marine metagenome | biome: ENVO:00000447; feature: ENVO:00000209|ENVO:00000569|ENVO:01000036; material: ENVO:00002151; isolation source: viral sequences binned using virsorter ... | reverse complement strand
AAACTGGTAAGCCCTGTGGCAGACAGAAAGGTGAGAAGCGTAAAGGCTACCCAGCTTGCAGACCATCTAAACGTGTGTCATCCAAAACACCTAAGACTACAGGTGAGATGTCTAAAGGCGAGAAGGCTAAGTTCAATAGAACTAAGACGAGTAGCAAAAGAATCAACTACAACCACAAACGTCGCAACAAGCTAAAGATCAGAAAATGACAGACACCAAGAACAAGCAAGAGATTCCTACCTACCCAGAGCCGGAGGGGGAACCTTCCTATTGATAGAACTTCCGTTCATCCTATCATAGGACGCATGACACCCAAGCATGGAACGGGGCTTGGATATATGAGAGATACAATGACTGTAACTTACGTATATCGTGGCATCAAGTACACAAGAGTAATCGGTTAAGGCCGTACAGGGAGGTTCAAGTCCTCCCATCTCTATTGGATAGAGCCCAGTACGCTGGATACCTCCATCCGTCTAGACGGTGGGATAGACCACAAAAAATGGCCAAAAAATTTCAGATCTGAGAAAAGTAAAACAATATCATTCTTAGAAATGGCACAACAAAATAGTAACGAACCATTAGCCGATTTAACGAGGCCGGGTTCGTCGAACTTTGGTTCAGACTCGAGAGCCCTTTATCTTAAACTGTTTAGTGGAGAGATGTTTAAAGGCTTCCAGAGAAATACCATTGCAAGAGACCTAGTGACAAAGAGAACACTTACAAAAGGTAAGTCATTACAGTTCATCTACACTGGTCGCACAAGAGCCGAGTATCATACACCCGGCAACAGCATACTAGGTAACTCCGATGGAGCACCTCCAGTAGCTGAGAAGACTATCACTATTGATGATCTTCTAATCTCAAGTGCTTTCGTCTACGAATTAGATGAGACACTTGCTCACTACGATTTAAGAGGAGAAATTTCTCGTAAAATCGGTTATGCTCTCGCAGAGAAGTATGACAGACTTATCTTCCGTGCAATCGCAAAAGGTGCAAGACTAGCATCTCCAGTACAAGGTACAGGATCTAGTACACAGGACATGGAAGAGCCCGGTGGAACTCAAGTTAGAGTTGGAACAACAGGCTCAAACCTAGCTGACGCTTACGATGCTGGTATGCTTATCAATGCTTTCTATGATGCAGCAGCGGCTATGGATGAGAAAGGAGTTCCCAGTGAAGGTAGAGTAGCTGTTCTTAACCCAAGACAGTACTACGCACTTATTCAAGCTGCCGCAGCTGGTGGTGCTAATGGTCTAATCAATCACAACGAGAGAGGAGACGCACTTCAGTCTGGTCAAGGTATCGTTGAGATAGCTGGTATCACCATCTACAAGTCAATGAACATTCCATTCCTTGGTAAGTATGGTACTAAGTACGGTACAGGTAGTAACACTACTGGTGTAGCTGACCCCGGAAACAAAGGTAACTTCATTGAAGAAGCTATCGAAGATGGTAGAGGTGCTAACGTAACTGGTATCAACAACAACTACGGTAACGCTACTGACTTTAACACATCTTGCGGACTTATCTTCCAAAGAGAAGCTGCTGGTGTAGTTGAAGCTATCGGACCTCAAGTTCAGACAACATCTGGAGATATTTCAGTTGTTTACCAAGGTGACGTAATCCTTGGAAGACTAGCTATGGGTGCAGACTTCCTAAACCCTGCTGCTTGTGTTGAATTATTTGCTGGCGGTTCAGCTGGATCAGCATTTGGATCAACATATCCTGCAAACGGTTAATTTTTTTATACATTTATACGGAGGCTTCGGCCTCCCTTTTTCTTATGGCTTCCACAACTTTTGACCTCGATACCGAACTATCCGCAGTTAATTCAATACTGGGAGCTATCGGACAGGCTCCAATCGCAACATTAAATTTTCAAAATCCAGAGGTATCATTCGTATATAATTTACTACGTGATGCTAATGTAGATACACAAACAGAGGGCTGGCACTTTAATAAAGAGTCACATGTAATATTTAAACCAGACCCTACTACTGAAAAAATTATGATTACAGATAACATTTTAGCTTTAGATTTACATGATAATCAAGCTAAAAGAACTATGGATCTAGTTAGACGTAACGGACATTTATATGATAAAATTACACACTCCGATACATTTGACAGTGACTTAGAACTAGATGTAGTTTATCTCGTAGCCTTTGAAGACCTACCAGCTGTCTTTAGACGCTATATTATATACCGAGCTTCTCGTGTAGCAGCAACTCAGTTAGTTGCCAACGCTGGCTTAGTAAAACTTTTAGGAATACAAGAGCAGCAAGCTCGAGCTGCACTACAAGAGTATGAATGTAATCAGGCAGATCATAACATGCTAGGCTTTGAACAAGGTTCAGCATATCAAACTTATCAACCTTGGAGAAACCTTAGACGATAATGGCAAGCGTAACTCAAACTATACCTCAGTTTACGGGAGGTATTTCAGAACAACCAGATCACCTTAAATTTCCCGGTCAGGTGAAAGATATAGTAAATGGAATCCCTGACGTAACTAAAGGTTTATTCAAAAGACCGGGAGCAGAAAGAAAGAAGACTACTCCTCTATCAGATGTGCAGTCTGGTGGTTCGTGGTTTCATTATTATCGTGATGAAACAGAAGGATCTTACATAGGACAAGTAGCAGCTGATGGTCAGGTTAGAGTATGGCGTTGTAATGATGGTCAGTTAATGACTACAGCTTACGGGACTGGTGGGCAGACTGTAATACAAAATTATCTAGCTACCACTACACCAGAAAACCTACAGTTCTTGACAATTAACGATACTACATTTGTAAGTAACAGAGATTCTACAAATGCAAATACAGCAGTAGGTACAGCTAACACTACTACAGCTAGACCACATACTTACTTTGGGTTTATAGAACTACTACGTACAGAGAATGGTAGGCAGTATGGTGTTAATATAAACAATAGTACAGCTACTACAACTCTGACAAGAGCTACTAAGATAAAAATTACAGGCCATAGTTTTGATGAAGGCGACGGATCAGGACACTGCCCCGGTATAGGTACAGAAGTATATGCTGCCACAGCTAAAAGTAGCTATGGAGCGTCAGAAAATATACAAAATATACAGGATAGTAGTGGTGCTACGCTAACATCTGGTAAAAATAACTTAACATTCCGTGTAACAGCTTTAGGTCAACAAGGTGTTAGCCCTAACTATGATTCTAGTAATTTCTCCAATGGACCTGACGGGGAAAATTATAGATGCAGTTACAACATAGAGGCTATATTACTACATGGTGGTGAAGGATGGGCAGTTGGTGATAGAGTTCGAGTTATACCAGAACACGCATCTGGTGCTAGTAGTACTGATGGACAGGCACATGTAGATGTAACCGTAACTGAAATAGAGACGACTACAGTTCGTGCTACAGTTGCTTCTTCTGGCGACGGTCTTATACGTCCATCTCCTACCCCTTTTGATGCAGATACAGCTGTAACTGCTGATACTATTTTAGGCGGATTGAAAGCTCAAATAGATAATATTGCCGGTATTGATTGTCAAATTATAGGTACAGGTATATACGTATTTAGTGACACTCAAGATTTTAACTTGGAGATTATTGAAGATGACCTTATGCGTTGTTTTCAAGAAACTGTTAACGATGTAACTCGATTACCAAATCAATGCAAACATGGATTAATAGTCGAAGTATCTAACTCTCAAAGAGCAGATGAAGATGACTATTATCTTAGATTTAACGGTCAAGGATCTCGTAGTGGAGTAGGCTCGTGGATTGAGTGTGCAAAACCGGGTATAGCTAAAGATCTTACAAATATGCCATTAGTTATACAACGAACAGGAACAACAACTTTTACAGTTAAACAGTTTACTTATGAGTTTAGACGGGTAGGTGATGAACTCACAAATCCACTACCATCGTTTGTAGGTCAACGAATCAATAAAGTATTATTCTTTCGTAACAGATTAGCATTTTTATCAGGTGAGAATGTAATACTATCAAGACCGGGAACATTAGGAGAACCTGATTTCTTTGTCGAAACAGCTTTGACTGTTAGTGCGAGTGATCCGATTGATATTGCTGCTTCATCTATGTTTCCTTCGGAGCTGTTTGATGGAATTGAAATCAATACAGGACTGCTAGTATTCAGTACAAATCAACAATTCTTATTGTCATCAGATGATACTGTATTAAATCCTGATACCGCTAAACTGCGAAGTGTATCAACCTTTAATTACAACAAAGACATAGCACCAATATCTCTTGGTACGACTGTAGCTTATGTTGATAACTCGGGTAAGTTCAGTCGATTTAATGAAATGGCAAATGTTAGACGTGAAGGCGAACCTAATGTTGTTGAAGTCAGTAAAATTGTACCGAGTTTACTACCGAAAAATATAGATCTAATTACTAACTCACGAGAAAATTCTATTGTTTTGATGGGTCAGCAAGCTAAAGAAGTTACATCTACAGTTAATTTACTGGCTGATTCTCAGGCAATACCTAATGCAGACGGTAGTGAAGCACTAGAAAATCCTTTAGGTATAACTGAAAATATAAGTTTTTATAATTTTGCAGATGAAATAGCAAGAAATACTTTTCGTGTATTTACAGCAGCTGCAGGCTCACCTACTCTTCCAGTTGTAAATGAACCTTTCTCAGGTACTATTTATGCTCGAACCGATCAAGGAGATGCCAGTATAAGGTTTAATGTAAATGAACGGCTTGTATCCGCAGATGAACCTAATGAATCTATTAATCCAAATGGAGGACACCCAGATTCTCACGGAACTAATAGTTTTTTAATTGACAGTACATGGAGAAGAATAGGAGGTTATCGATCTACTTGGTCTAATAGCAGAGATGGTGCACTTCCAGATTTTGATATTGAAATAGAAAACCCAACTGGAAATTCAACTGCAACTAAAATATATTTTTGGGGAGCACAAGTACAACAAGGTCAGCCGACAGCTTTTGAAAGGACAGGTACACTAGATACTTCTTCAGTATACGGTTACAAATATTTAAATGTTGGTGAAAAAAGGCAGCAGGCTGCATGGTTTAGATGGCAGTTTAACCAGTCTCTTTTATATCATTTTATTATTGATGATAAATATTTCTTCTTAGATTCAGAGCATTTTTTACAATGTATTAAATTAGTTCAACAAGAAACAGATCCTAACTTAACTAAAGACAATGTCAACTTCTTACTTCATCTGGATAATTATACTTCTATCAGCGGCGGCGTTGTTAGTACTACTCCAGACACCTCCACAACCTTCAGTAATCTGGGCTGGTTAGGTAATACAAGCACACCTACGTCTAAACTAGCAGTTATCAATGAACACGGTCAATACGCTAAAGTCAGTGACGCTACCGATACAACCATAACTGTACCCGGAGATTGGAGTAATTCTAATTATATTACTTTAGGATACTTGTACGACTATAAGGTCAACTTTCCTACTTTGTATCCTACAAAAGCTAGTGATAATTCAACATCCGCTGACGTTAATGCTTCTCTAGTTATTCACCGTATCAAACTTCATTTTGGTAGATCCGGTGTTTACGAGACAACTTTAACTCGTTTAGGAAAAGACGATTATACAGAATTACATGAATCCAATATGTTGGACAATTATACTTTTGGCTCTGCTGCATTTTTATCAGAGTCGATCAAAACTGTACCAATATATGAACGTAATCTTAACGTAGATATTACACTTAAATCTACTCACCCTGCCCCTGCTACGCTACGTGCGTTGTCTTGGGAAGGAGACTATTCACCCAGATTTTATCAACGTGTCTAATTATATACACCCACTCACATTGGAGGCTGCTACAGAAGTGGCCTCTAATCTCCGTCCAGATGACCTCAGAGAGGTAAAAGATGGTCATGGGATAGATCCTACCACCTTACCATTTCTGATGTCTCAGAACCCCTCCTACGTGTATTTCACAGTGCCTGACGGCAAGACTGCTGGCATGGCCGGAGTAGGACAAGAAGGTGATATATGGATGCTTTGCACTCCAGATATACACCGATACCCAATTACATTTGCAAGAGAGGCAAAGCGGTATGTCGATAGCCGTACTGAGCCTCTCCTTTGGAATATAGTTGACAGTAGAAACAAAGTACATTTAAAATTACTTAGGTTTCTTGGCTTTAAGTTTTTACGTAAGTTTAAACATGGGCCAAACAATGTAACATTTATTGAATTTTGCCGTGTGCGTAGATGCTAATGCTGGGGCTAGAAGAGCTGCTCGACAAAGAGCTCGAGAAAAAGACGCAGCCTTTGCCCAGAAAAAATTACAATTCTTTAATAAAGAAACAAGCTTATCAAGAGCTCAAAATAGAAACATTATTGGATATGGTCGTGATTTAAGTGATGCTTATGTACGGGCCATATACACCCAAGGTAAGGGTAGACTTAGAAATCAAGAACTTGTATCTAAATACTTTAAGTCTAAAAAAGTAAATGAAGGCGGTCGAGGTCGTAGATTCGGTAAAGCTCAGTACTTAGATTTATTAAGACAACAGAGTCAGATCGAAAATATAAACAGAAACAACTTTGGTCGAAATATGGCATACGCTCAAACAGGAGCTACACGTAAGCTTCAAGCTGCAAATGCTAGATCAAGAGAAAAGCTAGGCATACCAGCTGCATATGGTGCACCTGTAATGTTACCGCCTACAGATAGATTAACAGGTGCATTACAACTTGTAAGTACTGCCGCAAGTATATACTCAGGATTTCAGTAAACATGACATCATCATTCCAGAACGTCGTTGGTACGCCACGAGATCAAGTTCCTGATATAAGTAAAACTAATTACTTAAATACAGAATCGGACATGACTGAATCAGTCAATGCCCAAATAGATGACAACATCAAAGACACAAAACGGTTCTTTGACCAAATGGTCGAACTAGAAGAGTTAGCAGCTAGTAAGCTAGATAAGCAACTCAATGCGATAGAAAGTATTATAGGTTCTGTCGGCTCTATCGTAAAAAAACGTAGAGCAGCAGAAGCTGAAGAAATTAGTCAAAGCTTGACTGATTCTATTATTGATACCTTTGGCTCCTCACAGGAAGAGTTTAACAAAGCAAGAAATGAATACCAGTTATCTGAAGCTAAGGCAAAAGGTGGTATCTTTTTTGATGACATAGATCAACAGCAAAAACTAGAATTAGTACAAGGTATTATCTCTGAAGAAGAGTTAGACGGCCCTATTAGAAAGAACAACAAGTTTTATACAGAACGCATAGGTGCATTAGTTGATGTTATAAATAGTAATGGCACGTTAGATTCGACTACTAACGCTGAGTTTATAGAGCAAGCACAGAAAGCATTACTTTCCTTTGTTAGAACTGCTGCATTTAATGAACTAGAAGCCGGTAGAGATCCCACTAATTCTAGATTTCAACGTTTATTTATTAAAGATGTTGCACCAAAACTCATACAAGAAATAGAAACACAGCGTAGAGGTTGGAGTGCAAACTTACGAGAAAAGGTTTTAACAGAGCAACAGAATATACTTGACAATAGAATTATTGAAAGTGTTAAAGGTGCTAATATACTTACTGGAGAAGGTACAAAAAGTGACACTACATTCTATGCAGATAATGGTGTTATACATCAGGTAGCAGAAGAGCTATATAGAGGTGATAGACAGAAAGCAACAGATTATGTTTATAATCGTATCGGAGAGTTAGTAAAGTCTGGTGATATACTACCGATGGAAGCTAGAGAAATGTATCAGAATTTAGAATACTATGACCAAAACGGTAATAAGTATGATAACTATGAAGCATATCTAGAACAACAGACTGATGGTACAGCTTTTGCTGCAAGAGTACAAGGTAGAATTAACAGACTTTCCAATATTATTACAGATGTAGAAAAAGACGCTGTAAATAATCAAAATGCTCAAAACATTATAGAGTCAAATAACTTTGTAAATAAAAACGTTATACCACTTATACAAGAAAATAAGAAAAGAGGTATCATCGGACTAGAAGAATCACAGATAGGTGGTCTAATAAATGACTTTCAACAACAGCCTTTTTACATACCCGGTCAGACTGAGATACCAGCTATTATGTTAAGTGGTTTAAAAGAAACACATACAGGTGGTTCAAGAAATAAGAATGTATTAGCCGCTGACAAGTACGCTTCTAAGCATAATGAGACAGATAAATTAATTGACAAGCTTGTTGCTAGAAAAGAAACAGAATCCGGAGATACAGGTGCTTTAACAGATCTAGATATACTTGTAGCAAAAGCTATTAAAGCTGAGTTTAGAGAAAAGTTTTATGGGGAAGATGGTAAAAATTTAGATCTTTTTGAAATAGCCGAAGGTCGTGGCACTAGAACTTATGAAGACGAAGTAAAAGATATAATATATGGAGAAGGTGGTTTAGCATCTAGGTATGACGAATTTGTTGATAGTGTTAAAAAAACTACAAAACTAAGTGAGGCTGGTGTAGGTGATGTAATAGCGTTACGTAGACAGCTTACTAAGAATCCTGAGCTATTTAAAAAGAAAGAAGCATTTAAGTCAGAACCAGTAGATAAGCTATTCGATTATGTTGATAGCGGTGGTGCTAGGCATCCTGAGCTCAAACAATACTACAAAGCTTTACGTATTCGTGTAACTGACGAAAACGGTAATATTAAAGTACTAAGTGGTACAGAAGCTATTTATGATCGTGCTGCTACATTAGGGCTATATGATCCTAAAACTAAATTAACTGATCCACACGCTAAGATACTACGGGATTTTAGAAAAGAAAACGATATGAAGACATTTCCTAGCGAGCAAAAAGCATTTCGTAATATGCGTACAGGCGAGCAACAGGATTTTAATGAGTATCTAACCATGCTGTCTGAAAAACGTGGTGGTCAAAACGCTAATCAGTTTGAATTTAACCGTAATGGTAACACTTCTGTTAGACAGAATCTAAATAGTCTTGATGGTGGCCAAGTCGTTGATCTAGCTAAAAATGGATCTGATAACTTTGGTATGTATAATTTATCTACTGACATGATTCTTGACTTAGATAGACTAGGATTAATAGATAAAACAAAACCATTTAATGAAGATGCACAAAGTTTTGCTGTTGTAAGCCTGATGGCTATGAAAGCTAATCGTAAGTCAAACGCAATACGTGGTGCAATTACAGATGATACAAAAAATTTTGGTAAGCTTATTAATCTTACTAAAGAAGAACAAGACGTTGTAAACACAGTATTTCCTAACTTGACGCAAAACTACTTTGCACAGTTCCAGAACCTAGAGGCTGAGGTTGCTAAGATAATTATTAGTGACATCGAAAAAGAACGTTTAGCTAGAAAGGGTAGAAGAGGACAGCAAAGAGCAGAGGATCAACTTAAGAGAGACACTGGAACATTTAGAAGAGGTAGATGACTGATTCCTATATAGATCGTGAAGGTTTAGATCTTGCTGCTGACAAGATGGAAGAGTATCTAAAAGAACTCGAAGAGAAAGATGCTCAGAAACAAGCAGTAGAACAAGAGGCCACACAAAAAGAAGAGCAAGCATTAGCACAGATTGGACACCGTTTGACTCATATGATAACCCTATAGAAACCAAAACATGGTGGGGTAAACAGCTAAGAGGTCTAGTACATTTTGGATCTCTAGCAGCTGGTACAATACTAGCAGCCAAAGGTGCAGCTGCTACAGGAATTGTAAGTATACCAGCTGGACTTGTAGCGTTATCAAAAGCTAATGCCGTAAGAGGCTTGGCTGTTGGAGCTGCGTCTGATCTTATATCTAAAGAGTCAGATGAACAGAACGCACTAGGAGCATTACGTGATAGATACGGCTGGGCTGATACAGTCATATCTACAAAAGATACTGACTCTCCTGTTACAATGAAAATAAAAAACATTGTAGAAGGTATGGGTATAGGTCTATTCTTTGACGGCATGGCATACGTACTAAAGAAAGGCAGTACTCAAGTTGTAGATCAGATCGCAAAACGTAATAAAAGTATTAAAGATCAGACAGTAGAAGCTGGTGTTGCACAGCTCCGTAAAGGAGAAGCTGAGTTCAGAGCTGATAAAAATGCACCACTTGCTGAACCACATCAAGGAGCACACGTATCAGAGGTTGACCCACAGGTAGCTCGTGAACAGCTATCAAGAACTCGTAAAGAGTGGGGCCAAGAAGAAGGAGCGACAGGCTCTGTAACCAGACCACTTGAGCGTGAGCGTATGGCACAAGAAGGTGCTACAGATGATGCAACAGTAGAACGCATCATGAGAACACTGATGAGTAGTGACAAGTTTGAAAAAGAACTTAAAGCTGCAAAAGGTGATAGAAAAGCACTTGCTGCTACATTTAGAGAATCTATTGAAGGGCATCAACGTATTACACAAGGTAGAAATGCTGTTGAAATGTCACCAGAAGAATATTTAAAAGAGTTATTTGAAACCAACGACGTAGTAGATGGTCAGGAAATATGGACATCTAAGAACGTAGTTATAGCTGACTTAGTTATAGGTTCTTTAATAAAACAACTTAGAGATACAGGTATAGCTGCACGTGAAATTTCAGACTTAGTTGATATTACAGATATAGATGGACCAGCTAAACAACTTGTAGATACTATGTTAACTGCACTGTATCAAACAAAGAAAGCTAGATTCGTTAAGTCTGACTCATTTAGAGCTTTGTCAGTATCAGGTAAAAAAGCTAAACAAGCTGTTGACGAAGCGGTGCAAGCTGATATAGCTGATGCTAAAGAGTCTATTATGTCTATACTTAAAATCTCTAAAGATAATGCAGATGATGATATGGTCAATGCAATTATTGAAGCATTTTCTATTATGGATGATGTAAATACATTAGAAGATTTTGACCAGTGGGCAAGGACTGTTATCAAAGGTGGTAAGCTAAATAGAGGCGACGTTGACCGTACAGGAGCTCTTATAAGAGAGCTTGAGGGTGTTATGACCAATAGTGTTCTAAGTGGGCCTAAGACCCCTGTAAGGGCTATTATGGGTACAGCTGCGGCTACATTCTTGCGACCCTTATCTACAGCTTTAGGTGCTGTTGTACGTTATCCTTTTGATGGTGACGCATCTACACTACGAGCTAGTTTGGCATCCATAAATGGTATGGTGGAAGCTATACCAGAGTCCTTTACATTATTTAGAACTAAACTAAATTCATACTGGAAAGGTGATCTAGCTACAATCAAAACTAGATACTCTGAGTTTAGTCGTGGAGATCAAAACTGGGAGCTTATACGTAGATGGGCAGAAGATAGTGGTAGAGCTACAGCTGGAGATACAGCCGCCTTTCGTCTTGCTAACTTAGCACGAAAAATGAATGATGCTAACTTTCTAACGTACTCTACTAAGATTATGGCAGCTACTGATGACGCTTTTGCATACATTCTTGGCCGTGCTAAGATGCGTGAAAAAGCCATGCGTAACGTGCTTGAGTTACAAGGCAATGGTATACAAACACCTAGAATTACCAAGAAGCTAATGCAAGCATATGAAGATGATTTTTATGCACAAGTATTTGACTCTGCTGGTAATATATCAGATGAAGCTGCTGCGTTCGCACGTAAAGAAGTTACACTTACACAAGAACTTACAGGCTTTGCAAAAGGTCTTAATGATGTGTTTACTTCTACACCACTTGTTAAACCATTCTTTTTGTTTGCCAGAACAGGTGTAAACGGACTTGCTTTAACGGGTAAGTATACACCGGGTTTCAACTTTTTAGTTAAAGAGTTTAACGATATAGCATTAGCAAATGCTAACAATTTAGACTCTGTATCAAAGTATGGTATATTTACACCAGAAGAGTTAGCTAACGCAAAGGCATTACAAACAGGCAGATTGGCAATAGGTTCAGCTGTAGTGTTCATGGCTTCACAGGCATGGATGCGTGGTGATCTTAATGGTAACGGACCTGTAGATAGATCAAAAAGACAGATGTGGTTAGACGGTAAGTGGGAGCCAAGAACTATAAAGCTCGGTGCTGTACGTGTTGGTTATGATAACTTTGAACCATTTAATCTTATTATGTCTACAATTGCTGATGTAGGTGACGCAAGCGAGCTTATGGGTGAGGAGTGGACTGAATCAGAATTACAAAAAATATCTTTAGTTATAGCACAAGCTATTACAAGTAAGTCATACTTAGCTGGTATGCAATCTTTTGTTGATTTATTTGCCGGTCGCCCCGGTCAATTTGATAGAATTGTAGCTGGATTAGCTAACAATATTGTACCTATGGCTGGTTTACGCAACGAACTTGGTAAACTATTTACACCTTATATGCGTGAACTAAGATCAGGCATTGACCAGTCCTTACGTAATCGTAACTTAATTTCTGAACAACTACCCGGAATCAAACAGTTACCTATTAAGTATGATATGCTTAATGGTAAACCTTTAAAAGATTGGGACTTCTTAACTAGAGCATACAACGCTGTAAGTCCTATTAGTCTTAATTTAGACCAAAGTCCCGGTAGAAATTTTTTATTTAATAGTGGGTATGATTTACGTCTATCTACGTACTACGCACCTGACAGTACAAACTTAACTGACAATCCAAGAGTAAGATCTGAGTTTCAAAGACTTATAGGCGAACAAAATCTAGAACGTAAGTTAGATAAATTAGCAGCAGATCCAAAGATTATAGCCTCTATGGAACAGATGTATGCTGATATTAAAGCTGGCTTAAGATCTCAGTACGATGCTAGAGACTACTATCATAATATAATCATAGACAGATTATTTCAACGAGCACGACGTAGAGCATGGGCACAGCTAACATCTAATCAAGAAGCCATGCAACTAATGGAAGAGGAGCGGCTAAAAAGAGCTAGAAAAATAGCTAAAAAAGACGAAACTCGAAATCTTATTAACATATATAAATAACAATGTCTTTTACAACATTAACAAAAGTCGGGCAAGGTAATGGTTCCAGTGACTTACGCTATAATTTTACTGGTACCAGTTTACAAGCGACTGATATTCAGGTTACCGTTATTGAAAATAGCACTTCTTGGGATAGTTTTAGTTCGTACAGTACCAACGCTGAAAGATCTTATAACGGTAATCTTTATAAAGCAACCGGTTCAATTTCTGCTGGACAAAACCCTCCTATTCACACAACTGGTACAACTAATAACTGGCAGTTTCTACGAGCCACATCTATAGCTAAAAATTTAAATACTCATTATACATTACCTACTTACAATACTACAAGTGGTGGTACTGTTGAATTTATTGCCGGAAGTGATAATGGATTAACTTCAAGAGGATTTGCTGCTGGTACAACTGCCAACAATTTTACAGTTAGAGTTGAAAGAGTTACTAGCTCTAATCCCATAGTAGAATTTGCCGCCGGCTCATCTATTAAAGCAAATGACTTAAACAAACAAAACAAACAAGCTCTGTTTGTAGGTGAAGATACAAGAGAAGCTGTGAACAGTTTAGCTGTTGGAGATCCTCAATCCGCTTTTCAAGTAAATGGATCGAATATTGTAGCTAATTCAATTACAACTGGTAAGATTGACAACGGAGCTATTATAACTGAGGATTTAGCTGATGGTGCAGTTACTAATGCAAAAGTAAATTCAGCAGCAGCGATAGATGCAACCAAGCTTTCTTTTACTCAGACTGGCACTGGTGCGGCGGCTAGGACTGTAGATAGTAAATTAGAAGATGTAGTATCAGTTAAAGATTTTGGTGTTACTGGTGATGGTTCTACAGATGACGGTGCAAATATTCAAATTGCTATAGCTGCTGCTGCTAATAAAAAATTATATTTTCCTAGTGGAACTTATAAAATTACAGATAGACAAATAACTTTTACTAATCCTATTCATATTATTGGAGATGGTAAAGGTACTGTTTTACAAAGCACTATTTCTGATGGCGCAACAGTTTATAATTGTTTTAAAATTGGTTCTAGTAATGTAACTTTAGAAGATATATCAATAGATAGTAGAAATGGAGATGCAGATGGTAGTGACACTACAATATTAATACAAAGCAGTACAGTTGCTGGTTTTATAAACGATACATTATTTAAAAATGTCCATATAACAGGTGGAAACACTTTAATGACTGCTGGCACTAAGATTGGAATACCTTGTAATCATGGCGTAATAATTGCTGATAATACTAATGTAAGAAGATTAAGAATAGATAGTTGTCATTGGGAAAAATTACATATTGGATTTTTTACAACAAACTTTTATGGTGATCCTACTGATGGTGACATTAGTAGCAGGGACATAACTATTATTAATAGTTCTTTTACAGATCTTGGTTTAAGAGCTTTTATTTTTAATACTGATTTTGGTGACTCAGGTAAAACTTTTGCATTTGATGGTGTAAAAATTATTGGATGTCATTTTGCAAGACAAATAGGAACTGATCCTGAGCAAAGATGTACATATATAGGTGGTGATGGTGTCCGTAATTTAACAATAAATGGATGTGAATTTCGTGATGTGATTAGACCAAATGACGGAGTAGTACATATAGAAAATCATTCTGATAATTTTGTATGCACCAACAATACTTTTATAAATTGTGCAAGTGGTATAACTTATTATTCATTATCTACAAAAGCAATAATATCTAATAACATAATTTTAGGTAATACTAGAAGAAAACAAAAAGTAAAAGTTGCAACTTCAAAAATAAGTACAGCAAATAATACTATAGAAATAGAAGGGCATGAATACGAAACAGGAGATCCTATTGTTTATGACAAAGGTGGTCATATAACTAATACAGTAATTACAGGTTTAACTAGTGGTACAACTTATAATGTAATTAGAGTAAATGATAAGTTATTTAAACTAGCAACCTCATATAACAACGCTTTAGCTGGTACAGCAATTAATCTAACTGGTACTGGAAACAGCCATCAAACCTTTGGCAGTGAACCAAGTTATTTTCCAGAACAAGCAACTGTAGCTACTAGTGCTGTTTCCACTGCAAACAATACTATAACTATTAGTGATCATGGTTATCACACAAAAGATCCAATCTTATATGAAAATGGTGGTGGTACTTCAATTACTGGTTTAACAAGTGGTCAAGTATATTATGTCGTAAAAGTAGATGCTAATACATTTAAACTAGCAACAACTTTAAGTAATGCAGCAGCTTCAAGTCCAACCACAATATCTTTAACAGGTACAGGTAATAATGCACAAAAATTCTCACCGTATGGTAAAGAAACCAGTAGAGGTATTATATTAATATATGATACTGATGGTTCTGTTGATAGAACTATACTAAGCAACAATCTTATTGAAGGATTTAATATCGGAATTTCTTTAACAGGAAATGATACTACCCATGAGATTTCTGATAATTTAATAAATCTATGTACTTATGGATTAAATGTCGTTGGTGATAATAGAGCTTTTGTAGCAACTAGAAATAGGATAAGTAATTCAAAATATTTTGCAGACGTAAGAGCATATGCTTCAATTACATTGACTAATAATATATGTGATGAATGTGCAAATGTATTTACAAGTACTATTACAGGAACACGTAACAATGTTGTTAAAAACTTTAAAATTATAAAAACAATTACAGATTATATAGGTGGAAATAATCCCGGAAGTACTCCATCTTCATTTAAAACATTAATGCCAGCACCAACTTTTGGTAAAGGACAATTTGATGCAAGAGTATTTGAAACTGAAGCTGCTGATGATGAATCGTTAGCTGTAGCAGATTATAAGTTTGCAGCAGCAGATGGAGCTTTAACTTTAAGTAATTATGAGGTAGTTAGTAATGGTTCTATTTCTGTAAATCCAACTAATAGTAGTCAGAGTTTTAGAGTTGATTCTGGTAATTTTCAAGTGTCAGCTTTTACGGCAAACACACAATATTTTACATGGGAAATATCTTTAGATGGTTTCTTTATGTACACATAAGATTATAATTAAATTATGACTTTAACAAAAATACAAACAAACAATGGCTTATCCAAGTAAATACAAAGATGCTCAAGTAGAAGTCTTGGGCGAAACAGGTGCTGCAAAAAGACGCACCGCAACAACAACATCCGCTAGAGTTGAACTAACATCAACTACACGTAGAGTTTCGATCAAAGCTGTAGGAGCTGATATGAGATATAAGTTTGGTGACAGCACTGTTACAGCATCAACCAGCTACGGCAGCGGTATATGTCACTACATAGCAGACGGTGAAAGACTTGACTTTGTGTGCCCAGAAGGTTCTTACATAGCAGTTGTAACTGTGAGTGGTACTGGTGCTTTAGAAATCACGGAGTTAGTTTAATGAAGACTAGTGGCACAATGAACAGTGCTACAGGTCATACAAGTGTCAGTACTAGAACTGGTAATTTTAGTGACGGACTGTATGATAGAGTTGAAGCACGTCCAGATTTAGACTTAGATTTTGCTAGAACTAAGTCTTTAAAAGATAGAATAAGTAAAGAAAATTTAATAACTTTTACTAGATCAAGTGGTAATACTGGTTACGGAGCAACTTATGTGGATGAAAACGGGTTAGTTAAAGTAGCTCCAGTAAACCTTCTTAAACATAGTGAACAGTTAGATCATACTGATTGGGCAAAAGGTTCGGCTACTTTTACAGCAGATAATGTTCTTGCTCCTAACGGTACAATGTCTGCTGATACTTGGGGTGCTGATAGTACAAGATATGGTTTTTATAATAGTACTGCTGGTAGCTGGGCAACAGATCACAACCAGATTTTATATCCTTTTACCATCACTGATGAATGGGTTAGGTATAGTATTTCTGTAACTACTGCATCAGGTCAAACTGGAATGAGGGTTTACCCTTTAAGAACTAATAATAATCTAGATTATATTTATCAAAGTGTAAGTGTAACAGCAAACACAACTTATGTATTTTCTGCTTGGTATAAAAAAGTGGGTACTAAAGTTTATGTTTGGGGGTGTCAGCTTGAAAAAGGTTCAGTCGCCACAGAATATATTCCAACAACAGATCAAGTTTCCGGAGCACCACGTTTTACCTATGACCCAGTGACTAAAAAATCTCAAGGGTTGTTGATTGAACAGGCAGTTACAAATCTAATATTTCCAAGCGAAGATTTTAGTGCTTACCTTAATTACAAATCAACTGTAACTACGGATCAAATTACTGCTCCTGACGGCACACAGACAGCAGATAAACTTCAATGGGTTAATAGTGGTGGTAATCCAATAGCCTATAAAGCTAAACCGGCAGATGGAGTTTATACCATAAGTGCATTTTTTAAAAAAGGTAATAGTGATGGAGCATTTATTTATGCTGATAACCCTGCTTTTAGATGTGCAATCTTTGACCTTGAAAATGGAACTACAGGACCATTCCATTCTACTTTTTCTAAAACAACTATTGAAGATTTTGGAAATGGTTGGTATAGGTGTTCTGCGACAACTACTGCTATTTCTGGAAATAATGTTGGATTTGGTGTTTGCGAAAAAGAACAAACAAACACTACCG
>VTLG01008099.1_pt1 | contig 17520 bp, 26 predicted proteins | sample 4694571 | NCBI WGS metagenome assembly VTLG01 (sample SAMN12604809, study PRJNA352737) | marine metagenome | biome: ENVO:00000447; feature: ENVO:00000209|ENVO:00000569|ENVO:01000036; material: ENVO:00002151; isolation source: viral sequences binned using virsorter ... | reverse complement strand
GTTACCGACTTAGCACCACCAAAAAACTGCGCCATATCAGTTGTCATAATTAACCCACCATCCAATAACCAGCACTTGTGCTGTATTTTAAAAGCCTAAACTTACCTGCCTGCGAAAGTGTCAGCGTCGTGTCATAAGTATTTGAAGGCAAATAAATCCTTGTGCCTACAACTGTAATCGTGACTGTGCCTCTCACGTTCACAAACTCAATAACATCGCCTTGCAAAAAGGTAGAGCTAGTGATCGTAAATGTCGCCGTGCCGCTCCACTGCTGAATAATATGGTGCGAAAAGTCTCCGCGAGTTAGCGTGACGTTACTGCCACGGTTGTAGATGTAATTTATGGCACCGCCGCTTTTCGCAGTGCTTAGGTTTCCTGTAGTGCTGTTGTCAGCGTTAGGTAGCAAGAAGTGATCTGCTGTGGTGTAGTCAGCGGCTTTTTCAATGTCTGTTCGCGCTGTACCGGTGCCGCCGACTCGGTGTATGTCTAGCGACCCGTCAGTAGACGGACTTATGCGCCACTGCTCGCTTGAGCGATTTAGCTCTAGGTGGCTGTCATAGTTGGCGTCAGTAATCGTGACCTTGCCGCTACTAATCGCACCAGTGTCAATGTCGTAGGTGGTGTTAATGTCACCATCCCACTGGCCTGTTGAGTTCCAGAGCGGCACATTACTAGCTACGTCATGGTTTACCGTACTGCCACTGCTTGCGTACCAATGGGCTCCGTCTCCAGCCAAAGCAAATAATGATGCCAACGCATTATCAGACGCATGAACCCAACTACCATCGTCGTAGTATGTGCCTGTGCCGATATAAGTAACTGATCCTGACCATGGCAGAACGCTAAAAACGGTGTCGTATGCGGTTGTTTTGGAAGCAATTGTAGAGCTATCATCATCCCCGACTACAGACAGAGATTTTGCCCTAGATCCGATAAACGTACTGCCGCCTATTGCTACCGCACCCGTATTGTCGATGCGAAGACGCTCTGTTGAGCCTGTGCTAAACGCCATTACGTCTGCATTACCGCCATCAGGGTCTACAGCTATTTTTCCGGTCGTTGTGCCGCCAGTGTTTTGAAAAAATATTTGCGCTCTGCTGTTTGATGAGGATGATGATTGGAAAATCATTCCGTTGTCATCTGATTTAAGATGCAAAATTCCGCTCGGGCTTCCACCGATGCCTACGTTACCGCCCGCCTCAACAACAACCTTATCGGCAGTGGATGCAGAGCCAACAGCCAATGCAATGTCTGATGACGCATTTCCAGCCTGAATGTTTACGCCATTATCGGCAGACTCTTGTACGTCTAGTCGATAACCTGTTCGCGGTGAAGTAACACCGACTCCTACATCATTTCCACTTGTTATTGTTATCGCAGTACTACTAGCGTTATCGTCGATGCCTGTAGAGGTAAACGTAGTAAACGTGCCGGCGGCGGCAGAAGATCCGCCAATCGTGGTGCCATCAATAGTGCCGCCGTTAATGTCCACATTGCCAGATGCATCAAGTAGTGGGAACTTGTTAGAGGGAAGGGTGACAAAGACATCTTTGGACCCAGCCTGAAGATCAACAGCATTGTTGCTGTTGGAGCTGGATATGATGGTTGTCCGGGTGATCGTGTTGCCAGAGCTGGCATATGTCCCCAACCCCACTTCAAACGCAGAGTTTGTATTGTCCACAATCGCGTAATACGTTGTATCCGCATTTGATAGGACAGAGGAAAACGTGACAAAGTTTGTTTCTGCCCCGGCGAGGGTGATTGCACCTGTGCCTGTGGTTGTAGTGGTCTCCTTGACCCGATCAGCTACAACAAGAGCCATATTTAGGCAATCCTGATAATCGCGTTAGACGCATCCGCTGTGGGGAAAACAATAGTGAAGTCGCCAGCACTGGATGTCTTGTCTGCACCAAAATCAAGCACAACGACCGTGGGATCGCCTGTCGCTGAATCGTTGTAGATTAGAGCCCCTCTGGCAGTAATTGTTGCCGAACTAAACGTCAAGTCAGCAAAATCAGTCAGAGCAGTTGTACCAGATGTACTGGGGTCAACTCTTGTGAGGGTGCCCCCGCCGGCGCTGTAACCCGTTCCGCTAACCTCGTTGCTAGTTGTGTACGCAGTGGTTGCCGCAGTGAAGCTCGCGTTGTTGTCATACAGGGCCAGCTTAAATGTGCTACCACCAGAGTTCTTGAAGTTGTGCACACCCTCCATCAGCTCCTTCTTGAAGGACGTGCACATAAAGTTTCCGCTAAACGCCATGTCAAAGTCTCCTGATCATATTGGCTAAGTCTTGTTGGCCCGCCTCTGCAAGCGCATTGCACACCGTCGTGCGATCACTGCTAATGGCCTCTCTCATATACAGCACGAGAACAGCCCTTATCTGATCCCTAAAGGCATCTGCCTGAGCCTTGACAGCAGGCCCAGCATCCTCAGATACATTAATTATCTTGTTCAGACACCTTTCGGCAATCTCTTCTGGGGTGAATCCCCTATTGGACGTGGTCTCAACCCCAACAGCCCCCACTGCAAGCTCAAGCATTACGTTCTGGGCTTCCTTACAGCGCCAGAGCGATAGCTGTCCGTTGTGCTGTATCCCTCACCAAGCTCTTCTAGCCGCGACACAGCCTCTTCAAAACGTTGAGCATATAACTGCATAATGTCTGGGTCTCCCTTCAGGTAGGTATATGCCTCCATCAGGGAGCCGTACAGGAGCGCCGAATCAGCGTTCGTGCCCAGCCAGCTTGAACCGCTGGATGAGACCGTAATCGACTCTGGCTTGTGGAAGTAATGCAACTCCACTGCGTAGCCGCTATCCGGGGTTGGACCAACAATAAATGACGTATCACTGAATATCGCGTAATACTTGGGCGCACCCTGCGTCGATGACGCCGGATACGCCTCCCGGATGTAATTGACATCCTTGAACATCAGGTACTCGTAGCCGGAATTGTCTATCGCCATGGAGTACGGTGTAAGGAAGTCTGACGGCATGATCACATACTGATTGCCCGAGGCCACGCTACCCGTAACATTTTTACGGAAGTCAGGTAGCTGACACCTTTTCAGTATCCTGTCTTCGGCCTGAACAATAAACCGAGACAGGTTATTGACGAAGCTGGTCTCGCTAGACTCCGTGTAGTCCTGTATCGCCTGCTTGAGCGTAGTGAATGTATAGCTCATAGATCACACAATAGTTATGGTGCCGACCATCGCTGAGTGGTTCGTGCACTGATAGACAAGAGAGGTGTCGCTTGGCGAGTGAGGCACGACAAACTTAATGACCCCCGTGGCCGGTGCGGTTACGCCTTCGGTAAATGCCGAACCACCATCTGAAACCCTGATCTGCATGGGGTGAGAGCTGTTGTTTGTCGTGTTGTCGATGATGTATGTATGCCCCCTGTAAAAAGTAAACGCAGGGTTTGTACCAGAGCCGGCACCGGGGCCACTAAAATAATATGCTGACGAGGTAGTTGAGCCTGTAGTTGTGTACACAAGCTGAGGCCCCGGCGCTGTGTAATTGGCCACAGGACCACCAGATACATCGGTCATCACCTTTCGCCATGCGCCACCGTGGGCGTAATACAGCGCCCCTGTCGCATGAACGTGCGCTACAGCACCGTGATAGGTACTGGCAGACGGCAGATCGCTTTCTGCCGAGTAAAGGAATACGAGTTTGTTTTCTCCGCTCGCAACGTCAACCTCACCGCTAGAGTTGATTATGTCGGTAAGCGTTGAGCCATTCCCGAGAGCGTTGTATATCTCGTCAAAGTTGTCATTTATCTTGTCGCCGCCGGCACGAAGGGTATCGCCTGTTCCGTCATTCGCGCTTGAGCCAAGACCTAGTGATTGCTTAGCCATTTAACCCTCGTCAAAAGTGTCGCCAGTGCCATCAAACGTGGCACTAGAGCTATCAAATCTTACAGCCGCAGAACTAATGCTCACGCTACCAACAGAGCCTGTACCAGCCGCACCGGTCACAGTTGGGGTTGGCGCGGTCGTTGTGATCGTGACGCGACCCACTGCACCTGACATGTCAAGACCAACGGTGCGGCTACCCAAAGCGGTATTTCCGCCGCCCACAGGGTCAAATGCCGAAAGAGATCGGCTTTCATCTATTGCGTCATCGGGTCTTGGGAATCGCAGTGCCTGCGGGTCAGATGCGTTGACATCCCCCAGCTTTAGCTGAGGCTGATCCTGATCAACCACGTCGCGCCCAACAAGAAGACCATTCCATCGACCATCTTCGATTTGCCGCACTAGATCGCGGATCGGATATCTAAAGCCAGTTCTGTCGCAAAATCCGTATGCGTGTTTACCCTTGGCAAAGCTACTCATATGTTGCTGTAGCCTCCGGGCGCAACATACAGGGACGCTTTCTCTCTTGCCGCATCTGCCGCAAGACTCCACTGCTCCTCATAGACCTGCTTTAGCGCCGGAGCTAACTGCAATGACTCTGGGCGCTTGCTGGCTATCTGATACGCCAACCCAGAGACCAAGCACGGTAGGAACCTCTCGGGCACCTCCATGTTGTTGGACGCAGGCTTTCCGGCATCCTCAATACGATCCATGTAATAGTAGGCGAAGGTGTAGCTCGTGGTGTCATCAGGCACAGGCCAGAAGTGTATGGTGATGCCCGTGGACTTGCGCTCAACGTAGTACTGTAGCGGTCGTCCTTGCGTCAGCTTGTTTGTCTGGTGGGCATACTGACTGACAGATATTCTCTGCATAGTCAGATCAGACTGTTTGGACGTGTCACCCGCGTCGGTGCGTAACAGCCCCTCTATTATGTCTAGCTTCTCAGCGGTAAGGTCATACGAGCCTGTTCCCGCAGTAAGGGCCTGTGTCCCGCTCTTGACGGTCCAGAGGTTCAGTCCCCTGTTCTGCCACTCAAGCATAAGCAGGTTGAGGCTACGTCTAGCGGTCCTAAAGTCGTACCCGCTTCTGGCTTCAAGGCCCGCACGCTCATATGCCTCTTCTATAATATCTGACAAGTCAAGAGTAAAGTTGGTTGTCCCGCTGGTCGCCATTAGACCTTCCTTCCTCTGGTCCTGCCCCTACGCGCCAAGCCATTCCTGCACTTAGCCGCCTTTATCTTTTTCGACTTGGGCGCATTCTTAACCTGCTTGCCCATCTGCGCTCTGCTTATCGGCATGTCATCACCAGTTTTTACACGACCAGTAGCGAGCAGATAGCTTGCTTGGCGGATTGGAATCACACTTGTGCCTAGCGCGGAACGACTTGCGTCTTCCCGGCTGGCTCTTCTTGATCTTCATGTTCTTGTCGCCGTAACGGATCAGCTTCTCTTTACCACCCTCGCACGCCTTGACCACAAACTTTTTCTTTGAGTGTCCCGGCGTCCGCTTCGGCTTGTTGCACGACATGGACTTTTTTTTGACCTTGCCGCCGGACTTGTAATACGCACGCATTACTTTCTGTGCCTCGCCGTCTTCTTGGCCACTTTCTTGGGTTGCTTGGAGTGTTGCTTGCCCTTTTTGGTGTCAGCTCGCTTTTTGCGGCTGGTTGCCGCGTACTCCTTGTCAGACAGCGCCTTGATCGCTTTTTCGGGCAGATAACGCTCGCCAGTTGCTTTTTTGCCTTGAGTGCTGGGCTTGCCAGACTTTGTGCGCCACTTCTGCTTAGTCCAGTTCTTGAGGGACTTTTGCGATTTTTTAAGAGGCATTTTTGCTTTTCTTCTTGGGGAGCGTTTTCTCAAGCCGCGCCGCTTGAGCGGCATGCGTTTTTGACGCCTTTTTCAGCTCAGCAATCATTTTGCGCTTTTGCGCTACCGTTAGTTCTGCCATCAGTCTTTATACCCACCGCCAGCCTTCTTGTACTGTTGAGCAAGCATTTGTGCCTTGCGGGCAGACCACTGCCCCGGCTTGCCACCTTTTCCCCCAGCTTTAATCTTGTTGAACAGGCGCTTACGCATGGTCGGCTTTGTGTAGTTGCCGGCCTCGTTAACGCGAGACTTAGACTTCTTGGTTTTGCCGCCCTTCTTGTAATACTGTCTCATCAGCCGTAACTCTTCTTCAGCTTCAACACAATGCTGTATGAGTCGCCAGAAGAATGCCCCACAGTTGTAAACAAAATATCGCCAGTCTTGCCTGTACCAGAGTTGTTAACAAGACCAACAAACTCAGAAAAATCTAGGGTGTCAGCATAATCAGCAGGCAGTTCCCATGCCAGAACGTCGGTACTGGCATCAAACAATATCTTTACACCCATGCCGACAGTAGAGAACCAGATGCACTCTATGTTGACACCAGTGCAAGCGCCCTTGCCCATTGGGTCTGAGGACAGTGCCGAAACGTCCACCTTGGCAACAGCAGACTCACCAGTGCCATCACTGACATTGGTAAACGCCATAATCGCTGTCCGAGGGCCATCCTCAATAGTTTTGCTCGTGACTGTATCAGCCATCTTGACCTCCGAAAAAGGGGCTTACGCCCCTGTAGTCTATCTATTAAGCGTCAGCAAACGGAGTAGCAAGCGTGCCTGAGCCTAGTAGTGTGCCGGTAACCAGATACTCATCCGTGCCAATCGCCGTAACTTCCAGAGTAGAACCTGCGAGTCCGCCTTGGGTTGAGCCGTTCATGGTGATGACATCGTTACTTGCCGCAGGAGCAAAGCCCCTTGACTGAGAAGTGGCCGCCGCCGCCAAGACAAGCATTCCCGAGAACTTGTCCGTTCCATCTGTCTTGATGTCTAAATCACTGGCGTTTGTGCCGATAAAGAACTTATATGTGGCACCGATGGTGTCACTGGTAATGGATGGCAAGGTCACGGCGCCATCAGCGTCATTGACCTCGATGATTCGACCTACATGGTCGGCATAGGTGAGAGTGGTTACGGCGGTAATCTCCACCACAGCAGTAGATCCAACAGCAGTGAAACCGCGCTCAGACCTTACGGGGCCTGAAAAAGTAGTAGTACCCATGATGTGCTCCTGTCTTGGGTTGGTCTAATGTTCCACATGGAACAATTAGTCAGGAAAAGAAAAGGGGGCCGAGGCCCCCTGAGTGTTAGGACGTTCCGGGTGATCCGTAGATGCCCAGAGGATCGGATACGCCGAAGCTGTATCGCTCACGAGCCTTGTACCGAACATTGCCGGTGTCAAAGTCGCCGTCCATTGAGGTCTCCAGCGCGGTACGCTGGAAGTGCTTCATGCCGTTCGGTACATCGGTAATGATGAAGAAGGCGTTGGTGTCAGTCAGGAAGTGGTTGACTGAGTAGCCTTCCGGGATCGAACCGTTGTTGCGAAGGGCGTTGATGTCGTTGTCAGCCGTGCCAACACGTCCATCAGTCTCAAGCAAGCGAGTTGCTACAAACTGAAGCGCGGGTGGAACGATCAAACGACGGGGACGTGCCGCGATCAGCAGACCACGCTCATCGGTAAATGCGGCGATGTTAATCACTGCATCTTCCAGAGAGGTCTCATTCAAATCAGCCGCAGTGGTAGGACGGTTGGCGTTGGTGCCACCGTTTACCAGCGGGTGAGATGTGCTGAACAGCGTTACGCCGTCACCAGAGTTGAAGCTGTTGAAGCCGTCGTTAAGCGGGTTGGCCGCTTTGACCTGCTTCGTGTGAGCCATAGCCCGAGCCAGCGACTTCGTATAACGAGCAGACAGTGAGTCATACAGGTTATCCTCCATAGCCTCTTCCGTGATGGAGAAGCCAAGAGCGATGGTCTCGTGGTTATAGCGAGCAGTGAAGGACTCTTGGGCAGAGTCGTAGCTGATGGCGGCGCCTTCAGCCTTGACCGGTGCCGCACCGAATCCAGACAGCTTCACTTCTTCTTCAAACGAACGCTCGGATGATTCAGTTTCGTAAATCATCGTGTGCTCGTCATCGTACCGCTCATACTCCAGACCGAACAGGGCGTTCAGACCGGGGAGCAGTTCTTTCAGCATTTGTGCGCGTGAAATAGCCATTTCTTAGGTCTCCTTAAACGCCAAGTGTCACGTCATAGGCATGGCTTCCGGGCGCCCAAGTAACAATGCAATCGGTGAATGAATCACCTACCGCACTGTTAGGCCCGTCAACAAAGTCTATGATTCGGAGTGGGAACGTGTTGGTAGTATTAATCGAATCAGCGTCAAGCGCGTTCTTACTGCGGCCAATAGAGGTTGAGCCGGCAGTGCTGATTGCCTTTACGTTGTTACCTAAACCAGTTTGAGCGATAGAGCCATCACCCTGCATCTGGAACAACAGATTAGGATCATCTACGACGTATGCCACGATGTCGCTTGCCGCTGTTGAAGCCGGATACTGCTGGTTGAACGTCTTCTGATTGGTGCTGGGATCGGTGTAGGCACAGCCGACAAAAATGCCGACAGTTCCTGCAACAACGCCGGCTTCAATCACCGACTTTTCTACCGTACCAGAACTAACCAACTTGACAAAATCGCCATAAAAGATTGCCGTGCCGTAGCCTGAGGCGATCTTGATGTGGCGAACCTTTCCGGTGAAGGAGCCGGAAGCACTGAGAGTGCCTACGGGTTCCGCACCCATTGGAGTAGCTGTAGTAGCCATCTTTATCTCCTTAAAGGATCAGATAACGAAGCCGCTCCGACTAACGAAGTCAGCTTCGACCAAAGGTTGTCCGAGTGGACCGCTCTGGTTGTAGAACGGGCATTCGGGGGTCGTTTTGCTTGAGGAAGTTGTTGTCCACAGACTCCATCTGGCTTGCGGCCACTTGCTCATAGTATTCGTCACGCTGTTTAACCTTGGCCTCTGGCGCCTTGCATAACAGCAATCCGCCAATCTCGATATTGCCCTCAAAACGAGAGTCGATATCTGACATGACCTCCAGTTCAGGGTGGTCCTCGGCTTTCACCGGGACCCAGCCTTCACGAAACTTCTGAGAGACGTTGGTGTTGTCGGCCTTCCCCAGCGTGCTGGTTCTTATCCAACGGAACACCCATCCGTCCACGGGATCAGGGTTGGGCAAGATAGATGCCGGCAACCACGAGTCTGAGGGACGCTCCTCAGCGGTGCGAGACTCTGCTTCTCGCTTTGTGCGCTCTTCTGCCATAATTAGCTCTCCTTGAGTAACTGGTTGGCATATTGTTCCGGGGTTAGACCAAGACGCTTAGCGAGTGCGACTTGGGTACGGCTCAACTTCACTTTGCGTGGTTTGGCACCATTGTTCCTTGCGGAAGGCGCCACCACCACGGAGGGGCTCCGAGAGGTCGAAGAGGTGGATTGCTCCACCGAGCCGGTACTTTCCTCATCGAAGTATTCTGGAAAACGAGACCGGACACGCCTGTCCAGCTCGTCGTAATACTCATCAGACTCTGGATCAGCGCCCTCCTGCCTGATTAGGGTTTCGTGCACCCCGTAGGCATAGGCCGTCATCTCCATATGGTCGTCTGACTGAAACCACTTGTTGTTTTCAGCCCAGCTCATCGCCTTCTCGCTGGGCTTTACCTGAGCCTGCTGGGCTTGCTGAGCCTGCTGGGCCTGCTGGGCCTGCTGGGCGGCATACTGCTGTGCAAGCATCTGCTGATGCTCGCGATACTGTCTAGCCTCATCAGACTCTTCCCGAGGGGCGCGATTTTGCTTGTAGTTCGTGGTTCTCTTACCAAGACTATCAACCTCTATCTGCGCAGAATTCAGGTCTTTTTGGGCCTGAATTTGGGCCTCTGTGTTGCCCTCCTCTACCGCTTGACGCAAACGCGCCTCGGCGTTTTGCATCTGCATCTCAGCACGCTTCTGGGACTGACTTAGCAGTACGCCTTCGCCCTGACTCAAAATCTTCTGGAGATTCTGGTTTTGCTCTGCATACTGTTTGGCTACGCGGACGGCCTCTTCACGCATCCTCTCGGCATCTTCACGACGCCGACGCTCTTCGTGTTGCTCGTAGCGTAACTTGTTTATTCGCTTTTTGACCTTTTCGCCATAGCCCTGAAGCTCGTCATCCTCATCAGACTTTGTCTGCTTTGGTGCCGGCTTGCGGTCCTGCGGCTCGCGGTCGTCCACCACCTCAATGTCAATATCGGATGGCTCTGACTTGTCACCAATAGTCGTCTTGACGCCTAGGAACTTGTCTTCGGCAGACATTGGCGATTCTTCAAACTGTGCCTGTTCTTCGCTCATACCTTTTCAATCCCCCTCGGGTCTTCGACAACCGCTTCAACGCTGTCGTCGTTGATCAAACGAAACTCTTTACCGTGAATCTTGAATCTGGTGCCGCTGTAAGAACGCATCAAAATCCAGTCACCCTCGTTGCAATAAGGGCCATGTGGAAATTTTTTTTCGTCCTCATAGGCATCTGGACCCATCTTCAGAACAAAACCGCAGATCGACCCGATCTCTTCGATCTCCATCGTCTGCTTTGCCTTGATAATGCCGCCCTCGGTAACTTCGTCGGGCTCTGGCAGTGCGATAAGTAGCTTGTACCCCTTGGGTTCTGGGAGCTGGCTGGCCATTTTCGGCTCTTCCATAGTGTTACTTCCATGCACCGAATAGTGGCGTTCGGAGTCGCCTAGCACCGCTTCCTGCGGCGAAACTATTCCCGATCTATCCTTGCATTAAGGTCGAGCAGTTCGCGCTCGGCATATGCCAAGCCTTCAATAATTCCTACGCACTTGCTGTACTCATTCATGTCACGACACGAACCTGTTGCTAAATGATCCGTAATTTCGTTCATATGACCACGAATAACAGCTTGTAGTGCTCCTAACATGTTATTAGTAGCATGTTCAGTCATTGTCAATCAAGTCCCTAACGAGATTAAATCCTGACTTAAACCCTTCGATCTCTTCACGAGATTGGATATTGTCTTTGTTTGAGTCGATCTTGGCCGCGAGCTTCGCCGCTTCAAGTCGCTCTTCCTGCTCCATCTTCTGCATGTCGAGCATGGCCTTGCCTTCGGCCTTTTGCAGGTCAGCCTGAATCTTGGCCATCTCTGTCTGGGCCTTGGCCTGAGCCGCTTGCTCCTTGATCTGAAGCTCTTTCTGTTGCATCTGGATAACAGGATCTTGCTGTTGCTGTGCATTTTGCTCAGCCTGAGCCTGTTGCTGTGCCTTGCCTGTAACCTGAGCGGCGGCAGGGGCAACCAGTTGAGAGATGCGGTATTCGATATCCTCTGGCATCGGCTCGTCTGGTGGCGGTAGCTGTACACCCAGCTCCTTCTCAATACGCTGACGATAGGCAAATGCAACGTGCTCAGCGATGTGAGAGGCCATAGCCGCTTGAGCCGCCTTGGCTCCGGGGCTTTTCGCCATCAGCTTCATGACCTCAGGGTTCTCTGTCAGAGACATGTGAACCTGAATGTGCGCCTCGTGATCTTGATAGATAAACGCCTTGACCGGCTCGCCATTGATCAGGTTCATGTTCTCGCTAACAGGGTCAGTCGGCTTCAGATCATCTTCAAGCGGAACGACCTTGTCTGCATCTTGAATGCCCAGCACCTCTAACATCTGGCGGTGAAGCAGTGGCATGTCATACATCTGGGGTGCCTGAGACGCCAACTGCAACGCCGCCTGATACTGCATGATTCTCTGCGCCATCGTCCCTGCATTTGGGTCGCTGACCGGAATAATGTCTATCCTGTCGTCAAAGTCCGCCTCTACCAGCGGACCCTCGTCGGGCTCATATGGGTACACCTCTGGGCCGTAATCACGGACAAGCCCAGAAAGGATCTTCAGCTCCCGCGAGACGGCATGGTGGACACGGCTCTGAACCGCGCTCAACACCTTCATCTCCCGCTCAAGAACCGCCAGCGTAGTGCCGACAGGAGCCTCGCCATTGATATCGGACGCCTTCACATCCGCCGCTGACGCGAATCTACGGCCTTCCTGCACGATATCGCCAAGGAGCTGATACAGGACGCCGCTAGGCTCTTTGTATGGCAAGAATGCTATGTTGTCCCTGATAGCACCGCCGGGAACATCCACATCCCGGAACTCTCCGGGCATGATCGGGGTGTCGTCACCCTTAATTCTCAAGCCGCGAGACTTTAGTCCACCCGGAAGATTGGACAGGGTGCCCGCGTCAACCAACTGCCTGAGTATTGCTGTGGCAGACTTAGACAGCCCGCCAATCATATGGACTAGACCAAACCCGTAAAATCCGAGTCCGGGCAGATACTGGTAGTGGACATAGTGCTCACGCCGCATCTTGCGGTCATCGCCCTCGTGCCAGTTACGACGAATAGACAAGATTGTTCTTGATGACTTGTCAATCGTAACGACATACGGCAGTGCGATGCCTGTGGGCTGGCCCTTGTCTGTGTCTTCAAAGCCGACAAGGTCTATGTCAACCTGCATCTCCAAGAGGGTATGCCGGTTGTCGTAATCGTAATTCTCTGAGTCTCCGGTCAGGCGGTCGTACTTGGCCTGTATCTCTGACAAGTCAGGAGACGGCGCCGGTAAATCTATATCCGCGTAGAAACCCGCAACCTGTAGCTTGCGAATCTCGTTCGCGGTGCGCTTCATTACATGGGTTGCACGCTCGCACGTTGACAGGTCGGACGCACCATAACTGACCACGAAGTCTTCAGCCGGCACAAACATGGCGCATGGACGCCCCATACTGGGGTCGTAATACACCTTGCGGAATGCGGAGCCAGCAATCGGCAGAGAAAACAGGAGCTTCTCCGTCTCCGTGCGATACTCCGTCATTCTCTGTGTAATCAGGTAGTTAAGGTAGTTCTGTACCCGATGAGCCTGCTTTGTCTTGTCGTCGTTAATCTTGCCGACAATGGCCGTTTTTACGGGGCCGCTTGCAGGATAAATCTCCTGTATTGTCTGCGCCTGAAAGCGAATAACAGCCTCTGACAGCATTGGGTGGAAAACGCCACAGGCGCCCTCCCAAGGGGTAGACCTATCCTCAAACTTGAGGCCCAAGAGGTCCAGACCCCGTATATAGGAGTCTTCCCAATCTGCTCGGCTGTTCCTGTCCGCCTCAAAAGCGCCAACAAGCTCGGACGCCAACATGTCCAGCTCCCCGTTAGACAGGTAATCAACAAGATTGGAGTCATGTTGAATACCCATCAGGGGTGAGCCTTGCGGGTCAAGGTCGATCACCATGCCGCCGTCATCATCAAAGATGCCGACAGAGTCAGGGTTTTCGATCACTATCTCCAGCGCAGACTCATCTGGGCTGGGCATTTCGGCGCCTAGCGCACGATCAATAGCCATGCTTAGCCTTTACCGCCTCGCTTGCCACCCTTGGTAGCCATCTTAGAGGCCATATTCATTGTTTTGCCGCCCTTAAAATAACCCTTGGTCTTGGGGGTCATTCCGCCCTTTTTCATCTTGCCTTCGCCGTCAGCCGCAAAGAACGGCACCATGTCGCCATCCTTGTTCTTGACCATCTTGAGCTTATCGCCTGTCTTGCCGCCTGCGGCATACATCTTAGACATTTTCTTCATCATGACCGGTACCTGCGTATAGGTTGTCAAACACTCTGTTTACGTCCAGCGTATAGTCCAAATCCGACTTGGAGTAGTGAACATGCTGTGACGGCCTAAAGTCTGGCGCCCCTTCCCCAGTTTCAAACCATGCCGGATGTGTCACCCGGACTCGGTTGTTGGGTAGCGCCACGATATTCCCTGTCCACGGTCCTGCATCCAACAGCTCCATCACATGACTCTGCTTGTGCTGTGCAGGGTCATCAGCAATCTCGCTATCGGTGTAGTCCACCGTGAACATGTACTTGGCGGGATAGAACTCGCCGTCGATCTTTGCCAGCCACGGACACGGTGTCGCCCTGTCAAGGACATATACAGCGTGTTCGCGGGAGGAGCAGTCCCAAGGCTGGGCCGCATACACCGGCATAGGCTCTGGCCACTCCTCAACGGGGGTATCGGCCATCAGGGCCGTTATGGGCATCCTTGCCCACATCGCTCCTCCATGCACATTCGGGTCGTCGTTGTCGTAGGTTTCAGCGCCGGTAAAGATGACCTGAAAGCTCAGACAGCGGCATGGCATTGTGGTGACTGCTATCGCCATCGCATGAAGAAACTCACCGTGATATTTCTGGTGGTTGTGCGTGTATTCACGCCGCACCCAGCATTTAAAGTGCGGGATGTTACTCTGTAAAAACGCCACTAGCTGTCCTCCCCGTAGAACTTCTTTTCCCACTCTCTGTGTCTAGTGAGTGGAACCTTGTAATACGGGAAAAACCTACCGATGTATATACAGAACTTGTTAAGAATATGAAGCGGCCATGGTAGCGGTCGCATATAGTCCATAAACAAAACCACCCGAGGGTGATCTGTGAGGTTAATCGCAAAGTGCTCATAGGTGTCGTCAAACACCACAACCTCGCCATCTTTCCACTGATACTGCTCACCCCTCACTGACAAGGTGCAACCCTTGCCGTCAGTCGGGATATCCACGCCCAAGTGCATTCTCAGCACGCCAGACCATGGCCCCTCATGGGGCACCAGCATCTTGTTGGAATCCAGTATGGAAAAGTAGGCAGAAACAATGCTTGGGTCGCTGTCCACGGCCTTCATCGTCTCTGGGAACTGCTCGCAGTTTCTCTTAAAGCGGATGTTGTTCGACTTCAAGAAAAACATCTTCCACTTGTCGTCGTTGGAGATATACACCTGCTCAGGACTAATATCCTGAAACAGGGGAAAATCATCCATGCGAACTCTGGCCTTGTCGAACTCAGCCCTGATAGCCGCGTGACTTTCACTCAGCGTTTCCGCTACAGGAAAGTCCTTGATATCAAAGTAAGCTGGCCCGCCAAGCCGAGAGTGCCGACGAAAAAGCGGTCTAAGCCATCGCTCTATGGCATCGACTTTGCCGTGCCAAGCGTTGACCTCTGCGCTTATCTCGGTCATTAGTAGTAGTCTCCCCGTCTACCGTAGTCAACGTACTCGTCCTCCTCGTCTGTGTAGAGCGACAAAAAGCCGCCCTGACGGAATCTGAGTAGCGCCTGCGTGGAAGAGTCTACTAAGTCATCATGCTCGCCCGATGGGAAAGCCGCGAATTCTTGGACAACCTCTTCCGCGAATCGTGTCTCCGGCGCCCAAACAACGCCAGAGGCAAACAAGTCAGCAACAGCGTTAACCCTTGCGATCTTGTCATTACCACGAGACGGGGTGTACTCCGATACCGGAATCCCCATGGCTCGTAGCTCAAAAATGAGTGGCGTCCCTGCCGCTTTAGCCTCCACTATAAATGCGTCTGGTTGCATCTCAGCCCACATTTCATAGGCTTTGCGCTTGAGTTCTGGGAACTCCAGACGTTCTTTGTAGGCATCCAATAGGATGATGTTGGGTTTAGTGACCCCTTCGTCATCGGGGGTGTAGAAAACGCCCCACGTTGTGCAAGCTGAATAGTCTGATCTTTGCGTTTTGAGGAACGCGGTATCCCAAGACTGAATAATAAATTCACACTGGGGCGGGTAGTCCTTTTCCCAGACCTGCCACCATTCTCGCTTGATAAGTGCGCCCTCTTCGGACGTTGGGTTTTGCTGGTACTGAGCATTCCACTTTGACGATGGAAGCTCACTACGCAGAGCCTCTAGCTCTGTTTGACTCCAGAACTCAGGCCACAGGGGATTACCTGAGGGCATGATTGCTGGAAACTCTATAACCTCCCACTCATCACTGCCAACGCGCTGAGCAGAGGACTTAATAATCTTGCCGGTTAGATCCCGCATGTGCCAGCGGGTCATCACCACCACGATAGCACCTCCCGGCTGTAGACGCTGTCGGGGACCGGATGTGTACCAGTCATAGGTTCTGTCGAAGACTGATGGGTCTCCAGATTGGCCCTCTTGCTCTGAGTGAGGGTCATCAATGATCAGTAGGTCTGCACCTTTACCTGTTACGGCACCGCCCACACCAATAGCGAAGTATTCGCCGCTTTTGTTGGTGCTCCAGCGTCCTGCGGCCTTTGAGTCAGCCCTGAGCTGTAGGCTGGGGAAGACCGTCTTGAAGTCCTCGGAATCCACTAGGTTCCGCACTTTCCGGCCAAAACCCACCGACAGCTCCGCTGTGTGCGCCGTCTGGATGATCTTCTTTTCCGGGTATTGGCCCAAAAACCACGCCGGGAGAAGATAGGAAGCGAACTCAGACTTGGTGTGCCTAGGCGGCATATTGATGATCAAACGCTTTAGTTCACCGCGTGCGATCTTCTCAAACGCCTCCGCCATGATCTTGTGGTGGCGCCCCTCGATGAACGCCGGCCACATATACCTGACGAACCCCATGAAGGAGTCCTGTGCGTCTTCTTTTTTCTTGGCTTCCTTGATCTTGTCAAGGATCTCAGCCGCCCTGAGCTTTACATCTTCAGGTGCACCCTTTAGCTGGTTCGCTATATCGGGTGATATCAGGTCTGACATTCAGGCCATCCGTGCCCTCTTGGTGCGAGGGAATGATCGATTTTTTGAGCGAGAAGCGACTTTTAGATTGCTTTTCTCGTTTGTGCCACCCTTTGAGAGCGGCTTCTTGTGGGCCACGTCCTTGCCGTCGCCCTTCTTTACCTTGCCGGCCTTTTCCATCGCGGACCTTGCCGCGTTGCGCTTGGCTCGGTTTTTCTTCTGTTCTGGCTTGGAGTGGTAGTTGTCATACTCCTTGCGGTAGTCGCGCCTCAAACGCCGCCACCCTTGCCACCGCCACCGGCAGGCTCTGCACCGCCTTTACCGCCGATTGAGACTGAATTAGACGGTGGCGCAGAAGGCTGGTAGTAGCCGCCACCACCAAATGCGCCATAACCCATACCCATGCCGCCGCCCATACCGCCGTACAAGCCTCTACCAGCTATACCGCCGCCAAAGTCACCGCCAAAATAGGGGTTTCTGGGCTGTCCAAAGCTACCGGTGTAGCTGGGGCTGTAGTAGGGGTTGGCGGGGCTTTCATAATACTGACGGGCGAGCCGGTCCTGATTCAAAGCACTTTGCATTTGATCGGCTGTTTGGGGTGGAGGCATAGCTTGGCCTTGAGGTGTTCCGGTCTGAGGCTGTGGATCAAACACATTGCGATACTGAGATAGGCGATCCATGCCCATAGTGAATTGGTCGTCAGTCAGACCGCCAAGCTGGTTGAATAGGCCAAGCCGTCCTCGCCGATTCATATTTGGGCTCATCAACCCGCCATATTGCTCGTTGAACTGCTGGAAACGGCCCAGATTGCGCGAGAATTGGTCCTCAGGCATGTATGCGAGCTGTCTAAATAAAGAACCAATACCCATGGGCTGGGGTCTGGGTGGAGGGAGGGGAGGGCCATAATACGGAGGAAGAATTGGTCTGGGAGGAAACGGCATGCCTCTGACAGACAGGCTAGACGGCCCTTGCATTACCGTCTCGCCATATCCGGGTGCGGGCAGTGACTGGGTAATCGGCGATAGGAGGTCGCCACCGATAGGTTGATTGCCAAACCCTTCGTTGCCAAAGCCAGCAGGAACTGGGCCGGGTGGTGGCGCAGGAGTCGGAAGTCTGTCGGGACCGCCATATAGCTGATCATTAAGCCTGTTCATCTCTGCAATCTGCTCAGGAGTCATTCCTGTAGGGTCAAATCTCATGCTGGCATCTCCTCGATTCTATGCCTGACATACG
>VTLG01003681.1_pt1 | contig 17521 bp, 16 predicted proteins | sample 4694571 | NCBI WGS metagenome assembly VTLG01 (sample SAMN12604809, study PRJNA352737) | marine metagenome | biome: ENVO:00000447; feature: ENVO:00000209|ENVO:00000569|ENVO:01000036; material: ENVO:00002151; isolation source: viral sequences binned using virsorter ... | reverse complement strand
TTCACAAATGCGTCTGGAGCAGAAGGATCGGCAACGATATCAGCAGCAGTTGCTAACTGAAAATCTTCACCTACTACTTTACAACCATGAAGGTCTTCTTTTAATGATCCAACACCACGAGAAGATACTCCAAGTTTTACACCTTCATCTAAAAGAGAAGATGCAATTTTACCCATAGGGGTATTAAGGATTTGTGCCTTTCCTTTAAAATTATTTCCTTCTTGAACAAGAGAAGTAATTTTATGAGAAACACGATCAAGGTTTACAGTTGGACCATCGGGATGTCCCAATTCCCCAAGAGCACGACCTTGCCTAATAAAAGATTCATTATATCTTCCAACTTCTCTTGCGAGAGTTTGGAGTGGATACATTCTTCCATTACGATTTTTAATTTCGCCTTGTAAGAAGGTTCCTTCAATATAAAGTTTTTTCTTAGTACCTTTTCCTTCGGTAATAATTTTAACGTTAGATACTTCTTCGGTAATAAGTTTCATTATTAACCTCCTACAATTTGAACTTCGCTAATATAAGTTGCACCACTGCCACCATTATTAACAGCAACTTTAGCAATCTTTCTAATTTCACCTGCTGCATCAGTGGCAGCAAGAGTAGCATCACCATAATTTAAAGTTACTCTTTGACCAGTAACTCCATTTACTGGATCTGGTCCAGTAACTGCACTAACTTCTGCTGTTGTAGTGTTAATTCCAGAAGGAGCACAACCAGTTACCGCAACTTTATCTCCAACAGCAAATGGACTTGACATTCCATCTACTAAATCGAATCTAATTGCAGCAGATGCATTAGTTACACCAACAGTTGGTGCTGATGCCACAGATTCTTTCAGGATTACTGAATCACCTGCTGCAACATACAAACTATTAGTTGTACTGACAGTCGGATCCATTCCAACTTCAACATGACCAGCAGTGGCCATAGTTACTCTTAGATAACCTGATTTTAGTGGAATAGCAGCAGAAGTAGCATTACCACTTAGTTTCGCTACTTTTTGGGTTACTTTTAACGCCGACATCTTTATATTCAACTAGTATATAAGTTATTTAGGATTCTTCCTCTTCACCAGGATCTTCCTGAGAAACTTCCTCTTCTTCAGGAGTCTCTAAATTACTAGGATCAAACATGCTTGAAGCAATATCTGGTTTAAAAGTGTCTATTTTCTCTGCTGATTTTGTATACAGAACGTCTTTAATCTTATCCGATATTTCTGCAGATTTTGCGTCTTGTGCAATCAAATCAAGAATTTCTTCCATAACTTTAAGTTAATATATCAGAATTATTTATAACCCCGCCACACCAAGATCATCTTGGAAATCTGCTTCAGCTGCCATTTCACCTTCTGTTGGTAATGGTTCTCCTGTAATTGGATCAACTGCTGATGGATCTGGAATTACCCCATCTTCAATTTCTTGAACAATCTGCTCATCAATTTCTTCAATCTCTTTATCTGTCTGACGAAGAACTTTCTTACGAACCCATTCATTAGAATAGAATCTACCAATATAAGGTTCAATTGTTGCAAGCGTACCCAAACGCTCATTCATCATTTCAGATTCTTTTAATTCTGCAAACTGATTATCATATAAGAAATCATATTGAATATGATCATTAATTTGATCCCAATCTTCTGGGGTAATGATATTTTTAAGTATTAATTGAGTCTTTAACATGTCACTAAACATGTTTGAGAATCTCTTTCTTAAACGTCCTACAAATTTAGAGAATTTTAATTCATCACGTAGTATTTCTGATGACCTTCCTAAATTAAAACCACCATCATTTGCAATTCTAGATTCTGGAACATTCAAAGAACGATACAATTTCTTTTGGAAATACTCAATATCAGCAAGTTCTCCAAGGTTTTGTCCACCTGGAAGTGTTGTGATTTCAGTTCCTCTACCACCTTCTCTTCTAGGTAACCAGAAATCTTCCATCATGGACATAAATTTTCTGTCATCCCTAACTTCACCAGTGGATGCATCATAAACTAACTTATTACGATAACGACTCATTACCTCTCTAAGATATTGCTCTGCCTTTATCTTTGGAAGATTACCTACATCAATATAAAAAATTCTTCTTTCTGGTGCTCTTGATAATCTATAAATTACAAGACTATCCTCAATCATTCTAAGTTGATTGAGTGCTTTGACTGCTTTATGTAAATATGATAAACAAGTACCTTTATTTCTATCAAATAAACCAGAAGTTACATATGTTATAGAATCTTTTGCAATTTTTACAGCACCCTTTCCACCACCAATGGAGGTTTGTTGATACATGTTTGTTGGATAACTTGGCTTTGGAGTATAGACATAATACTCATCAATTTCAGGAGATAATGCTTTTCCAGTCTCTGCTCCTGTTGGGGATAATGCAATTCCTTTATTGGGGTCTTTCTTTCTCTCTTGTCTAACAAACTTAATCTTCATCGGATCAATATATCTGATCTCCTGAATACCATCTTGTGGTTTCTTTACATCAATAATTTTAAGATAATAAAGTCTACCATCAACATACCAATTCTTAAAAATTTCATGGGACTTCTTATCAAAGTCCATCATTTCTTTAATATGCCTAAATTCGTCTCTAATAGATTCCTTTACTTTATCACTAGCATCTACATTTGATAGTTCTACTTCAACAGGAGAATCATATAAGTCACTAACAATACCCTCATTAACAACATCTTCTACCGCAGAATCACACTCTGGATGGAGTGCCATTTCACGGTATCTTTTAATTAAATCGTATTCTGTACGATAAACACCTTCAATATCTACATATGAACCATAAAAACTACTGGCAATGTAGTTATCATTGCCATCGTCGTTATTAGGTGGAACAGGGGATAATAACGATTTAGACTTTTGATCGTCCGAATCGTTAATAGAAAATCCAAAAAGCTTAGGCATAGTATATAAGTTTTCCTACTATTATAACATATTTATTAGGAAATGCTTTCGCCTCCTGCGTTAGCACCAACACCTTTAATTGACTCCCAGTAAAGAACTTGAAGTTCTACTGTAAATTCTTCTAGTGTATCGATAGTTTCGTATGAAAGATCTACCTGACTAATATTTGTTGGGAACACATCAAAGAACTTATATGTTCTAAGAGTTGATCCATCTCTATCCAGTTGATGAACAAAAGCATCTTCTTGATAATCTGCTGGATCTTGGGCACCAGTTGCATCAGAAAGTTTATTAATTTGATTCATCCACTTCTCAAATGCTGACCTGATAGCAAAATCAGTGTCGTTAATAACAGTAACTGTCCAAGTATCAAATGTTCTGTCACCAGCAATCTTTAAAATACGACCCCTAAAGTTAATATCAATTGGAGTTATATTAGATGCTGGAAGAGCAGCTGCCTTTACTAGAAATCTAGACTTATCTTTAACATCATTAGCGATTTCTATTTCTTCAGGAAAAGCAAGTTCGACTTCAAATAGATTCGGTCTTGCACCACCACCAGTTAACTTACTTTTAAAGTCAGTGATCTTCCTTAAAGGTGGTCTATTAAATTGAGTTGCCATAGTTTTTTTATCCCTCTATTGTATTAGGCAGAATTAAACAGCACCGACGACTTCTTCAAAGCTAACACCAGTACGGGTAGCAACGAAGGTTAGACCAACAAAATTGATCGATCTAGCTGGTTTTACAAAGATGTCAGCAACAAACTCATTATTATCTATAATGGCAGCTGTGTTATTTGTTTCATCACAGATAACTCTGAAATCATAGATTCCACGCTTACCTTGAACATCACGAAGGAATGGTTCAACAATGTTCACAAAGTTTGTTCTTGTGATTTCATCGTTAAATTCAAACATCTGATCTCTTGCAGCAGCAGAAATAGCATTTTCAAGGTAGATAAACAATCTACGTACATTGACACGATCAAATGCAGATGCTTTTCCAAGTCCAGTTTTATCACCAAATAAGATGATTCCACCGCCTGGTGAGAAGACAACTGGGTTGACTCTATTTGAATAGAGTGTATCTCTCTGGGTTTGAGAAGGATTATATGCAAGTTTTACTGCATTAAGAATTGCACCTCTTTGTGTTCCTGCTGGTGAGAACCAAGGGAAGTTGTTGATGTCATTTCTAGCACATGTGCCAGCAATATCACCATTAAGAGGAACATAACGGAATGTATCTGCAAATCTATCGTACATATACTTGTATCCACTATCGAATACTGCATATGAAGAAGATGTAACAGGTGCATAGAAACTAATTACATTTTCAGTAATTACTGAATCTGAATTTATAGTAACAGAACCAGCAGCACTATCATTCAAGTATGCCTTTCTATAAGGAGTAACGAACGCTAATGCATCCTTCCTAATTTCAGCAACTGAAATTATTTTATTAGCAAGTGCTTGTGCTGCTTCTTTTTCATAATTAGCAGATCCCATAAGTAGGAAATCTGATTGATATAAGTTATTATCTTCAAATAACTCATACCCTGCGGAAAGACCAGCTAGTGATACGGTAAATGCACCAGAAGCTTCTGGATCAGTTGTTCCATCGTAGTTTTCACCACCACCCAATGTAAGAGTCTTTGCTCCTGTACCACCGAATGAAATTCCTTGTGCTTCTTGATCCCATCCAATATCAGTAGCAGTACTGAATCCTGCAACAGTAGTTGTGTCTGTGGCAACTATACCAGCAGGAGCACTACCACCAAAGATCTGTGAAGAATTAGTTGCAATATACTTTCTCCAATAAGATGGTGAACCTACTGAGAATTCTGCATCCTTTGCCTTAGAGAGTGATAAATGTTTCTCTAAGATAGTTCCAGTATTTCCAGAAATTGTTCCTTTATCGTCAATAACTACAACATGAATCTCATCAAACCTTGCTCCTCTTGCAGCAGCAAAACTAGATGTTCCTGGACGTTCTGCAATATTATTCCAATTAATTGAACTATTAGTTAAACTAATTGACTGTTGATTAAACCAATCTGAGTTTGCAGTTGGTGATGCAGAAGCATAAGATGCTGATTGACCAGTTGTGTGTATAGCAACAGCAGTGTTACCAAACTTGTAAATACCATTTGGTTGATAATCTACATTAGTTGAAACACCAGCAGCACTAGTATGAGAAAGAACTTTAACTGAAACTTTCTTATTAGTTGCATCAACTTCTGTTACAACTCCTTTGTAGTAACCATCTAACTTACTAGTTGTACCTGCACCAGCAAGAACTGTATTTGGTGGAACATTCTGTGTTACACCATAACCAACTGCAATATTTGTTGGAAGTGATGAGAATGTAAGTGTTTGGTCTGCTACTGCATCAATGATTGCAACCTTAGCACCATTTGACCAAGAACCTGGGTTCCTAGCGGCGACTGTTACACCAGTAATTGTATTTGTATCGTATCCTAAATCGTTATAATTGTCGAGACTATTGATTTTAATATTCGCAGCAGCACCAGCAAAACCATTTGCTAAATCGTCATCATCTGCTCTTACTACTCTTAATGGTCCTCCATATGAAAGATATGATGAGGCAACCATCCAGTGCTCATAATGCTTATCAGTGTTAGAAGGCTCACCAAAGTTATTAAGTAAATCCTGTTCGTTCTCAACTAGGGTTGGGACGTTGACTGGTCCTTTTGCAAAAGGAGCAACAATAGCACCAACTTTATCGGATGCTGTGTCTACTCTACCTACAGTCAGGTCAACCTCTCTAACTACAATCCCAGGAGATGCTAAATTTAGTGGCATCTTTTTGTACTCCGAGTCTTAGTTTTTTCTGAAATTATTTATTAAAATATCCTTTTTCATGTAGTCTACATGTAATCCCACATATAAGAACGGTCTCCATATTCATCAACATTCCATTCAGTACTCTCTACTGGATTATTCTTACTCCACCTATCTCCTTCATCATCAGTAAAATTTTCTATATCATCAAACCCATCTGAAATAAACCCAAATGGTGCCATATCTTGTTCTATCTGATTTTTTTGTTCATCATAAATTCTTTTCCTAACATCATTATCAGTCATCTCTTTAAAATAATCTTGTGCAACTAACCACGAGAATATAACAAGACACATTGCCAGATCATCATTACACCCTTCTTCTGCTTCAAATGAATTGTGTTTTTGGGCAAAAGTTGTTAATTCTGAAATGATATCATAATCAGATACTAATATTTTATCATCTTCTAATAAAGTTTTAAGATTAGAACATCCCAACTTTTTAACTGCTGCTGTTGTTCTAACACCAAGTTGAGTCTTCTTACCAGAGAATCCTTGACCTACTATCTGACCAGTCCTTCCCCTCATTGTAGCCATTAAAATATTTTCATACTCCAAATCATATTGAAGTATACTTGCTACTTGATCTCCAATATCATTAACTTCAATTAATGTATAAGCATTATTATATCCTTTTGCTACATCCAAAATAATATTTGGGAATAACATTGGTTTTATTTCATTATTTCTATACTTAGCAACTACCCTATATGGAAATTCTGTTGTATCAAAAACTATAAAGGCAGAATAATCATTACCTAATCCCCTGGCAACATCAACCGTAACTATGTAATTATGCTCTTCTTTTGGTTCTTCATAGATATCAAGACCAGCATTTCTTGTTCTAGGTTCTTCATATACTAAATTTCTAAGTTTTGCTGGACTTATAAGGGTATTAACCGAACCTAAGAACTCACATTCAAACTCAACTTTAAACTGTTGCTCTGATGTGTTTGCAATAGTTTGTGCTTTCCAATCAGCATCCCTACCAGGAACCTGTGACCAATGTACTTCTGTATGTGTATATTCATTCTTACCTCTTTCAGCATCATGCCAATACCTATAAAAATGGTTCATCCCGTGAGGGGTTGAGACCATTATGACTTTCGTTGATTTACCAGAAGTGATAGTAGGATAAACAGAGGCAAAGAACGACTCAGCAATATGATTAGGTACAAAGGCAAACTCGTCCAAAAATAGAATGTTGAAAGACATACCTCGAACTGCACTTGCAGAGGTAGATGCTGCCAATATTTTTGATCCATTTTCAAGTTCTAGACTCCCTTTGTTCCATGAGATTATACCCTGTTGCATCCATTTAGGTAAGTTCTCATATGCAATCTGTAATCTTCCCAATAAATCTCTGGCAGTTGCTGCCTTGTTTGCTAGAATACCAATATTTGTACTGTCATTAAAAACAGCATAATGTAAAAGATATGATACAGACGTAGTTGATTTACCAGTCTGTCTAGGCATTTTGCAGATATTAAAACGATGTTCATGGAAGTTTTTAATTAACTTCTCTTGAAAATCATAAGGATTGAACTGTGTTAATCCTTCGTCCAAAGAAACAATCTTTATATAATTCTTTGCAAAATATACTGGATCTTTCTTACATTTAATAAATTCAATAACTTGCTCTTCTGTAAATTCTTGTTTAACATTCGCTTTTTTTAAAAGCGGATTACCAAGATATATACTATCTTCTTGTGCCATAATCTAATCCTCAATACCTAAATCTCTCCTCCAATCAGAAGGTGGTTCATAATTTGGTTGAGATAATCTAATAGGTTTAATAACATCAATAACCTCATATGCAAGATTACCATCAGCATCTTCTATTCTAACACTATCTTCTTCCCAAGGTTTATTATTTTCCATTATTCAATAATCCATCCTTAAGCATTTTAGAAAGATCTGAAGTAGAACCTACAAACACTGCATTGTTAGTAACTTGATTTGGACTCTTTTCTTTATCCTCCTCAACTTCTTTAACTTTCTTTTGAAGTTCCATTAACTTATCAGTAGTATCAGCAACTGATTTAATAATTTGACCTGCAACTTCATATGCTCTTGGACTTGCACTTTCACCAGCAAGTTCTAATATACCATTAAGAGATTCTTGTCCTTTTTCTATTAAAGAATATAAGTTAGCACGAGTATAGTCATAATCCTTTTCAATATCCCCAGTAATATTTTTTGTACTTTCTTTTCTAGTAATACAACCATTTTCTGGGGTATTACTAACTTCAATAGTAGTACTCGAAGTGTTTAATGCTTCATCGATGGGATCATAACTAGACATGGTATTCATCAAATATCTTTCTGTAACGTAGGACTATACGTTTTAGCATCCTGGAAATCTTCTATAATTCCATCGAATCCAAAGTCATCACCAGGTTCAACTAAAAGATTATCAGCCTGAGTTAATACATCAATAGATGTTCCTTCAATATGAGTGGCAGATGTACTACCATCATATCCACGATTAACAACTATTGTACTTCCATCAGGAATTTCCTTAATCTTCATTATTTCACTATCTATAATAATTCTATTACCAACTGTTAAGGAAGAACTATCAGTAATAGCAAGTCTAGTCTTAGTTTTAGTAATATCTGCTTTTAATATTGCAGTATTATCATCATTATAATCTTTCATTGCCTTAGGAACAGCAGTATATCTCAACTGCCTTCTAGAAGTCTCAGTTTCAACTGAACTATGATAATCAACCTGAACTTTCTTAATAAGTCCATCGGGAGAATCTGCAATAGGACCGAATAGATAAGTCTTTGCTGTAAAATTGAGAGTATATATTAATGCTCTTCTAGTTGAGTAATCACCTTCATAATCATCTTCAAAAGAAATATTATCCAAAACAATAGGAATATCTCTTTTTTCACCAATAGCCTCAACTAAATCTACTGTTAGATTAAATGATGGTTGGAAATATGGAAGTATCTGTTCTACAATCTGTAATGCATCATCATTTAATTTAGTCAAAACATTTAATTCAAATCCAATATTATAAGGAACTGGCATATAAACCTTTCTTAACTTATTCCCATCAGATGCTTTAAATGTTTGTGTTATACCTGCCTTTCTTGTTGGATCATAAGCAATATTAGTTGTCTCAAATGACATTCTAGGAAGAGTTATTTGAACTGCTTTATTCAAATCAGCTTGTTGTTCCAATCTTGCTAAGAATTTCTGCATTGGTCCATATGCCAATGGAACACGCATATCACTTATTTCACCACCAGATGCTTTCCTGTGGCGAATATGGATATCATTGAAAACTGTACCAAAAGATATAACAGTCTTTCTCAATATTTCGTGATAAAAATAAGTCCCTAACATTATACGTTACCAAATGGGTTTGATTGTGTGAAATCTAATAAATCATCTGCCTCAGATTCAATCTCATCATTAGAATCATATGCACTGTATGTATCTCTCTCATCATATGTTTTAAGTGAGTAATTGGAGAATACACTATGACCAAATCCAAGTTGACAACCAGTGCAAGCAACATCATTAATAGATGGTGGATGAATAGTAATATATCCAATATAAACAGCAGTAACTGTGGATCCTACTCCCATAACTTGACGACGTAGACTTCCAATACCAACAAATGCTTCATTTATATACTGTCCAACTGAAACACCTGAGGTACTACCAAGACTAACTGTGGTTGTTAAAACTCCAACAGCTGCTGATTGATATTGAGCAGTAATAAAGTGTCTAGATTCTGTTGCTTCAATAATCTCACCAGGAATAAATGCTCTTGCAGTACTACCTATACCAACATTAGACACTTTAAGAACCTTAGTATCAGTATCCCATTCTTTAACTGTTGCATATACACCAGAATCAACTCCTCTAACTTGTTCATTAAAGGCAAATTCACCAACACCACTAATAATAGAAGGATCAGATATAATCACAGTTGGAGCAGCAGTATATCCAAAACCAGAATTTCTTGATCTAATATCAATAACTGTCTGATTGGCAGACATTAATGGTTCTACAACTGCAATAGTTCCACCAGCACCTACACCACCAGTGAGTGTTACGGTAGGAGTTGCGCCATAACCAACACCATTTCCTGTTATAACAAAATCAACAACACCTTTTGTTGGTGATGTCACAACATGACATGTGGCAATAGCACCAGATCCACCTCCACCAGTTATGGTAATTATTGGTGCTTGCGTATAACCAATACCTGCATGTGTTAATAGAATACGATCTAATGAATTAATACCACCTTTACTTGTTGTAATAGCAACAGCAGTAGCATCTACTGCTCCTGGAGTATTTGGTGCAGTAGAAATAGCAACAGTTGGTACTGATGAATATCCATAACCATCATTTACTAATGTAATCTCTCTAATATATCCAGTGTTTATCTGAGATGATGCAGTAGCAGTAGTTCCAGATCCAATTAAATTGAGAGTACTTATATAACCAAGTTCTTGAACCTGAGTATCAATTGCTTCAATATCAGTATCAATAACCTCATCCTCATATTCAAAGAGTTCACATTTTAATTCATAAACATAAGTCTTTCCTAATTGATAGAAAGGTTGCTCATGTTCTACAAATTTTACTTCAAATAATCTTTGACCTAATGGAAAATAAACTAAGTCTCCTTCACGAGGTCTTGACGCTAAATCATATTCTTCTTCTGCACTTAAAAATGGACCAATAAAATCTTCAAATCTTTCTTTGGATATAGTTACAGTTAATTCATCTCTCAAACTAACACCAAATTTGGTCATGATATCACCCTGACCAGAATATCCATCATATGTGTTTACATATGCTTCCAATAAAAAATTATCATCAAATAATGATGATTCAACTTCTTTAATGATAGTATTTTTTCTTACAAATTTTCTTGGTATATAAGTTACTTCTACACCATAAATCTTTAACTGTTCATTGATTAAATCCTGAACAAGTCGTTGTTCACCTTGTGAACCTTGAAGAAAGAAGGGATTAAGTGCCATATCATCCTATCAAATCTAATGGTGGCATTTCATAATCAGTTGACATCTTAGATCTAAGCTCTGCTAATTCCTTTTCAGCATCATCATAAATTTCTCTACCATTTAATTCAATACCACCAGGCAATTTAGTTCCTCTAAACTTAATTAAGTTCTGACCCCATTGTCTCTTAATCAATGTAGTTAAGTATCTCTTTAAGAAATAATCATTCCAAAATCCACCACCAGGAGATAATGCCCGATAGCATTCAATTATTATCCAATTATCAACAGATTCAACTCCCCAATCTATATCCAAATATAATCTATCTTGTCTCTTATTAAATCTTATTTGCTTATCTGTTGTAAGTAGAAAATCTATATCTTCTAGATAAGTCTTTGTCATTGCATATTGCAATAATTCAACAGAATTGAATTGATACAAATCATTTAAAAACAACTGATACTTAATACTAAACATTCCACCAGAGATTGTACTAGTATCAAATCTAAACACCTTTTCTATACCAATAACAGCATCTGGAACCTCTATAAAGTTGGAAGTTTCATACCAATTAGAATTAAGTATTCCATAACCAGGAATATCTGTTGATACACCCACTGTTGTGACTATACCTACACCTGATGTTCCATTTGCTCTTCCCCTATCAAGATCATCTTGTGTTATTTGATGTTTTAGATACATCTTTTCAACACCATCAAAATGACGTTCATGGAAGAATTGTATTGCATCATCAACTAGATCATCTATCTGATCATCATCAACATTGATTTCCAGTACAGGCGCACCAAGCTGTCTCAAACTGTAATCTACTAATTCTTCTCTACTTGTTGGTTTCGCCATCTTCTTCTATTTCTGATAATAGGTTGTCATACTTTTCTTGCAATTCACGATTTTTTGCTAATAAATCATTTTTTTCATCTAAATCGTCTTGCATAAGTGTATTCAGTTTTGCCTCCAAAAGTATATTTTGGTTTGTTAATGATGAAATTTTCTGATTGTAAATTTTAATCAAAGTGTTCACATCAACGTCATTATTAGGATTTGTCATAATTTTTTAGAAGGTTCCCCCATCAAGTGTATCAGTCCATTTTGGTATGCCAGAGGCATTTGTAGTTAGAACATAATTTGAAGTACTTATACCAGAAGTTGTGGCAGCAGCACCGACCATTTTACCAGTGGTATCAAAGTAAACTATACCATTACCAGTGGCATCAAAATCACCAGTCTGGAAGTATATATCTTTAATATCTAAGGCACCTCTTGTACCACTTACAGTGTTACCTGTAATTGTTGCATCAGGAACATAGGTAAATGCTCTTTCAGGTGCATTACTTCCATCACCACCAGCATCAGAATATCCAAAGAATCCTTTCTTATTATTTGATGTACCAGAACTGGTATTATAATCAAAAGCGATACCACGATCAGTTTGAGTATCGTATGCAGCAGTAAGTGTTAACTGAGTTGTTGTTGCAATACCACCAGTAGTATTATTACTAATGAAAATAGTACCAATACCAGTACCACTATTGGGAGGTACATAAGAATGAACTGAAGTATTACCTGGAATACTTGAACTTCCTGTAACTACATCACCTGTATTAATACCAACAACAGAATCTAATACAATTGTAGATGTTCCAGATCCAACTGTAGTCATTACAGTTCTCTTACTGGTTACATCACCAATAACAAAAATAGGATCATTAACTGATACAACACTAGAATTAACTGTAGTAGTTGTACCATCTACTTGTAAATCACCTTTAACAACAACTGTACCTTCATTACTTAAACCATCAGGATATGGGTCAATATAAAGTATTGATCCACCACCAGATTTTGTTGAAATGATATTAGAACTAATTCCAACACCACCAAGCATTGCTCCCTTAACAGAAGTTAATGTACCAGCAGTTTGCCATATATCTCCTTCAAATGTTGATATACCAGTAACTTTTATATTTCTAGCAGTAAATTCATCAAAGAATAAATCATCAGCAATATGAAGATCTCCACCAATATAAACGGTTCCAGTAAATGTGGATATTCCAGTAAATGTTGTTGCACCACCAACAGTTAAATTACCACCGATATTAACACTCTTTTCAATACCAGCACCACCTTGAAGGATTAAAGCACCAGTATCTTTTGTGGCAGAATCTGTCGTGTCAGATAGAACAACTGCTACTCCATTATTAAAGTCCCAATCGGCACCAGTAACTTGTATCTTATCTCCACCATTTTCATCATACTCAATCTTAGCATCTTTACTATCACCAAAAGTTAAGAATGTATCATCTGGAATTATAACTTCACCACTACCATTTGGATCTAAATAAAGATCTCCATCAGTATTTTGTGTTGAAAGTGTATTAGAATCTAACCTTAAATTATCTACGTTCCACTGATCTACTTTGCGATCAGAATCAAGAACTGGAACAAATCCATTTGCAGCAGTTGTTGGGTTTGATTGGCTAGCAACTTTACCTGCTTCAATACTTAAAAGGTCTGTATAATATCTACCACCAACTACCTGTGGATTACTTGAATTATCACCTGCAAATAATCTACCACCTTTATTACCATGAGTTCCTACTCCAACGGTAAGACCCAGTTCACCGAAATTAAGACTACTAGGAGCAGCTGTTCCTGTTGATCTTCTTATTCTTATAATACTTGCCATTTCTAGAAGCTACCTCCATTGATGTCTAAATTCTGTGTTGCGCCTGGCGTTAATTCCAAAGTAGCATCCCATTTTTGAGTAGTACTGTTATAAACTAATACCATCCCATTTTGAGGATTATTAATACTCACATCATTTAGACCAGCAAGAGTACCCGCAGCATTTCCTGCTAATGAGGAAACTACTTTAATTGCGTCTTGTTGACCTACTTTTACCTTTATATCTGCCATTATCTAGTTACCCCTGCTCTAACGAGAACAGACCCTTCAACTACCCTAGTGACTTCACCTACTGTATCTGTTATTAAAACATCATACATGTAGCGTCCTTCTTTTAATTCACTAGTTTGACTAGTAGTAAGACCCACTCTTATAGTACCTAATGAGGCATTTGTAATTTGTGCGGTAAAATTTGTACCAGTTTTAGCACCAGCATGTTTCCGCATTTGAGCAGCAATACTATAACCACTCAAATCTGTAGCAGAATTAGTAGAGGCGGTTTCTAAGTTAAAGACCTGTGAAAAGGTACTTCCAGTATCAACAGTTAAATTACTAACGTAAACTGCCATTTAAAAAACAATTCAGGATCTAAGATATATTTATACTCTATCGAACCCCGCTATTTATTAACTATTTGTTTTAACAATAACTTAATTTCTTCTATATCAGATTTCATTCTATCCAACTCTTCTTTCTGAGTTTTTTTATTACTCTTTACCCTTTTATATTGTTCATAACCGATGCTATCACAATTTATGATAGCACCAGATTTTTCATCTCTAAAAAGGTTTTTATGACCTTCAACTGGTATCATTATGCTAATGCAACTGCTCTAAAGTCTTGGAACCTTGGTGCTTTTGCTTCATTAGTACCACTCACCACAATCTTAATTCTGAATCCATCAAATTCTTCAAGATCATCTATACTGAACTGATATTCTAAGAATTCATTATCTCTACTTGCAGGAACAAATGCATCTGGTCTTCCACTATTCTTAGTAACGTCAATTACTGTATCTCCAAATCCATCTCCATCAGTATCATTCAAATTATCATATCCAGGGAATAATATATAAGACTGTTCACCATCACTACCATCAGGTCTGAATAATTGATAAAGAACTCTGAAATCAGCAGAAGAATCTCTATATGCAGCAACTAATACTTTTAATGAAGTTGCTGAATTTCTTAAATCAACTCTTTGACTGATGTAAACTGCTGCATGTGGATCACCACTATCTCTTTCAGATCTACCATCCTTTATGTAATCTAAAACAGGACTGTTAAGTCTACTTCTTTGATAAACAACAGTACCATTAGTTAAATTAATTACAGGAGATAGATTCTTATCAGTTGTCTGCATTTTAACAGAAACTGTTGATGATCGATTCTTTGGTAGTGTTGTTAATCTAGTTGTTTCATTAATTCTTGAACAAACTAATCTAGGTGAACTTAATTTGTTTGGTTGGTTTAATGTAATATTTTCATATCCTTGATCTAGGAATGAAACTTCTCCACCACCAGCACTTGTACCAGAAACTGTTCTTACTTGTGCTTCAAATGTTGTTTCATCACTTGGAGCAAGAAGATTAAACTGTGGAATAATTCTATCATACTGGAAGTTCTGTGATGCAAAGATATTCTCTCCACCAGCACTTCCTTCTTGTGTAAAGCTAATTTGACTATCACCACTAGTCATATCACCTCTACTTACTTGCAGATAATACTTATCAATATCTTTATTTGCCTTTAATGTTGCATTAGTAGGCATATTATGATCGGTATTAATATTCTTAAGTGAAAGACCATTTAACTCATACTTATATGCTAGATCACTAGTATTATGAGTCCTAACAGTAGTTCCATCAATACCTCTTGTACCAATTCCTAACTGATTAGTTGTGACACTATTGTAGTAAATAATTTCACTATTAATCTTAACATATCCAGATGTTGTTGATATACCATTAAAGGTTGCAAATGGTGTGGTATTTGCTATTGAAATTACCTGAGCATCTGCTGCAACAGAATCTGTAACTACAATAGGATCTGTATTTGGTTCAATATCAGATAATGTTACGACATTGCTATCAGCAGTCATACCATGATTATACTGTTGAACTTCAATAACATTTCCTTCAAAACGATCATCATAAACAGAAGATGATGTAATAGATGTAGTAAGTAGAGTTACCTTATTAGCTCCTGAATAGTAAACTAAGTCTTGTCCAGTAGTAAACTCTTCACCCTGAACATTAGTAAGATAGAGAGTACCTGTACTAGTTACACTACTAACAGTTACAGTTGCATTAGTACCTTTAAGAACATTACTAGTTGTAATTCCAAGTTGATCACCAACAGCATATCCTTCACCACCAGTATTGGATGTTAATGATACACTACTGACAACTCCATCACCATTTGTAGCTACCGTAGCAGTAGCACCAGTACCATTACCTGTTATTGCATACAATGGTACATTACTGAAAGACTGACTTGCTTGGAATCCTACACCACTATTTTGAATTGCCATACCAGCAATAGGACCACCTGCTCTTTCAATATAACCTTGAATAGCAGTATCAGATGTACCATCAGTAACTTGAACACCAGCACTTAAATTTGCTATAGTAGCAGCATGAGATGTTGTAGTAATGCCGACTTTAAGTTTTCTTGGTAAGCATGTAACAGCATTTGGTAATAATCTGTCTATATTACCAGTATCTGTTTTAAGTTCTGGGTTATAGAAATAAGCAGTACCAGGAGTGGTTGTAAACTCTGCTTTATAAAGTTTAAACTTCAAATCTTCAAACTGACTAGCAGACCAAATTGTACCGTTCTGAGACTTAAATAAACTACCACCAACATACTGACGAGTTACCATTACAGCTTCTGCATCAGGTAGACTCTGAGTATTAACAGTTCTTTCACCCATTTGAGCAATCCATGCATCAAAAAGATTACTACTTGGTGCAAGAAGAACTATTGCATATTCAGTATTTGGTTCCAAATATACAGGAGATGGGAATGTTACCTTAGTTGGAATTTCTGCCGTAGGTGATGTATTAATCTGAGAAGGATCTAATACAACACGAGCATAATTCGTTACAAGATCAAGTGTAGGAGTTCCTAATTCAACTGTTCTAACTTCAACAGTAAGTTTTTCATTAGGATCTTTATTTCCCATATAGATATCAACTGCTGTTAGGAATGCTCCCGTTTCATCAGTAGTAAATGATTGTGCAAGAGGGTCACATCTACGTCTTGGTCTTCTAACAATAACCAAATTGTTAGTAAAGGTATTAACTATACCAGTTGCAGTATATGTTGTCTCACCACTGCAAATTAATAAACTTCCAGGTAGATTTTCAGCATTTGTAGCACTAGAAGTTAGTTTAAATGTACTAGTACCTGTTCTAAATCTCAATGGTGGTGGTGGATTAGTTAGAGGATCTCTAAACCAGAATGAACCAAATAAATCACCATAAGTATCGGCAACTAATCTTAAATTAGAAACAGTTGCTTGTGCTGCACTTGTTCTACCCAATAAAGTAACACTACCATCAGGAATATATCCATAAAATCTTCCTTGTGCTTCGTCTGTTAATGCATTAATATCAACATTTAATACAGAAGCTGATGCAGAATATGCAGTCCCCAAAGTAGATGTAGTATCATATGGATTGGCATTATATGTCAATTCGGGAGTAGTTTCATTATAAGTACCCTTCTTATGATGTGGGGTGCAAATTCTAAATGTTGCGGTATGAACTCCATTTGGAGCATACGCATCTACGGTCTCACCAACTTGGAATATACCATTAACCATACTAATTTCTAGAAGTTTTGGTATAACATCTATTCCACTAGTACTATCAAAGAATGGATAGAATCTAGCAACAGGTCTTAACCCAGTTGCTTCAAACCCAACGTTTCTAGATCTAATATGTGTATCAGGTAAACTACTTGTGTGAATTTGTTCAACAAAGCTTCCTGTAACTCTTCCCCTATTTCTCTGAACA
>VTLG01001145.1_pt1 | contig 17523 bp, 21 predicted proteins | sample 4694571 | NCBI WGS metagenome assembly VTLG01 (sample SAMN12604809, study PRJNA352737) | marine metagenome | biome: ENVO:00000447; feature: ENVO:00000209|ENVO:00000569|ENVO:01000036; material: ENVO:00002151; isolation source: viral sequences binned using virsorter ... | reverse complement strand
ATGTTCGTACTGTTTATAGTGTTTGCTTTTGCTGGTGTTTACGGATGAAATGCTGGCATTGCAATAATGAGTTGACATGGGGTAATGACCATGATATAAGTGACGAAGATGAGGAATATCAAATGGTCACTAACCTCAGTTGTTTAGAGTGTGGTTGCATAGTAGATGTTTACTTACCGAAGGAAAGGAAAAAGGATGAAGTGTGAAGAATGTGAAAATTTTGATGTTACGACATCACCAGACGATATGAAGAATGAGTTTAACAAACCCCTCTGTGATGATTGCTACACAGAATACCGAAGAACCATACAACATATGTTTGGTCTAAAAGACTTGTTTGCTGTGGACGATTTACTATGTAACATTAAAGGAGAATGGAAATGACTGATGCAACGTACCGCTACCAAGCCATGACTATATCCAAACCTACTGGAACAACGTATTGGAATAAATCTAAACCTACGTTGGAACAAGTTTACAGACATTTGGATAGATACTGCCACAAGTATTGTGATGTTCTTATATACAAATATGAAGTTGAGTATGTTGAACAGTCGGACGCAAATCCTACTAGCTATACAACAAAGTTTGGCATGGAACATTATGATGAACCAGAGGAATGGAATGCTGTAGGTGATATAAAATTTATTGAAATGTATGAAGGCTTCTATCCTAGAGCGCAACCTCTAGCCGAGATTGTACCAGACCACGAAGGGGACAAAGCATGAGTGATCCAACATATGAAAAAAGAACTGATCAAGAATATATTGTAGGTGTCTGGGATATGACGTTCTACAAGATTGATGTAGAAACTGACGAGCCATTACAAAACAAGGATGGTACAACAAAAGTATTCTACTCTAATAATATAGATGCTGGCTATTGGGCTAGTGGAATTGATCCTGATGACTTGATAGAAATGGAGGGACAAGATGATTGAGCCACTACCGCCAGTACCGCCAGCACCACCATTGTCAGTTTATTATGAGAATAGAATAGCTACAGAGAAACTGCATCGTGTCATCTCTATTACTTCAACGCCACATCTTGTCTATGACAGAAATGGTAACTTGATTAAGATACCAGACCAATCATGGGGGATAGCGGTATGACAGATGAAATTGTCAGAAGTAAAATTGTCAAGTATGAAATTGTCAACGGATATATTGTCAGCAATGATATTGTCAGCGATGAAAAAGTTCCAGTTGATATGAGGGTGCTTGTAGTTGAGATCGGCATACTGCAAGACAATGTTGCTCAACTACAAGAACAGCTACAAAATGCTTACATTAGAATAAAAGAATTGAGAGAGAAATTAGATCGTTGTATTATAATAGAGAAGGACGCTAGCAACACAATGTTCTAATAAAAATACTTGACATAGTTTTTGTGTCATTTATATTAAGGGTTCAACAAAGGAAAAGGAAAGCCAATGAACATTTTTTATTTATCGACAAATACAGATGAGTGCGCTCGTTATCATTGCGACAAACACGTTGTTAAAATGATATTAGAAACTGCTCAGATGCTATCTACTGCTCACCGTGTATTAGATGGTGACGAGTTAGCAGATGAAAAGAAACTTTACAAAAAAGTTCACGTTAATCATCCTAGCACAAAATGGGTTAGAGAAAGCTATGCTAATTACTTATGGGCTTATGATCTACTGTACTCTTTATGTAAAGAATATACCTTCCGTTATAACAAATACCATAAAGTACAACGTAGTGGGCTATTAACTATGTTAATGGTAGCGCCTGATGCTTTCGGTACAGATCATTGGAAGTTCCACATTTTAGTGGACAGTCATACTGCACCGCCAATGTGTATGCCAGACCAGTACAAGCCATCTAAAAAATTATTAGATCGTAAAGCTTCAGAGTATGTAGCCAAGCACTGTACAGTACAAGCTTACAAGAGATACTATCTTGGTGAGAAACTTAGTTTTGCTAAATGGACAAGGCGTGAAGCACCTTATTGGTACATTGTAAGTACTGACAATCCTGATCTGGTGCAATATGCCACCGCTTAGTGATTGGGTTAAACTACTAGCTGGTGTTGCTGTTATTGCAATACTGTTTTATATGATTACAACATTAGGAGCTTAGAATGGCTATTAAAAAGGAAGATCGTATTAAGATTAATAACAAGGATTACAACATAAGAGAGTTTCTGGATTATGTTCAGAGGGGTCTTGCGCCTGTAGAAACTATGATGGAATTTGATGGGGATATGTACCTCTCAGACTATAGGGACTTGACAACTCTGTATTGGCAAGTCCATCATGCTAGTGTGTGTCTCAAGCAAGGGAGTAAGAAGAATGGTTGAGAAAACGCATATTGACATACAACAACGTAGCTTCGACCAACACTACGTTGTATGGGAGAGGATGTGGCCTTGGTTGGCTGGCGACCAAACAGAGTTGTCAGCCGATTTACAGTTCCATCCAGATAAGGGTGACGAGAGCTATTGGGAGTTTGTCCATAAATATATCATGGTCAGACTCACTGGTCATGCTTGGCATAAGAAGTGGGTTCCTGTAATGGTATGTGATAAGAAATCAGAGGCGGTAGACTACTGTAGAAGACGCTTTGGTCGTCACTGCTTCAAGGATAATGACAAGGTTGCGGTGGCATTCACATGAAATGGGAAATAACATTAAAGTGTGATAGCTGTCACGAAGGTATGACAGTACGTCACGTTGCTTACGGTAATCCAGAGGATGCGTTGCAATTTGAGGAAGTTTGTCGTGAATGTGAGGGGAAAGGACATTATGCTCCAGTGTACGAAGATTACGAGACACCAAAGGATTTGTATGAGGACTATGACAGAGATAAAATTGTCAGCCTTAAAGCTTTTTATTGTTAACTTGTCAGCAATGAAATTGTCAGCATTTAATTTGTCAGCCCTTAACTTTGTTTGGCCTGATAAAGTACCAAAGCCAGTGCGTGTGCCTTCTGCGCCTCGCCAGCCTCGCCCACCAAAAAATCCGTCCCACAAAAATCTCGCTCCATTCTCGCTACTAAAACCTTATGTTCCACGGTCACTAGAACCTTATGTTCCAATATTATTTATTGACAATCTCGCAAACCAGAATTAAAACAGTACTAGGCACTAACGCCTTAACGACATAGGAAAGGAAACAATATGTCACATGAAGTAGAAACAATGGCCTTCGCAAATGAAACACCTTGGCACGGTTTAGGCAATCCAGTATCTAACGATATGACACCACAAGAAATGATGGTGGCTAGCGGTTGTGATTGGGACGTTGCTGTAAGTTCTAATCACTATCCACCAGACCATGCTCATTACCCTAGTATGCCAATTGAAAACTCTAACTTTATAGAGCGGTTATCGGATGGCGCAATCTTGGGAGAGTATGTTGCTGGCGACTATAAGCCAGTTCAGAATGTCGAGCTGTTCGAGTTTTTTCAAGAGTTCATCGACAATGGCTCCATGTATCTGCATACCGCTGGTTCATTGTTAGGCGGTAGAAAAGTCTGGTGCATGGCTACAACAAAAGAAGGGTTCACGCTAGGTGATAATGACCAAGTAGTTAACAATCTTTTGTTTACAATCTCGCACACTGGTAAGCACGCTAACAGCGCGTTGAATACTCCAGTCCGTGTTGTGTGTGCCAATACTATGCGTCTAGCGATGGAAAGTGCTGACGACATAGTTACGCATAACCATCGAGCCGTATTTGATCGTGAAGCTTTAAAAGTGGCGTTGGGAATATCCAGCAAAAACTTTGGCGAGTTTGAAGAGCTAGCTAAGGCAATGGCAAAAAAGGTTCTTACTGGTGAAGAAGAAATAGAGTTTTTTCAATCCGTGTTCGGCGGTAAAGAGAGAGTAACTGACAACAATGTCATTGTCAGATCAGAAGCAGTAAGAAAAGCAATGGCATATTTTAGGGGTCAAGAATTTAACCCAGAAAACAGCAAGCGCAAAGAAACAAAGGACGCTGAGATTGCCAAGCTTAAAGAGCAAGTAGAAGCATTAGTGTCAGGTAAGACTATTGAAGAGATAGACGCTGACAAGGCATTGTTGTCAGAACCTACCTTGTCAGTCAATCATGGATGGGATATGTCAAGCGCTAAAGGTACGCTCTGGGGTGCTTTCAATACAGTAACCTACATGGCAGATCATAAGCCAGTGCGTGATCATGGTGCAGACAATCGACTAAACAAGGCATTCTATGGTGACGTTGGTCGAGATACTAAAGCTATTGCATTGGCAAAATCTAAAGAGCTGTTGAGTGCTTAGTCTCATAATAGGCGTTTACCGCCTTTGCGTTATTGTGCTAATAGTTCTTGCAATAATGGTGTTTTTCAATTAACAATAAAGGGCGGTAGAGATACCGCCCTAAACTTTAACAATATGAGGTATAAAATTATGGGTAATTCGCACCACTTCCACCAAGTTAAAACAGTTGAATTTTCATCCAATGAATATCCGTCTAGTTCTACAGGTGACGATTTAATCTACATTCTGAAAATTGACATCACCAACGACAATGGTTCTATGGATACTATCACGTTCTACAACCACAACGGTCAACTGGTCGATACAGTAGACGGCCAGCCTATCAGTCAATTAAAAAAGAAGGATGTTTAATCATGGCAATGTCTAGAGCTAATTATATTAGGTTCGCTCATATACTAGCGAAAAACAATGTTAACTGGGATAGCTCGCTTGTCTCGGACTTGTGTTCATATTTCCAAGAAGATAATGCAAGCTTTGACGTGGATAGGTTTTGCCTTGCAATTCAAAGCAAAAGAAATTATAACTTAACACCATCAACAACAGATTAGAGGTATAAAATAATGACAACAGACATTTTAGAACTAATGCAAGTTATAGCTAATAAGCATAATCTACCAATTGAGACTTGTGTCGCTTGTAAAGGTGACGCGACTTGTTTCAAGGATGAGTTATCGCATCGTGAATATGGTATTTCTGGCTTATGCCAAGCTTGCCAAGATAAAATCTTTGTAGAGGAAATATAATCATGGTTAAACAATCAACACCAATCGCTGGCCGTCTAGTTCATGTAAGTAAACACGACTTCGACAACACGGCGGTCATGTCTAATCATTGGGAAGCATTTCTGGACAAGTTAGGCATCCCTGACGATCCAGATAGCATAGTTAGCGATGTTGTGACGCTTACTGTTATTCGATGTCACTATGACATTAACAGCACAAAAGAGCGGTCGCATGAGTACACTGACCAACCACCACGCTCAATTATGAAAGTGAAGGTATAACATGATAAAGCCTGAAGAATTTGTTCTAATCGCTATGAGCATAATGGCAAGTGGGTTCTTTATAGCTTATTCGCTCTAATAGTTTCTGCATACCTCCCCAAACTTAGCCCCGTTCTTAACAGTTCGGGGTTCTTTTTTATTCAATAATATCTCATTTATTTACGTTTAGTAGTTAAACAAAGAGGTTTATACTATGCTTAAAGCAATGATAGCTATCATAACAATTTACACTATAGCGGTAATAACAAACGAGTCCTTCTCAGTCCTAACGCAATTCGCATAAACTAGGCTGATAACATAATAACCCCTTCTATCTTCTGGATAGTTGGGGTTATTTCTTTGTCTAAAAGGACACGCCACCCTGCGCCCGACAAAGCTAAAAATATCAAATTGTCAATCTAGGATAAACTATTGCACGCCCACTAATGCTTTTTGCAGCGACTAAGGTTTTCCCCTTATATAGTTTTACAGTTTTTCGGTCATTATTAATGAAGGAGGGAGAAATCGGTGTAGGGGGCCGTATAGGGCCACCACCCCTTGCTATAGACTTGTATACAAAGCTGCCATATTTTTTATTTTTTTCAGCTAGTTAGGTTATAATGGGCTATTTCTTGACAATAAACAATATAGTACATATACATACTATACCGCCCGCAGGTGTTATACACCATTATAATACTCCTGAGCAATCTGTCAAGCATTATTTTAATTTTTTACTTGACAAAACGTTCTACAGCACTATAATGTAATATTAACAGTGGATAAAATTATAGTTCAGATTCAACCAACTATTATATTATTATATTGAAGGACGAACTTATAATCCACACTTCATGGTTTTAGAGTGTTTTGCGTAGGCAACAGACGCAGTGACTTCCTTTTATTTTATACGTATGAGTACGCAGTCCGTAAGACGTAACTCCGTTACACGCTAAAGGGGAACGAGCGCATTGCCTACGCAAACTTAACTTTAACAAAGTGAGTACAATATACAGCGAACAGGGAGGGTACGTTTCTGTTTGTGGGAGAAAATGGAGCAAGTGTTAAACAAACTGACAGAACATATACATTTTCCAAGATTAAGATACCAAATAGTAGTGAATGAAAAAATAAAGAAACTAAAGAATGAGCTTGCCAGCCACACAGAAACGAAAATTAACAGAAAAACAAGAACGCTTTCTTGAAGAACTCATCTCGAATGGGGGTCATGTCAAGAAAGCCGTTGTTGCTGCAGGATACAAAGAACAATCTAGATCTTGGTTGACACGTTCTTTACGTGACGAGATTATAGATCGCACTAGAAGTATGCTTGCAACAAACTCTGTTAAGGCTGCTAACAGAATATTAGAAGGTTTAGATGCAGATGGTACAACGCCATTGAACCAGATGGATATGCGTATCAAAACAGCAGAATCCGTTCTTGACAGGGTTGGTCTTGGCAAGAAACAGCAAGTAGAGGTAGAGGGACAGATAATGCATGGTATTGTAATGTTACCCTCCAAAGATAAACCTAAAGAAATAGTGATAGATCAGGAGACAGAGTAATGTCTGACAAAAGAGCTAAAAAATGGGCGCAACGTGTTTTAGATAATATAGGGAATAAAAACCCTATAGGTACTATTACAGATGAAGGGGGAAACACAATAACTGTTCCTTTAAAACCAGACAAAGGAGCAATAAACGAAGCTAAAGGAATTTTGGGGTATCCTGGATACGAAGGAGAACGAGACATGGCACATGGCGGTTACGTCAAGAAGTACGCACATGGCGGTGGTGTTCGTAAGGCAAAGTTTATGGATTCATAGATATGGCTGAGACAAGAAAACAGAAAATAGCTAAGTTAAAGAAACAAAAACCTGGATTATACAGGAATATACATCTTAAACGGCTAGGCGCAGGTAAAACAAAGAAGAAAAGGAAAGTAGGAAGCAAAGGTGCGCCAACTGCTGAAGCGTTTAGAAGATCTGCTAAGACTGCTAAGAAGATGAACACAGGCGGTGGTGTAAAATCAATTAAAACTGTACCATCTGAGTTACGTAAAGCAAGCAAGATGCATGCTAATCAGGCAAAGAGGGTTGCCAGCCACATCAAGAGCATGAAAAAGAAGAAGACACCTAAGAAGTAATGGCAAGACCAAAGTTAAAAGCTGGAGAAAAGGGGCGTTACAACCTTTCAAGGACAGAAAAGAGAAAGAGAGAAGTAAGAAAAGAGCTAAAAGCAGCGAAAGACAAGCAGCGTTCTATAGAGAAAAAGCTCAATACCATACAGAAAACACACACCAGACAGAAGAATGGGCAGAAATTAGCTGGTTCTGGTGGAGCAACAACAAAAGAATTTATTGATTCACTGCCTAAAGACATAAGAGAATCAATAGAAGAGAACACAGAAGTCGTATTCAGACCCAATAAGGGTCCACAGGTTGACTTCTTGGCAGCACCAGAAAAAGAAGTATTATATGGTGGTGCAGCAGGTGGCGGTAAGTCATTTGCAATGCTGGTAGACCTTCTACGTTACGCCTCTAACGGTAATCACAGGGCGTTACTACTGAGAAGGACGCTGGCAGAACTAACAGAATTAGTAGATCAGTCAAGAAAGTTGTATCCAAAAGCATTTCCAGGTGCAATCTTTCGAGAATCCAAGAATACTTGGTCGTTTCCTAGCGGTGCTACAGCGTTATTCAGTTATGTTGACAAGGATAATGACGTTACAAGGTATCAAGGACAAAGTTTTACTTGGATAGGCATAGATGAGTTAGGTCAATACCCAACACCGTATGTCTGGAACTACCTTAGATCTCGTTTACGTACTACTGATCCAGAGATCCAGACGTATATGAGAGCTTCTGCCAATCCTGGAGGCGTAGGGGGTTGGTGGTTAAAGAAAATGTTTGTAGACCCTACGATTCCTAACGAACCATTCTGGGCTACGGACATTGACAGTGGAAATATCTTACGTTATGGGCCTAATCACCCAGAACATCCTGATGAACCACTGTACCAAAGGCGGTTTATACCTGCAAGGTTAACAGATAACCCGTTTTTGATGGAAAGTGGCGAATACGAAGCCATGTTGCTTTCCCTGCCAGAAGTAGAACGCAGGAGACTTCTAGAAGGGGATTGGGATGTTGCAGATGGTGCAGCATTCTCAGAGTTTGACAGGTCTGTACATGTCGTTGAACCGTTTGAAGTACCATATAACTGGCCTAGACTACGAGCAGCCGATTATGGCTATAGTAGTCCTAGTTGCGTACTTTGGGGTGCTGTAGATTGGGATGGAAACATCTTTATATACAGGGAACTCTACGACAAAGGATATACAGGCGAAACTCTGGCAAGAATAATCAACGCATTAGAGGAACACGACCCCCTGATGCAGATTTCTGTTCTGGATGGGGCTTGTTGGTCTAAACACGGTACAGGACCGAGCATAGCTGAGTCAATGATACGCAACGGTGTACGTTGGATACCAGCAGATAAAAACAGGATACCTGGAAAAATAGAGCTACACAGAAGATTAGCCATAGACGAGCGTACAGACGAACCAAAACTAAAGATATTCTCTACCTGTACAAACCTAATAAGGACTCTACCTACTATACCCTTGTCTAAGACTAACAGTGAAGATGTAGACACCAAGTCTGATGATCACGCCTACGATGCATTAAGGTATATGTGCATGACTAGGCCAACAGGTTTACCACAGAACAGCATATTTAACCAGATAAAGAAAGATACATTTCAACCAGCAGATAGCGTATTTGGATACTAATGGCAGACGAAGGTTTTATAACTCCATTCGGAACGGAAGAAGCAGAAAAGGCTAAGAAAACTCAGCCTATTCGTAAGACTATTGAGGGTTACAGAAAAACTGAAGCAAAAAGGGCTATAAATCATTTAGAAAAAATTACTCTTAAAAGAATACAGAATGCAGCTAAAGTAGATGAGTCTTTTGACGCAATAGCAAAAACAATGGAAAATTTAAACGTTAAAACTGTTGCTGAATTACCTACAAATATTTTTGCAGATGAAAATTTTCTTGAAATACTTTTAAACCCTCATTTAGGAGATTTAGATGATCCCAAAAGTGGTAAAGTTAAATTATTTACTGAAAATGCAAGGCACACTTTAAGAAACGCTATACTTGTGGATGGACAGCCTGTAAATCTAGCAATGAACTCAGTTAGGAATAAATTTGCTAATTGGTGGCCTATTCCTAGCGTACAGAAAGTAATTAAATACCCTCCTAATACAGGAACTGTTATAGCAAAAAGTTTAGCAAGAATCAAAACTGAGTTAGGGTTAGAAGCACTTCAATTACAAACGCTGGCTCGTTTACAAGGAATGAGATTTGGAGATTTTGTTGAACTCAAACAAAGTGATATAGACTATTATACTGGAAAAACAACATCTAAAGTAAAAGCTAAAGGTAGAGCTAAAAGAGGTTCTGGTTCAGGACAAACTAGACAACGAGAATATAGAGAAAGACCGTGGGCAGTAGAGTCTGAAGCTATCGTAAAAGGTAAGCTTAATCAAGCTGCTGATTTGACGCAAAGTACTAGCAGTAAGTATTTATTTTTTCCAGAAATAACTGATCTAAAACAAAGAGAAGCAAAATTTAACCAATTAAGAGCTGCAGTAACCCAAATATTCCAAGAAGAGTCACAGTTAAGAAATTACACTATAGACGTAGAAGAAACTAAAACTGGACGAGTAACTCCTCAACCTTATTCATCTGCAATAAATAGAAAGTATAACACTACCAGACTGTTCTCTGTTGGAACTTCTGACGTTAGTACTGCTACACCGTTAACTACAGCAGAAGTAAACTATGCTCAAGGAAGAACCCCTAATCAAGAGTTGGTTGAAAAAGTATATGATATTAAAGACAAGTCAATTCTTGTTAAATATACTAAAGGTTTTACAGAAGCTGAAAATATGTTTCTAGCCTCTGCTGGATTTAGAAATTTTAAACATTACGCAGAAGTAATGGGAATACCTTTATCTTCAAACAAATTATCAGATGCTATCATAAATCCAAGAGTACTGCTCAACGATGCTACTGTTGGAGAATTTGCACATGTACAGGAAAAGGGTGTCCTTACAATAAATGCTGATGGAAATGAAGTTAGGATTCCTCTTAATGAATATGATGCAATACAAGATGCAGATGGCGTTTCAAATGCAGCAAAGTACGACACAGATACAAAAACACCTATTACCGTAGACGGCACAAAAACAGATTCAACGTGGGTTGAAAATTCAACAGACGAGTCAGGGGGTCTTAAATCATCTGCAGGAATAGACGAAACTGCAGAGTCTTTAAAAATATTAAAAGAAACAAGAAAAAAATATAGTCATTTATTTCCTACTATGTCAGCAGGTGAAATAGATAATATTTTAAAGGTTACAGGAGCAGTACAAAATCCAAAAATACTTGATCTTATTCTTGATAATATAGAGCAACTAGGCATAATAGAAAAAGAAGACGGAATATATAAAGGAACTATATCACAAGAAGTTTTTTCAAATTCAGCTAAAGAAGTAGCAGAAGAAATAAATTTAGCACAAGGCAAAGCAGGTTTTTCGTCAAAAAAACTATCAGACTTTGCAGACAATTTACAACCAAAAACAACAGGTGTAAACATAATTGCAGAACGTCTTAAAGCAAACGGTTTAGATCCTAAGATAGCTGACTCAATAGAGGGAAAAACTTTAGCTGAAAAGTACGATAATTTAGAAAAAATATTAAGTGGTGAAAAATCTGCTCCTAAGATAAGTCCTTTTGATGAGCCTATTCCTAAAGAGACAGGTTTTAAAATGTCAGGAGAAGCCGATTTTGTTTCTGGTATTCAGCAGCAAATAGGTACACCTTTACAAACAGCAGTTACTGCTACTACTACTGGTGGGGTTACTAAACTTCCAGGAAACGATAATACAATGGAACTAGACGAGGTAGTTAATAAAACAGAAGTACCAGCAAATGTGATAGAAGACCAAACCCAATTAAATCTACCTTTAGAGTCTGGTTCAGAACTGCCAGACGAGCCTAAAAAGGGGTTTTTATCTAAAGCCTACGAAGGTGTATCTAAAACTATTGACAAAATACCAGATCCTGTAAAAAAATGGATACCATACATAGGAGGCACTATTGGAGCAGCCGCTGTAATAGGTAAAGCAGCTAAAGATCAAGCTGCTCATGCAGCAAGAGGTGAAGAATGGCCTCAATCCAGAAGACTCATGTTTGCTGCACAAACATTTGAAGAGGTAGTTAGCCCTTTCCCTGTTACAACAAATGATTTATCCGAGTTATCTGATTGGATGGGAAAAAACAAAGTAGATTATTTACTTCAAACAACTCTTCCTCAATCAAAACAAAAATCTATATCTTCTGGTTTTCCTGCTGGAAGAGAAATTGAAAAAATAAAACAAGGTTTTGCATCCGAAATAGAAATGCAAGATGCAATGGCTGATGTAGGACAAGAAGAAGGCATATTGACAGAAGAATATGAAGGCTACGTTCCTTCAAGAATTTAATTTTAACCACTACAACCCAAAGGAGGGTATTACAATGCCATACGGTAATCCACAAGCATACGGATCTGGTTACATCATGGGCCAGATGAAAAAACACGGCGAACTTAGCGATGCTAACGAAGCTCAACTGTACAGGGAAAAACTTGAGTTTTCTCCTGGAATACAGAACGGAAAGTTGACTGAAGATGCTCCTGCAGAATCAGGTAACAAGCATATGGGTCAAGCTGCTATGATTATGGCTGCTGATAAACAACAAGGGATCAACGGCTAACTAAAGAGAGTAAAACATGGCTGATCAATCTTTTCTAGACAATGAAGAGACAGAAGGGCTAATCAATTTAGACGATAAGCGTGAAGACTATAATAGTGTCATTGGCTCTATTAAGGCTAGGTTTTCTGATGCAGAGACAGGAAGGAGAAGCGATGAAGAACGCTGGCTTAAAGCGTACAAAAATTATCGTGGTATCTACGACTCGACAACTCAGTACAGAGATAACGAGCGCAGTCAAGTCTTTGTCAAGATAACCAAGACTAAAGTTCTAGCAGCTTACGGTCAAATTATAGATATACTCTTTGCTAACAATAAGTTTCCTATATCTGTTCAGGCGACTCCTATGCCAGAAGGCATCGACAAGTTTGCTCACCTGTCTCAAGTTCCAGTACAGGAAGGCACTCCTGCTGGTGCTGGATTTCAAGGTGATGGTATGGAGCTACTTCCAGGAGCTATGCAACCGACTCCTATGCAGGAACAGCAACAAGGACCGCAAGCAGCAGAACTTGGAGGACTAGCAGACAAGTACGAAGGTGCTAATCTGGCTTCTGGTCCTGCACGTATGGGCGAACCACAGATAAGTCCAGCAGCAGAAGCAGCAAGAAACATGGAAACTTGCATACACGATCAGCTATTAGACACTAACGCAGTGACTGTTTTAAGACACGCAATATTTGAGTGTGCCTTGTTAGGAACAGGGATAGTAAAAGGTCCGTTTAATTATAACAAAACAATACACAATTGGGAAGGCGGTCAATACAGCCCTATTGATAGAACAGTACCTAGAGTAGAAGCTGTTAGCTGTTGGGATTTTTATCCAGATCCAAGTGCTGCAAGCTTAGATGACGCAGATTACGTGATACAGCGACACAGGATGAACAGAGAGCAGGTACGTGATCTTACTAATCGCCCATTCTTTAACCAAGAGGCAATAGAAAATGTTTTACAAAGTGGTCCAAATTACGAAGAAAAGTACTATGAAACTACTCTCTATGCTAATGACGATGATCCGAATTATCAAGGACGGCGTTTTGAAATATATGAGTATTGGGGTACAATGGATGCTAAGTTTGCTGAAGAAATCGGTATTGAAGCTCCAAGAGAAGTTAAGCAGGGTGACGCAATCCAAGTCAACATCTGGATCTCAGGAAACGAAATCCTCAGATTCGTAGCTAACCCTTTCATACCTGCAAGAATACCTTATCAGGCTTTTCCATACGAACTCAACCCATACCAGCTATTTGGTGTAGGCGTTGCTGAGAACATGGAGGATAGCCAGATGCTGATGAATGGTCACATTCGTATGGCAATAGATAACCTAGCATTAGCTGGTAATCTTGTATTTGATATAGACGAAACTCAGCTCGTACCTGGACAGACAATGGACGTATATCCTGGAAAAATATTCAGGAGGCAGTCTGGTGTTACAGGTACTGCAGTTAACGGCATAAAGTTTCCTAGCACTGCTAATGAAAATGTACAAATGTTTGACAAAGCAAGGCAGCTTGCAGACGAACAGACAGGAATACCCTCTATCGTACACGGACAGACAGGCGTTACAGGAACAGGACGTACTGCTGCTGGACTAAGCATGTTAATGTCCAGCGCAGGATTAAGTGTAAAGACAGTAATAAAGAACATAGATGACTTTTTACTGAAACCACTAGGAGAGTCTTTCTTTCAGTGGAACATGCAGTTTAATGACAGAACACCAGAAAAGATAGGTGATCTTGAGATTAAACCTAAAGGAACCAGCGCAGTAATACAAAAAGAAGTACGCACACAACGATTAACAGCTTTACTCCAGACAGTTGCGAATCCGATGCTAGCACCGTTCATTAAAATACCAAATTTAATCAGGGAACTTGCCATAAGTCAAGATATGGACCCTGATGAGTTAGTAAACGATATGAGCGATGCAGCAATTTTTGCTGAAATGTTAAAGGGGTTAATGCCAAATGATCAACAAGGAACAGGCGCAGAAGCTGCTGCCACTAGCCAACAGCCAAATGGAATGGGAGGGTCTGGAGAGTTACCTCAAGGAACTGGCCCAAATGATGAGACAGCAGTTGGTGGTGGAGGTATCGGAGTTGGAAGTGCGCCGACTGCAGGGGAAGCTGGCTTTACTGGAAATCTTAATTAATTTAAAAGATGCAACGCAAGCTACAATAAAGGCACATAAGGATGGCAACAGCAGAAGAGTATAACGAACAATTAGCAGAGTTGTTAACGGAAGGGACAGGGACTACAGTATCCGTAGGGTCTTTAACACCTTCTGCTAACTCAAACAGATTATCTTGGGGAGAAGTTAAAAAAAGATTAGATGAAGGTCTATCTTTGAATGAAGGTGAAAATCTTCCAAATATTCCCGAAGGAATTTCTGCTTCACAATTTTATCAATATGCAGGAATACCTTCAGGCGGCTCTGTTTTTTCTTTAAATCCTTTTTCTTCTTTTGAAGATACTGTAGCTCAATCTTCTATTGCCAATGCTATAAATTCTACAGAAGATGTTAATGAAAGAGACAGCTTAATAGATTCTATAACAGATGTGCCTATTGTTTCTTCTGAATCCACAAGTTTAGATGAAGACAATGTAGATCCTCCTAGTCCATTAGCATATCCTGGAGATTTTATGGATTTTATCGGAGCAGTGGTTACTGGAGGAAAAAATATTATAGGGTTACAAGAAAAAATAGAGTCTGGTGAAATAGCGTCTTTTAACGATTTTAGCGGATATGATTCAAAAGCAATAGAGCAATTATATACTAGCGGAATGATGACAGACGCACAATTAGATATGTACCAGCAAGGAGTACACTTGGTATCTTCCAATGGGGAACCAGTAAGTTATAAAGATGGAAAACCAGTAAGTTTAGAAAATTACTGGAAGCTTGATGAACAACGATCTAAAGAGTCTTTATTTGGTATGGGGCAGTACATTGATAAAGCTGGAAAATTTATGGATTCGCAGATAAGAAAAGCATTTAACATTCGCCATACATCTTCTGATATTGAAGAAAGAGGAGGATACGCACCAGGATACACAGACAGAGGAACATTTATAGATGAATTTGGTAATGAAAGTCTTTTTGGATCAGAACAAGATTTTAAAGATTTAGTTAAAAATGATCCAGAAAAAGCATGGAAAGTAGCGCAACAAAGAGGCACAAGAGGATTTTTAGGTCTTGATAGAGACTTATACAAAGATGCAAACGAAGCTTGGGGGCAGTACATTGATCAAGCTAAAGCTTTTTCTTGGGACCCTTCATACTATGACAGAACTCTATCACCAAGCGATTTTTTGTTAACTCCACAAGAAGTAGAAAAATACAGGACAGCAGTAGAAGAAGCACCACGTGAATACACTGGAGGTGGTTATTACGATACTGTGATGCAAGACGCAGACAGTATGATGGATGACTTTGCATCAGGCGTAGGTACTGAGGATGATGAAGGACTGTGGATGGCAAGCGGAGGTCGAGTGGGTATGCAAGAGGGCGGTGAAGCTCCTCCAATGCCACAACAAGGTGCAGAAGCAGACATGGCTAACTTAGGCATGATAAACGCACCAGCAGCAGAACCACAGCAAGGCGGTCAACAGTCAGTAGAAGATGACATACCAAGAGAAGCAGATGAAGGCGACTACATTCTACCTTACGAGACTGTACTGTTGGTAGGATTAAAAGATTTAAACAGATACGCTAGAGAAGCTATAGATCTTGCTATGAAAAATAATATAGATCTTACTGGAACAGATTTAGATCCTACAGACGATGTTCCAATTAAAGTGAGCAACTACGAGTACCATATTCCAAAAGTTCTAGTTGCATTTTTTGGCGGTGGTAAAAAGTATTTAGACAAAATAAGAGAAGAAGGTCTTGCTCTACGTAAACGACTAGAAGAAGAGAAACAACCTTCAGCACAAGAACAACAGCCTCAAGTGCCAATGCAGGAAGCACCTCCTCAGATGGAACCGCAAGCTGCACCTCCACCTGAAATGGCCCAAGCTGCTCCAGCACCACAGCCACCTATGATGCAAAGAGGAGGATTTGTTCTAAGTCCTGATGAAAAGAAACAGCCTACCACAGAAGCTATGTTGGAAGCAGATACAACACAGGCACAAGAGTCGTCTTATAACCAGATGCAAGCATTGGAACGCACAAGGAAACAGGCACAACAGCCTCCTATGGTTGATCCAACTGGTAAGATAGTACAACAAGGCTTTGCAGCACCTCAAGGGTATCAGGATGGTGACATGGTTGAAGATCCAGATTTAATGATAGCAGTAGCAGCTAAAACAGAACCACCTATGCCTGATTGGGCAAACAGAGCATTAGATCCTAAAACACCTGTTATGATGAATGAAGAAACTGGTGAACCGCAAACTTTAGGTCTTATAACAGATAAGATAAACGATATGTTCCATGTTTACCCTACAATAAGAATGGTTGGTAAAGATCTAAAAAGATATGACGCAGACGAAGCTTTATCTATAACAATGAAAAAGAAAGACTCTATAAAATTTAAAACTGAAGAAGAAGCAAACTCTTGGTCTGACAGATTAGTTAGTCAAGTGTCTGAGTTACGTAATCTACAAAACGGACAGCCAGATATGCCTCCGACAGTAGAAGAAGTGTCTCCACCTATGCCTCAAGAAGAACTTCCACCTATGCCTGAAGAAGAAATGCAAGGTTTCGCACAACAACAGCAACCAATGATAGCTTAAATGGATATACGTGGTGAATTTATAGACTACATGAAACGTGTAGAGAACGGAAGCAAGATAGGCTTTGAAGATGGCGTTTGGTATCCTCACCCCTCTCCAGAAGGAGGCAACGATACAATAGGCTACGGTCACAAGTTACAGAACGATCAAGAGTGGATGAAGTCTGGTTTAGATGACAATGAGATAGAAAGACTTCTTTTAGGAGATATAATAAACTCTGCAGAGGGAGCTAGCAGAGTTATATCAGAATTTGGCAGTGACGACTTTGACAGTCTTTCCCAGAACTGCAAAGAAATATTTACAGATTTTGTATTTAATATTGGTCCTAACGGTTTGCGTAAGTTTCCTAAGTTTGTGAATGCAACGCTAGACCACGACAAGGACGTAATGCAACAAGAATATAAGCGTTACTATCGTACAGGTAGTGGCGAATTAAGAGAATTGGAACATCGTAACTTAGAATTTTCTAAGATGTTCCTTTAAACCAATGGCTACCCAAGTAACATGGTGTTGTTTGGCCCCATTGCTCACCTACCGATGGCTACCCATATGTTACCAGTAATGTGTTGGACAATGTTCTTCGATAACATACTCTGGAAAAATATGGCCCCACGAAAGAGAGGTAAAAAATGACTGTACGTAATGAAGATGTAAATTTAGAAGACGAGTACGAAGAAGAACAGGAGCCTACCCCATACGAGAATCAGTATAGGCAAAGC
>VTLG01015868.1_pt1 | contig 17524 bp, 10 predicted proteins | sample 4694571 | NCBI WGS metagenome assembly VTLG01 (sample SAMN12604809, study PRJNA352737) | marine metagenome | biome: ENVO:00000447; feature: ENVO:00000209|ENVO:00000569|ENVO:01000036; material: ENVO:00002151; isolation source: viral sequences binned using virsorter ... | reverse complement strand
GCAATCGGTCTTCACTTCTACCCAATCTGGGAAGCTGCAACCATCGACGAATGGTTATATAACGGAGGACCATATCAACTCATTGTGTTCCACTTTCTCATCGGTATCGCAGCATACATGGGACGCCAATGGGAACTTAGTTATCGACTAGGTATGAGACCATGGATATGCGTTGCATATTCAGCACCAGTATCTGCAGCATTTGCTGTATTCTTAGTATACCCTTTTGGACAAGGAAGTTTCTCTGATGGTATGCCTCTTGGTATATCAGGAACGTTTAACTTTATGTTTGTCTTTCAGGCGGAACATAATATATTAATGCACCCATTCCATATGGCTGGTGTTATAGGTATGTTTGGTGGTGCTTTGTTTGCTGCTATGCATGGATCATTAGTGACTTCCTCACTTATTCGTGAGACTACTGAAATTGAGTCTCAAAATTATGGATATAAATTCGGCCAAGAGGAAGAGACGTATAACATTGTTGCGGCTCATGGCTACTTTGGGAGACTTATCTTCCAATATGCCAGCTTTAATAATAGTCGCAGCCTTCATTTTTTCCTTGCTGTTTTCCCAGTCGTTTGCATATGGCTCACCAGTATGGGAGTCAGCACTATGGCTTTTAATCTCAACGGTTTTAACTTCAATCAGTCAGTCGTTGATGCCAATGGTAGGATCGTACCTACCTGGGCCGACGTGCTAAACCGTGCTAATTTAGGCATGGAAGTAATGCATGAAAGAAATGCTCATAATTTCCCGCTTGATCTTGCGGCTAAAGAGGTCACATCAATCGGTTAACATCACGTCCGTTCAACCTTCTTTGAAGGTCGCATGAATTCACAGCATGGAACGGGGCTGTGATACTGGAGAATTACTATGTCAGTAAGACTAAAGTATCGTGGTGTAACTTACACTAAAAACATTTAATTAAAAACATGAAAAAAATTGCACTAGCCCTGGCGGCAACTCTCGCTTCGACTCCTGCAATGGCTGGCGTCTATATAAATGCCGAGTCAAATGCATCTTATACAGGTAATGATTATACATCCAGAACAACTGATCTACACGTTGGTTATGAAGGAGATGTAGGAGCTTTTGGATATTATGTCCAAGGTGGTCCTGCATTCACTGCAGCTGATGGAGCAGATGGTAGCACAGATTTCTCAGGTAAGCTCGGAGGTTCCGTAGCAGCATCAGAGAAACTTGGTCTATATGGAGAAGTTTCATTTAAAACTGATGAGACTGCAGACAATGCATACGGTACTAAGATAGGTGCCAAGTATAAATTCTAATTTATGTATTCACTATTTGACTATATGCTTTCACCTCCTGTTAGAACAGTTGTTGTTGTAACGGAGGAGCAACTAAATGACCTTAAAGCTAAGCAGCTTAATGAAGAAATCGAAATCACAAAGAGACAACAAGATGAACTTGAAGCTGCGTATAATCGCAGAAAACAAAATCTCACAGATTCTTTGGCCAGTCTTGAATCTCAAGTGAAATCATTAAAACCAGCTGCACCTGCTAAAAAGAATGTCACAACAAAGTAATCAGGCACCAGCATTCGTACATCCTTATGGACCTGAGCCTGAAAAAGAAAAAACAAAAAAAGAAAAAGAAGAAGAGTGGGAACCTCAATCGCTGGAAGAAGCCCTCTTGGGTGAACCAGCTGGTGAAGACTCTTACTAAAATCAATGAACTATGGGCAGGGGTATTATTACTCCTGCTCTTTTTTTGTTATGTAGAATATTCACATCTACAATTTCATAGGGAAGAAACACCTCAGAGTCGGACTTCTTCCTAATTGGCATTAGCCCCTACGGGGATACCTTTTGCCGTCTAGACGGTGGGATAGACCACAAATTTTTAAAATTCTAACTAGTTGGGATAGGTTAATATACACATTTACATTTTAAATTAAAAGAAAATGGCTCAACAGTCAACAGCTCATCAGGCTTCACTGACCCGTCCAGGTCAGTCGAACGCTACTGGTGACGCTCGCGCTTTATACTTGAAGCTGTTTTCTGGAGAAATGTTTAAAGGGTTCCAGCATAATGCTATAGCCCGTGATCTGATAACAAAGAGAACTCTACGTAATGGTAAGAGTTTACAGTTCATCTACACGGGACATACTAAAGCTGAATTCCATACTCCAGGGAATAGCATTTTAGGTAACAGTGACGGTGCTCCACCAGTTGCAGAAAAGACCATCACAGTTGATGATCTATTAATCAGTTCAGCTTTCGTTTATGAATTAGATGAAACACTTGCGCATTATGAATTGAGAGGAGAAATATCTAAGAAGATTGGATATGCTCTTGCGCAAAAATATGATAGACTAATATTCCGTGCTATCGCTAAAGGTGCTCGTGCAGCTAGCCCAATTACTAAGGCTGGTTTCGTAGAACCAGGTGGAACACAGGTACGTATCGGTACAAACGCTCAGGCTTCTGACGCGGTTGATCCAGATGCTATCGTGAACGCCTTCTATGATGCCGCGGCGGCTTTAGATGAGAAGGGTATTAGTTCTGATGGACGAGTAGCTGTACTAAACCCACGTCAGTACTACGCTCTTATTAAGGGCTTAGACGGATCTGGTATTGGTGCTTATCTAGTTAACCGTGACTCTCAAGGTGATGCTCTACAATCAGGTAAGGGTGTCTATGAGATCGCAGGTATCAAGATCTACAAGTCTATGAACGTTCCTTTCTTCGGAGAGTACGGTACTAAACTTGGTGGTGCTGCTAGTGCCACAAACCCTGCACTACCTGCAGTTGGAAACACAGGTTCCTTTGTACAACAATCACTTGAAGATGCTCGTAACTCAGTTACTGGTATTAACAATGAGTATGGTAACCAAGGTAACTTCAGTAAGTCTTGCGGACTTATCTTCCAAAAAGAAGGTGCAGGTGCTGTAGAAGCAATCGGACCTCAAGTCCAAGTTACTTCTGGGGATGTCTCCGTGATTTATCAAGGTGATGTAATTCTTGGAAGGCTTGCAATGGGAGCCGACTATCTTAATCCTGCAGCTTGTGTCGAGCTATTTGCTGGCGCAGCTACTGGAGACGGAGCTTTCTAAATATACTATTTATATGGGGTACTTCGGTACCCCTTTTTTTTCTTATGGCAGTCGTATCTTATGGAGCGTCCACCGAACTGGATGCAATTAACTCTATATTGATGAGTGTTGGAGAGTCACCTGTTAATACACTAACTGTACAAAGCCCCGAAGTGGTTATGGCACAGAAAACTCTCAGGCAAGTCTGCCGTGAGGTATTATCAGAAGGTTGGGTTTTCAACACAGAGTATGAATATCCTATCACTCTTGATAGTAACAAACACTGCATTGTACCAAACAATGTATTACAAATAGATCTAAATCATTTCAAACATCTTAATGATTTTCATGTAGTTAGAAAATATGATACAGGTATACTAAAACTATATGATAATTATGAACATCAGTTTGAATTTAATAATACAAGTGAGAATAAATTATATTGTGATATAATATGGATGGTTGACTTTGAAGAATTACCTCAACCATTTAGAGATTATATAACCGTTAGAGCAAGTAGGATCGCTTCCAACCGCATGGTAAATGACCCTAAAGCAGCCGAACTTATTGCTCAAGATGAGGCTACTTTAAGAGCTACAGCAGTAGAGTATGATAATACTCAAGCTGATTATAATATCTTTAATGATGCTCAGTATCGTACTAACCCTGCTAGTGTTTACCGACCATATCAAGTTCTTAAAAGACGCTAATGGCAGCAATTAATCAACGTATCCCAAACTTCCTAGGAGGAGTATCACAACAACCAGACACAATTAAATTTCCAGGCCAAGTTAGGGTATGTGATAATGCTGTACCTGATGTAACCTTCGGTTTAATGAAGCGTCCTCCTGGTGAATTCATAAAGAAGTTAACCAATCCTACATCTAATGGGTATTGGTATGAAATCTTAAGAGATGGGGATGAAAAATATTTAGTTCAAATTACGCCTGGTAACACAGGATCTCATCCTATTAGAGTATGGGATATAGCAGATGGAACAGAGAAATCACTTACTAATAGTTCAGGTGATTCATTATATAGTTATTTAGCTGGTGCTACAAAAGAGTATGATCTACAATCTATACAAGATTATACTATAATAACTAATCCAAATAAAACTGTAGCTACTACGGGTACTACTACAGCACCTCTTGATTCAGGTAATTATTCATTTGCTAAGTTAAATACTTTAGCTTATAATACTGAATATGTTTTATATACAGGATCAATTCCTACACCTAATACTTATTATAAAGTATCTAGTTTAAAAGTAGAAGCTTTAGGTGTTAGTAAAATTACAGTAACTAATGCTGGTTCTAACTATACTTCGGCACCAACTGTTAGTATTAGTGGTGGAGGTGGCTCAGGAGCTGCAGCTGTTGCTACTATAGATACAAGTGGAGGTGGTACCAATGGACAAATACTTTCTGTTTCAGTAACAAGTAAAGGTAGTGGTTATACATCAGCACCTACTGTTAGTCTCAGTGGAGGTGGTGGTTCAAATGGAGCTGCTACAGCTAGTATTAATGATGGACAGACATGGGACTCTGCAGATAACCAGCAAAGTAAATCTGGTTCATTAGCATTTGATTTTACAGGTGGTACAGCTGTTACTATTCCCGGTGGTGCTCCTACTACTGAAGATATTACAGGAAGTTTACAAGTACAAGGTCATCATTATATACACTCACAAGATGCTAACTATGATGGAACAGGTACTACAGTTAATGATTTCTTAGGTTATACCCAGACATATCATACTAGATATACAGCTACAGTAACTTTAAAAAGCAGTGGTATTATTAAAACTACTACTAAATCTACAGCTGAAGATCATTATATAGATGTTGATATAGAAGGTGAAAGATATAGAATTTCTGTAGAAGCTGTTCAACCTGTTGAAACTTATGAAGGTGTCGCAGGTATTGCTTATTATAAAACACCAGCTAGTGCAGACAAAGGTCGAGCTAGTTTAGCTTCTGTATTAAAAGGTTTACAAGCTTCATTTAGTAATGTTAGTAATGCATCAGCAGAAGTTATAGGTAATGGTTTATATATTAATGGTACTCAAGCACCAAACATAAGTTTCTTAGGTGGTACGGTAAACGAAGGTATGAATGTGATAGGTAAAACAGCTCCTAATGTGGGTGTCTTACCTAATATGTGTAAGCAAGGTTATGTTGTACAGATATCTAACTCAGCTAATACTGATGCAGATAATTATTATCTTAAATTCTTAGCTGATAACGGCTCGTCTGGAGCTGGTAAATGGGAAGAGACTGTACAACCACATAACTTCTTTGCTAATACACCTATGGTTAAAGGTTTAGATCCTGCAACCATGCCACATGCTTTAGTAAATAACCGTAACGGTACATTTACATTTAAAAAATTAGATGAGTCTACAGCTAATACTGCAGGTAATGATCTATATTGGAAATATAGAGATGTAGGTGATGATGAAACTAACCCATTACCTAGTTTTAATGGCTTAAAAATTCAGAAAATATTTTTTCACAGAAATAGATTAGGATTAGTAGCAGATGAACAGGTAGTAATGAGTAGACCAGGAGATTATTTTAATTACTTTATTGTCTCAGCTGTGACAACTAGTGATGATAATCCTATTGACATCACAATGTCTGATGTTAAACCTGCTTTTGTTAACCATGTCTTAGGAGTACCACAAGGTGTCATGATGTTTAGTGATAACGGGCAATTCCTGTTATTTACTGAATCTGATTTATTTACTCCTAGTACTGCTAGATTAAAGAAACTGTCTAGTTATGAATGTAGCACTACTATACAACCCATAGATATGGGTACATCAGTAATGTTTACGTCAGATACAGCTTCTTATACTAGAGTATGGGAAACTGTTATGGGACCAACTCCTGAAGCACCTCCAACTGTTATGGAGCAAACAAGAGTTGTACCTGAATATGTACCTAAAGATATAACTGCCTCAGCTAATTCACAGGTATTAGGTTTAGTCACCTTCTGTAAAAAAGGTGATGATAGCATTTACCATTATAAATATTACGATGTTGGTAAAAATAGAGACCAGTCCTCTTGGTATAGTTGGACTCTTAATGGTGCAATACAGCATATGTTTTACTCAGCTGGTATATTTTATACTGTCACATTACAGGATACTCAGTATATACTAAACCGTCATGAGTATTTAACTGATTCTACAGGTTCTCGTAGTTATACATTAGGTAGTGGTACAGTTGGTTCACCTTTAGCTACTAGTAGGTGGTTTGAAGGACATCTAGATAATTTATATGTACCTGCAGCTAATGAAATAACATATACTCCTACAGGAGGTTCTGTAACTGGACCTTCATTTACTGATGTAGCACTACCTTATAGCCCTACTACAACATTAGGAGCACCTGGTAACTTCTATGTAGTAGCTTTATCAGGTACAGATGCTAGTGGTAATAGTGTAGCAGGTCAATGGATAGCAGCTAATTCTACATATAGTACAGTTGCTGGTGATCCAGCTAATAAAGCTACCTTTGAAGGGGTAGATATGAGGACTTGGACTATAGCTGTAGGATATGGATATATTAGTACAATAGGTTTACCTACTTACTATATGAATCTACAAGAAGGTCAACCAGATATAGATGCTGATTTAAGAATCTCAGGATTTAATTTCAACATGGGTGTATCTGGACCAATGGAGTTTCATATAGAACCTACTTATGCTGATATGGCTAGTTTTACACAGTATGAATCAGGTATGATTGCCAACTCTAGTCAGTTTGGTAAACCACCTACTCAGTTACATAGATCAGTAAGAGTACCTATACAGAAAAAGAATAATAAATATAATTTAACTATAAAAATACCAGGACCGTTCGCCACCGCCTTAATCTCAGGAAGCTGGGATGGCATTTATAACCAAAGAAGACATGTACGAAGGTAAGTTTATTAAGCCCTGCACTCCAGAGTTAGCTTTAAGTGTAGGGCAAAACTTACGTCGAGAAGATCGACGTGAGGCAGAAGAAACAACAGGTTACTGTGCAGAAGCTGTGTGCATTAATTCGTACTATAATTCTGCATATGGTAGTTGTGTATATTTTAAGGTTCCCAACGGCAAGGCTGCCGGAGTGGCAGGTGTAACACCTGAAAATGTTATATGGATGCTTTGTACTGAGGCCAGCACAGAGTACCCACATACATTTGTACGCGAAGCACGACGCTGGGTAGAGTCACTACCTAATCCTTATTTATTTAACCACGCTGATATGCGGAATGAAAGTCATATAAAACTTCTTAAATTATTAAAATTTAAATTTATCAATTACCATGTTTATAATGGTGTTCCTCTTATAGAGTTTATAAAACTATGTGCGAAGCAACCTTAATACTTTCAGCTGTAGTTGGTGGTTTCCAAGCGATTTCAAATGTTCAAGAGCAGAATAGACAGCACCAGGCTGCAGTAGATAAAGTCAATCGTGAAAACGAAATGGCTAGACAAGAGTATTTAAGTAAAATACAAATTGCTGCTAATAAAGATCAAAGGAAAGCTCAGATCTTTAAAGCTCAATTAGAAAGTGCAGCTTCGGAGAAATCAGCTTACTACAGACAGAAAGAAATTAATCAAAGCGAAGCTAATCGGGCTTCAGAAGCAGCCCAGCTTGAGCTTCAAGAAAAAAATCAAGCAGCTCAAATTAAAGGCATGGAAAACTTAGCAGCTTCCATTAAAGCACAAGGTACTGTATTAGCTGGAAACACAGCTGGACAATCTATGTTGCTTGAAGCTCAGCAAGTTGAACGTGAACTAGGTTTCCAACAAGCGGCAATTGATGCTACTTTGTTAGGTGATCGAGCAGAATATAGTATGAAAGAATATGACATTGCTATGGGTAAATACTCAGCTGATGCTTCAGCATGGAGTAATATGAGTGGTGGACCAACGTTAACACCAAGTGCATCTGCAATGACTGTACGACCAACTTTACAACGTGCTCCAAGGAAACCTTCAGCTATGGGTGCTATCTTAGGTGGTATCACTAGTGGTGCAGGGGTTTATGGAGGACTTGAATATGAAGGTAGAAAAGGCCTCGATAAAATACTATGACATCATCCTACAAAAACAGACAAGGACTTAATCCTAATAAGCGATACCAACAAGCTATAAAGGATCTTGAGTCTGAAAAAAATGCTTATATAGCAGAGTCTACCGGACAACTACGGGATCTACAATCTGAAAATAGAAGAGCTGCTAAATTACAAGATTTTGTAACAAACAAAGAGTTAAAGGATTTATCTAATTTAAGTGATACTTTTAATAATTTTTTACAAAAAGCAGTAGTACCAACAACTAAAAGGTATTGGGACGGTCAGATTGAAAAAGGTAGACTTGCATATAAAACAAGGGATCAAGATCCCAACCAAGAGTTCTATAAGAATGAAGAAGAAATAAATAAGGCTATAGATAAATCAAGAACTTTAGATACTGAACTAGCTAAACGAGCAAAAAATTTACCTACAGATACACAAAAATTAGAATTAACAGGTTTATCTGGATTTAAAGCCTTAGGTTATAAATTACAAAGACTAGATGATGCTGCAGTAAATTTTGGTGAATGGCGTTTAAATCAACTACAAACTTCAACTAAAGAAATAACAGTTGATGGAGTCACTTTTCAAATAAAAGATGCACAACCTGGTGTTCAATATGAAGCAGCTAGTGATGCACTTTATAAGGATTATGTTAATCAAAACAGAGGTGATCTTTCTGCAAAATATGTAAATACTAAATTTATACCACAGTTAGATAAAATAGAATTTGCACAAAAAGGGGAATATAATGAGAAGCAAAGGAAACTTGAAGCATCTGATCAAATCGATGCAGGAAAGGTAAACTTAAACCTAGGTCTTAACTCAGGTGATCCGACAAGAATGAGCGAATCCTTGATTAACGCTTGGGAAACCCTATCTACAAATTTTCGTATACAAGGTTCTAGCGATCCAAACACATCGACTAGACAAGCAATCCGTGACCAAATTCAAACATATATAGAGGAGAATTCAGATAACACAGAAAAAATACAAAATCTAAAAAATGTTTTGAATACCCTGAAAGTTCCTGGACATAGTAATCAAAAACTTTCTATGGCTGAATTATATCCTAAGGAATTTTCTGATCAAACAATAGATGATATTGTATCTGCAAGAAATACTACCAAATTTAGACAGGAACAGGCCAAAGATCAAATTATACTACAAGGTATAAGGGATACAGCCATTGAACATAGTTTACTAGATCCTAATAGTGAGCAAGCTATAGCAATTAGAGAGCAGTATGTAATTGACAATAAGCTACCACCATTTAAAAATGCTGCTCAATTTAAAAACCATTTAATTAGAGAATATATAGCAGCTGGTGCAACTCTAGAGCAACAAGCTAGCTTACTGAATGAACTTAATAAAAGACATTTAAACTTCCAGGAATCGGTAAGTCATTTAGAAAGGCTAGCAGAAAAGGAAAATGGTAAAATATCTGAAACTATTATTTTACAGGATCCTACTGTTATATTAAATGAAGAAGCTTTAAAACTTTTTAGAGAGAAGGATATTCTTGTTGATAAAACTTTTGCATCTCAAACAAACCCAGATGCTATAAAAAAAGCTAAAGAATCCTTATCAGCAATTGTGGCTGAACAAACACTTGGGCTTAGTCGTACAAATAAACAGAGTACTCTTAATGGTGCTCTAGAAGTAGAGCAAGATATGCATGAACAATTACATACTAGAGCAGAAGAATTATACAAAAATGCTATAACCAATAATGCACCAATTAGTAGAGAACAAGCATATCAAGATGCTGTTAACTTGATGAATGTTGAATATAGACAAATTAACTTTGGTACAGACCGTCAAACGGATCATAACTGGTTTTGGGATACTGGTACTAATAAAGGTTATACAAATATGATAAACCGAAGTTTTAAAGAAACTAGTGCAGGAATGCAAAAAAGTATTAATGAAACTAATTTATGGCTACTTGAGACACCTGGACCGAATGTCATAGAAAATAATTTAAATCCATGGTTAATTGATGAGCATTTTAAAATCAGAGGAGGTAAGATAAATAAAGTATTTTATGAAATGGCTAAACACCCTGGAACTGAATTAACAGCGTATGAAATATTTAATAATCAAATTGAACAATTTCTTCTAAAAAAAGGGGCATCACCAGGAGATATTGAAAAATTAAAATTAGAATTAGGTGAAGACGGTAAATTAGCAAAAAAAATATTCTATCAAGCTAAACCTAATGTAAGACGTTTAACACAAGAGTTTCAGTTTAATCAAAGGAATTCCAAAGTAAAGACACAATTATTGACTCAAGCTGGTGTTGTTGACCCAAAACATTTTGAAACAACTGTAAATAGATTACATGAGTCTGTAGTGTTCAAAGGTGATCCAAAACCTCTTATACAGTTAATTAATATGTTTCGTTATGATAAAGAAACTATACAAACTAAATTAGATGAAGCTAGGGAAGAAGCTACTGAAATTTATGAAAACCCAACTATTCAACAAATAATTTTGTATGCTTCAGCTAAATTATTAAACAAACCAACATCAGATAAAGATGTACAAACTCTTGCTCGTATATACCATAGTGGAGGTTTATAATGGAAGAAGAAAACAATGAGCTAAACCAAAACGATCCTACACATCCTGATTATCATAATTATGATGCAGTAGCGGCTGAGGTTACAGAGATAGGACGTTTCCTTGATGAACCTGTTTTACCTGATACAGATTTACCAGAAGAACCAGAAAAAGATCCAGGTTTTATAGCCGATAATCCAGGACAAGCTATTGGAGAAGTTGCTGCAGCTGTTGTAGGTGGTGGTGCTGATGCAATTGAAAGTGTTGGTCAATTTGCAGATTTAACTGGAGATTCAATTAAAACTGGATTTAATAAATTATTTGGTACACCTCTAAATGATACAGACAATATAATGTCTGAGAACTACGAACAAGGTTCATGGTTAGATATACCTGATGATTGGGTTCCTGAAAACAAAACTGGTTTAGGTAAACTAGCTAGAGGTCTAGTTGAGTTTGGTCTATTAACAGCTGCAACAGGAGGCATAGGAAGTGCTGGCGCTAAAGCTACTGGAATTGCTGGATTAAAATTAACAACCCGTGCTGCAGCCGCTTCTAGAGCTGCTGGTGTAGGTAGAGCTGGTACCAAAAGTATTAAATTTCTATCTAAAGGTACGCGTATTGCATCAGAAGGTGCTGCTGCTGAATTAATATCTAGTCAATCTGAAGAAGCTAATATAGCTAATTTAATAAATGAACATGCTCCTTGGATACCATTTTCAGAAGCTCTTGCTATTGCACCTGAAGATAATCCATGGTTAGCTCGTATCAAAACTGTTACAGCTGGAGCTGGTATTAATGTTATAGGTTGGCAGATTAATGCTTTTGCTAAAGGAAAATGGGCTGCTAAACGTGCTCAAAAAGGTGGTAAATCTATAGATGAATCTAACCTTGAGGGAAATAAAGTCTATCAAAAAACAATGGCTGATCAGCTTGATGAAGCTGAAACAGGTGCTACTGCGCAAGCTGCTGAAAATTTTGCTGAAGGGCGCGGTGTTAGCCATGCTAACCCTAGAGAAGAATACTTACGTGAGTATCTCGATGAAACGGAATATGCTAGATATACTGATCCAGATACAGGTTTGGATGACGTTTCAGCCTTGGATGAGATAGCTGATGCTAGAGGAGTAGAAGATGGTAATCCATGGGATATTGAAACAGGACAAAGTGCTAGACAATTTGAGGATAGTTTAACTAGACAATCTGATCCAAAAGTCAATCCTAATAATCATAATAATTATGAAAAAGTAGATTTAGAAGTTGAAAAAGATGCTGTTGTTAAGAGTTTAAAAACAAGTATTAACGATTTAAAAGCTGGTGGTACTGGACGTGGTTGGACTAATGTCTGGACTTCTTCTGCTATTAAACGTATGACTCAAGGTAAACCACAACGTTTAGCTATCTTAAAACAAACTCGTGATGACTTAATTAATAAATCTTTTAAAAGTGCTGATAACACTATGAGTAAAGAAGATATTGCTCGTCTTGTAGATCATCATGTTGAAGAAGGTTTATCTACTTTATTAAATGGTGGAGATCTAGCAGCTAACTTTAAGAAACTTTTAAAAGAAGATCCTAATAACTACCGTGTTTTCATGGATGATGGGTTTGCTATTAAAACTATTACTCCTGCACAAAAAGCTGCAACACAGTTAAATTTAGCAATGCTTGCGGATACAGTAGCAGGTGTAGCTCAAGGTGCTATTCAAATTTCCGATAACGTTCCTATTGCTCGTCAGTATGAAATGCTTATGGATACTATGAAAGTACTATTAACTGAGCATAAACGATACAGTGTCATGTGGGGTTTAGATGGTGTTGCACAACAAACTAATAGATTATCTAAAGAAGCAAAAGAAGCTGCATTAAAACGTCTTGATGAAATAGAGATTGACAATGAACAGTATTTTAAAGCTTTAGATGATTTAAGGTTAGAAAGTAGATGGGAAGACATGAAAAGTTTAATGCAAATACATGCGCTTTCTGGTAATAAAGTTAACACCTTAGAACATGTACATGATTTTTTATGGGCTAAATTACGTGGTGGAGAAATTAAAGGTGTTAGAGTTCAAGGAAGACTTGCTCAACAAATACTGAGTACTTTCTATAATTCAATGTTAAGCTCATTTAAAACACCTCTTAAAGCTATTGTAGGTACTAATTTAATCGGTACTTTAAGACCTTTTATGTCATTTGCTGGAGCTGCTATACGTGGTAATAAACAAGAAATGGCAGTATCAGCTTCTATGATTGATGCATTACATTCTGGTTTTAAAGAAAGTTTAGATATGTTCAAACATAATTGGGACTTAGGGTTAAACCGTAAAGCTCAAACTTATGATACACGTTATAGTATAGATGAAGATTTAGTTGAATGGAAAAATATAGGTAGACATATAGAACAGTTTGGTACTGATGCACAAAAACGTGCATATGGAGTTTTAAACTGGTCAGTTGCTTTTAATACAAGTCCATGGGTTAAATATAGTGCTAATGCTATGGGAGCAGGTGATGCTTTTGCACGTACTATTATTGGAAGAATGGAAATGAGACATCGTGCTGTTAGAAAAGCTATACACGATGGGATTGATTTAAGCGATGTAAATAAAGTAGGTAGAGCAACTGAAGAGAATTTCAGAACTTCTATCTTTAAAGAAGGTCAAGATGGTAAATGGGTTGTCCATGATAAAGCAACAATGATGGCTGGTGATGAAGCAGCAATGACTAAAGCTTTAGAAGGATGGACTCAAGGTATGGAAAAATTAAACGAGCAACCTATTTTACGTAGTTTCTTCCCATTTATTAGGACTGGTATAAATGCTTTAGATTTAACTTTTCAACATACCCCTTTAGCTTACACGCAAAGGAAAATGAGACATATTATTCAAGGTAAAAACTTAGAGTTATATGGTATCAGACCTGAAGATGCTCTTCAAGCTAAAGCTTTAGTAGAAGGTAGAATAGCTGTTGGTACAGCAATGACTGGAATGACGGCATTAATAGCATTAAATGATAGAATGACTGGAGATTATCCTTATGATAAAGAAAGTAGAGAGCTATGGAGAATAAAGGGTATACAACCTTATTCCTTTAAAGTAGGTAATAAGTGGATATCATATCAAAACATAGAACCATTTAATACAATCTTTAGTATCTCAGCTAATGTAGTACAAAACGCTGATATTCTAGGTGAAAGTGTCGTAGATGAATGGCAGAAAAAACTTCAATTTATGTTTGCAGCTGTAGTTGTTGATAAGTCTATGCTTTCAGGAGTTAAAGATTTAGTTTCTGTCTTTGATGATTCAGAAACAGCTGGTTATCAGTTAGAGCGTACACTTGCTAGAAAAGTAAGACCATTACTTTTACCATATGCAGGTTTATCTAAAGATATAGCTAATGTTCTTGATTCAATTGAAAGAGAAAACACAACGTTATTAGAACAGATTCAATCAAGAGAAGCGTTTTTTAAAGCTAACTTACCAGCTAAGTATGATATTTTAAGTAAGGATAGATCTGGAAAGCCATTCACACGTGGTCCATTAAATCCATACCTTAGAATATTTAATGCATTAAGTCCTATAGCTATTGTACCTACTCAAGAACCAGATATAGTTAGAGATACTATTTTAGAAATGAGATATGATTTACCTAATTTATTAAGAAGCTATAAAGGTATTAAACTATCATCTCAACAACGTTCTAGATTACAGTATTACTTAGCTACTGGTTCATTAAGAAAAAACTTGGAACGAGTTATTTATAAAAACTCATATGTTCGTAAAGGTTTAGCAGAGTATAAACGTGGGCATTCCCAAGGTAGGTATAGAGAATCTCAAGGATGGAAATTATCCAATGAAGATTGGTATAAAATAGTACATAAACAGTTTCAAGAAGCACATAAAGAAGCTATAGCACAATTACTTAGAGAGGATATACAGTTATCAAGAGATGTAGCCTTAATGGAAAGTAAAAAAAATGTTGCTAAAGCAGGTTTATGGAATAGAAGAGAAGAGTTAGAACGTTTATCAACACCAGGCGGGTTTCCAAAGTAAGCACCAGTAAAATACATTGATTATCAATGGCAGTAACAACTAAAAAATATCTAGGGGAAGGAAATGGAACTACAACAACATTTGGTCCTCTAGGAATCGAACTGAATAACCCTGATGATCTTGATGTATATCTAACACCTGCAAGTGGTGGGACTAATCCAACTCGTGTTTTGCAATTAAAGCAAACTACAACGAGTACGGCACTTGCTTCCCACCCACAGGTTAATGATACAACAGGATTATACTGGCCTCCAATTACGGTAGGTACAGCACTAAAAAATTATACTATCTCCAGTGATAATAACAACATAACATTTAACTCTGCTCCTGCTAGTGGTGAAAAGATTTTCATTGAAAGGAGGACTAGAGATTCTACTGGTAATTATACAAGTTTTACAGGTGCTAGTACAATCAGACCATCTGATTTAAACCTAGCATTTGATGAAGTACGTTTTACAGCACAAGAAGCTAGAAATAAAGCTTTTGATACTGAAAGGCAAGTACTACAGAATAATAATAGCGATCAGATATCTGATGGACATCATCATGTAAATGCAGAAAAATATATTATATATGAAGGTGAAGACTCAAGTGCTGGTAATGATTTAATACTAAGAGCTGGTTATATAACACAACCATCTTCTGTTGTTATACCTTCAGAGAATGGTACATTAATAACCACTGCTAGTTCAAACGTATGTAGTGCAGCTCATTTACAATCTAATTCAGTTACTACTGTAAAGATAGCAGCTGATGCTATAACAGGAGCTAAGATAGCTGATGATCAGATTGATTCTGAGCATTATGTAGATGGAAGTATAGATACAGCTCACTTAGGTAATGCTCAAGTTACTACAGCAAAGGTTGCAGATAGTAATATTACTACAGCTAAAATAGCTGACAGTAATGTAACTACAGCAAAAATAGCCGATGCTAATGTTACAACAGCTAAACTAGCTGATGCTAATGTAACCACAGCTAAATTAGCAGATGATTCAGTTACAAATGCTAAGGTGGCTAATAATGCCATTAATACAGCTGAACTAGTTGATGATTCAGTTACAACAGCAAAAATAGTAGATTCAGAATTAAAGACATTAGCTGGTATGCAGTCAGGTACTGCTTCTATATTAGCTTCTACTACAGCTTTAACAGCTACTACAACTGAAATAAACCAAATTTCTGGTAAAACACTAGACACAACTATAGCTACACCACCTACTGATAACCAAATACCCACAGCAAAAGCAGTAAATGATCGAATTCTAGCTGTAACGAATGCCCTAGGAGGCTTTGTTGCAATTAATGATAGGCTAGTTTTTCCTACTACTCATCCAGATCCAAGTGGAAATGCGGGTACCGTGGTGAGTATTTCTCAAGCTGACGGGCTTGTTATCAATGGAAGTGGTGTTGCGACTAATGCTAGGACTACAGGATCTAATAGTGATAATGTAACTATTACTGGTTTCCCTGCATCCATGTTTAGTGAAACATTAGGAACTAATATTGGTTTACAAGTACAAACTACTTCTACAACTAATACATATACTTATCATAAGATACTAGCTAAAGAAGCTGATGTCTTACAACTTAGTGATGATATAAACGATTTCTTTGAAAGGTATCGTATTGGAGCGAGTAATCCTACCTCATCTTTAGATGACGGAGATTTATTCTTTAATACGACATCTAATAAGATGTTAGTATATAATGCTACAGGTAGTTCATGGGATGAAGTTCAGTCTGTAGGTAACTTCTTTATAAATACAATTTCTAGTTACTCAGGTACAGGTGGTAATAGTGCATCATTTAATGGATCAGCTTATAGATTCGTCTTATCTAATGCAGGCGCTAATGCAGAACAACATATTGTTTCTATCAATGGAGTCCTTCAGAAACCTAACTCTGGAACAAGCCAACCAAGCGAGGGCTTCGCTATTGATGGCAGTTCTATCATTCTTGCCAGTGCTCCTGCTGCCGGTGCTGATTACTTTATTGTCACAATCGGAGCATCAGTAAATATAGGTGCGCCAAGTAATAACACAGTAAGCACAGCTAGTTTACAAAACCAAGCTGTAACTACAGCTAAATTAGGAGATGCTTCTGTAACATATGCCAAGATACAAGATGTATCAGCTACTGATCGTATATTAGGTAGAGATTCATCTGGTGCAGGTAGTGTTGAAGAAATAACTCCAGCTAATCTACGTACAATGATTAACGTAGAGGATGGAGCTACAGCTGATCAAACTAATGCAGAAATCAGAGCAGCAGTAGAAGCTGCATCTGATAGTAATGTCTTCACTGATGCTGACCATAGCAAGCTAAATGCTATAGAAGCTTCAGCTACAGCCGACCAAACTGATGCAGAGATAAGAGCTGCTGTAGAAGCTGCTACTGATTCAAACGTATTTACAGATGCTGATCATACTAAATTAAATGGAATAGCTACTTCAGCAAATAACTATACTCATCCAAACCATAGTGGTGATGTAACTTCATCTGGAGATGGTGCTACAACAATTGCAAACGATGCTGTTACTGGAGCTAAAATTGCAGATGATGCAGTTGGTGCTGAACATATAGAACAATTAGACGCTGACTTATCTTTTGCAGATAGCGCTAAAGCTAAATTTGGTGCTGGAGATGATTTAGAAATCTATCATAATGGAACTCATTCTTTCATAGATGAAAAAGGTACAGGTAATTTATATTTAAGTTCAGCAGATGAATTACAATTAAGAAGATATGCTACTAATGAAAAGTTTATAAG
>VTLG01013350.1_pt1 | contig 17524 bp, 18 predicted proteins | sample 4694571 | NCBI WGS metagenome assembly VTLG01 (sample SAMN12604809, study PRJNA352737) | marine metagenome | biome: ENVO:00000447; feature: ENVO:00000209|ENVO:00000569|ENVO:01000036; material: ENVO:00002151; isolation source: viral sequences binned using virsorter ... | reverse complement strand
TACTTCTGCATCTTTAACGAAATTCCCATATATTTCACTTCCATCTGATGCTTGAAGTGAAATCGTTCCGTTACTTCTTAAATCTAAATCACCTGTAGCGTTATAAATAACAGAATCCGTTCCATTATGGAATATTTGTAGATCCTGAGAAGCTCCTAGTTGTAGCTGTGCTGAATCGTTTGGTATCTGTATATTGTTATCTTCTAAAATCTTAAATAGCTCAGTTCCATTACCAGTATTACCATTTTTATAAAATGCAAAATATCTACTTGTATCATCATTATCTGTATCAATATTAAACGTCATATTTTCGTATGCGTTTATATGACCTGAAGATGAATCTGCTGTTCCTAAGTGGATAACACCTCCTGTTAGACTCGCTTCTCCAGTAACAGTGATACCAGTTGAACTCGTTTCTAGTTTGGTTGAGTTGTCATATCTAAGTTGTACTTTGTTATTTGCTATTGCATATACTGCAAACTCACCATCAACAGGACTAAGAATAATATCTCCACCGCCACCTCTTATATTTAGATCACCTGTATGGTTATCTATATGTGAGTTGGTTCCATTATGGAAGATTTCTAAATCATTCCCTGTCCCGAAGCGGACTTTTACGCTGTCGTTGAAATCAACGCCTGTATCTCCACCAATAGAACTACCACCACCAATCTCTTTTACCGTTCCAGAATCGTTGATATATAACTTTTGAGCAGAGGTATCAATCGCAACTTCGCCACTAGCTATGTCACTCGTTGATGGAGTGCTAGTTCCTCTCTTTAATTTAATTGTGTTAGCCATTAGAAGTACCTCCTATCTGATGGTTATTTAGTATGTACCTCCATCTAAGGTGATACCGTCAATCGTTCCTCCGTCAATATTAACAGCGTCTAAATTCTGTGTCGCCATTGTTCCTAACCCAAGTGTGGTTCGTGCTGCTGCTGCGTCAGCATCATCAACCAATGTTCGACCATAAGCACTAAAGTCAGTTACAGCAGCCGATCCTGAACCAGTAAAATAAGGAAGTTTATTAGCTGCACTTGTTAAACCTGCTATTGCGGCTAAGTCTGCCGAATAAGCTTGAATATTTGTGCCGATCACCAAACCCAAATTTACTCGAGCGTTAGCGGCTGTGCTTGCTCCCGTTCCACCATGAGCTACGGCAACATCAGTACCAGCCCAAACACCTGTGCCAATCGTGCCTAATGAAGTCAGACTAGAATTGACAACATTAGACCCAAGAGTTGTACTGTTTAAAACAGACGTTCCATTGATATAGAAAGCCTTACTTGATGCAAGATCAATATGCTCAGAAGATGTCCAAGCATCAGTTGAATTAACCCAGTTCCATGTTTTATCGCCATCACCTGAATCTAAAGTAATACCACCACCATCAGCAGCAGCATCATCAGCCGCACCCTTTGCTAGTTCTAAATTTTTATCAGCAACAGTAACGGTAGTAGAGGAAACGGTGGTTGTCGTTCCAGAAACCGTTAAATTTCCACTTACTACTAGGTTTTGAGCGCAGGTGAAACTTTGAACAGTCGCACCGCTAAAATCTATTGTTCCTGTATATGTTTTATTTCCTGAAATCGTTTGAGCAGTTGACAGGGTTGAGTAATAACCATCACCACCGATTGCTTCAATAGATGTTGCGGAACCTCCAGCACCTCCTGTACCAGTTCCGTAATACAGAATATTACTTCCTTCTGCATACGCTAATTCTGCGTTTGCAAGACTGGTAGGTGCTGAACTTCCAGTGCTTCTTTTTATTCTGATCGTGTTAGCCACTAGAAGTTACCTCCGTCTGTAAGTGTGTCTGTGGTCCAAGTTGCGTCAGCCTTAAGACTTGACGATGTACTGTCATAATAAACTATAGATTTATTAATAACATTATCCATATTAATTATGTCAGTAGCACTGGCTCCTTGCGGACCCTGAGTAGCGACGGTAATGACTGAACTATTGTCCTCGTCAACAGTTACCGTATTTTTATTGGTTGTGATGTTGACTGAGGTCATGCTGTATATCCTTCATCCATATAGATAGTACCTTCAATCCAGTACTCTTTCAGCCCTGAACCGTTAGTTAATAACACATCATATTTATATTCATCAGCAGTTAAGGTTGCTGTTTGTGTATCTGTAAGTGTCCAAGTCCACGTTCCATTCGCTGCACTTGTAATTGCACAAGCAGCATCAGCAGCTTTGCTGGTACGTCCAGAATCCCAAATCTGTGAAGCAATCGTATATCCAGAAAGATTCACAGCAGCATTATTTGAATCCTTTAAAGTCACATCAACACTATGATCTGATCTTCGTTGGATCGTCATGTCATACGTTCCAGGTGCTATTGCCATAGGACTAAAACTTTTTCACAGTTTAACAAGGGTTAAGTTTTTATAACGTACATCATTGCAATGTTTCTTGGTCTTGACTCTCCTCCATCACTTCCAGAAGTTCCACTAATATCGTGATCGTGACTATCACTGAAAACAGCCCGTCCGCAATCACCATGATCAGAATGTTGAGAAGGAGTACCCCCTGTATTAATACCTTGTTGCTTAGTAAAGACTCCAGTACAAGAACCACCATCATTAAAAGACTGTGAAATACCCGTAATATTTCCAGAGGCAGAATGAGTGTCTGATGTATAACTTCCTGCTCCATGAGTATGAGCTTCGTTTTGACCACTTTGAGCAGTTGCAACTGATCTCCCAGAATCAATACCACGACCATTATCAAAACCTCTTATAAATTCACCCCTTAAATCTGGAAGATTAAATGTTGAACCACTTGCTGATCCATACGCTGTACCGATAACAGCAAACAAAGCTGCATAAGTTGTCCGACTGACTGAAGCACCATTACATTCCAAATAGCCAGAAGGAACTGTGGCAACAGCTAAACAAAACACTGCACCAGATGGAACACCTTGAACAGTTGTAAAGCTAAGAACTCCAGATCCATTTGTCTGAAGCATTTGCCCATTTGATCCGTCAGCAGAAGGTAACGTAAACGTAAGATTTGAACTAACGGTTGAGGCCGCTTGTAAAGCTACATAGTTACTACTATCTGAATCTGCAAGTCTTAAATCACCTTGAGCTTGGACAGTTAAACCATTACTATCAATAAATGCTCTTTCCGTTCCAGCAGTTGATAACCCAATCGTATTTGCTGATTTCCGATACATTCCTGTATCTGCATCACCATCAAAGGCCAATGCTGGTGTACTAGCCCCTGAAGCATCATCAGCCAAAATGACACCAGTCATCGTGCCACCAGACTTAGGCAGTAAACCCAAATTATCTTCTCCTACATCTCCTATCTCTCTGAAATTTGATCCATCATATATTTTTAATTTATCATCACTAGATTTTCCATAAAGCATAAACTTTACAGGGTTACTAGGGTCTGAACCGCCACTATTGTTTGTTTTTACCGCATCAAGAATACTATTTATATCAGCACGAACTACGTTTCCTGCTGCATTATCAACGGTATAGTTTGTGACCTGAGACACTAATCTTCTACAGTTTCAATCATTCTATACCCCTTTGCCGAAACCTACAGCCTGATAACTAAAGTTTCTATTTAAGCTTGACCCGTCATTCTTAAAGTGAACAGTAAATCCTGTTCCTGAAACATTAGATAATTCAAAGAAATCTCCCGACTGCATCCCTTGAGCCGTAATACCAATCGAAGGTAAATAAGCATTAGCACCGCCAAGACTTGCCGTCCCAACAAAGAAAGGTTTAGCAAAAGTTACATTTTTAGCTCCTGCTCCAGAAGCGATTGTTGTTGTACTTTGTTCAGTTCTAGATTGAAGAATTGCTGAGTACCCTAATTGCTGAACATTAATATTCTGGTTTGTATTTGTTGTAGATAAATCTGCTTTGAATTGAAACGCTCTTGCCCTAAATTCTCCATTGGCAAAAGCATTAAAAGACCCATAACTAGAGGCATCTGTACTTGTTTTTACAAAAACTTGGCAATCAGTATCATTAGCAGGATCTCCGTCGAAATTAACAATATTATCAAAGTCAGGAACGTCATCAATATTGTTTCCAATTTGAACACCTAAACTTTGAATATGTCTTCTTAACGTCAATGTAAATACACCGCCTAGATCCAGAGTATCGGCAAAGGCATAAGTACCTGTTGCATTAGACGCAGGATTGGTTAGTTGTAATGCCCCACTGCTATACGAAACATTTGTTTTCGTGCCGCTAAATGGAGTACTTAATAAATCTTCTCTTTTAGTTAAAATAGCTAGTTGTTGTCCTACATCTGGAATATCAATAACAACACTTGCTTCTCCAGCAGAAAAACGTCCTCCATCATCTTGAAATTTTAAAATGTATTCACCTTCTAAAGCTGGAACGATAGCTTCAGAACTGGTTCCTGCTAAAGCTGAAACTAGATCAACTGAACCTGCAAACGTACCAGAGCCATCCGTCTTATTGGAGTGCCTGACGTAAACTCTTCCTCCATGTAAAACATCAGCGTCAGTCGATTGATCCCACCTCAATCTCATTAAGTGATCACCAACTGGTTCTGCTGTTAAATTCTGAACATCTGCTGGTAGGGCTGTTTTACCTTCTGCATTAAATAATCGTTCTAAAGATGTATTTGATACTTCTAAAGCAGCATTAAAAGAAAATACTTTAAATTCATACGTTCCTAATTCAGAATTATCAATTGTTATGTCTGGTCTGAAAACAACCTGACTTTCGTAGTTCCCATTAGCAAAACGATACTGAACTAAATATTGACTAACACCATTAACAGGAACCCATGTTACGAAAAGCCTTGAGATAGCAACTCCATTCCTAACAATCGTTCTTTCGTCAAAATCTAGTTCAGTAGGAGGAGAAGCTGGTGCGTTTAATATTGATACGTTTCTTGCAGGTAAAGACAATCCTTCTTCAATATTTGCATATTTATTTGGTTTATAAGATAAGGCTGTAATTTTATAATTGATACCATCTGCTTCTTCTACTGTTATTACTCTAAATTTCTGAGCCTCAATCGTATCGCTAACTAAAAACCATATTGAATTAACATTAGGTACTTCAGATAAAGCAGCATCTAAACTAATAACTCCATTAGTAATACTTAAAACATTTTTTGTTTCTACGGAATTATCAGGCATGAGTACACTGACTTTTTGATTCGCTCCACCAAATGTTGATAAATCTTGTGTGTCATCAACAGTAATCGCAGTTGTAGTTGCAGTATTTATACGCCCAGAACGCCTAGCACCACTACGAACTGGATCGTTTACATCTATAACTGCTCCAGGTCTAATTGTTACTCCAGCATCGACAGATGTGGTAAATGCAACAACCTCTGACTCATTTTGTTCTGCAAAAAGTATTGCCTTACCTAATCTTTGAGCTTGACCACGACTTGTACAAGCAAAGGCTTTAACATCTTTTTTGACAACTCCCAGTTTCGTCTTAGCAACGCTATCTTCTACAACCTCATAATCTATTTCTCTCGAATCCATATTGTAGTAACTAACAGCTACAACAGAATGTCTTGTCTTAAGTGACGATCCAGAATAAGAAAATCCTTCTTCAGTTACATTTGCAAGACTAAATAAAAAGCTTGCGTCAGTTGGTTTGTCTTGTGTAATTGTTATTGTTCCTGCACTCCATATCGGCATACATCTCATTACCCCACAAAGTTCTTCGATAACATTGAACGCCTCGTTTGCAGATAAAATATTTACATTGCAACTAAATCTTGCTTCTTGCCCTCCAAAACCATCATCAACTAGCTCATTAGCGAATTTAGAAGCATTAACAAAACTAAATAAATCCAAATTACTATCAGTTATATGATCTCCTAATCCGTATCTAGTCGTAGTAAGAAGATCAAGTAATACCATTGCAGGGCATGAACACCACTGCGCCGCAGCCATAGTGCCGTTAAATATGTAACCAGTTGGGTATATAATTCGACCTGTATTATTATCAACAGTTGGCGTTCCAGATCCAGAAGCTCCTGCACCTGGAATCCTGATCTTTACACCCCTTATTCTATACTTTCTGTTTGGAATATTACTTACTATTTTACTATCAAGCTTTAATGCGGCATAAGCACTATTTGCATAAGTTTGATGTTCATCTACCAATTCTTGCATTGATAGGACATTGAAAGAATCTTGCTTAGAATCAGTTGTACTATCAGCAGTAATACGAACTACTTTTATATCAACAGGGAACGCTCCATCAATTTCAACTCTGTAATCTTTAGAGTAGGAATCGCTTGTGCGACCTGTGACAGTATCAGTAAATAAATCGGAATAGCCGCCAGAGTTATATTGAATTTGTACTTTTAATTGAACGCTAGAACCTAATAAGTCACCATTATCTTTTGCCTCTTGTAATTGAGGAAAGTTAATTGTTAAACGAACAGCATCAACATTTGTATTTGTAATCTGTTGAGTAACACCACCATTAGCAACAGTACAAGCTCTAGGGAAACCAGAAACAGGACTTGAAGACTGTACTATTCCAGGTATATGTGTTTGATTAGATGTTCCAAAACGAGGAGTAAAAGTTACCTCTTGGAAGTTAAAATCTGTTGTAGCAGGGTTAGTTGAATCAGCGTTAGGATTAAGAACAGGGGTATTATCTAAATAAACATCTTTTAACGCAGCATTGTTATATGCAGTTGTACCTTGTGTTCTTCCCTCTTTAGAGGCTGTTGCCCAACCTTCTATTTCACCTTCACTAATTAAATCTTGGATTGTTACAAACTGCCTACTATTTAAAGTGTCAGGAGCACGTGTTGGTTTAGGAGGAGTTTTAGGACCACCACCACCAGATCCTCGTATTATTTTTGTCATGCTGTCACCTGATCAGTCGTTAAGTTCATACTAATAACTGTCGATCCAGTCATTATCTCACCGTAAACGATTGGATGCGTAGTTCCTGCTCTGGAGGTGTTTGGCGTTCCACCAAAGTCAAATGATATACGTGGATCTTGATCATTTTCAAATTTAGGAGGTTTTGGAAGAGGGAACAATAAATCTGTAACTCCTCCTAAAACTAGACCTGTTCCTAATGCTGCAACACTAAAGGCCCACGACTTTACTCCTGCTACTCCAAAAGCAGCTTTTATTCCGCCAGTTTTTAACGCTGCAAAAGACGCTCCACCTGTAGTAAAAGCCAATCCGATTAAAGCTGCTCCTAATAAAATCTTTCCTGTACTACCTCCAGCACCAGCAATAACAGGAACAATCTTAATTTCTTTTGCTACTGGATAATGAATTTCTTCTTCTCCTATATCTGTGCCATCCGTTAAAACTTGATAATGTTGTGTATTCATGTGTGCCTCTAACTGAGGCCAATTCATTAATAAAAACCTTATAGAATCTCCAACACTATTTACATGAGCATCTAATTCGCTATGTCCTGTGATCTCTCTTAGATCACCATACAATTTAATTGTTTTCAACATACCGATACCTGCCTCCCGTACATTTTAGCAACCATTCAGAGTATGGTTCCTGACAACTTAAGCGATCTGCTAAGTGATGTAAAACTTCCCCATTTAAAAAAATTGCCACATGATTTAATCCCTTTCCCATAATTGACATAAATAACAAATCACCATTTTCTAATTTTTCTTCTGGCTTTAATAAGCGAAAACCTGTTGCTTCTGCACAATCTTCAAACATAGGTTTTTCTAAAAACTCTTCAGGTGTAACAGGTCTTTCCCAATCCATTAGATTAATACCCTTTTCTTCTAAATACCAATCTCTAACTAAACTCCAGCAATCAGTTACGCCCCAACACCACGGCCTACCTTTTAACGCTGGTTTATAACCTGTTGGCTCGTAATAACCCCATTGTTCTGTCTTTGGATTAACAATATGCCACGGTAACCCACCTGCTTCACAGCTAACTCGATCAGCTTCACTCGCTGTTGCTGGAGTAGTTGGATGAGAATGAATAACACTAACTATCTGCCCTAAACTATCTGCTTTGACGTAATCTTCTGGATCTAAAATAAAACACTGATGAGAATAGGTTGATAAATTATGACAAGGATAATAAACTTTTTTACCTTTAATATTTAACAACAAACCAACGGACTCTTTAGGATCTTCTTCTTTAGCGTGTTCTAAAGCCTTTTCTTTCCAATCCATTAAATAAACGTACCAATAGAAGGGAATAACTCTCTAGTGCATTGTCTTTTGGGTAATCTAATTCCTGCTAGATCACTAATACTTGCCAATTCAAAAGTAACAACATCTCTATTTTCAGCAGCCTTCCTATCTATGTAATAAATCTCTCTTGGAAATTCGTTGTTTGCAGCATCTCCATTACCACCAGAAAAATTACCAGCGTCTAAAAATTTAGCTAATGTTCTAATTCTTGTTACTTTTGAACCTGTTAAATCATTACCAGCAGTAACTTCATTAACTTCTAACATTACAGCACTCATTAAAGATAAAGTGTTGCTAATTGTTAATTGTGGTCTGGGAAGTTGCCCTTTTTGAAATACAAAACCACTAGCTTCTACAGGGTATCTTAGGTATGTATTGCTTTGCCAAATAATCTCACCATTTGCGTTTAAATTACTTCCTGCATGAAAGCGATACGTCATAGTAGTTTGACTACCATGCAACGTAGAATCTAAAGCTAATTCAAATAATTCAATAATTGCAGATGGATTTGTACTCTGCAAATTATCAATAATAGGGTCTAAGCTCATGGCTCGAATACTTCCCTAAATGTTGCTGTAATTGTTGCTCTATTTAAATAAGGAATAGATTTACTCCATGACTCGCAAACAAATTTAGAAGCTGAACCCTCTCCAGGTGGCGTAAAATCAAAACTAGCTTGATCTAATGCTCTTGCGTCTAAAAATGTTTCTATGGTGTCTGCATCTGTTTCTGATACTGCGAACTTTAAAGAATAAACTTTTGGATTTGTATGTGCGTCCAATCCGAATAAAATACGATGTTCATAACCATCAGCAAAACGAACCACACGTTTATTAGGTGCTGATCTTTTCTGAACTCCATATTGCGGAGTAATTGAAGGAAATGTTGCCATTAACGTGTACCTGCTAAGAGTCCTCCAGGTCGCTGCTGATTAGCAATTTCAGCTTGAACTGCTGCTGCCAGCATACCTCCTAATTCTTCTGCTTGCCCTCCATCACCTTGTACTGACGATCCAGAAGCATCTACATTAACGACCACATTTGTTCCTCCCATTGCATGATTTGGAACGATGTTACCGCTAGAACCTGGGACAAATAATTCTGGGCCTTTTTCTCCAACGATGTAAGGTGAGCCTCCTTTTACTGGGCCTCCTGAAGCTCTTCCAAATATCTTTTCTAGGCCAGGAATACTACCCAAACTAGCGTTTATTCCATAACTAATTAGTTGATTACTGATCTGTCTAAATACATTAGAAGCAATTTCTCCTAGTGTCTTCGTTCCATCTATTGCTGCATTAATACCTTCAACAAGTCCATCTTTGATTGTCTGTCCTATTCCTTTATATATCTCATTCATGTCTTTCAATTGATTAATCGCTTCCATATCTTTACGAAGAGACGCTGCCTTTTTACCATCTTTATCATCTAATAATTTGTTTATCTGAGTTAAAATAGCTGCTTCTCTTTCTCCATGCTTAAATACCAATTCTAGTCTTTCTCTTTCGGCTGCTATTTTTTGTGAATCTGTTAGTTTTGCTCTCTTTCCTAAATCACCAGATTCTCCAAATTCCATCCCGTCTGTATTCCTAAAGCCACTATATCTTTTTAATAAATCTCTTGTATTCTCCCCACTTAAAGGCATTTTTTTAGCAAACGTACCAAGCATTAACGGATATTCCAAAGCTTTTATTTCTGCATCTAATTTCTTAGATTCTGGGATTCCTTGCGCTCTTAAATCCTTTTGTAAAAGTTTTAATCTTGCCTTGTCAGTATGATAATTAGCTACCGTAGTCAATAGTTCTATCATGTCGCCTAATGGCCCTGCCAATAGTCCTGACATCGCTAAACTTAATTCATCCCAAGCTATACTCAACTCATTAGCTTTATCACCTGCACGTTGTAAATCTTTAAAGCCTTCTCTACCAACAAGTCGGACATATTCTTCTGTTAACAATGTATTTAATTTTTCAACTTCCCCCTGCTCTTTTAAAGCCTCTGCTCTTTCTTTTATCTGTTTAGTACTAAATAAAGATTTTTCTTCTAAATATTCATAAGCATTTGCTGTCGTAGTAACAGCTTTACCTACTGCGACTAAGCCTCCGACTATCTGAGCAACTAATCTATCTATTTGACCGCCTACCGCACTTAACGCTATCTGCGCTCCAAATCCTTTTCCTTTATTTTCACCTTTACCTAGCTGAGACTGAAGTAACGCTCCTGCTCCACCACCCAGAATAGATCCTGGCCCTCCTCCAAATAACAAAGGAAAACCAACACCAAGCATTAACCCTTCTCTTAGTCTTTCTTTCTGTCTATTTCTGTTTCTTTCTGCTTCCCTAGCTTTTTCCTCTTTTCTATCCATTCTTCTTATTTTTAATCTAAGTTTTTGATGACTAATTTCTTTTATCCTTTCTTTCCTTTCTAATAAAGCCTTTTCTTTTTGAGCAGCTAATGAAACAACAGCCTCTTGCTGCTCTTCCTTTGAAAGTCCTTGCCTTCCTTTTGCCTCTTTTACTAATCTATTAATTGCTTCTTGTTCTTGTTTTTGCGCTCTTAAGGCTTTTACATAATTATTTGCTGCTTTTTCAGCTTTACCAGTCATAGACCAGTAACCTTCTAATTCGCTTCTTGCCTGACGAGTTATTTGATTTAATTGAGTTAAAGATGCACCTCTTAAAGAATTATCGAATTTTAATTGAGCTTCGGCTGCTTTATTAATCGCAGCCTGAACACCCGTCATCCCATTAATTAAGGAGCCACTTGCTCTCTTTCCTGCTTGATCTAATTTTTTAAATCCGTCAGTAACACTGAATAAACTTGTTTTTTGCTTAAGAAAACCTCTTGTTAATTTAAAAATTTGAGGAGATATAGCAGCAATACCAGCAGCAAATAGCTGCATTTGTGGATCTAAAGTAGAAAACCATTGAGAAAATTGATCAAACTGTTTTCCTGCGACATAGATAGCATCGCCTGTCGCTGGTAATCCCCTAACCGCCGTCTCAATAAGAGACGACATTGACGATTTAACAAAGTTTAATGGGCCATTTAATTGCTCTATAGGAGCTTTTAATCCTGCTATTGCATTAGATACGTTTCCCCATAATCCAGCACCTAATACAAACGAACCTCTTTCCGCTATTCCTCTTATAGTGTCTGAAATCTCTTTAGCTTTAGATTTTATTCCTCTAAAACCTTTGTCTTGAACAGTAAGGTTTATTCTGGCGTTCTTCTGTAACGAATCTAATTTGCCTTTTACTTTATCTATATCCGCAGCAGCCTTGTCTTTTGCTACCTGTATTAAAAGATCAACATTATAATTAGCCACTACTTACTAGAAGAAACCTTATTTAGCTATTTTACCCTTCTTATTGCCTTTTGGTTAATCTATTGTCTTTTTCTTTCTCATACTCTTCATTCTTAATAGAAAAATACGCTGACCAACCTATTAATTCTTCCCATGTTAATTCAGACGATAACTGCCTAACAGTCATCCCTAACTCCTTTGCTAATGAATATAAGAAGTATTGAGTGCCGTCAGCTTTTCAATGCTGCTTTAGCGTCTTCTACCTCCGTCTCCGTTCCAGATGTAAGCATCGCTAACTGAATCTCTTGAAGAATACTGGCTTCAATTTCTCTTCTTAAAGCTGGCTTGTCTCCATCTTGAAAAAGTCTTTTCTCATTCTCATCTAATGCTTTTTCAATCATTAAATTCAAGGCAAACTCATTACCATCATCAGTTTGGTTAGCTCCTTTTCCTTGAATTACTTCTCTTTCTGCAATCGTTAATGGATGCCAATAAATAGTAAAAAGGACTTCATCTCCCTTCTTAATATCGTGTTTATAAAGTTGCCCAACTCCGAAATTCTTACGGAGGAGATCAATAGCTCTAGCCATGCCAATTTGTAACTGCTTACATAATAGCCTAAGAGTTAGCAGAAAACTGGCAAGATATTAAACCTGCAAAATGTGAAGATGTAGCCGATGGATTGACTGAAGGGCCAACGATGTCCGTTGTTCTAGGTTTACAACTAAACTTATCTGCATAATCTGAAGCATTGACAGAAGTTAATCCATCTATAATTGCTTCACTAATTGCAGAAAAAACTGAACTTCCAACATCTCTTGGAACGTAAAAATTACACTGGAAAACTCCTTCATAATAATCAGAAGAAGCACCTTGATTTTGAAGAGAAGGGGTAACAAAATCTAATGACATTGCTACAAATTTGACTGATTTCCCAGGTGTTTTAAAAACTGTATTGTCATAAAACAGCTTTACAGTAGGATCTGCATCCTTTACTGCGTCTGTAACTGCCTGTTCTATAGCAGCCCTAGCATTTACAAGAGTCATAATTGAGTGTAATCAACTTTGTAACCTTCCAAGCCAAAGCCAGCGATTCTTTGACCTGAAGCAACTTTAATTTTAGGTTTTTTATCTGTAAAAATTTTACTTACTTTTGCTTTTAATTTTCCTTGAATATAAGAAGGAATACCATTTCGTCTTGAACCAAAAGTAGGTTCTCCTGGTGGCCCTAAAGCAAAAGACGTATATTCTGCTGTATTTCCAATATAGATTTTTTGATTAATTTTAAATCTCTCTTTAATAAAATACACAGGGTCAATAATAGGCGAACCACTCTTTAACACAATTCGATCCATAACTTTCGTAGTTTCCATATCCCATTTCGTTCCAGCCTTAGTATCAATCGTTCTAATAGGTCTTGTCCCTGCTTTCCAATGAGAAGCCATGAATCCTGTCAAAACAGGTGTTGGCCCTGGGTCTTTAGATAAATCTAAATGGATTTCTCTTACAAATTCATTTAAATCATTCGTTACTTGTCTAATCATGTCAGCTTTCATGTTGACATAACTTTTATCCTTTTTAGTGCCTTTTGCCATTAGAATACGACCCTAATTACAAATAAATAGGTTTGAGAACCTTGATAGGTTCTAATGTCTATTATCTGTGAAATCCTGCTAGAACCTGCATAAGTTAATGTTATTTCGTCTTGCATTGTAGGCTGATTGTTTCCTATTAGATCAGGAGTAATATATAATTTCGCCTCTCGAACTTCTCTATTAGAATCGCCTATTGCCTGAATAAATTCAACTGGAACTTTGATGTCTGAATAACTTGTTTTAGAAATCAACTGTTTTCCAGTTGAGATATTATAACTGCCTTTAGAGTTAGAAATATAAGTAATTGTTGTATCTAAAGCCGATCCAAGATCAGCTACAACCTGTTTAGCAATTGCTTTGAAAGCTGTGTCTAATGCTCCTGCCATGATTAACCTCTAACTACCCGAACTTGATAGCTGCCACTTCCACCAAGACAATAAGCGCCAAGATAGGACTGCAACCAAGGATAAACGTCAAATACATTGTTAATCGTTCCAACACCCTGACTATCAGTATTGTATTTAACCTTGATGTCTCCTAATTCCACTTGTTCATAAGTTCCGTCAGTCCCTTTGTTACCAGTTATTGCATCTGTTTCGTTTGCTAATGCTCTAGCTAATTCATATTCTGCATATTTGATGCTTAAAGGAATTGCAGTGCAAGCAAGTTCAACATCGTCAACTTCATAATTATTTCGAGGCCATTTTAAGGCTTGATCTTCATCACAACGATCACCATAGAAATTAAGACTGTCAATCCATCTCGTAGCAGATATTAATGCCCTTTTCTTTTGATCATCAGTTTTATTATCCCAAGTTGTTGAGTCTGGGACGGTTTCAAAATAAGTGTCTGCTTCAGCTAAAGTCACATAGCTATTAGCTGTTGCTGACTTCAACGTGGCAGTTATTGTTGCAGCCACAATCCTTAAAATACATTTCCTCTATATTGTAGCGTCATAAAAAACCCCCACCAAATAAATGATGAGGGCTTTTCGACTTCTCTCCGAATTAAGTATAAATCAAAGAGTTGAAGTGTCTAGAGGAGTGTTGACTGTCAACTGAACCATAGGAATTAGATCTGCATCATAAGTTGCAGTCCAGTTGTCCTTATTACCAAGAACACTATTGGTTGGGTTGTCAGCAGCGTTGCCCCACTTAGTACCCATTACGTGATAGCAAGTGTGGTAATCAACTGATAGAACATCCTGCTTAGACAAGATATTACGATCAGCTTCAATGCGTAGATCTTGCTGAACACCTTCAAGGATTGTTCCAGACTTAACCAAGTAGCAGTAGTACTCCTTGATATGACCTGAAGTACCAGGCTGAACAGCGTTCACCTGAGAATCCATGATGACATTCAAGCCAGCGAAAGTACCGATACTCTTAGCATCGACACCAGCACCGCCACCACCCCAAGTAATAGCTCCAGAAGAAACCATTGAGGAAGTAGAGAACTGTAGAAGTCCTACCTGATAAAGATAGAAACCTACATTTGGATGAACGATTAGAGTGTCTAACTCATCACCACGCTCTCCTAACAATGCACGTGCTTTAGCTACGTTTGCACCTGTTAGATAGTTTGCTTCTGCTTGTCCAGAACTAGCACCAACAGCTAAATCAGAAGCATTACTTGTTAACGCTGTACCAAATAAACCATGTAATTGATAAAACAATCTTTGGCTATTTAGCTTGTTGATCGCATCTGCAAGTTGATTGCGGATAGCGTTCATTGGATCTTCTCCAGCAGCTAAAGTTGCTAGATCATCAACCGCATAAGCAAAGCCTCTGTGGATGATTGATGCAATCTGTGTTGCAGATCCAATTTTCTGTGGAGTTAAATAACCACCACTACCAGTTCCCCAACCAGCCGCACCAGTCATCACCTCTTCAGTAGGTGCAACAGGATTGAACTCAGGAACTTGGATGCGTGTACCACCTTCCTTGGCATCAAGGAAAGCACTACGAACTACAGCACCACTCTTGACGAATAAACTGCGCTCTTTTATTGCCTCTTGCACATAGCGAGACAAATTATTTCTTTTTACGATGTCCGCTAAAAGGACACCGCCAGTATAATTCTGAAACGGAGCAGCCATTTCAAATAAAGGGGATTAAATTTGCGGAATCCAAGTCACGGACTCGGTTGTTAGTCTCACCGAAACTAACTAGGAGGCTCCTGCTTCTCTTTTCAGCACGGCTGCAAGTTCAGGATCGGAACCTTCCAAGGTCATTTGCCTTGTTATGTTTATATTACCTTCTTTCCAGGGATTAGTCATGCCTGGAGAGACATTTGATGTAGGAGAAGGTTTAGCACCCATACCAGCAGCAGAACTGGCTTTGAAGTGATGTTCCCATCCACTACCAGGATTTTTTAAGTTCCCTATGTAATTATTTAGGTCTTGTTCAACTCCTCCATTCAATACAACAACGTCACCGTTATCGTTCCTCTTAAGTCTATCTTGAAGCAAAGATAACATCTGTTCAGCATTTACCGCACCAGAATTACTGATAGCTGAAAGTGCCGAAGTCTTAATGTTTGCAGTCTCATTAGAAGACTTTAATTGCTTTAATTCCTCTCTTAAAGTAACTATTTCTTGGTCTTTGGTTTGTGCTGTTTTGTTTGCTTCTTCCCATAGGTCTTTCCATTGCCCTTGGTCTTCAAGCTTTTGTTTCCTTTGGTCATCTGCTTTTTTATAGACATCATCTAATTTAGTCTTGATGCCTTTAAATTTTTCGCCTTCTTCAGCGATTTTTGCCTCCAAAGCAGAAATTTTACTTTCATATTCAGCCTTAACACTGTCAAGGTTGGGAGCTTGTGGAGTTGGAGTCTCAGCCACAGGCTGTTCAGCAGGAGTCACGGACTCAGGCTGAATTACTCTTTCTTCAACCATAATTATTCAGAAAGTTTAGATTCAGTTTTTGAAGCTTTTGCCTTTGCTTTTGGCGCAGGAGCTTCTTCTTTTACAACAGGTGCAGGTCTAACCGCACAATTATCAGCCGCAAGTGCAGCTTCTAACTCCTCTGCTGTTGTACCATTGTCCATTTTTATGGAAGGCATAGTGAAAAATTAATACTCTTCACGATTATTCTAGAGTATTAACTAACTTCGGTCTCGTTTGCAGTAGGGAGAACTTCACCTTGGACCAAAATATCCCTAAATTCTTCTCTATCTATGACTTTTTGATCAAATAAGGAAGTCAAAGCTGTTATATCTTGTCCAATTAACCTCTCAATATCAAAATCACGACTAATTTTGACTTCAGGTGGCTCAATTCCTAAATAATTAGCCGATAAATTAAATACTTTTTGTAATTTCTGTTCTAACTCAAGAGAAACCATCGAAAGCATTGAATTTGTATCAACACGATCTAATCGTCTTGCATCTGCTGATTCTGCTACAAATTTTTGTTGAGATAACGTACTAATTCCTAAAGTTGCCATCTGAAGCTGTAATTCTTGTATTTCATTGGTCTGTGCTTCAAATGCGCTACTTGCTGGTTCGACATAATACACCTTATTTCCAGGTTGAGTCGCCATTGCATAATTAACACTAATACTCATATCCTTCGTTTGATCATCCCAACCTTCTAGTACCAACATTGGTTGAGAAGCAACATGCAAACTATGAATTAAGTCAGCTTGACGCTGAAAATGTGCCAAATTCAAATAAGCAATATCTAATAACGGTGGTTTACTTGCCAAAGTATCTGTCTTCCCTGAATAAACACTGACTAAAGGCACTTCTCCTAACGAAAATACCCCAGAATCAACTAATTCATAGTCTTTTTCATTATCGGGCCCGTCAAAATTACCTGAATAACTATTATCTTCTAAATTAATTAGATCCTTTTTAGGTGAAACCTTCCTATAAATACGATAAGTTCCTGGTTCGATTACCCTAACTTGATCAAATACCTGTTCACCAAATTCTCCTGAAGGTACAACTGCTTTTTCAGCAATTCTCACCTGTATCAAGCTGCCATAATTTACTTCTCGATCTAGTCTCCAACCATAAATGTTAGTTGGATCAATTTCTATCCAATATGGCCTTCTATTTTGTGCTCTTTCTTCTGCCAGAGTTAATGCCCCTGTTGGTGCAGGGTAATCAACTAAAATATGACTCTGACCATAAGTCAAAGAACAAATAAGTACCCTTCTCGCATATTCATCTAAATCCGATCCACAACCATCAACATCTTTAGCAAATACATCAGTCCAATATGAGTCACCTATTAAAGTGATAGGCTTCCTCATGATTAAACCTGTCGCTGCTCTAATTAATCGCTGCGTATATGGTGAAAATACTGCTCGATTTACCCTAGATAAATAAGCTTCATAATCCTCCCGTGGCTCAAGAGGAAGAAAAGCTTCTGAATTATCTCTTAAATATTCAGTTCCATTTGTGACGGCTTTCATAATTTCCCACCCCTTTACCATGTC
>VTLG01008098.1_pt1 | contig 17528 bp, 27 predicted proteins | sample 4694571 | NCBI WGS metagenome assembly VTLG01 (sample SAMN12604809, study PRJNA352737) | marine metagenome | biome: ENVO:00000447; feature: ENVO:00000209|ENVO:00000569|ENVO:01000036; material: ENVO:00002151; isolation source: viral sequences binned using virsorter ... | reverse complement strand
GTATGTTGCAATCTTCTTTTCGATTGCATACTTCTTCATCTTTACAGCAGAAGTGTTACCACCAAACTTAGTGAGTAACTTCTCCAACTTCTTTATTTCATTTTCATACTGTTCAATCATTATGCAATTCCTTCAATAATTTCCATTGCTTTCTTTGCAGACCACACTTCGTTCCACATCTCTTTCTTATAGACTGCAAACGCATCGATTGTGCTGTTTTTTACGCAGTATGGGTTTCTTTCAATGAAGATCAACACTTCATCAAAAGTCATTCCAAGAGATTCTGCTTGTTTCTTCAAAATAGTAATTGCACCTTTAAGTCTCATATCTTTTCCTTTTCTCAGTTTATACTTAAATATACCACAAAGGATCATATTCTGTCAACAAGAATCGACATAAAATATGCATTTAAATAGAGAGTGTGACATTTTTATCACTCTAAATATTTGATATGGAACAGAACTCAAGTTTAGCAGATCAGGAAGACTATGTAAAAAAGGACATGGGGCCCTTTCAAGGACGACCTTTAGAGGACTTCTGGAACTATATTGATGAGTGGACAGATAAATCTATAATTGGAAGAGATGCACACGCAGAATACCACGATCATGTTCCTAATCATGAAGAGATGTATCAAGAGTGTCTCAACTTTGATGAATGGGCGTGGGAAGGTGACAGAGATGCGTCAAATGCAGCGAGAATAACAGGTACAGGTCAAAGTTTTGAAGAAGTTTTGAATAGATTTGCTAATAACCGTATTATGCGTTGGAATGAAGAAAAAAAGATATTTGAAGATGTCACACACCTCAGACAATGGCCAAGAGCGTTTGCAATACCTTACGAATATCCAGAATCCTTCCCTACAATATGCAAATTTTTAGACGAAAATAAACATCAATACACTAAACCAGTTATCAGTAGGATGGGGCCAGGTGCAGTAATAATACCCCATAGACACAACCTAATAAGAAGAGAGAATCGAATACTAGGTAGAATGTTATACAATATGTGTATCAACTTTCCAGAAGGATGTAAGTTCGCAATGCACCCCTTTGGAGTTATACCTTACAAGGCAGGAGACATATATAGATTATGGGTACATGAAGGTGTACACAGTGTTATTAACAATACTGATAAGGATAGATTTCATATCATGTTACGACCAGCGAATTATAGAGAATATGTTCCAGAAGTTTCCTGAGTTTATTACAGACGATACTCGATATCATGATCCAGATGATCCCACCACCAACTCTAAAGATGCACCTAGAGGGCAACTCATAACATTTGAAAAAACGGAAGAGAAACATAAATTTCTTTTACCAGAGAAGATATGTGAAAACAACAGTGTCCTAGACCTTGGAAGTTGCATAAGTGCCAGTGGTGCATGGGTTCTAGAAAATGGTGCAATGTCATATACTGGAGTGGAGATATCTGATTACAACTATGAGATGGCCAGTAAGAATCTGAAGAAATATTTTTCCCCTTCACTATGGACATTACATAAACAGTCTGTTCTAGATTGGTTTAAGGAACATCAAGACCCCTATGACGTTGTGTTTGCTGGTGGTATATTATATGCACATGAAGATCAGATGGACTTTCTGACCAAATGTGCAAGTCTCACCAAAAAATACCTGATAATAGAAACTAAGGATACTAGTCCTATCGACACAGATGTCCCCTTGTCTGTTTATAAGAAGATTAACAAGATGAGAACTGGTAGTGGGGATCATGCATGGGTGAGGTGCAGTAACATACCTTTTATAGATATGGTGTTGAGTCCTCTAGGACTGAAAATAGAGAAAAAGATACTATACCCTAAAAGTCATAGATTTGGGGTTATCTACGTTTCTTCGCCAACTCCATAGAAATCCAGTTCTGAGCTCTGGTGTTGGTGACTTTCTTTCGCAGAAGTCCTCGGATACGTTTCCATACCTCACTAAAGACCTCTTCGCCAGCGTCATTGTTGTCAACTATGATAAATCCTTTTCTGAACATATTATTAAATTTACCTATGTTGGACTGCACCCCTTTCCATGATTTTGTTACTATGGATTCTGGAACAGAACGAGGACGTTCTGCATTTCGTTGAAGTGCAACATCAAGAGAGGTGTTAACAAATATCATATATGTGTCATACCCTAGTTCTTCTAGTTGTCTTTTTTGAAACGATATCTTCTCTGCTTCCCTTCCTGTTCCATCTATGATAAGTCCTAGTCTACCTTCTAGATAGTTTGCCTTCTTCTTTGCAGTAATCTCTTTTGCACGACCTCTGACTACATCTCTGGGTTCTTCTTCAGAACTAGGCATCTTGAGAGATAGCCCTGCCTTCCTCAGAAGGTTTTCAAATGCATCATCTGAGTTGACTAGTTTAAGTCCCGACCCACCAGTGGTGCGACTGACAACGTATGACTTACCGCTACCAGGCCCACCAGCAAGGAAAAACGCCTTAAATATATGTTGGTCGTAAACCCCTTCATGTAGGGGAGGTAGCAAATCTCCGAATTTCTTCATTTCGTTGGTGTCCTATTAATCCCTTTTTATATCCTGACATTCGTACTATGTATTTATCTTCCTCAGAAAGTGGTTCTAGATGTTGTAGGTTGCGGTCTTGTCTTTGGAATTTCATAGATTTGATTCTTCTTTTGGTTCTAGCCATTTTTTCTTCCTTTTTCTCATTAAGTTTGTTGGATATGGTTTTGGATTTAATCGGGCATCTCCTTTCTATGTTGTTAGTATGTAATCTTTTGGTTTTTGTTTTCTACTCTTACCATGAGTAAGTGGTACTGTTTCAAAATCGACAGACTCCATATCTGTCTCTAAACAATCTTTAACGCAAGACATATCCATTATATGTGAATTATCCTGTCCCCCTAGAATAAATTTATGCATGATGTTACGAACAAGAAATGGGCCGTTATAAACTCTATCTGGTCTTGTCTTATCTTCCTGTCGAATCAATGCATTGGGCGGTAAATCTATCTTAACTATATCTCCAGATCGTAGTGCAGTATTACCATCCACAACAACCTCGGCCGCAATACCATCAAAATTTTGCATCCAAGAAGTCCTTTTTGGCAACCATGAATTTGGAGCATAACCTGTTAAATTTAAACTACTCCCAAAAACATTTGTATAGTGAGAATCTTGTTTTTTATTTTCATCGCTGTAAGATGCCGCACAAACGTATCTCTTGGTGTTCAGATCAGATTCCCTTGTTTTATATCCCCTAACTGATACGTCACTCAAAAAGGGTGCCTGTTCTTTTCCATGAAAAGTATTGATGTGTTTTTCATTTTTAAAAGAATCAAAATAATTATATGGGTGATGATGTGTAACTCTTTTGTTGAAGAAATCATGTTCAATAACCTGAGAAGAATAATTTCCTCCAGAAGTGGCATTTAGATTATTCACAGTGGTGTGACAAGTCAATTTTCTTATCGTATTTAATTCTTGTATGACATCAGAAAAACCATGTTGTTTAGGGTCTTTTGCATGACCGGCCTCACTATGCATTAGAAGTTCTTGTATTATTCTTCCTTTGTATAAATTCTCTAGCGACCTAAAATGAAATCCATTCAAAGTTTCAAAAAATAGATATGTTGGACTGTTCAAACTTTTTGATATAGTCTGTTTTTTAATTTTATCTATAAGACCGAGAGGAGAAATTTCAGTCCCGACTGTCTGGTGGATGCCAGCACTTTCTTCTACCCATATGTCTTTTTTACATTTCAGATCATTCCTCAGAATGGTCTTAACCATGTCTGAGAATGTTCCCCTAAGAGGGCGAGATATCCTTGTTCTATTATTCTCTAACGCCTCTATTGAACAAAACTTATATTGGTGTTGTCTACTGAATTGATTGACCTCTGTGGAGTTTGCCAAATCATACATAAAGAAAAGTGAATCAATTATTTCATCATCTTTTTCCATAGAATCAGTTTTTAATTTAAGTCTCAGTATTTCTTGACCAACAAGAGGCCCTAAGTCTTTTAGATTTACAGGATCGTTAAAACTTATATTTCCTGTCAAAAAAGGATTCTGTATATCTTCAAATATCTCAATATATGAAGTATTTTGTGTTACGTCTGCAGCATTCCCACTGACGTTGATTATCTCCACCTTCTCTACAGTGACGGAACCTGACGTAGATAAACCTTCTGCCATTAAATCGCACTTTCTCTTATAAGAGATTGATATTCAGTTACAAGTTGTCCTATGTATCGGGGATCGAGTATCCTGATATTTCTCATTTTGTCCTGTTCTTTTTCTTCATATTCAAAGTTTGTAATTGCAGTTGCAGTAGGGTAATCTGCATTAGTTGTCCCAACATCAATCTTCACAGAAGTATCACCAGAACTTTGAGATATTTCGTAGTGATGTACCCCATTAGGATCGGAGTATTTTTCATTGACATATGCGTTAAATTGAGGAGTGGACATTGGCCACTGGTGGTATCTATCCGTGATGTCATTTACTAACAGAATTATCCAATGATAATTTGCACTCCCATACATTTTATGTGCAATTATCTCTGGTGTCTCTCCCTCTTTAACGTCATAGGTATCAAAAAGAGATAAATGAGTCTTGACCTTTGCACGTACTCCAACTCGGCGCAAGAGGTTGGTCACAATTTTGTGATCATTTTTTTTACCTGTTCCAGAATAAAATATTTTAGGAAATGCAGAGAAGTACATGATTAAAATCCTTCTTCGATACGTGGTCTAGACATTTTTTCTATTTCCTCAAATGCAAGTGTTATGGTTGTTGATTGTGGAGGAGGGCCAACGCCTTTTTCATGATCCAATGGTTCATAGTAAGTCATTCTCTCTCCACCATATTGCACATCCATGTTTTGAAGATAACAAGTGGAAATTTTATTGAACCAAGGATTTTCCTTAGAGTGAAACATATATTGAATATCAAAAGTATCTGGTATATTTAAAATCCGTCCTTGAGTGTTGAGTGCCACTCCACCTACACTAACATCAGCAAAATCTGGTATCATATGTCTTTTGAAGGTATAAATTATTTCATCAACTGTCTTAGATTCCTGTTCACTCTTAGGGATAAAGGTGAAGGAGAAACTAAATTTTCTGCGACCAACACCAGTAAATAGTAATTCCATTTTTTTAGATAATATCTTTCCAGACGCAATTTCTAATGCACCTGCCGCTCCTGCAATTCCTAACAGTGGGCCTGCGGCGCCAATAGTCGATTTAGCGGCACCCATTGTCAAACTAGATAATACCTCTGCTGTGGCCTGACCACCTGCTTTTGCAGTTTCCATATTTGGAATCAAACCTCTGACTCCTTCTGCTGCATATGCATCAAACGCTCTCTGTATTCCAGCAACTCCTGCCTCTGAGAGAGATGCAATTTCTTCCTCTGTGTATGAGGTATTATAAGTTGTCCTAACTTGAGGTGGCATGTAAAGAGATATTGCTTTCGCAAGTCTAACAGTAGGAGGTCTTTTAACTGCAATCGCTCCTCTAGGTGCAGAAGAAATTCTGGACTTACCATCTCCAACATCTGCTGCTCTGACCCCACCTATTTGTTGTTGGGCCCCAGTACCAGCATCGGCATCTTCTTGATCTAACTCTGCCATCAATTCTGCATGTTTCTGTTTTTCTATTAATGCTGGAGAGGTCACATTTATCATGAACATAATGTAGTGACCTTGTTGAGAGTTGGTTTCCACATCCATAGGATAGGAAAGATTCATAGTTGGACTACCCTGAGTAGGAAGACCAGCAGCGACACTTCTTCCTCTTAATGCAGAGCCAGGAAGATTACCCAGAACCTTCTTTAGTCCTCCTGACATTGTACGATTTGCAGCACCTAGTGCCTGATTAACAATTGCGTTACCTACAGTCATGTCTAAATATCCTTACAATGAAACTATTTAGGTATTTAAGTCGTGGCATACAAAGGTAATTATACACCAATTAACCCCAAAAAGTATAAAGGTGATCCCAATCGCATAGTATATCGTTCTCTATGGGAACGAAAGTTTATGGTATATTGTGATACCAATGATGCGATATTAGAGTGGGGGAGTGAAGAAATCATTATACCCTATTTATCACCTGTAGATGGTAAAATACACCGCTACTTTCCAGATTTTTATATAAAAGTTAAAAGACATGATGGTAAAATAGAGAAGTCCATTGTAGAGATCAAACCAAAAGTTCAATGTGGGCCACCTAAAATACCAACCAGAAAAACCAAAAGATTCTATAATGCAGTTAAAACATGGGCGGTAAATGAGGCAAAATGGAAATATGCAACAGAATTTTGTGATGTCAATAGTATGGAATTCAAGGTATTGAATGAGGATCATCTAGGTATCAAGTATAAATAGTAACATGGCAGTTAGTAAATTTATACAGAAAGTTAAAGATGAAGCTCGTGGTCGCCCTCGTTCAACTCAATGGTATAGAGAAAAGATAAGCGAGTTTGGAAAACCTGGCGCTATGGATTTGATTCGGGATGGTAAGAGGGCCAACAGACCCTTTTATGGTAGACTGAATATGTTCTTCTATGATCCAAAACACAAGAAGACTTTACCTTATTATGATACCTTCCCTTTAGTCCTTCCCATAGAGAACTATCCTGACGGATTTCTAGGTATAAACTTTCATTATCTGCCCATACCTTTGAGAATTAGATTATTGGATCGAATAGTGGATTTTAGTAACAACACTAACTTTGATGAAAGTACTAAAATTGTTGCAGATTATAGTAAACTAAAAAGAATAAATTTAGTAAAACCCACTCTACATAGATATTTGGCAGGGCAAACCAAATCTCAATTTCGTAGAATCGATGCAGATGAATTTACCATTGCAACCCTACTACCAGTACAGAGATTTAAAGGTGCTGGTAGTGCAGAAGTATGGAAAGAATCTAGGAGTATGATCTAATGGCAACAGGAGCAAAATTTTTAGAGGGGGCCGCATTTGGTGTCCTAAACGACATTATTGCTGGGTTTCGTTCTAACGAAGGATATGCATCCCCGAACAAATATGAAGTTATCATTCACCCCCCACAGTTGAAATCAAACAACCCTCTACAACAAAATATGAATGTAGGAGATGTTGCAGAAGTTGCGGCCGGAGGACAAGGGGGCGACATGGCAAAAACCAGTATGAGATGTGACTCTGTTACTCTACCTGGCCGAACTCTCAACACCATAGACGATGTAAACATACATGGCCCTCGTAGACAAGTTGTGAACAGTGTTATGTATGCGGATTCTGTTACTCTAACTTTTCAGAGCTCATCAGATGCAACAGAACGAGTTGCATTTGAAAAGTGGCAGCATCGTACATTTAACCCTCAAACTTGGCAAGTAGGATATTATAACCATTATGTTGGTGCAGTAGACATATACCTATTAGACCAGCAGATGCAAAGACGATATGGTTTGAGGTTGATGGAGGCATTTCCTAAGACTTTAGGAGATACCGCTCTTGCATACGGAACCACCAATTCCCTACTTATTTGGAGTGTGGATATGAATTTTAGATATTGGGAAAGTCTTGATATAAATCAAAAGGGCCCAAGTCTAACTGATAGAATAGGACAGACATTAAATAATGTCGCAGAAAGAAATATAAGTCGAGCATTGCCCGCAGTTTCTAGACTATTCTAAATTATTAAACCATGAATAAAGGATGAAAAATTATGGCTTTACCTAAACTTAATACCGCAACTTATGAATTGGATTTACCTTCTACTGGAGAAAAACTCAAATTCCGACCTTGGTTAGTCAAAGAACAAAAGATTCTGATGATGGCCCAAGAGGGAGAAAAACAAAAGGAGATTGAAAGCGCATTTGCAAATATAATATCTGAATGTACTTTTGGATCGATTGATCCTTATGAAAATCCTATGTTTGATCTAGAGTATATTTTTCTCAACCTTAGAAGTAAATCTGTTGGAGAAAAAATTACTATCAACGTATTGTGTCCAGATGATGAAAAAACTAGGGTAGATGTAAATGTTGATTTGGCAGAAGTAGGAATACAAATGAAAGAGGATCACACCAACGTGATACAACTTACAGATAAAATTTCTATGCACATGAGATACCCAACTTTATCAGACGCACAAGGATTTGGTTCAGAGGAAAGTGAAGTATCTACCATGTTTGAAACATTAAAAAAGTGTGTGCATGAAATTCATGACGGAGATACAATTCATAACAAAGTTGATATGTCAGATAAAGACTTAGATGAGTTCTTGGGAAGTATGAGTCAAAATGATTTAGAAAAAGTGACTCATTTTTTTGACACTATGCCAAAATTACAGCATATAATTAAAGTGAAAAATCCTAAGACCAAAAAAGTAAGTGAGGTTCCGATTGAGGGTATGCAAAGTTTTTTCGGTTAGCCCTTTCTCATGATTCTCTGGAGAACTATTTTAAAATAAATTTTGCAATGATGCAACATCACAATTATAGTTTAAAAGAGTTAGATGATATGATGCCGTGGGAAAGGGAAATTTATTTGGGATTATTAGTACAACATATTAAAGAAGAAAATGAAAGAATGGAAAAAGAGAAGGCAAGGATAGGTTAATGGATATACCTACACCAAATGCAGCTGCATTAGAAATAACTCAATTTCTGTTACCTTACATTGGTATGGTAATGATTGTTATCATAGGATTTATGATAAAAGACTTTGCGACTAAGTTCAGTAAAGGTCTTGCGTTTCAGATGAACAAGCAGTTTCAAGAGGGCGATCATGTTCTTATAGATGGAGAACGTGCATTGATTGTGAAAATAGGAATAACGCAGACAGTATTTGGTGTAACCAAGTCTCATGGGGATTTCGATGGGGATTATGTATGGAGATATGTTCCTAATGAACGTATTGAATTTCTTAAAATAGAAAAGATAATTTTTGACCATACTCCTATAAATAACAAAGATAGAATAACTAACAACTCAAATCGAATTGAGGAGCTTCAAAATGGCACGAAAGAGTGATCCAGTAACAATTGTAGAAGTAGATAGAAGTACAACAGAAGTAGAACCAGCGAGTTGGTATAACTCTGCACATGCACAAGCAATAGACAAGTGGAGAATTTGGCCACGTATGTTAATCACACTATATGGTGTCATGTTCTATAAAGTAACTGATTGGTTTATGACACTCCCCGACCCAACCAATGCACAGAGCGCATTTGTATCTGTAGTTGTGGGTGCTGGGGCTGCATGGTTTGGGTTGTACTGTGGTTCTGGTGGTTCATCAGAAAGTAAAGGTAAAAAATAATGGCGGTAAAAAATAATCCAGCAACAGAAGGGAGTCTTAAAGATACCATCACTGAGCTTCAATCAGTCAATGAAAACCTAGTTAAAGGTTTTGATATTGAAAAAGCAGTCTCAGAAAAAGTAGAAAAAACAAATAAAGAACTAACAAAACTTCCTACTGTATTTTCAACTATGGTCAAAGCAATGGGGTTTGCACCTGATGGTATAGGTGGGACAGAAAAAGACAGGGAAGAAGAAAGGCGTGCTAAATTACAATTAACTACCTTTGGTAAAATTTTAGACACCTTAGAAAATATGGATGAATCTTTAGAAAAAATGGTTAAGGCCATGACGAAAGAGACTCTAGGTGGAATAATTGGTCTTATTGCCGCTCCTATCATTGCGGTGGTTGCATTTTTTAATCAATTACGAAAAGAATGGCAAGCGTTAAAGATGTTAGCGGCGTGGTTTAGAAAAACACGCATAGGAAGAACTTTAGCACTATTCATGAAACCCTTCCAATTACTTTATAATTTTACAATAGGGAGAGTTTTTAAAGCGTTTAGAATGAACATTCAATCGTTTAAAGCTGGATTTACAAACATAGGTAAAACTATGGGTAATGCTGCCAAGGCACTTGATGTAAAAGATTTTAAAACTATTGGGGGAAGACTTGGTGCGAGATTAGGTCAACTTACTAATTCGATTAAAAGTCTTATTAAAATTGATCCCAAAACTATAAAAGATTTGGCCAAGTTTATGAAAAAAGTAGTGAAACCCTTTAAAGACCTTGCATTTGGATTCAGAGAAGTAGGTAATATGGGGAAGGTGTTTGGAACTTTTGGTAATCCTGCTCAGATCAAAAATTTCACAGGTTTCTGGAAAAAGGTTGGTGCAGTTTTTGGATCAATCTCTAAGTTTGTAGCAGCATCAAAAGTTTTTGCAACCATCGGCAGAATTGCTGGATCGATAGGTAGAATTTTAGGTAAGGTCTTTTTCCCTATAACCATAATTATGGGTATCTTTGATTTTGTTACAGGGTTCATGAAAGGTAAAGAAGAAGGTGGAATTTTAGAAGGATTTAAACAAGGTACTATTAAACTTATAGACGGTTTGATTGCAATGCCTCTTGATTTCTTAAAAGATGGTCTTGCTTGGATATTAAAACTATTTGGATTTGATGAAGAATCTGAAGCACTTAAATCATTTAGTTTTTCTAAACTCTTTTCTGATTTGATTGGGGGTATCTTTGATGCAATAAGAGCAACTATCGATTGGGTGAAACTTTTATTTTCAGACCCAACTGCCGCATTAAAAAAATTATGGGAGGGATTAATAGGTGCTGGTAAGGGTATTGCTGATATAATCTTTAATGCATTTGAAGGTATTATAAATTGGATTAAGAATTTGTTTGATTTTGATATGACAGCAATATTGAAGAAGATACCTGGCTATGAAACGGCGGCAAAATTTCTTGGTTTTGGGGGTGATGATAAAAAAGAAGAAGAAAAGAAGGTTGCCTCCACTGACCCTAAAATTGAAGCAAAAATCCTCACTGAACAAATGCAAGACTTAATGAAAATTATTAAGGAGGGAACAGGGTTTACAAATTGGAGTGTAGAAGATGAGAAAAAAGAGTTGCTCCAGATGCAAAAGAGATTCAGAGAACTGGAAGCAGAGATGAAACAAAAACAACAAGGTGGTCAGAATGTTATAGCGCCTATCACAGCAAATACAAAAGTCGGTGGGGACTCAACTCACGTAAATGCAACATCAAACAGAGCTCCAGTTATGGTTGGTGCATGGTAAGAACCCCCTCTGATTTCTCAGAGGGGATATCTATTAGTCCGTAAAGAACTTAGCATTTCCTCTCTGGAAAAGACTTGGTTCTTCTTTCTTAGTTACTACACCCATAGCTTTATATGGATCAACCTGTGCAACAACAGGTGGTGTCCGTCTGACAGGACGCTCGACAGGTTTTGTCTCAGGTTTAGGGGGAACAGAAACTTCTTGAAATTTCTGTTTCTTTTTTTGTTCTTGTCGAACAACCCACTTTGCAAGAAATGCCTTGACATCTTCTATCGTAGTGTCGGGCCCGATAGAAAATCCAGAACCAACATAACGACTTGCAAGGTCAAAATCCTCACAACTCATCTTAGGTGGGTCTGAAAGAACAACCGTTCCCTTTTCCACATCGTCAGAACACACTATTGTGATCGACTTCTCTTCAGCAATCGCTGGAGAGGTTAATATAACTGCAAGTGCAGTAGATAACAAAAGTTTTTTCATAATATAATTACCCTTTATCAGCAAGTTTTTCAAAATATGACAAGGTATCATCTTCTTCATCAGATGTCACCTCAACGGTAGGAGCAGACTCCTCTTTGGAGTCAACTGTAACTGTCTCCACTGGCTCATCTTCCATCAGGTTTACAACATTCCCTGTTTTCGTTGTACCAGCAAGTACAGTATCCAGACGAGTTTTCAACTCATCATACGATTTGAAGTTAGAAGGAGCAGTAAATTCTGCGAGAGAATATTGTTTCTTCCAAACTTCTTCAAGTTTCTCATCATCATCAAACAATGGTGATGGAGAATCAAACTCAGACTTATCGTAATTCCAGTAGCCATCTACCTTACGAATTTTGAGTTTAAAGTCAGCACCTTCCCAGAAATCAAATGGATTTACTGGAGTTTCGTCTTCAAATGCAGGCTGCATTGCTTCCATACATTTGTCAAATATTTTCTTACCGAAACGATAAAGGAATACTTTACCTTCATTTTGAGGATTTGCACCATCTTTAATAACTAAGATATTTGCGAAATACTGCAACTTACGTTTTTGTCTACGTGCAATCTCCTTATCAGATTCTACACCAGAGTTCCAGTATGCAGAGTTCATCTCAGATACAGGATCATTCTGACCAAGTGTAGTGAGAGAGTTCTCAATATACCATTGACCAGTTGGCCCTTGAAACGCATGGTTCCAAACCTTTGCCCAAGGTAAGTCTTCACCTTTGACTGCTGGAAGGAAACGAATAACTGCGAAACCATTACCAGATTTATCCATCACTGGTTTCCAGATACGTTCATCCACGTAGGACTTCTTTTCTTGGGGTTTGTTCTCGACTTCAGCTGCGCCGAGAAGTTTGTCAAGAGTATTACTCTTCTTGAGACTTTGTAACGACATATTATTCTCCTTATGTAAATGTATATAATCGTATGTTATTGTATATTAAACTTATCACAAAACTCTGTCTTTGTCAAGTACCTTACGTTATTATATTTAACGTCAGATATTTCACCCTTACGGTGTACAGGGCCTACCCAATAAAAGGTAATTTCCTTAAACTCCGTAAAGACAGTTTGCATTTGGTTCAACCAATTAATCGTGTTGAAACCTTTTGCATCACTGGGCAGATAATTATCTGTCCCTTTATATATGTTATTTAGGGGTTCATCATACGAGGATAAATCAAACCCTATCATATATATTTCTTCAGGCCCTTCCTGACATGCAAGGTGCATTGCAGTAGTACCAGCAGACCACCCTACAGGGAAGTCTATTGATTTTATGTTGTCTTCTTCTCTAAGATATGTTATCCATACCCCTACATCTTTCTCCATCTTGGTCTTTAAATCTTTAGGATCAAGATCGGGATGTTCCTTCATTGCAAGCTCAATACAACTCTGTATCATACTAGGTTCTTTACCTGATATCACACACTGTTCTGTATGATTGCCTGCTCTCTCAGTTTTATGCACGAACTCTTCGGGTATGTTGTACCCCATAAACATCATATCAGAAATCTCAGCAGGGATGGGACTCCAGTTTGCAAAATGAAATTTCATATGGTCTTCTAATGAATTATCAAATTGTCCCTCTAGTATATCAGAAGTGTATATCTCCTGTTGCATTGCATAGTCTACCGAAACCAGATTATCTACCCACATATCACGATAGATTGCATTGCACCCCCATAATGGTATATCTCCCCACCCGATAGCATTACTGCACCATTTCCTAGATTCACCATTACCGAACACGACAGCTCTATTCATTAGGTTATCCAGATTAATCATCGGATTGGGATTTACAGGTTTTGGGTAAGGAATGTCAAGTGGCATCTCTCAGAGCTCTCCATGATATAGGAAACAAATCTCTTGTCAAACGATCAATCATATCTGCAATTTCTCTTGTTTCTTCTTGTACGTCTGGTTTGCATCTAAGATTACATACACGTGCAAACGCCATCAAAGTACCACTCCAGTACCACTCTGTATACATGGATTGCGGTAAGACCATACGTGCCTGTTCTGGTGCAACACCTTTTCTCAGTAATTCCTCATAAGTCCACTTTGCACTTTTCAACACCTGTTCATAATCATCAACCATACGATTTCTAGGATTGATGTCAATCACCTTTTCAGAAGAACCTTGTTTTGCGTTCTCAGGAGAACCACGCCATACAGGTGGAGTATAAAACTCTACCTCATCATCTACGTATCGTCTGGATATTTCATTCCACACCAATCCGACTTGATGTTTAACCAGTTGGCGAGCAACGAACACGGGCGCTTTGATGTGGAACTGTACGCTACAGTGACCGAAAGGACTCCAATGCCTATGACGAGCGAGATAATTAATAAGTCTCGAATCAGTGTCTTTATCGAATATTTCATGAGTTTTTCCAAAGGATACTCGGGCCGCATTGACGACAGTTAAATCAGTACCCATACTATCTAGTTGTGTTACTATCATTTATCTAGGTTTCGTATGTCGGCGTGGTTTATATCCACTTGGCCATTGTGGGTGTCTGGTTGCAAGTTGTTTAACCCTTGCAGATAATTCTTCATTCTTTTTGACCAACTCGGCGTTGTCATACTCAAGACTCTTAATATAAGAATCTAATTCTGACCTCTCCATTTTTTCAAATGCTTCTTCACGTACTTGTTCCATCTACTTGGACTCCTCAATAAGTTTTAATAGTCTAATTCTATACTTCTCTACATCAATTGTCAAGAACCTTTCATAATTATTCTTTAGTTCTCTCAAATCTTTCCAGACAATATCATCATCCATACTCTTGTTCCAGTTATCATCATATTCAACCAATTTATCTAATATGATAAGTGTCTCCAGAGACACACGGCTCCCTAAAAATTCTCTCATCAATTTTGGGTGTTGTCCACCCTCTACTATAAACAAATTTTCAAACGCTTCTACCAGAGGTTTCATTTCCACTTCAAATAGATCAAAAAACCCTTGTCGTTTGAGTGTCCACGATTCATAATTTTCATCACTAAAATTAGCAATGTATCCATTTTTAGTTTTAATAAAATTAGAAACAAAATAATTTTTGATGTCATTTTCGTTCTTGTATTTTCTTGCAACCCTTACAAAGAACCCTCTGTCTTTGCGTTTGTAGAACGATTCTCTTTTGATCTTGGTTTTACCTTCATAGGTGACATAATCATAATCACCTTTACCAAAATGAGCCTTCAATGCACAATACATCAGATAAACGTCAATGGGCTCCATCTTCTTTTCCAACGTCTTTTTTATATCCAACGTCCTTTTTGTAACCATCTTCTTCAACTCTGCGTGAGGATTTTGTTGACAGACTTGCCGCAACGAAACTTGCAGCTGCCAACATGGGAATAACGTACACCATCTTATCTGTAAGATATGCGGTGATGTACGTTGGAACTAAAACTATAATTGCCTGTAAGAGGCTTCTAATCATCAAACTTACCATCTTTAATTAGATGGTGCAGTCTATGTCTAAATACTGTCCACATTAGGTCAATTAGACTATCTGACTTATATGTTCCATTGGGAACTTTCAAGGTATACACTACTTGTCCTCTGGCATTTTTAGTTTATAGATAACGTATGGTTCTCCACAAGGTTCATCATCACCATGTTCTACTGGAGACATACACTGTAGGGGAAGTGCCTTCGCATTGGGGTCTAATGGTTTTGGGTCTATCTCTTGCCAAGTAGCTCCCTTTGCCCTGTCTTTTTCAACTTGTTCAAAGAACTCACTATTAGTGGAAAAAAATAAGATTGGGAATAGTAATAAAAACGCAAACATGAATACTCCTAAACTGGTAGTTGTGCTTGTTTAGGGAGAAAATTTAACTCCCTTGCATTGGCCTCGATCTTTTCTTTTAAGGGTTTCGAGATTAACCCTTTTACGGAATCAGGTTCAATGTCTTGATCTGAACAATACCAAAGTACCGCTTCCATATGAGTGATATGTTTTTCTTTAACAATTTCTTCAATCTTCTGTGCAAATATCTTCGGTGTTGTCAATGCCATAATCAAATTCCTTTATATAAGTTGAGGGGTTAACCGTGACCCCTCACGCATCTATTAAGCGATGAACCTTTTGCGTTCCCTAGGCAACTGAGAATAAATGGACTGTCTGTCTCTAAGAGCCCTGACATGCCTCTAAACCCACGCAACTCCTTTCTGTTTGTTACTACGCAGAACGTAGTGCTGCATAACCAGCAGCCACGGTTGCCCGTGTTGGAGTTCCAAGACGGTACTTAGAATATACTTCTCCGTCAAAAGAACTCACTCTCTTGTTCAAAAAGATTGCATATCCCTCTGAACGAAGTTGACTGATAACTGCACGAACATTTGCAACTCCATAACGAGCGCTGATTTGTTTAGCAGTTAATTCTGCACCATTAATTAGTGCGTTTGCGACCTTAGCGGCCTGGGTCTTCTTAGTAGTCATAATGTAATATCTCCTTTATCATGACAGTTTCAAAATGGTAGGTTATTCTGTTACTAGGAAACCTACCGAAACCCTATCCGAATTACGCAGCTAGTGCGTATTCTTGAGATGCAAAGTTATCGTTTGCATTTACTATAGTGGACTATAAGGCGTCCAATCCACAATTCTCCACTTCTCTATTCCACGCCAGTCGAACCTAATTCGCCCCCATCAAAAAAAGATTAGGTAGAGGATTCCCGAAAGTAAGGCGATGTCTGCACAAATACTCCAAAGAATATAAGCTCTTAGCATCCACTTACTTACCTCTCGTACTAGGGGGTTCTTCATCTTGATCCCCTAAAAATTCTACTTCCACTTTAATCTCCTTTTGGTGGAGGCGATGGGAATTGCACCCATGTCCTGTACGTCTTTCAATCCGTATCTACAAATTGTATATTATTTATACCATAGGTAGTGATTTTAGTCAAGTACCTTTTTATATAAAACAGGACTTCCTTTGGTTTTCTCTGATCCTTTATCTTCGGCTAAGGTAAAATTTTCACCCACAGACAAAAAACAAGATAGATCACCTTCCTTTGAAGGATATTCTAGAACAGTCATAGTACCAGTTTCCTTATTTGCGACAAGTAATACTTTATGACCATATGTTCCATCATTCCACCAAGCAATAGGTTGTTCTTCATGTTTTGTCACCACTCCTTCTAGAATTGTAGCAGCATCTCCACATAGTACTGGTTTTGACACAACCATTGCTCTAGGTAATACTAGTTCTGGTTTTTCTTCTTCTTTCTGAGTTTTTTCTACTTCAGCGGGCGATGATATGTCTTTAGGAGTCGTGTCCGTTGTTTGACAACCCATTAACAGAAACACCGCCATTAATGTTATTAGGTGTTTCATTTTTTTCTCTCCATTCTGCAGCCGTTTCTACTAGTGCATCTAGATAATCATGTTTCTCTTTTACAAACTCCTGTACAGTGCCATCTTCTGTGACTACGAGAATAACATTCTGGTTTATCTCTGTACCTGTCCTCTCCTCATACATCTCCGCATAAGCAGAACACTGGATGTAATAGTTTTCATTCCAATCGTCATTGCGTTCTTTAGTTGAAGTCTTGAAGTCTATGATTGAGAGAACCCCATCATATTCTGCAATACAATCTACCCTTCCGGCTACCTTATATTTATCACTGTAGAGTCCTGCTTCCTGTGCATGGATGTTATCTATTTTTGATAATCCTTGTTCTTTTAATTGGGTAAAGAGACAGTAGGGTAAAAAGTTTTTCTTATGTTTCTCTTCATCAAAATCATTATTAAGATAATCTTCACACATATGATGAACTTTAGTTCCTCTATTTGCGGCAGTTCTTGCAACATAATTCGCAACATCATTCCCAACTTTCTTACGCCACTCCATCAATCCTTTTTTGTTACGGACTGAAAGAATAGTAGTAATAGAAGGGTACTTATTTCCCTCTGGTGTTTCATATAGGCGAACACCATCAGTTGTTGTTGCC
>VTLG01009853.1_pt1 | contig 17531 bp, 38 predicted proteins | sample 4694571 | NCBI WGS metagenome assembly VTLG01 (sample SAMN12604809, study PRJNA352737) | marine metagenome | biome: ENVO:00000447; feature: ENVO:00000209|ENVO:00000569|ENVO:01000036; material: ENVO:00002151; isolation source: viral sequences binned using virsorter ... | reverse complement strand
TGAAATCTTAAAAGTTATTGTATTATTATTATCTGTCATAGTGTCCTTTCTATTTATGTGTGGGATTATAACACGAAATCCCACACATTGTCAATCTATTAATTACTCATAGATTTGGCTTGATTATTCTCGTATAATAATCTCGCCTTTATCTTATCCTCTCTACTGATATGTTTATTTTTCATGCCCTTAATCCTATCAGCTAGATTTTTGGGACTATAAATAGTTAATCCAGTTGAATTAACTCTTATAATTTCTGCGTCATTAACCGACAAACCAAGTTCAGTACAAAGTTCTATTGCTTCATCTAAATAACGATAACCTTTTAAACCCATTTTAATTTCTTTCATCTGGTTTAAAATGCTCTCAATCCATTTTTGATGACAAACAATTAATTGTCCTTTAGCTTGTTGCCACTCTAAAAAAGTTTCAAAATTCTCTCTTGAAACTTTTATTTGTCTATCTCTACAATATTCTCTACCAATAAGGTCAAGTTCATATTCCTTATCCCACTCGGCAGAATAACTTGTAAGATTATCACGATAGCCACCACTTAATCCCAAAAACTTGTCGTTTGCGTCTTGAAATTTTTGTTCGTGTGGATTTCGGTCTTTGCCTAACATTTCAATATTGATATCAGGATTACAATTATCTTGTGCTTTAAGTTCATCACGAAAATAAGCATAAGAAAAATTTCTTCCATTGTCATCAAGATTAGGTTTATGTCCCTCTCTTTCTTGTCTATCAATACCATTAATATCGCCACCGATTTTGAAATCAAAGTGCTTTGTTTCGTACTTATCATCTTCGTCAATGACTTCGCCATTTTCGTCAATTCTCTCTTTAGTTTTCATATAACCAAAGTGAAAACAACTATCTTTTGCGATTGTATTAACATTAGGATATTTGTCTTGCAGATAGTGTGCCATGTCAACATCTTCTTTTGGATATTGTTTTTCGACACATTGTTTTGCTAGTTCCCAAGTTTTATTTTGTATGTTTTTAAAATTAGCTTTTAAATCATCATACTTTATTTTTTCTTGGGTGTTCTCTTGTTCAAGATGAATACGCATACGATTTGCAATTTTATTTCTGTATTCTGTATTCAATCTTATTCTATGTTGTTTTTTCATATTGTCCTTTCTATTATTTAACATAATTTTATTCTTTTATAGCTTGACAATAGGATTGTCAATGATTAAATATGATTAATCAAATTAATTTACTCATTTAGATAATTAGTTTGATAGAGCAGGTTACTGGTAGCTAATAGAAGTAGCGAAAGCCAAAATATTGAGTTGTACCAGTACCAGAGCTCTTGGGACTTTTTGGCGCTTGCTAAGGTGAGCTATATTATAGGTCGCGAGCATCGGGCGGTGCTGGGCCAGTAGGGATGCATACCGGAAACCCCGCCTATGAGCCGGTCCTGAAGAATTAAATGGACAATGAAAGAAAAAGGAATAAAGTATTAAAATGACAAAAAAGAAAACATTAGACGGATATTATATAGATGGTAAAGGAAATATCTTTGAATTATACAAAGATGAACGCGGAAACATGAGTCAAAAAAAGATGAATAATACCACTTTTATAATAACTCAAAAAAAGAAGTATAAAAAATGATAAGTGCTGTAGCCCCTCCAGGCATGCCTATAGAGCGTGGTATGACAGCCTCCAGGATCCAAGGACCGGTCAACCTTGGTCCTGGGAATATGAACAAAATTATGGGATGCTTGGCACGTAATGCCAATAGGCCAGTCGCCCGGGCTATTAAAATAAAGCACGCCGGCCTCAGTGCATCCCGCCAGTTTAGAATGATTCTAATTAAAAAAAATAATATAAATAAGCTCCAAGCAGCAGGCGGCGGGCCGGGCCCGAGCTACAAGCAACAAGCAAAAGAATTTTGTTGACGCGCCACCGGTGAGATGGTAACTTGAGTCATGAAAGGAAAAAATATGAAAACAATTAAATATAATAATAAAACAATAAAACTACCTTTTGAAGGCGCAGACTATGGAGATGAGCCTTTAAAAGAAATTGAAGTTAAGAACAGGTTCAGTGGTCAAGCGTGCACAATGCCCGCCTTCGCTGTCGCAGTGTATGACGTGATCATGGGCTCTGAGATGATAGCATCCCAAGAAGATAAACGCCTGGGAGATGGTGGATCCAAACAATGGGACAATGTCCGTAAGGGCTTGGACTGGTTCAAGAGACATTTTGCAGAACAATACATGGTGGTTCTAGACTGATGGAAGAGCAATTTAAAATAATTAATCAGGGCTCATTGGCCCTGGTTAAGCCATTGACTGAGTGGTCCCAGAACTGGTGGACTGATAACGTAGATCCTGAATGCATGCGCAGCGGGCCATTCTACGTAGTTGAGCCCCGGTACCTCCAGGATATATTGGAAGGATTTGCAGCAGACTATGAGCCTGACGTTGGCGCACATCACAAGCTTCAAGCAACGAGCAGCAAGCAACAGGCGCCACGAAAAGAACACAATTAAAAGGTATAAAATAATATGCTAGTAAAAGAAGCACAAAAAATAGTAGGCGGTTTAAGTAAGCCGGGCAAGATGCCTGGTCCTTCAATCAACCTGCCGGCCTGGGCCTGTAAGACTGGCGCCAAGCTGGCCAAGATCCCCGGCACTCCATGCTTTGGCTGTTATGCCCTGAAGCTCCGGTACGTATGGCCTAATACAATTAAAGCAATGAATAGACGCCTGAAGGCGCTGGCCAACCCGCTATGGGTCCAGGCCATGACAACGCTCACGAAGCGCGCACGCTGGTTCAGGTGGCACGACTCAGGAGATGTACAGAGCCACAAGCATATGAATGATATCTTGACAGTAGCAAAAAATTCCCCTAGTACGAAGCACTGGATGCCAACACAGGAACGTCAGTTCCTGCCGGACCGCGCAGCTGTACCAGACAATATGATTATTAGATTAAGCTCAAGCAAAGTTAACTCCGGACCATCTCAGGCCTGGCCGTGGACGAGCTCAGTCTCAACGGACCCCGCACAGGTGACATGCCCGGCCTCTAAGCAAGGCAATAAATGCAGAGACTGCAGAGCCTGTTGGGACCGCGACGTGGCCCACATAGTATACCCTAAACACTAGACTCATGACTCACTGCTGGCGACACCCCAAGTACTACAAAGAACTAAGAAAGATCCGAGCTACAAGCTTCAAGCAACAGGCCCCGGAGGACCAGCCACAAGCAACAAGCAAACCGGAACCAGAACCTAGTTCGGGTCCAGGTTCTCAAAAGCCTCAAGCAACAAGCTCCAAGCATCAAGCTTCAAGCCACAAGCGTTAATACCTTGAGCTTCAAGCTCAAGGATCTTGTTCCCTGGAACAAGTTTCAGGCACCTCTGACCGAGGTGCCTGATAAGGATGAATGAATGTTTAGGATGTTTAACATGGAAGGAAATTTGGTGTGGACTCAGGCGTACCTTTTTACCCTTCGTTACTTTTAATTCTACGGTAAAAAAGTGACCAGAAGTATTGTAGCCCAATAGATCAGGAGTACCCAACCCACTAAGATTTTCCAGCCTAGTCCAGCTAATTTGTGGGAGATGTTTGCGTAAATCTTGATATAATTTTCGCTCGGGTGCCATTTCATTTTTGAGGTAATCCTGTTGTTCTAAAGAATGATTTTTGGAGCTTCTTTAGCAGGAAATAATACAACACGCAAGGGTTCTCGCGTACCAATTATATTATTATGTTGTACATCAATTTTTTTTATCTCAGCAATTTGATTGTTGTGTAAGTGGACATATATCTTAGCATCTCTGATGTTGTTTCCTTTCTTACCATCGGTGAATTCACCTAATATATTTTGTAAATCTTTTATATACATTACATACCCGCTTGTCTTAATCTGTTAGTAAGTGTTGCATTGTCATCAGCAAGAATCTGGTTATCTCTTCTTAAATCTCCATTAAGTTTTTGGTGTGACTCATTGATACCTTCTAATTCTTTAATTCTTTTCTTAAGAGTCTCATCAGTCTCATCAGTCTCACGAGTATCATTCTCAAATGATTTATCTACATCAAAATCTTGAGGTCTTTCCATAACAAGTTGTTTAAAACCCTTAAGTCTTATGTTCTCCTCGACCTGCTCGGATAACTTCATTTTTAATTTCTGTATTTCTCTTCTTAATTCATCAAGTATTAGTGACATAATTGACTTTTACCTTAGATTACTCTATAAGTCAATATATGGGAGTACCAAAAAGATTAACTGAAATGCAGAAGCGATTCTCGGAGTATCTTGTCTACAATGAAGGCAAGACTACCGCCAGAGAGGCTGCGATTGCTGCCGGCTACAGCAAAGACAGAGCTAGTGTTGAAGCAAGTGAATTACAAAATCCTAAGCTATCACCACTGGTGGTTAAATACATTGGGGAATTGAGAGAAGAGAATCAAAAGAAATATGCAATAGATTTTGAAAGACATATAGCTGAACTAGCTAAGATCAGAGAGTTAGCTATTAAACGGGGTAGTTTTTCATCTGCTGTTAACGCAGAAGTAAATAGAGGAAAGGCCGCTGGATTATATATTGAACAAAAAATAATAAAAACCGGTAAACTTGAAGATATGAGTGAGTTAGAATTAGAAGCTAAAATGAAACAAATTATTAGTGATTACGCACCTATACTTAATGCTAAACCAATAGAAGAAATTAAAAAAGAAGTTAAAGCAATGCCTAAACCGAAAGATACTGCAGGATTAAATACTCTTAAGAAAGTTTCACAATCTTCTTCACACAAGCCAAAGGAATCATCGTCCGATCCCCAAAAGTAAACGAACCATCATCTTCTTTATCATAAGAAGCAAATAGTTTAATTGCGTCGTTTGTTTTAGAAAACACCCATCCTTCATTTACAGGAAATGCCAATTTCATTTTGTTAAAACCTTTTTCATCAGTCCAACCACTATCACTTAAGATATCACACCACTCAACTCTAACCTTCTTATAAGGAATTGTATTAGGTTGAATTGCGTTTACGATTCTTTTTCTTACTCTTGGTCTTCTTTTTTTTGGTTTTCTTTTTGGCATCTAAATGTGAATTGTGTTTACGATTGAATGCAACCATCCAATCTTCCTTTTCCTGTTCCATATGCACATAACCCACCCCCTATATAGCATATGAAAACTTTTAAGCAAAGGGAAAACAACCATTCGCGCGCGTGTATTGTGTAAAAAAGTAGAAAAAGTAAGTAAAAAGTAAGGTACTTTTGCTAGTAATATCAATGCTTCTAAGCCAAAACTTACTATTCTACCTTTTTCTGAGGTGTTTTTAATTTCACTATGTACAAAACTTCTCATATCCCTATATAGTCGTAAGAGTGTGACATTTATGTCACACCCATATGAATAGCCGATGGCAGACTGCGTATTGTGAGAAAGGGGTGAAACCGTCACACAGTCTACCTTGTACGCTGTCGGCACAGCGCGAAAGGACTGACGGGCCCCAACTTGTAATGAATTATGCACCATTAAAGAAATCTTCAGGACTTATATGTACTTTTGCCTGCTCCTTCTCATCTCGTTGCATTTCATAATATTGGTCTAATCGTTTCAAGAATGCGTGTCTCCATCTACGCATTTCATGGTCTTGAAACCTGAATTCTTGTAAATATAGGTCAGGAGTACATACCAATATAACTCCTTGCCTAATACTAGAGCCATACATTTGGTCATGCGCCATAGCATATGCCGCAACCTGTAGGTAGTAATCCTCTATCCACTCTACTTTCTTTGGTCTATTTGCTTGCTTAAAGTCAACAATAGTTTCCATATCATTGTGTAAACAAACTAAATCTGTACTTCCAGCGTATAATCCTGTATAATGCACAGTCACTTCCGAGCCAAAATACTCTGTGACCGGAGTTAACCCAGTGTCAATAATTTTTTGAGCCATCGGTTTAGCTTCTTTACCAACGTTCGTAAGATCGTCGTAACCTTCACCGATGATGTGTTTTTCCAAGAACTTATGCATGGCGGTCCCTCGCTTCGAAGATAAATTCTTAATTCGTTCTGCTTCTTCATGTCCTACTTTATTTTTCCACGCGTTTAAATACTCTTGATTTTTAGTTTTTGCAAGTATTGTTGTAACGCTCGGTGCTCTCATACCGTCGACCTCATAGATCCGCGATCCCTGATCCGTTATTTGTGTACCTTGTCTATAGGTATATTTATCGCTTTTTTTCATTTACCTCTTTAAAGACCTTAGCTGAAGCTTCATTTCTTTCCCATTTAGTAATAATATCACTAATCTGTTGAAAGGGATAATTGCGCGCTACCATATCGTTCCGATAAGCTTTAATCTCCTCTAATAGTTGTTTTGTTTCATCATTCATTTTACACTCTTCGTATGTTGCCAAATATTATTATTAAATACTCTAATCAATCTAGATATCTCGACTGTATATTCCTTACCAAATCTATTTTTAAACATAACTTTACAATCTTCACAAGGTAATTTGTTTCCTTTCCAAAGCAATATAACTTCATCCTTTTTCATATTTTTTCTCTTTCTTTTTTATTTCTTAATGACTGTTTATAAGATTCATCTAATTCATCCTGTTCTTTTTTTCCGAAAACTTCTTCCCATCTTTTTCTATACTTATCCGTGGAAACCCTTGATTTTCCATCCCATTTTGTACCTTTGGAATCCTTACTCATATTACAAATATTATCATATATAAACTTAGAATGATTATCGCTCCAAGTCCACCAAAAACTAATATAAAAAAATTATTTGGATTCATTCAATACTATCCTTGTTGCTGTTGTCCATGGATTCACGTCTTTCATGGCACATCCACTAGTGAAGACGATCAATGTGATCGTGAACAGCATAAGGGTTATACTGACCCGTTCCCAATTGTTCATCTATCTCTATCTCTCCTTCTGATTTACATTTTTTACATTGTACGACAGAATGTTTAGTTAAACCCCATCGCCATATGCTAAAAATAGGTGTTTTCTTTTTTACATATCCATTACCATTACATTTAGGACATATCATCTTATGTTTAGACATTGTAACTCCTTTGTAAATTTAGCTTCTTCTACTTTTTCTACTTTATTTATTGTATCAGTATCTAAGTTCATAATACATTCATCAATAGCGTGTACTTCTAATCTTTTCATATCGTCAGGATTATTCTTATCATACTTAACCTTGTATGTACTATCTTTCTCTAGTTTTTTATCTTCGATGTTTAACAACTTAAGCATCATTTTATTCTTATCATACTTTTGTTCTTCAATAGGGAGTGCTCGGTCTTCTGCTAAAAGTTTATTTCTCATCGCAACTTCTTTCGCATCTCTCGTTTCTAAAAAATTTTTTAAAAATTTTTCTCGAAGTTTAATTTTAACATATAGTTTTTCATAAACAAATTCCGGTTCAAGTCCTGCAAATCTGCAAACCATCTGAAAATCTTCATTTTCTTTATCTATCCATTTTAATGCTTCGGCTGATTCTTTATGATCTGTAGGAAAGAAAGCATCCATGACTGCTCTCTCCAGTACAGCTACCCATAATACTTTACACCAATCCGTCTCTTGCGAATTTTCTATAGGTAGCGTCTGCGAGTTTAAAAATCCATCACTCATGTTTTTTCCCTGAGAGTTTACCGTTTAAACGTTTCTTTTCTTTAGTAGCCAACGTTTCAACAGTCTTGCTTACAGAGAGTTTAACACCAGGTATTTGTGCTTTTGATATAGCAATCAAATCATTATACACCTTATGAGTGACTGATATGTTACGATATTTAGTTATATCTGTCATGTTTCTTCTCCTTGATTAACTGATTTACTTTAGTTTCTAAAAGTGATACTTTCGCTTTCAACTTAATGAAATCTTTTATGATTTCCTTAACAAGTGAAATTAATTTCTTACTTTCCATAATTTAATTTATAGGATATTTAGATAGGATTGTCAATGATAAAACTAACAGTATTTTTGTGTTCTCTTTACATGGGAACATGTTTACAACCCCACACGTTTGAAGATACTTACGGAGATAATTTCTCATGTATGTTGGATGGGTATCAGAGATCATTTGATAAAATGGTAGATTTAGGTGCCGAAGAAGTCAATAAGTATGGTTTATATATTAGATTTGTGTGCCAAGACATAGAGCCAAAAATTCCACAACCAAAGGACCCAGCTACATAGTTGACTATGTGTCCAAATTGTGTTAGAATTGTGTTCTTCTCACGGAAGAATTTAATTCTTCCCACCTTTTGTTCCCGATGTCTCTGTTGTCCCTCTTCAGAGATCGGGACTTTCTTATTTTTCATAGTCTAAAATTAATTTCCCATCTAAATGATCCATTTCATGTAACACAACTCTACATGGTAAATGATAAAATGTTTTAAATTGTTTCTTTCCGTGTCTACATATCCATTCAAGATTCACAGATATAGACCTACTCACTTTTACTTCATGACCAGGGCAAGATAGACAACCTTCATTGTCGCCCATCTTAATATTATTTTTTGTTTTTATAACTGGATTGACAAATACTTGTGGTTTATCTCTTTCATTACTTATATCCATCACAAAGATTCTTCTGTTATAACCTATTTGATTTGCAGCAAGACCAACACCATTGTGTTCATACATTACTTTAATCATATTCTCTATTAATTGTTCATTATCTGGACTAATAGGAATATCTATTTCGTTAGTGCCTTCTCTTAAAAAGACATGTGGTTGTTTTACTATTTCCATATACACCCATAAAAATCACCACTACCATCTTTCATCATATGTGCATTGATAGGGTAATCAGCATAATCTGTTAATTTTAACCTTAATATCTCACAGAGATCTGCGTATTTCACTGTTTCTTCCACCAATTGAATAGATTTTAACATCTCTTTAGTTACTGGAACTAAATGATACATCCCATCTGTGAGAATTATTAAGTCCATTAAACAGTAGTATTATACTTCCTACCATTGCTGATAAAATGTATAACATCCTTCTGTTTTTTATTAATGTATTTGATAGTGCCGCTCCACTTGGGTTCCGCGGTAATCAAAGACTTCAATAATTTTTTATAAGACATAGCTTCCTTTTCTTCTGGTTCAGCTCCATCTTTTGTTATTTTAAATTTATACTTCATACTTTCTATGCTGTATATATAGGAAATTAAATGATCTTTGTCAACCCTTCTTCCTCTTTTTTTGTTGCCTTTTTTCTTGTTTATTTCTGCGCTTTTTATGACGTCCAGGACGTTTTTTAGGCTTTGCTCTTACTTCTATATTCTTAAATTTTATTCTCGCCATGGCTCACTGGTACATATTTCACTGAGCCATTAATGTGTTGCTTAACTAATTGTCTACAATTAAAACATGTATATAATCCTTTTCTAAAACTAATCATTGATACATAAAATTCACAGTATGGGCACACACCATAATCTAAATTTAAATCTTTACCAGTATGCATCCGACCAATCTGTTTTATGATAGTTGACAATTTCGGACGCCTTTTTCTTTTTATTGTATTTCTTTTTGCTTTTGATTTTACGGAGACGGAAAAGCTTACACCTAAGTATTTTCGCAATAGGGTTTTTAGCCATTTTTTCATTACTCTAGTATTAAAGAAAGTATTTTCTTTTCTCCCATGTAAATCTCTATGTTTGCCTTCGATTTAATGCATTGATAGACAACTCTATCTTTAACTGATTTGTCCCTCATCGCATAACGCTTCCCTTTAAGGCATTTTGATAACGTCTCGTGGTAACGATGTTCTATAATTTTATTATCCGCAATTAGTAAAAGGGCGAAAACAGTTTCTATAATCATTCATGTCCTCCATTAGCAAAAGTTCTTTGCTTATCTTTTAGTTTTTCAATGTCAGATAATATCTTCTCTACGTCCTTTTGTAAACGTTCAATGTTAACGGTGTTTGACATCATATTCTGCATTTCAGTTTCAATTTTTTCTACTTGCCCACTCATATGTTCGATGAGCATAAATTGTTCTGAATCAGCGGGGTAAGGATCCGAGTAATCCACGAGGCCATCCGATACGGAAAGCTGTGTTTTCTACGAGATCCTTCTCCATTAGTTCTAGTTTTGTTGAGTGTCGGTTTTGAGTCTCAATGATACCGAAGTAAGCCCAGGTCCCGATCGCGACCAGCGCGATCAGCGACGCTACCGTTTTCATCGGCATTTGAACTTTTGCTTCGTCTGAAATTTTAAGTGCCATTATTTTATTATCCAATCAATAAATTTACTTAGAAAATTTTTTCTTTTTTTAGGAGAACGTCCTTTAACCCAGGCTTCATTCCAGAAAGGAGTGCTCTTGTCATCTTTTCTGTAATGACCTTTTTTAGTTCTCGCTCTTTTATATTTTCTCTTTGTAGGTGCCATTGTTTGCCACATTAGTTATAACTATATCCTGTATTACCTTGTTCTAATTTCTCGAATAGTTTTTTATGTTGGTCCATGATCTCTTCATCAGAGTCCATCATCTTATCCATCTTCTCATCTAACATCTGTACTCTAAATTCTAATTGATCAATTTGATTTTCAAGTACTGCTTGAGTTGTAGAAAGTTCAAAAGTTCTAGATAACGACCATCCTCCTAATGCTATTAGGAGTCCCACTAACAGGGTTAAAACCTTTTCCATCATTAGCAATTACATTCTATACATTTACAATCTGTATTAAGACAATCTGGATAATCTTTTTCTGCCCCTGTGCAGTGGCACTTATGACCACATTTACCACACCCTTCAGCTTTAGATTTTTGCCAGCTGAAAAGCCATTCTATCCATTTATTAATTAATTTTCTAATCATTTTTTTCTCTTCTTTTGGATCATACCATTCATTTCAAAATATCTTTTTAACAAGTGTACCTTAAATTTGATCCAGAGTAACTTAAGTTTTTTCATAAGTCCTCCCCTTCAATTATAGTGTTTAATTAGAACAATACAACGCCAATAACTATACCGATAGCGGTTCCTATAACATAACCTCTATAGTCAACCCATAGTTTTTGAGCTAAAATTTTTATTTTATTCATTTTATATTACCCCAATTGCTGCCACATTCATAATCTATTTTATTAGGAACTTCAAGTGTTACAGCACTTTCCATTATTTGTTTTATTTTGGCCGCCATTATATCAGATTCTACTGATATATCCAACTCATCATGCACTTGAATATGTGGTATAATACCTTCTTTATAAAGCTCTAACATAGCTTTTTTAGTCATATCTGCTGCTGATCCTTGTATGAGTCTATTTAAAGCTTTGTATGTATAAGCACGTTTAATCCCCGGTCCGTGTTCCCTGAGTGCTTCTTCATGACTCAACGCTTTATGTATCCCGAATTGAGCAGGTTCCCATAAAGGGAAACGACACGCTCGTCCTAGCAATGTACGGATTCGACCAGCATCTTGGGCTCGGTACATTACGTTATCCATTAACTGTTTAACGAACGGTACACGTTGATGATATTTTTTAAATAGTTCATCAGCTTTATCTTTACTTACTCCAAGTTCTGCCTGTAATTTATTTTTACCCATACCATAGAACAATCCAAGGTTAATAGTTTTAGCTTGTGATCTAGGTATCTCAGCCATATCAGCTACGATACTATGGAAGTCTGCATCACCTTCTTTGTAGGCATCAACTACTTCATTCACTCCATATAGTCCTTGAAGCGCTGCGTAGTGTACAACTAATCTAGGTTCTTGTTGTGAATAATCAAATACTCCCCATTTACACCCTTCTTCAGGTATAAATAATGACCTAATAGCAGGTCCAAGTTCCTTGTTTCGTGCAGGAATTTGCTGTAAATTTGGATTTGAGTAGCTAAATCTACCCGTTACTGTACCACCATTATCGGATCTAAGCTGATTTATTTCAGAATATATCCTTCCATTATGTGAATGTTTTAGTATAGTATCTATAAAAGTGGTATGGGCTTTATTAATTTCACGAGCCCGGGCAATCAGTTTCACTAGTGGGTGGGCGTGATTCTGAAGAAAATTTTTAGTAAATGATGGAGAATTTGTTTTATCGGTGCGGTCAAAAGGTAGGTGAAGTTTTTGAAAAACTTGGGCAATTGAACGTGCAGCCCATATTTGAACATCTATTGATGTTTCTTTTTTTACTTTTAATAGGCATTCTTTTTCTTGTTCAAGTAATTTGTCTTTTAATATGTGAGCTTGTTCTACGTCTACACGAACTCCTAAAAATCTCATATCAACGAGGCAAGGAAATAAGTCAGTCTCTAATGAAAAGATAGATTTTAAATCTTGATTAATTATTTCTTGTTTTAAATACTTCCATAAGTCTAAAGTTATTTGTGCATCTTTTTCTGCGTAGGCTCCAACATACATAGCAGGTAGTTTGTACATTTCTGCTTTAGGATCAACTCCCCATGACTTCGCTGCTTCATATAATGCAGCTTCATCTTTACCTGTTCCAATGTATTCTCTTGAACAAGAATTTAAATCATACTTCCTTCTGTTCTCATCTACTAATGCTGTTGCTATCATTGTATCAACAATAGGACCATTAACTTCAAGTCCCTCAGCTTTTAACCAGCACACGTCATACATTGCATTATGAAATATCTTGGTAGCATCGCTCTTTAAAATAGTTCTAAAGTAGTCAAAAACCCTTGTTTTATCCATGTTTCCACCACCTTCGTGGGCCACTGGATAATAAGCAGACCAACCTTCTACAGCTACTGCTATACCTGTAATACATCCACGTTTAGATACTGAACCTGAACCCATCTTAATTAGGTCTGGGTCTTTTGTTTCCAAGTCGATTGCTATCTCTTTATATTTAGATAGATCGGGAAAATCTTCTGGTGGTAGCCATTCTGTTTGTGGTTTAAATAGTGGTACTTGTATCATTTGACTCCTTTAGGTGGGTGATAATGACCTTCATAGTCATCATCAATATAAAATAATCTGACATTTAATTTTTTTTGTTCCTCGGTCAGAGAACGATGAATAGGTAAATTATCTCTTTTTCTTATTGAACGTTTTTTAATATCCAATAATTCAATTTCTCCAGTTGGATATACTATGACTATATCTAAAGGTCCATGTTGACACACATTTTTAAAAACATGACACCCTTTTTTTAAAAAATGATTTACTGCCTCATGTTCATAAATAGTGCCAATTCGTGCAGAATCTTTTAAATGATTTAATTTCATCCAACTATTCCCCAGGAGTTTGATTTCTTTTCTTGTTCAGGATAATCTCTATCAATAGCCATATCTATATAATGTTTTGCTTTTAATAGATCTTGTTTTTGATTCTTCTGTTTGTGTCGACATAAATATTTTATAGCATTCCCTTCAGCAAACGGAATATTATTTCTGTTAATAAATTCTGATGGCTGAATAACCATGGACTTATAGTGGGTTCCACCTACCTGCTTTTTATATATATCATCACTCATATTCTATATCCTTTGTAATTATCTTTAGGTCTTATAATATGTAAGGTTTTTTTAGTTCTTGTCGCTCCAACATAAAACAATCTTTCCTCATCATCAGGATTATTTTCATAACCCTTCATTGTGTTTTCTGTTAGATCAGTTAGTAAGACAACATTGTCTGACTCACCACCTTTAGCTCCGTGTATAGTTGATAGATTAATTCTAGGATCTGTATTTAACTTCTCCTTATTATTTTTCATTGATCTAATATATTCTACTCTTCTGTATGGTGCATCGTCAAAAGCTTCGTACCAAACTTTATCAGTTTTTAAACCATGCTTATTTTTTAATGCATCTATACCATAAAAAGATTCTTTTGCCATACCTAACAATCCTTTTTTATCTTTATTAGCAGGTGTCATATAACTATAAATTTTTTCTATGGCTTTGTATGGAACCAACTGACCTTTTCTTAAATTTTCATAATCAGTTATTGCTTGATATAAATCTGCTTCGTAATTTCTTTTATTTCTATTTTTAAAATACATTCCATCTTCATATAAAACTTTTTCAATATCATTTAGTTGATGATTAGTTCGACTTAACACTAACCAATTTCCTTCTTTTAAATTTATTTGCTCGAAACTATCATACCATTTTATCTCTCCTTCTCTCTTAGAAGGCAGCCAATTCTTATTGATTCTTTTTGAAATTCGATGTACAATATTGGCCGCTAATTTATGAATTTTAGCGGGTACTCTAAACGATTGAATTAACTGATTTATTTTACCATCTAATGCAATAAAACTATCCACATCTGCACCTGCCCATCTAAAAATTGCCTGATCATCATCACCTGCAACAAAAGAATCTTGGGTATTATCCCAAATATTATGAGCCATTTGCCATTGGACTTTAGATAAATCTTGTGCTTCATCTATAAATGTTACATCAAATTTAGGACACTTATCACTCTTAATAAATTCTGTAATCATGTCATGAAAATCTATAAGACCATATTCTTTTTTATATTTTTTTATTTCCTGATCCAAGATAATAAGTTTTTCTCTAGAAACTTCTTTCGTGTGTTCTCCTAAATCATATTGTTCCATCACAGTTATTTCCTTATGTCTAGCTTTATCTATAATACTTAATTCTTCACTATTAGAAGTAAAGAATGCGTTCCCTTCATCATGTTCCCATGCAGGAACAGAAAGAGGAAGTTTTAATTTTTCTCCTAAATCTCTATAATGAAACGGTTGCATTACATTTTCTTTTTTTAAACCAAGTCTTCTGAATGCTAGAGAATGTAAAGTTCTAAAGTGTGGTAGGTCATCCTCAGTTAAATTAAATTTTTTCATTGCCCTATCTCTTGCTTCGTATGCAGCTTTTTGAGTAAAAGCGAAATATCCTATTCTATCTGGATCAGTTTCTTTTAAATAATCATCAACTTTATTAAGTAATGTGTGAGTTTTCCCTGTCCCTGGAGGTCCTAATACTATTGTTTTCATTTAACCCTTCCAAAAAAATGTCTCCATATTGATGATCTAATAATGGAAACTGCTGTAAATATTAATGCTATATGTAGGCTATCCCATATCGTTGGGTATAATCCAAAGAATGGAAATATATATAATTGAATTAAGATTGCTAAAATTAATCCACTACCTACATCAATAAAACTTTCAATAAAACATCTTAACTTCATTAATATGGGTCCTTAGGTTTATATCCTGGTGATTTAAATTCTGTTTTTGTATTATTAAATTTTTTAACATACATAACTTTAATACTCTTACCACTAGCATCTATTACTTTAATCTTGGCATCAAACCACTCTTTCATCCAGGCTGAAGTTTTTTGATAGTCATGAGACCATCTTCTTCTTTGTAAATGATCATGAAAGAAGTGTCTAAATTTAAAGTAATGATTCTCATCATCACTCCAAACATTCCCTCTTTCAATATCTTCTTTTCTTTTTGTTTGTCTTCTATCACTACAATAATCTTCTAAGTGTTCTCTTAATTGATCTTCTGTTTTCATTCCTTCCGGTGCATCTATTACTTCTCTCCCTGCTAATAAACCGTTTATTAATTGTTTCCAATCTTTAGTTTTTAAAGTTGGTGGTAACATTCCTACTCCTGCTATACATGCTTCTTCAAATAATGATTGTTGTCTTAAATGTTTTGGACTATCTAATCTTAATCTTTTACCATCTACGTTTAAATAATAATAAGGATGTTCTAATTGAATTTCTTGTAAGTCACTTAACTCTGGAAATGTTGGTGCATCACCTATTCCATACTTTCTTCTCTTACATAATGTTTTATCACAATGACTACACATTGGTTCATCTTTACATTTATATCCCCAATCTTTTTTCTCTATTTGTGATTTAATAATATCTATTTCTTTTTGATCTAAATCTCCTTCCATATATTCTCTGTGGAACCAAGAAATTTTTTCTTTCCAATCTTTCCATTTCTTTTTAGCAAAGACTCCAAAATGAAATAAAGAAGCATTTCTTCCACCTTCTTTTATTCCTCCGGCTGCTAATGTTTCTATGCACGGAGGCCCATCAGAAAATTCTGATTCAGGCCTCTGCACTTTTATAGAACCAACATCTAGTTGTTTTACATTATTTATGATTCTATAAAATTCTTCTAAACTTGCTGCTGCACCATCCTCTTTGAATGCATATCTCGTTGTGTTATCTCCTTTGAAATAAGGAAGGTTTAAAAAGTTTCCAGTATCTTCTTCTGATTTTAATTCTATTTGTTTTGGAAAGACCTCTGCATTAGCAAAACCTAATATAGCTCTTATCTCTAAGAGTTTGTCTCTCATTATTTTTGCATCTATAAATTTTTGTGAGAATAAAAATATATGTGCGCCACCACTTTTAGATCTACATACTACTAATGGTAATTTTAAAATTTTAATTTTAGCTAATAATTTTTTGTGATCAAAACCTGCGTATGAATCTACATCAATACATCCCCATATACATTGATTGTTTTCATTAATAGGAATGATACCTAGTGTAGGTTCTACACCTTTAATATGATTTTCGTAATGACTCGATGTAACTGGTTCTCTTTTTACAAAAGATTTTCCTTTTAACTTCTCTCCATTTGCTGGAGCAGTGTTAATATAGGTACATCCGTGAGCCCTCTTTAATCCGTCAAATATCTTTTCAAATTCTGTCATAACTTAAAGTAGAGGCGTCTCCACTCTCGCTTCAACGCCTCTTGTTGCAACTTATTCCCTTAGGAATTGCTTAGTAAGGAGTTGACTCCGAGTTAACAGAATCGGATCCATGTTTAGCTTGAACGTTTCCCTTTGATATACTCAAAGAAAAACCTTTAGCTTGATCATAGATCGCTCTATCTTGTACAGGACCTACTTTATCTACATCCCAACCAAACCATGTTCCTTTGTCGTTAGACTGTTGAACAGTAGTCAATTTATATACATGACTATATGTTGGTGGAGTAAATAAACCAGATTTACCTTGTAGTTTGATACCCATCATCATTGTATTCCATTTACGACTAGTCTTTAATTGAGTAGCCTTCATGGTAATCAATGCTGTGCTAGGATTATCGCCTAGTAACATTACAAAGTGACTTGCGGTATTCTCGATATAATTACCATTTGGTAATCTATCTTTATTCATAGCATCTCTTTTAGCTGATGCTACTGCCTTAGAATCCACAGCATGTACTGCTACTGGTGCGCCCATTGATTCTCCTCTATCCTTCCATTCCACGTATTCTCTTTTATAGAAACACGGAATTACTTGGATACCTTTTGTACCATCATAAAGTTCATTTGTGACAGTATTCAAGATCATACCAGGTTGTGCACCTTCGATATGTTTAGCATGTCTCGTATTAACTTCTGGAGACAGCTGACCTAAAACTTTCAGAAATGGTAATGCAAGATCGTCTTGCGACATCGACTGAAAGCCAGCGTTCGCATCATCTTCAAATAATGTAGCTGATGGAAGCTTAGCGTTTATCTTTGGGATAACCGCATTTTGCTCGTTTTTTGCTTCGTTGTTCATAGTTATTGTTTCTTTGTTAA
>VTLG01008097.1_pt1 | contig 17533 bp, 16 predicted proteins | sample 4694571 | NCBI WGS metagenome assembly VTLG01 (sample SAMN12604809, study PRJNA352737) | marine metagenome | biome: ENVO:00000447; feature: ENVO:00000209|ENVO:00000569|ENVO:01000036; material: ENVO:00002151; isolation source: viral sequences binned using virsorter ... | reverse complement strand
TTCTATTACTACTTTCTTTTACTTTGATTAGAAAGTCTGGGTAATACTTATGAACACGATTATCTTTAGGAGAAATGTATGGTATATTAATTTCTTCTGATGCCCAAGAGATTACGTTCTCTTTCTTATCAGCCCACTGACAGAACTTTCTTTCCCAACTACTTCTACATATAATATTGTTGGGATTACCTTGATATTTCTTCGGATTTACTGGTTTGTACCGACTCTTAATACTTTCTGCCATTAACTTGCATACATAATATATAAGGTCAAAAAGTATTTATCAAATGGCATCCGTTGCTCCAAGATCTATAGATGATATTAAGAAGAATTTATTAAACCCTGCTCTTACTTCACATTTTCATGTGAACATTGGATTACCTTTTAATGACGTAGGGTTTCGTGGTTTTTTGGATGATACTGGTTGTATATATGGAAAAGATCAACAAGACCAGTTAAATCTTCAGTGCTGTGAAGCACAACTTCCAGGTTCTCAATTAGCAACGAGTGAAATTATAAATGATTTTCCAGGAGTTACTGAAAGACATGTATATAGAAGACAGTTTGATGATCGTATTGATTTAAATTTTTATTGTGATGCAGAACAATATATGCCCATTAGATTTTTTGAGGGATGGATGAAATATATTACCAATGAGAAATCAGCTGAGTCTTTAAAAGATAATTATTTTTATAGAATGAAGTTTCCAAATACTTATAAGGGCCCTTTAGAGATTACTAAATTTGAAAAGAATTCTGATCAAAAACAGGGTGCAGTAAAACCACTTACATATAAGTTTGTTAATTGTTTTCCACTAGCAATTTCTTCTATGCCAGTGACATATGATTCTTCTGATTTATTAAAGTGTAATATATCATTTGCATATAGTAGATATTATATTGATGTAGGTGCTACTCAAAAGGAATTTACTAGTGCTCCAGCTCCATCTGCACAAGCAAGTTATAATAATGTTTCTAATGGATTTAATATAGGTGGTTTAGCTAGGTCTCCTGTCCAAAAATCAGGTATCATAGCTAGGATTGCAGGAAAGGCAGTTCCAGGACTCGGTATGTTCCTTTAGGACTTAAATTTCCTTGCTAAATAAATTACATATAATATTGCATTTGTTATGCCTTTACCAAAAATTGCTACGCCAACTTATGAATTAGAGTTGCCATCCACAGGAAAGACTATTCAATATAGACCTTTTCTAGTTAAAGAAGAGAAACTTCTTGTCCTCGCATTAGAAAGTGAAGATACTAAACAAATTACTACTGCTATCAAGACAGTTATTAAAGCATGTATTAAGACTAAAGGTATTAAAGTAGAAACACTTCCTACATTTGATATTGAATTTTTATTCCTCAACATCAGAGGTAAATCTGTTGGAGAAGAACTTGATGTTAATATTATTTGTCCTGATGATAAGGTGACTGAGGTAAAAGTTAATATCGCTTTGGATGATATTAAATGTATTAAGGATGAAAACCATACTAATAAAATTAAACTTGATGATAATTTTATGATGGAAATGAAGTACCCATCTCTGGATGAATTTATTAAGAGTAACTTTGATATGAAAGAGCAAAATCAGATGGAACAATCATTTGAGTTAATTGCTCAGTGTATTGATAAAGTTTATAGTGCAGATGAAGTTTGGGCAACAGAAGATTGTACCAAGAAGGAACTGAATGAGTTTCTTGAGTCAATGAATTCTTCACAGTTTAAAGAGATTGAGGGTTTCTTTACAACAATGCCTAAATTAACTCATAAACTTATGGTAACTAATCCAAAGACTAAAGTTGAGAGTGAGGTAGTATTGGAGGGATTAGCATCTTTTTTCGCCTAGGCATGGTGCATATGAACTTGGAGAACTACTTCAGGTTGAATTTTGCTTTGATGCAGTACCATAAATATAGCCTAACAGAGATTGAAAATATGATGCCTTGGGAACGAGACATCTATGTGGGTCTTCTTCAACAACATCTTGAAGAAGAAAAATTAAAGCAACAGCAGCAACAGAATGCCAAAAGGTAGACCCAATTCTTATTCAGGAGGAGGCTTCATAAAGTCTATGAGGGAGAAGCATGAACCTCATATGAAGCTTGCTGGTAGAGTTGAGGGCCTTGAAAAAGATATTCCTATTGCTATTAATGAATTACATAAGACATTAAGTAAATCCTTTGGAATGCAAAGGAAAACTTTGATGCGGGTGATAGAACTTGAGAAACAAACTGCTGGAATAACAATAATAATAGAAGAGATACAGGAAGGTTTTGAAGATGTTATTCGTGGAAGAAGGAGAAGGAGAAGGAGAGGAAGACCAAGTGCAAAGAGACCACCAAAAGGTGAAGGTACACCTAAAGATTGGGATGAGGAAGTACCTGGAGATTGGGATGGAACTGATGGTACGGATCAGATAGGTGATAAAGAACCTGAACAGGCAGTAATTGGTGAACCAGAGTTAGGTATAGATCCTACTAGTGATTTACAACCTGAACAACCTGGTTCAGGTGATGAAGGTGAACCTACTCAACCTGATGATGAAGGTGAACCTACTCAACCTGATGATGAACCTACTCAACCTGATGATGAAGGTGAACCTACTCAACCTGATGATGAATCTACTCAACCTGATGATACACAAAGTGGTCTAGGTATATCAAAAGAGTTAGAGAATATACGTTCTAGTATTAGTGAACTTTCTACTGATACAAGGAGTGTTCTTGAAAAGGTTCTTAATTTAGATAATAGAGTTTCTATTAATGAGAAGAAGATATCTTTAATAAAGGAAATACTTAAAGCAGAAAGGTCTGATATTGGAGAGAACATATCAGATTTAGAACCTGATACTGATACTGATACTAATAAGATTAAGAGTCCATTAGATGAAAGTATACAAAACATTGCTGATTCTGTTACTTCTATTCATCAAACATTATTAGATGAGCAGGATAAAGAAGAAGATCAGATGGAGGATGCTGCTGTAGATATAGAGCAAGCAGCAAGAGATGATAAAGAAAAGGGTAGAGAAGGTGCTGGTAAGGCAATAGCAGCAGGTCTTAAAAAAACAGGTGAAAAGATGCTTAAACCTGTTAAGAGTATCATTGATAAAATAATAGATTTTATAATAAAAATTGCTGCGGCCAAGTATCTATCAATGTTTATGGATTGGTTTGGTGATCCTGCTAATGTGAAAAAGGTTCAAAGTATTGTTAGGTTTATAAAAGATTGGTGGCCCTCACTACTAACTGGAATACTTTTATTCGCAGGGTCGATGTTAGGGCCAGTTGGAATAATTGCAGGAATAACTTTATTAATAACTGGATTTATACCTAGGATTGTAGATTCAATAAAACAACTGTTTGGATTTACGAAGGATACTGAGAAGGAAGCAAAGAAAGGAGAGAAACTAGCAGATAAAGCATTGAAGGGAGAGGAGGAGGATAAAATGTATAAGGTGGCAGGTGGTGCTTATGACAAAGACTACGTGCACTATGGTCCTGCTGATCAAGATGCGGTTGGTGCTGGTTGGAGTATGAAAGAGCAGCGTCAGAAGCAGGAGCAAATGACGAAGAAGAAGAACTTCAATAAGGGTGGTGAAGTTCCTGGAACAGGTAATAAAGATACAGTTCCTGCAATGCTAACTCCTGGTGAGTTTGTTATGTCCAAGGGTGCTGTAGAACAGTATGGTGTTGATACATTAGAAGGTATGAATGCTGCTGCTGGTGGCACGAATGAACCTAAAGAAGTAAAGAATGAATCTAAAGAAGTAAGACCTGGTTTAAAAGGTGGTGGTCTTGCAGGTTTTGGTGGTGGAGGATCTATAAAATCCAGTAAATTATTTGGATATTCTGGTGGTGGAGAAGTAAAAGAAGATCCAAAAGGGAAGAACCCTAAACTTAATGAAGGGAGTGGTAGGTTAGCAAGACGTATTGAAACTGGTAAAGATTCAAAGAGTCCTTTGATGAGTATAGTAGAGAAACATCCAATGGTGATGATGTTTAAGGGTATAATGAAGAACCCAATTATAAAAAACATTATTAGTAATGTTGGAGATGCTCTTGGTGGTGATAAGGAAGATCCACAATTAGATTTAACGAAAGCAATTGCAGATCTACAAGAGAGATTTAATTATTCAATCTATGAGGGTAATTATAAACCAGCAGGTGGTGCTGCTCCTGTGAGTGATGGTGATAGTGGTGATGGTGGTGGAGGAGGTAATCCTCTTGATGGATTTATTGCTGCAATATCTAAAGTTCCTCTTGTTGGTAAACCAATTGCAAAAGTTACTGGACTATTGGTAGATGGTGTTGAAGATATGATTGTTGAGAAACTTAAACTATCAGACACACAGAGTGGAACAGCAACTCCAGATGCTCCTACTCCACCTACAACAACAGTTGCTTATCAACAGATGCAACAAGCACAAGGTGGTGGTGGTAGTATTCCTTCTACACAAAGTACTGGTGGAAAGGTTCCTGATTTCAGTGCTGGTGCAAAGGTTGATAGTCGTAAAATAAAAGTCTTAGGGATTACTAGATAATTATGTTAGCAGCACTCTCAAAAGCAGTTACAGTTGTAAGTAAGGTAGGAGCAAAGAAGGCTCTAAAGATCGGTGCAAGGAAGGTTGCTAGGTCTGCTTCAAAGAAGATTAGTAAGGAATCATTAAAGAAGGCTGCAAAGAAAAAGATAAAAAGTAAAATAAAAGATAAGTTTTTAGGAAGGAAAGATGATAAAAGAAAAAGAATTACAAATATAATGGATCAAGATGGTGGTGGTGCTTCTGGTGGTGGAGGAGGAGGTAGTAAATCTCTTGGTGGTCAAGATGATTCTTTTGAGGATTTTGATAAACGTAAATTACTTGCTCCTACAATAGATAGGGCTTCCAAACAATCTGGTAGTAATAATACCATCTCAGATAAGTCTGTTGAAAATCTTAGTATTATTGCATCTACATTAATGGATGTTGATACTGTTATGAAAGGAAGTCTTGCATTGGATGAAATAAGAGGGAAGAAACAGAGGAAAGCAAAAGAAAAGAAGGAAAGAAGTATGAAGGAGAGAATGAGAGAAGGTATAACGGGAGCTGGTAAAGCAGTAGGGGGTAAAGTTAAGGAGAAAGTATCTGGAGCTGTTGCTAATCCTTTGGCTTGGATTAATCAACTTGTTTTTAGTGTTATACTTGTTGGTTTATGGGAACTTAAACCTGTTCTATTACCAATCCTTAAATTTTTAATGGGATTTTCTGAAATTTTTCTTAAAGTTGTAGGATGGTTATTTAATATAGCATCAACATTAATTCATTGGAGTTATATGGCCTATGATGGGTTGAGAGGAATGGTAGGAAATGTTTTTGGTGAGGGTGGATTAAAAGTTTTTGATAACTTGATGGCTGTCTTGAATAATTTTATTAATTTGGCCATTATGGCAGTAATGAGCTTATTGAGTTTTAAGTGGATGCGTAATTTTGCTAAAGGAATGGTTAGAAGAATTGGTAATCTTATACAGAGAATTCCTGGAGTTAAGCAAGCAATTAGGAGTGGAAAGATTGCTGGACAAAGATTATTAGGACGTGGTGGAAGGCAATTTTTTAAGAAGGTAGGTCAACAAGGGTTAAGAAAAACCTTGGTGGAAAGTGGGAAGCAAACCGTCAAAAAGGCTACTGGACAGGTTGTTAAATGGTTTGGACCAAAGATAGCAAATATAGTACAACCTTTATTCAAAAATATTATGAGGACACCTGCTACAGGGGTTTTAAGGAAAATTCCTGTTCTTGGTCCTATAATTGTAGGTGTTTTTTCTATACTGGCTGGTGAACCACTAGGAAAAACACTGTTTAAAGTGCTTGGTGCAGCACTGGGTGGAATGCTTGGTACAGCAGCTGGGACTGCTATAACTGGTGCAATAGGAACGGTAACCGCAGGAATAGGACTTGTATTAGTTCCACTTATTGTACCTGCCTGTACAATACTTGGAGAAATGATTGGTGTTTGGATTGGTGATTTGCTTTATAATTTGTTCTTTGGTGGTGGACTTGGTAAGTTAGGAAAGTCCTTGACCAACGGTCTTAAGGAGGCATTTAAAAAGGTACTTGATATTCCTAAATGGATAGCAAATTTTATTACGAGTGGTATAAGCAATTTTATTGAAGACTTTCCAACGTTACCTATACCAGATATTAGTCCAGGTGATATACTTGGAAGTATAATAGAGAAAATGCCTGGTGGTAAAAGACTTTTAGACTTTACTATTCCAGGCTGGATACCTTTTATAGGAGGGAAGGGTATAGGAAGTATTTTAGAAGGTCTTCCAGGATTACAAGAGGTTTTAGGGTTCTTTGCTCAAGCAGTTCCTGGCCTTAATAGTTACGTTGAAGGTGGTAAGTTAGAGAAGATTCCTAATCTATTATTACTTGCTGCTCCACCTCTTTTAATTCCTCATTTCATGAAGTCATTCTTTGGTGGTGATAAGAAGGGTGAAAATCCTGGTACTAGTGGAGGTTCAACTGAAATGAACAATGATTTCTTTAGTGGGGAAGGTGAAACTGACTTTGATGAGTTCGAGAAAGTTAGTGACTATGCTACGGTTAATGGTAAGAGACCAGGCGAAGAAGGTTATGAAAAACATACATTATCAGATAAAACTAAAGATGCCTTCCAGAAGGACAACCTTCATTTGCAATCAATTGACAAATTTACGAAGTTACCTATTGATTTTAGTACAGTAAGTTCTATATCAAAAGAATCTGATGCTGAAGATAAGTCTGGTTCATTAAGTTCTTATCCATCTTATGATGCAAGATCATCACAGACTGCAATGATTCCTATGCCACCTCAAATAAAATCATCAAGTGGTGGTGGTGAAGATGATAGTGGTGGTTTGGTTGGTTCGTCAAGTGGTGGACAAGATCCTTTTGAAACTTTCTATGCTCATTCTGGTGGAGTTGTTTAAATAGATATGAGAGGTAATAACTAATGGCAACAGCATCGGGATCTCAAAGTACAGTACCATCACAGGTATCTAAAGCTTTATTAAAATCTAATAAAGAAGAAGGTAAGAGTGTGAGCCTATTGGGAGGTTTTGTGCAGATAATGTACTATGAAAGTATACTTCAAGATTCTATTAAAGTAGATTTTATTTTTACTGATACAGGTAATAGTGTTGATGGTAAATCTGTTATGGAAGGTTTACCCTTAGTAGGAACAGAAGATTTTGAATTAGAGTTTGAAGATGTTCAAGAAGTTAAACTTGAGTTTGGTGAAAAGAATAAGAATAGTTTAATTGTTAATAAGGTAACACCAAGAATGGTTGATACTGCTAAGATGGTAGTTACTTTAAATTTAGTTAGTGAAGAGTTTATTAGAAATGAAGAAGGAGCATCTCGCATTAATGTTAGAATGGATGGAAAGATTTCCGATCATATTGAGAATATATTAAAGAACTTTTTAATTACAGAGAAAGATATTAGTGATATAGAAAAGACTGCTAATAATTATAATTTTGTTGGCAATGGTAAGAAACCATACTATACTATGAATTGGTTGTCCAAGTTTGGTGTTCCTGAAACTACAGGTGAAGAAGGAAAGACTGCTGGATATTTTTTCTGGGAAACTTCAGAGGGATTTCATTTTAAATCAATTGATTCTTTGTTTTCAAAAGATGAGAACCCAATAAAGAAAAAATTTATTTTTAATTCTTCTGATGATAGTAAAGGAATTCCTGAAGGATATGATGGAAAAGTATTAGAACAAGTAGAGGACAATCGTATTAACTATCAGAATAAAATTATGATGGGAGCATATGGAACTAAGTTGGTAGTCTTTAATCCTTTTGATTGTTTCTATAAAGTTATTCCACAAACAGCAAAGGAATCTGAAGGAGGAACTACAACAGGAGGTGAAGCACTTCCTATATTTAATAAGAAATTTGAGAACCCTAGTGCTGAAGAGAACTTTACACGTACAACATTCATGTTAATTGATACAGGAACTCTTCCATCAGGTGACAATAAAGAACAGGTTGATAAGAATGAAGAACCTAATTTTGAAGCACAGAAGGTACTTAATCAGGGGATACGTAGATATAATCAATTGTTTTCCCAACAGATGTCGATTACTATAGGTGGAGATTTTGAATTACATGCAGGAGATGCTATCCAAATTGATACACCATCAGTTCAAGCTGAAACTGATGATGAAGTTAATAGGGAGTCTGGTGGTAGATATATTGTTGCTGATCTATGCCATTATGTTTCTTCTAAAGAAACCTATACTAAAATGAATTTAGTTAGGGATTCCTTTGGAAGGGTAGCGGAATAAGTATATCCCTAATAAATAACATGGAGATTGTTAAGATCTATTATGACTACTAAAGTACCAGAACACGATTTAAACCATGAAGTGTATCTTGATCCAAAGGATGGTAAAGAGCATGTCAATCATGGTATGCTTGAATATTCTAAAGAGGATTTAGAACTTCATAATGATGCATTCCATGATCATGAAGAGAATGAAGAAAATCCTGGTGGTGCTAAGATAAATGATTGGCACACACGACATGATGATAAGCACTTGGAAGTTTATTGTGATAACCATCCAGATTCAATGGAATGTAGAGTCTACGACGATTAAGTATGGAAGGTAACTTATTTAATTCAGGTTTTCTAGGATCCAAATTCCTTTGGTGGATCGGTCAAGTGGCCGATGATAGAACCTGGCGTGAGAATCAAAATCCAAATAAGATTGAAGACCCTAAAGAAGAAACCCCTGCATGGGGATACAGATATAAAGTAAGGATAATGGGTCTTCATGATCAAGAAGAAGATTATATAAAATCAGATAACCTTCCTTGGGCCCAAGTAATGTACTCTGTTTGGGGTGGTGGTCTTGCGGGTTCTCGTCAGACTCCTGGTATCAGACAGGGTATGTTTGTCTTTGGTTTCTTTTTAGATGGTGCAGACCAACAAGTTCCTGTTATCATGGGAGTGTTGGGTGCTAATGCTAAGACAGTAGTTAAAGATTTAAAGACGGGAATAAGTGGTGGTGAAAACTTTGTACCGCAGAGTGGTTGGGCAAATGCTGATAGAGATGAAACTAAAGTAGTTCCTGATGAGCAGATTTCAACTAAAGAACCATCTCCTCCAGAAGGTGGATCTCCAGAAGGTGGAGGAGGATCTGGTAAAGCAGTAGGAACAACTGAAGCAACAGATGTTATTCATCAAGAGACTGTAGAAGATAGGAAACATAAAGATGTATTAGATAAGAGACATGCATTGGCATGTCCAGATCCATTACATCAGTCTGACACAAAGAACCTTGCAACAATGGTTGAGGAGTTGAGTAGGAAGATAGAAGCACGTCAAAGAGCAGAGGAAGATTATGCTAGTGCAGTTGCTGTAGGATTACCAATCAATCCAATGTCTAATGATATTGAGAAGATGATTGATGATGCTGCTGGTGAGATGTCTGGACCTATGAAAGGTATTATGAATCAGGCACAGCAGAAGACTACGCATGAACATAATTTAAAGATGTTGTTGATATTTATTTTAGCTCTTCCTACTTTGAAGAATATATTATTGTTAGCAAATATTTTAGCGTTAAAAAAGATAGCATGTAAGTTTAATGAAATTGCATTGGGATTACCTGAATTAATTAAAGGTGCTTTAATGGCTGCTTTTATGAGAAAAGCAAAGCAACCACAGACACCAGCAGTTCAGGCTGCTAATGCAGCAGAAGGAAAAGGTACAAGTGGTCCTGCACCTGCACCTGCACCTGCTGCACCTGCTGAAACTGGAGTTGATGCAGTTCAAGTTCCTTCCTTTACTCCTCCTCCAATACCATATAAATCATCTCTTCCGAATGATATATCTAATGGTATTGAACTTCCATCACCTCCACCAAAAGGATATTATCAACCAAGTCCTATATGTTCTACGGAAGAATTGTTAGGTGAAGTATTAGGTGCTACTATTAATAAGATTACTGCAGCATATGGTACTGCAAGTGATACTATATTATCTGCTGCTAATGATGGTACTAATCCAGATATTGATTCTGAAGTTGGGGAAGAAGATGAGAAAGTAATTGATATGTCTATCAGTAAACGTAATGTTACTGCTTCATTAGAGAAGGGTACTCTCGTTTCTGGTATGGCAGCAGCATTTGCCACTGCAGTAGGAGTTGATAAGAATGTTATTGGTAGAGTGACGAGAGCATTTCAACAAGGACAATATGGATATGGATTAGAAACTATGGCAGTTCTTGCTGGTGCTGTTGGTACTGATGAAGGTAGAAGAAGAACATTGGATAATTTAGTATCTCAAATTAATAGTGGAGATATTGCTGGAGGTTTTGATCAATCTGCTAGTCTATTTGGTGTACCTCCAGGTCTTGGAGCACTTGCTGCTCTAGGTGCTGGTTTTTCTGCGGTTAAATCTGGTGATATGGGTGCTCTTACTAGTGCAGTTCAAGGTTTAGGTGGAGTAGACCCATCTATTATGGGTGCAGTTGCAGGAGCTGCAGATACTCCTACTATGGATACTAATGCTATGATAGAAGGTACTGCTGCAAAATCTGGAGTGGAAGTTGATATTGCAGAGTCAATGAACTTTGTACAAACTATTATTCAAATGTTTGATTGCGATCCTGAATTTGAATGCTCTCCAAATGATGAGCATACATTAGGTGAAGGTGGTAGTGGTGCGAAGGATGAACCAAACTGTGCAGCAATTGCAGAGGCTGCTGATAATGCAAGAGAGATAAAGGAAGATGAGTATGAAGAAGTTGAGATAAAGAACGCAAGGGGTGAAGTTACAGGTACTCGTAAAGTATTAAAGGCATAGTATTATGGCAGTTTCATCTAAAAACATACATGTAGGGTGGGTTCAAGGAACTCAAGGTTATGTTAAACATAAGACGGTTGAGGATGCCAATGCTTATGAGGCAAAGAATCCAGGTACGCAATTTATTTTTGTTGATGGTGATAGGAAAGTTCATTTCTTAACCATAGATGAAGTTAATAAACTTACTGTTCGTGATCTATTGAGAAAGGAACCTTGTGTTACAAGACAACTACCTTGTCCACCACCTACACTTACTTTCTTTGGTGGTAGAGGAATAGGTGCAGAGGGTAATCCAGTTGTAGATAGTCAAGGTCGTATTATTGCAGTTGATATGGTGAGAGGTGGTGTTGGATATAAAAGTGCTCCGCAAGTAAAAGTATTTGATCCTTGTAATTCAGGAAAGGGTGTCAATTTTAAAGTGGAGATGAAAGATGGTCAAGTTGAAGGAGTGATTGTTCTTGATAGTGGTTATGGTTATCTTCCTGCACCATCAGATGCTGCACAATATCCTGCACTTGTACGACTTTCTGATGTCACCATACAGAATAGTGGTTTCAATTATAATCCAGAAAAAGATACAGAGTTGACAATTGAACCTAACAATGGTACAGTTTTAAGACCAGTATACGGGCCTTTTGGTAGAGTAAAAGGAGTTAAAGTTGAAAGAGGAGGAAATTTTACAGACCTTCCAAGGATATCATTACCAAGTGATACAGGTTTAAATGCAAGATTTACTCCTGTCTTTGATATCATTCGTGATCCTCTTGTTCCACAAGAAGCACCACTTGAAGATGTTGTTCAGGTATTTGATACAGTTGGTCTAGATATTAATGGGTATGTTGACGGTAAAGCATACTATGGAAATGTTTATTTTGAAGGAGGAGTTAAGTATGCGGGTACTGGTGGTTCTCTGGTCAGAGTTTATGATACCATTCAAGATAGTGTCACTGGGAGTACTAACTGATGGCAGGTAACGCAGAAAAATCTAACTTTTGGGCCCAAGAAATAGGAACCCAGAATGGAGTTATTAAATTTGGTGCATTAAGTCCTGAAGGAGATGTCACTGCGAGTGTTCAAATTGTTGGCACTGATGGACGACATTTCATGACTATGGATGAGGATGGAAAGCGTAGAGGTTGGACAACCTTTAATGCTCCTGGTGTTTTCCAAATTAATGCGGGTGAAGATCTTGCTGTTAATAATCCTGATGGTGAACCTCGTAAGAATAAAGTTGAACAAGATTGTATCTTTATGAATGCAGAGAATGGTGATATTGTTATTAAGGCCAGAAATGGTAGACTTAGAATTGAAGCCCTTGATATTGAAATGGTAGCAACAGGTAATGCACCAGAGGGAAACATGTGGATTAGAGCAAATGAAGCTCTTAAAATGGATGCAAAGAATGTTTGTATAGATGGAAAGCAATCTATTAGGGTTGTAAGTACAGGACTTTTAGTTCTTTCGGGACTAATAGGAACACAAATATTATCTCCACTTGTTAATGGAGTTACTGCTGCATCAGCAAAAAATATTCTTAATTTAAAACCAACATTTTAATCTAATGGCATTATCTTTTGACGAAATTTGGGTCTATGGTGGGCAACTTATAGTTGCTGAACCTCGTACTAATCCTAAAGCACTTGGGGAAGGACTGAAGAAGATTAATTGGTCTGCATTTATTCAGGGTTCACTTCAGGTAGGTGCAGCTGGTGACTTTGGAGAAGGAGATTTTCCAGGAACTGCTACTGTAATGGTTGGTAGAACAGATACTAATGAAACACCTTATAGTATTAATACTAGAGGTAATATATTAATAGAGGGTGATGGTGCAACTCCTCATGGTCTTCATGTTAGTGGTGGTTCATCTGTTGATGTTTTAAGAGTGGAAGGTGATGCATATTTTGCTGGTGCAGTAGATTGTGGTAATAAAGGAAGACTTGCTGCTAGATTTGGTGTTGCAGATGCTAAACCAAAACCATTTGATATACAACATCCATCAAAAGGAGAAGGACATAGATTAAGATATGCTTGTATTGAGGGCCCTGAAGTTGGAGTATATTGTAGAGGTAGATTAAGAAACCAAACACAAATTGCTCTACCATATTATTGGAAGGACTTGGTGAATGTTCAAAGTATTTCTGTACAAATTCAACCTATAAGAGCACATCAAGATATTATTGTGAAGAGATGGGATGAAGAATTTATATACCTTCAAAATCAAGGTGGATTACCTATTGATTGTTTTTATCATGTGTATGCAGAGAGAAAAGATATTAACCCATTGATTGTTGAATATGAAGGTAAAAATTGGGAAGATTATCCTGATCCAAACTTTAATCCAAATACAGCAGAGGATCCAGAGGATCCAAATAGATTTAATGATGAAAGATATCGTCAGTTGCCAAATACAGTAACGATTTGAAGAAACTAATTTATGTTGAGGAGAATTTTATATCTCCTAGTGAATGTCAAGAACTTATAGATCTCTCTAAATCAAATAAGGAGGAGATTCCTTATGGTGATGAGAGTAGGGGTGGTGATACCTTCATTACTACTCTTGATGGGATTTATTTTGAGAAAGAAAAGAATAATGTAGTTGAGAAGGTAACTAATCTCTGTAAGACTTTTGATGATAGAGTTATTATAGATTATGCAGGTGTAGTAAGATGGCCTGTTGGCACATTTATGAAACCTCATATCGATCCACATAGACCTGATCAAGAACCAGATTTGTTTGCAGCAGTTCTTTATTTAAATGATGATTATAGTGGAGGTTATACTGGATTTGAAGACTGTGAAGTGAAACCAGAGACAGGGAAATTACTTATTTTTTCTAATTCAATTTACAAACATTATGTCACCAAGATTGAAGGTTCTGAAAGGTTTGCTCTTAGTATATGGTATAACCAAAAATGAGAAAATTACTTTATGTTCAAGATAATTTTTTAGATACTTCTTTTTGTCAACCATTTATAGATTTACATGTTAAGGAGAATGATACTTTTCTTGAAGCAGTAACACATTCTAATGAAAATGAGAGTTTATCTTATGGTCCAGATGTACCAGAAGATGATGGGAATTATGGTGCAGAATATTTGGGAGGAAATGTAAATCAGATACAGTTAAATTTAACCAAAGATAAATTATTTGCTAATGTTATTCATAAGGTAACTAATCTTTGTAAAACTTTTGATAATAGTATACAGTTAGATTATTGTGGTGTCATACGATGGCCTACTGGTACATTTATGAAACCTCATTATGATAAGTCTGAAATGTATAGTCCAAATGTTTTTGCAGCATTTCTTTATTTGAATGATGATTATACTGGAGGACATACTCAATTTGATAATTTAGATGAAAGTGTATGGTTTGATGTAAGACCAAAATCTGGTAAATTATTGATATTTTCTAATCGGGAATATCTTCACCATGTTAGTAAAGTTGAGTCTGGGACTAGATATGTGCTATCATTCTGGTTTAACAGACTTGCCAAATAGTTACTAAAGTGCTATAATACTATGAGCATGATGAGTGCATGGATGGATGAAGAATATTTAATGAAGTGTGTCGTAGACCCACTCAAGAAAACTTTTTATCTCTATTCTAATGAGGGAGATACTAAAGAAGTAGTGTGTGATAATACAGAACAGTTTATGAACGTGTTGAATTTAGTAAGGGAAACTTGCCCAGAAGGTCGTTTGTCCTATGCAAATCCTCTTTAGTCTCAGGGGAGGCTAACTTTTTATTCCAAAAAAGGGCGGAAAAAAACTCCAGGTATTTTTCCCCCTATTACTTTTTTATAAATATCTAAAAGTCTAATCTGGGCAGAAAATGGGTATTAGGATAGATGGTGCTTCAGATATCATCAATGCCTCTGATGGTAGTTTAACCATTGAGGGACAATCTGTAAATACCTCTGGTATGATGACTGCATCGGGCGGTCTTAAAATAGGAACTGCTGCAACTATTCATTCCACAGGTCAATTTAATATAGGTGTTGCTGCTACAATATTTGCAGGTGGTAATGCAACATTTTCTGGTATTGTAACTGCAAGTGAATTTGTTGGAGATGGTTCTGCATTAACTGGTGTTGCTGCTGGAGTTTGGACAGAAACTGCTGTTGGTGTTTCTACAATTAAACAAGCAGGTATTAATACCACTGCTGTTAAAGGAACTGCTACGGGTGCTGCAAGGTCAGAAGGAGCACAGCAAGTACATGGTAATATTTCGTTATATGATGGTGCAATTATGACTGACGCAACTCTTGGTACTAACTTACAAATACCTGCAGGGAAGAATGCATTATTAGTAGGTCCAGTATCTGTGACAACTGGTATTGCCGTCACGGTAGAGACCAATGCCACCCTTGTTATACTATAAATATCTAAAAAAATAATCACATGGCAGTAGTAATCAAAGGGTCAGGATCAATTGAAGGATCGACAGGTCTTGAGATGGGTGCTAACGGAACAACAGAAATAAGGGGGCAAGTTAATGTCGCTGTTGGATCCTCTGTTGCTGGTGTTTCTACTGCAACGAATTTTGCACCAACTGTTATACCAACTAGTAATAGAAATTTGATGATTAATGGAGCCATGAACGTGGCTCAGAGAGGAACCTCAGATACGTCAACTGACTATTATTCAACTGTAGATAGATGGTCAATGACGGCAAATGGACAAGAAGAAAACCTTACTAGATCTCAAGAATCCTTAAGTTCTAGTGATACTGGCCCTTGGGAAAAAGGATTTAGAAAGGCTTGGAAAATACAAAATGGTAATCAGACAGGTGGTGCTGATGCTTCTGGTTATGTCAACCCACAATATACTGTAGAAGCACAAGATCTAGCTTGTAGTGGTTGGAATCCAGCAGATTCTAATAGTAAACTAACACTTTCATTCTGGGTTAAATCAAGTGTTGCTCAAACATTTTATAGTTATCTTTATGTTAATGATGGAGGAGGAGATTCATATTCTTTCTCATATGCATTAAGTGCTAACGCATGGACAAAAGTAACTAAAATTATACCTGGACATGCTGATCTCGCAGTAAATTCGGACAACGGAGCAGGGTTGACAATATACCTCCCTCTTTTCTTGGGTACAGATAGGACAACAAGCGGACATACTCTCAACCAATGGCAAAGCTGGAGTGGTTCAGATCGAACACCAGATCAAACAACGACTTGGTACACAACAAATGATGCAACTTGGCATATAACAGGCATTCAGCTAGAAGTTGGATCTGTAGCCACACCGTTTGAGCACCTTAGTTATGGAGATACATTAAGAAAGTGTCAAAGATATTATTGGAGAACAAGTGCTAATAACAATGAGTTTTTCCCTGGATTGGGTATGGCTGATACTGATGGTAATACTGTTATTTTAAATACTCCGTTCCCTATAAGAATGAGAACAGCACCTACTGCATTGGAACAAACAGGGACTGCAAATAATTATAAGATAAGAAGATCAACAACAGCTACTTGTAGTTCTGTTCCTACTTTTGGTCACGCTACTGTTGATCAAGCTGCTACAAACTTTATCTCATCCAGTCATGGATTCGGTGATGGTTCCGCAGTAAGATGCATGGGTGGAACTAGTGGTGCATATCTAGGATGGAGTGCTGAATTATGATGATAAATATTAAAATAATGGAGCATACATACTAATGTCAGGTATTAGAGTCAACGAATGGTTGCATAACAGTGGAACTGGAGGAATCTGGCAAACTTCTGCTGGTAATGTCGGTATTGCTAGTTCTGTACCTACTACAAAATTAGAAGTAACTGGTGATGCCAAGATAAGTGGTGTTGCTACTGCAACCACATTTAGTGGATCTATTGCTGGTTCTAATATAACTGGGACAATACCTGCATCTACTGTAGGACTTACAACATCTGGTACATACACTTCATTCGGGACAAGTACATCCGTAGACATTTCTTCATTAGTTTCAACTGATGTCATTAGATATGACCTTATGTTCACTGGTGTAAGTTGTGGTGGAGGTACTGACTGGCAATTCCAATTAGGAGATTCTGGTGGTGTAGAAACTTCTGGTTATGAGGTTATTGCTGGATATGATGGTACAAATGAAGGAACAACCGCACGTACAGATGCTTTCCGTTGGACTGGTACTGGTGATTCAAGTTATATAATGGATGGTAGATTCACCTTAATAAGAATACATGGTAATAAGTGGTGGGGTGAGGGTCACTTAGTTAGAACTGAAGCAGGTTCAACTCTGTATTATTTTAGGGGTAGTAAAGAATTATCTGCTGCTTTAACTACAATCCATATTTCTGCTAGTAGTGATGATAGTGAAAGTTTTGATGCTGGTTACTTTAAATTAATAACATATAAAGGGTCAGTTTAATTATGAACTATAAATATACACAAGTGGAGTTTTAGTAAGTAATGGCTAATTTAAAGGTCGGTACTGGTCTTACATTTGATGGTGGTACGGGTAACGTTGCTGCTAGTGGTATTGTAACTGCAGTAGGTTCTGGTAACATCGGTATTCATACAACTAATGTTAATGCTCCTTCTTTGGTAGGTGCTGCTGGTTCATTCTATGGACTGTATGTTAATGATGGATTTATAGGATTTAACTCTACTATGGAGAGAACTGGTGGTTATTATATTGCCACTCATGTTAATGGACTTAATGCTGGTCCTGTG
>VTLG01017339.1_pt1 | contig 17541 bp, 24 predicted proteins | sample 4694571 | NCBI WGS metagenome assembly VTLG01 (sample SAMN12604809, study PRJNA352737) | marine metagenome | biome: ENVO:00000447; feature: ENVO:00000209|ENVO:00000569|ENVO:01000036; material: ENVO:00002151; isolation source: viral sequences binned using virsorter ... | reverse complement strand
GAGGAGGCATCACTTCTTTAGACTCCGAGCCAAGAGGAGGAACTACTTGACTCTGATTCATGAGGAGGGAGCCGGGAGCGAAACCCCATGCAGTTGCTCATGCTATTTGTGTGGGAATAAGAGGAAGTACTTTGGACTTACAATACAGGAGGCCAGAGCAATCGGTTCTTCTTAAACGCCCCGAAGGGGCTAACGGAGTTACCCTAAGCGAAGGTCTGCTCTGCGGTAGCCCATAGAATAAGGCTTTAACATGGAAAAGGTTAGGAGAACCCATTTCAAAAATGGGAAGGCATTGTTAACTGATGAAGAGCGCAAGAGAAGGAAACTTGCACGAAGCAGGGAGTACTGGAAGACGTACAAGAGGAAACCCTTAACCCAAGAGCAAAAGGAGAGACAAAAAGCCTACATGAAGAAATGGTGGCGTGAGAAGGGTAAGGAGTTCAGGAGATTGCAGGGTATCAGGTATCGCAAGAAAGCTCAGGGTCTTGCAAGCACGTGAAATAATAATGTTGACATGGTAGTTAACATATGTTAATCTATTAACAGTGGGTGAACATGAGTGACGGATTCTTTATCATCGCCACATTCACACTGGTTGTCATCCTCTGGGTTTGTGTTTGGGGGTTGGTTGCAGTGAACGAGTGTCAAAGGAGGATGGATGAGAAACAGTTTTGCTCTCATCCACTGTGGAAGCATAGTCTGATTAACGACATTCTCAAAACGACTAGGGGGTCACAATGACTGATGAGATACAAAAAGAAACATTTGATCAGATGGTAGACAAGCTGCTTGCTGATAGCAAAGCTGCACTTGCAAAGCTGTATCTACTTAAGTCCTACTGCATCCTCGCAAAGGAGAACAGCTTCTCTGTTGCGGATATCAAGAGGATCACAGTAGTTACCTTTAAGCCCGAAGACACCACTCGAAGCACACAACTTCGTGACAAGTACAGGGAGCGGTCTGACTCAAAGGGAGAAGTCATCCATTCAGTGAAGGTCACCCTGAAGGGAGAGGTTGACCCGGAGGTTCTCAAGGAACCGGAACCTAGAACCATTGTGGTTCACTCCCCATCACTTGAATTTGTAAATTATCATCGCAAGAGCAAACAGGTGGATTAGGAGGGAATATGCCATCTTCTAGAACTAATGTGAGAAAGAGTGCTGGGTATAGCCCTCTCCTAACGGATGAGAGTCACCCAGATTACCCTGCTTCATGCCCACGTCATCTAAGGGCACTAAGGGCGGGAGAGCAAGCCTTTGCAGTCTATAATTCTCTTATTGTTATCTGTCCTCCGGGATTGAAACAACGCTTGTTGCAAGGTGTTGATGATGAGATATTCTTCAAGGTGTTCAAGGTTAAACCTTCGGAGAAAAACTGGGACTCATGTTATGACGAGGATGGGTGCTTGAGAGAAGAAGTTCGCAAGCAGGTTGGGGACTTCCTGATCACGGCATATTCTAAGAGACATAATGTGTTGTGGGAGGAAGGGGATCGTTTCTTCACAAGGGCGCGTGTCCTTGAGCGCATGAAAAGGAAACCTAATGAACTACTACATACAAACTAGAATTGAGCATGATGATACAGTTGGGTATCAAGTGGTTTTAATTGGGGATGACGGGATCATCGAGTTATCATCCCCCACATACTCTGAATACGCTGAGGCGAGATCGGTACTTGAACAATGGGAAAAGAAGCAAAGTATAGAGTCGGAAACTGGATCGAGTTTGATGTATCCGGGACTGATATAGATGAGTACACGACTATCTCTGGGGTGATCAAGGAGTTCTACCCCGAATCAAGGCAACACCCAAGAGGGGCTGTTATCGTGGAGGATGGGGATGACACCTACATACTAGATTATTCAGGAGAAAACTGGGTAAGACTAAAGAATCTAAGGGGGAAAAAATAACAAGGAGGGACTAATGGGGCATTATGCATACTATCTGAGGACAGACGCAACCCAGAATCAGTCTGAAACATATTTCAGATATGCTGGAGGGTGTCGCTTTATTTACAATCTTGCTCTTGAGCAACGGAACCTTCGTTATTTTGAAGGGCCATTACCAACCATGCTTGAGCTTGCTAGGGAAAAAGAAGCTAGAGATGCTTTAAGGAAGGCAGGGATTAAACCAAAACGCAAAGAGTCTGCACCCCCAGAGAAGGGGGACAAGAAGGAAGTAGTTCACAAGATAACCTATGTGTCTCAAAGTGCCGAGATAAAGATCTTGAGAAGTGCGTATCCATGGTTGAATGAAATCCCGTTTTGTTGTCTTCAAGAAGCACTCAGGAATCTTGATCGGGCTTTCGTAAACTTCTTCAAGAATAAGAGCAGGTATCCCGTATTTCACAAAAAGTCCGGGAAGGCTTCTGTTAATTTTCCTCCCAATAAGATTAACATCAAGGAACTTTCTGATAAAGCCGGGGGAACTGAAGGATTGTACTATTCTAAGTTTAAGGTTGTAAAGTCAAAGATAGGAGAGGATATCGGTCTACTCAATGTTCGGACTGATCGCCCTATTCTAGGGATTCCTAAGTCTACAACCCTTAAATTTGAAGGTGATGGTCACTGGTGGCTGAGCATTAAAACAGAGCAAGAAATCAAAAAGGAAAAGGCTAAGCCGGGGAAGATTGGGATAGATTTAGGGGTTGTCAGATGGATTGCATTAAGCAATGGGTTAACCCTCCCTGTTGAGGACAAGCACATCAAAACAGTATTTAGAATCCATTATCTTAGGGGAAAGTTGAAGAGGGCACTGTCTAGGCTTGACCGTAGGAAGGTGAGGGGATCGAACAACTTCAAGAAAGAACAAGCGAAAATCCGTTCATTGCAATGGAGAATTGCAAAGGCAACAGAATCAGTCATACATGAGATGACAGATTACCTCACAAAGAATTACGATTATATTGCTGTGGAAGCCCTACGTGTAAAGAATATGACTGCTTCTGCTAAGGGAACTATAGAGAATCCCGGAAAGAATGTGAAGCAGAAAGCGGGGCTTAATCGAAGTTTACTTGAGAAGTGTTTTGGCAAGGTTGTAGAGCAGATAATTTACAAAGCGGAATGGAGAGGAGGAGAGGTACACAAGGTCAATCCTGCTAACACGAGCATCACTTGTTCAAGTTGTCATTATACGAATGAGAAGAACCGCATAGATCAACCTAGATTCTTGTGTAAGAAGTGCGGTTTCTCTATGAATGCTGATGAGAATGCGGCTAAGAACATCTTAAGGTTAGCCTTGGATGAGTCTGCATTACTCACAGCATAGATATAGGCTTAGGTAAAAACTATCAGTCTATAGTGCGTCTTTATGATGTACGCCCTTGGAGATATGGATGGAATTATTTGTCTAGCCGGGGCACTCTGTAAAACGTGGGCACTCCTGTTTACGGGGGAGTTTGGCAGCCGGAGTCCTATGATCAACGCAAATGGTGGACTTACCCACGTGCGCGGGGGAGTTTGGTCCTACACGAGGGCGTTTTCGAAACTCGATCCGGCTTACCCACGTGCGCGGGGAAGTTTGGGAAATCAATTGGAGATCAGGCCAATGCCCTCGGACTTGCCCACGTGCGCAGGGGAGTTTGGGGGGTACGTGCGGATTTACCCGAAGGTTGTAATGACTTACCCACGTGTGCAGAGAAGTTTGGTAGTCCGAGTGTTCCTAGTTTGCAGTTGAGTTTGTAAACACGAAGAGTTCTTGAAAACGATTGGCTGACCTTGTGACTCTGGTGCCGCACCAAGAGTGGGGAGTGATGCCCCCTTCAGGGTCAGCCTCATCATTAGAAAGGAGATATGCCCAGAATAAAACAAACAATATCAAAGGTATGTCAGTATTGTAAGGGGACATACATTATCCCTAAGAGATATGAGAAGCAGAAGTATTGCTCTCATTCATGCAGTTCAAAGGGAACATCAAGTGTAAGGAAACCGAAACGAAAGCAGAGGCCGTCCTCAAAGAACACGTTCTCAAGGAGAGAGGATAGTCAGCCTGATGTACGGGTTAAGGGGATGACGATAACCCAAGAGATTCTTGATGCAAAGAAAGAGGAGTTCTTTGCTAAAGGAGGAGTCATTGAGAAGGTTGACGTTGACTCCAAAGCTCTACTACATGCGCCAGATTCCTTATCATTGAGAAATAAGAATGATTCTTATGATAAGAAGGCTTTAGTAGAGTTGTATGGTGACTCTCTTGACGTTGAGAGGTCACGCAAAAAATCATCAGACGCAATACAGGACTTCTTTAGGTCTGTTCAGCGTTGGTGAAAACAATCACACACAAGGGGATGTTATGAACAAGCATGAGGCAATAGTTGCCGCATCAATAGCGGCAGCATTTATGGTGATTGGGGTTATCTTAGGGGTAGCCTACACTGATATGAAGCATCGCAAGTTGCTAATCAACTATGGGGTTGCTGAGTACAATGCATTCAATGCAGACTTTGAGATACTCGATGGGCGATGTATCGACAGAGTCCGCTATGACGTGGGGGGTTCTACGTATACAGAAGTACCCACAACTGAGGATTAATGATGAAAGCTAAACTACTTTTGATAAGGGGATGGCTCATGACTGTAGTTCTCCCCCTAGTAGTGATGCTGCTATCATTGATGTTCTGTTTCTTTGCCGTGAAGGTCATTATATGGACTTTCCATTTGGAAGACTACTTCGGTCCACTATAGGAGACTTATTATGTACATGCTTTCTGGGAAGAACAACCACATGAAAACCACAGGGGTTTCTCGATATGAGAACAATATGTGGGAGAACCGTGTGGTTAGGTTTATAGATCGTGTGTTCAAGTATACGTCTGATGGAGAGATAGATCTCAAGATAGAGCATTACGATATTCAGAACCATGGTGTTGTAATCAATCACCTCTATAACAGGGCAGTTGATCTTGCTGAGATATTTGGGTTGGATGAGAAACAACTTTCAGAGTATGACGATGGGTTCTGCTTTCAGTGTGACAGACTAATCTGTGAGTGTGAGGACTGGGTGCTTAGATAGTGTTCTAAGTGCAAATGAAAACTATTAATAAGATGGAGCGTTATGTTTAAGGATGTAAAAGAGGTCAGGGTAGAGGACTTCTATGGTGAAGGCACTGACCTTTTGTTGACTAGCAAGGGGAATATTCTTAAAGAGATTACTGGGAGTGGTTTGAGGGTAGCAAAGTCAGCAGATGGACAAACACTCGCTAGGATAATGTTCCGGATCATTGAGAACATGGATGACTTTAACATAAAAGAGAAGCTCTCCCCATCAAGTGAGGAGAGTAAGTTTTAACATGTAACAAAGGGATTAACAATGAACGACTTTGCTGCTGTCTGTTTTATTGTTTTTCTCACTATGCTAAGCACAGCACTGATTATCGCAGAGAATGTAATGAGGGATACTGGCGATGGAACAGGTAGTGGGTATTCTGAGAGATACAATAACGACTGAGAGATGACATGGATACAGGGAGGCCAAGGAAGAAAGTAACTGAAGAGGAGGAAGAAGTTAGAACCAAGTTTGATTCAACTGATATCCTCGTCTTCTTTCTTATGACTGGGCCTTTCTGGGGTACGCTCCCACTGCTGTTGGGGGTGCTTGGGGCTTGGTATTTCGGTAAGATGTCTGGGGGACTCTGGAGGTACTAGTTTAATAACAATTTAACTTTAAGGTCTTATGGCTAAACGTAAATCTGAGGAAGAGTATAGCGCACTCACTGCTAAGGAAGATCAGGAGACTCATAAGCTTCCGACTCTCCCTAATAGTGGGCTTCTCCCAGTTTGTAGTGAGAAGGAGTTGAGGTCTGCATTCAAGCAGACTCAATACAAGAATGTTGATCCCAGTGAGTATCGTCTCCCATCAGGTTGGGAGATGGTTGACACGGAGAAAGTAGTTCCGATTCCATGCAACCTAATCTATCCAGATGGTTCTGTGAAGTCGGTTAAGTTCCCCGATGATATTTACGGGATCAGCAAGGGTTATGTGGGGTATCAGAAGCTCTCCCCACTTGAGAGTGTCGGGCGGTTTCAAGCCTGTCACGGTCCTCGTCCGTACTGGGCTGTTGAAGATCGGTACGATGGGGAACACGTTGCGAATCGCATTGATACTAGGGAGAACGCTAAGTTGATTGCGAAATTCTATAACAGTTTTCTTCAGGAAGAATCTCCTGAATGAAGAAAGGCTAGGTATGTTGAGGGATGAAGTCTCTGTTCAAGGGGGGACGTATCGGGTAGCTGGGAAGGCGGCCCAAAAGAAAGCCGGACGCAATATGACGATCTATCGTCTCAATCGTTCTGGTTGGTATGCCTTGAAGAAGGACATGATGGAAGTGGTAGAGGAGGGAGATCTCATTGAGGTCTTCACGGTCGCAATGACAGCAAGGGGTTTTGTTAACTTGCTTAATTCTCTGCCTCACAGCTTTCATGGGGTTGATATTTCTTCTGAAATTCCTTCTTAGAGGAACTTATGCTAGTAGTAACCCCGAATGATTACACCCCAGTGGGTGTGAAGATCGCAAAGATTGATGGCATGTCTTCTTCAGATTTCTCTGATCTCAAGAAGAAGTACTCAAAGATGGGGCACTTCTCCGCTTCACAAACCCCGGCATTGCTTGGGATGTATGGAGGTGCTTCATCAGTGTTTAGGCAAATGCGGGGTGAGGAGGTTGTGGACTTCACTAAACCTAAGATACGCTTTGGGCAACTCGCAGAGAGTTGGGTTGCAAACCATGCCTCTAATATGCTTGAGGTTGACGTATTCAAGGAACCATGGATGCTAGGGAGCAACCAGCATCTATGGGTAACCGCAACGAAGGATTTCCACTTGGCAGACAACCCCTATTTCACAGGGAGATGGGGGATGGAGGTCAAAACTACATCATCATGGGGTATTCGCAAGAAGCTGGGTGATCATCTCTCTGAGAAGACTGCCCCAAGTTATTACATACAGTCTCAGCATCAGATGTATGTGGATGAACTTGATGGGGTGATCAACCCAGTAATGATAATCCATGATGAAAGTGCAATCCCATGGGCAGTTGATGGGATGGAGAACGGAGAACCTATGGATGAGATCATGGAGGAGGTTCCCCATGAGATTCGTTGTTTTGTGATCAAGCGAAATGATGAAACCATTCAGGAGATCCGAACTACTCTCATACGGATGAGGGAGATATATCTCAGAGGGGATTTACCCCCTGAATCAAATGGGGGTTCAAATGGGAACTTCACGCATAGCTATGTCCCCGCGACTCAGAACATCAATGATCTGGTTATTGAGGCTTCTGATCTGAAGGAGAGGGGCAAAGCTCTCATTGAGAACGCGAAGGCAATAGAGCAGGAGATCGTCAAGAAACTAGATGGGGAAGGGACTCTGACTTGGAAGGGGAGGAGCATCTTCACAGTTAAGAGGGTTTCCGCATCACGGCTTGATGTCAAAAGCTTTAAGGCGGATCACCCTGATCTTGCAGAGGAGTATATGAACATCACATACTCTAATAGGGTATCGTACTAGCTCAAAAATGAGACCCATGATTCTACTAGAAAAACTCCGTGCATGTTCCGGGGTCATCTCACGACTCATGACTGGGAAGAGTTGCGAACAGTGCAAATTCTACCAGTCATGGGAAGAATACGGAGACTTTTACGAGGACTGTTGTCTTGGGAATCTCCCCGGGACTGAATATGGGATTGAGATCATTCACCCAAAGAATTTCAGATGCTCTGAGTTCAAGGAGGACTTCTACTTCAAGGACTGTGAGTATAAAACTAAAAACGAAAAGGACAACAATGGATCTGAATAGGCTTACACTTCAACAGAGGCTTGCGCTTGTCAAGCGTGAACTTGTTGAGGGAGGAATCTCAAAGGACAGCAAGCAGAAGTTCCAGAACTATGACTACCGTGGGGTTGATCAGGTTCTTGGGGTTATCTCTGCTCTCCATGTGAAGTATGGGATTAACGTGAAGGTGGATAACATCGTGGACTTCAACATGGAACACCGTGTTGATGGGAAGGGCAAAGCTGTCATACACATGACTGCCCTGTATCACTGGTGCTTTCAGAACTCTGACGATCAGAGGGATACTGACTTCTGTATGTCGATTGGGGAGGGCATGGACACTGGGGACAAGAGCAGTGGGAAGATGCAGAGCTATGCATATAAGAACATGATGTTCTACCGCTATGAAATCCCAATCAAGGGGCAATCCACTGACTCGTATGATCCCCGCATTGATAACGAGGATGAAACGCATGAGTCTGATGTTAACCCGGGCAAGAGCATGAAGAGCAACGTCAAGAAGATCAGGAAGACTCTTGAGGATAAGATTAAAAAGTCTGACTCAGATAGTAACTCCTCGGATGAGAGTGCCGCATGGAAGGCACACGATGCACTCAAGGCTATGGTTGACAAGGCTTCCTCGAGTGATAAACTTCTCCCTGCTACGGGTGAGGAGCAGGAATTCAGGGCGTTAGCGTACAGCCTCAAGAGTGCAGTCAAGAAGTATACTTCTGCATTCAACAAGGGTGAGGATCGTGAGATCGCTCAGTCCCCATTCACAGACGTGATGGTATCAGCAAACAGTATCATTAAGCGTCTCCCCAAGGGGGATGAGTCCCCATCTAAAGTTGTTCTTGGGATGATCGAAGAACAGAAGAGGAAGATCTCTGCTTAATGTTCACTAGCTGAACAAGAAGCCGCTCGGGGCATTCGGCCCCTAGTAATCGCTACATGGAGTTATGATTACGCAAGTGGGGGCAGCTTCTTGCCCCCTGCTTTCTGGCGGAGGCAGGGGGAAAACTTATTTTAATCTCATTAAACTGGAGGGTCATCATGTTCATGGATCAAGTGAAAGATCTAACCCCTAAAAATCCACATTACAACTTCCTAGTCAAGGGGAACCCATTCCTTCATATGCTCTTGTCGAGCGATATGTTTGGGGTGTGCAGAGAGTCTCAGACTAAGATTGGAGAGGCTTGCGGGATGTCACGTCAAGAGGTGAGAACTTATCTTGACAAGATGAAGGAGATGGGGCTGATCACCTCAACAAAGGAATCAAAGAAAATCAATGGGAACTGGGTTTCAGTCACAACGATCACATTCTCCCCAGAGAATTCAATCTTCATAGACTTGGATGAGAAAAACAAAATCCCAAGGTTCGCTAGATTTGGATATCCTCAAGACTTCGAGGATGACTGGGTGCTATACCGTGGCAGAGACAGAATGAGGATAGGGAATAAGTCTAATGCGTATTACCCTTGGGCTGAAAGCGTAGAGAAGTATGGGAGAGAAGCTCTGACAAGGGGGACTCGTAATTACATTGCAGATTGTGAGAGCAATGACATCTGGAAGAAACAGGCAAAGACATTCTGGAACACAGAGACTGCATATTTCTTGGATGAGAGGTACCAAGTCGAGGGGCGAACCCCTGAAGAGGCATTGGTTGATTTGATCTACTACAAGGGGCTTAAACGGCTTATAGAGGGAGGTGCTTGCTTCACTGCTAAGAATGATCCTTATATGATTGAAGCCCTTCTCATCGTCAAGGGGACACACCCAACGATAGGGACTGTCATAGATAAGAAGGGTGATAATAAATTCAGGGAATCTTTTCTCTCAGCATACAGGATTGCAATGAAGAGGAGCAAGGAGGAGCTAAGAGATAAGATCTACTCTAACAAGGAGCCCATAGTCGAGTGGGATGTTAAGGCAGAGTCGAAATGAAAAAGATAGTTCATGTCAACCAACATGTCATTAAGCGTAATCATAAGACTGGGGAGCGTGAACCTTGCCTTACAGTTAAGACGTACAAGTCTAATGACTATTGTTACGAGGCAGTAATAGATGGGCCTTGTAAAGTAATATACTCCCCAGATAAACCGCTATCTTGCGGGGCTAGAGTCTGGGTGGAGACGGAGGCTAACGTACACTGTATAGATCTTTTGGAGTCAGACAACCCCTTTGAAGAGGAAGACCCTCTGAATGGGGTTTGAACAAAACAGGATTCGCATTAAGAAACAAATGAACACAGACACAAAGGCAGAGGAGATCAAACTACTGTCAGCGTTAATGACTGACCAGAGTGGGGGACTTGCTGATTTGGTATCCCCTACAGTTTCATACGGAGATTTTCTCCATGACCGCAACCAACTCTGTTACAAGGGGATTCTTGATATAACCGCAGCAGGGGAGCCGTTAAGCGTGTCGAATCTTTTCGCAAAGGTGCGGACTTCCGGGAGGGTTGAAGAAGGATACGTAAGAGCATTAGTCAGTCATGGAACTGGGGAACCCTCGCTAGTTGAGACTTACGCGGAAACAGTTCGGGATAACGGAATTGCTAGTAAGCTCTCGGCACACTGCAATTCTATTAAAAACAAACTTGAAGAGGGGGTTCCCGCTAAGGAGGTAATACGTTATGCAGAGGATGACCTCTACGGGATTTCTGATATTGCAGAGAGCAACACAAGTACAGACATCTCAGGGACTGCATGGTTGAAGAGTGTGCTGAGGAAGATGAATGACACCTCAATATCAAAGTCTAGATTCTCTACTGGGTTTAGTTCCCTTGACAGATTCCTTGATGGGGGTTTGGAGTACGGGAACGTGGATATCATTGCGGGGAGAACTGGGATGGGGAAGACCTCATTCGGATTGAACATACTCTGCAACGTGGCAAAAGCAGGTATCCCCTCTATGATGGTTAGTATCGAAATGACTGGGGACATGATCATGCGGAAGATGATCTCTAGTAGATGCAAGATCCCAGAGGGTAATATCATGGGTAACTCAATGACTGAGGAGGAGTTAAACAAGCTTGCAGAGTTTAGTATTAATACCGCAAAGGATGAGCATAAAATATTTGTGGATGACAAGTCATTCAATCTGTTTGACGTAGAGACCTCAATACGTCAGATGGTTCGTAAGCATGGGGTCAAGTTTGTGGTTGTAGATTACATTCAGATCATACAGGTTGGGGGTAGCGACAATCGTTACCTTGAGATTGGGGCGGCAGTCAACAAGCTGAAAGAGTTGGCAAAGCGTCTCAACATACATGTTATGCTTCTTTCCCAGATTAACCGTGGTGTCGAGGGGAGAACCTCAAAGCGTCCCGCATTATCTGATCTCTCAGAGAGTGGGAAGATAGAGGAGACTGCATCCCGTGTCTTTCTCATATACCGCGATGAGTATTATGACCCTGATACTAAGGATAAGAACATTGCAGAGATCTCTATTGCAAAGAACCGGTTTGGGCAAACCGGGATGGCGAGGATGACCTTCCTTGGGGAGTACACACTGTTCGCAGATACTGCTGCTCATACATATGAGTAGCGCATTGACCGCAGCATACTGATGCTGTATACTGGGTAAAACTTTTAGAAAGGTGATATGTCTGGGATAAAGCTAAACAAACCAATCAAGAAGATTGATCCTGCATTTGAAGTAAAGATGCCGGGAAGTGGGAAAGAGAAGCTTTATGAAATTAGTGTTATCGTGAAGGGGTACAACGAGGAAACTGCACTTGACAACTTTGGGAACGTCAAAATATACAACGGCTTCTTCCGGATTACAGAAATGATAGAAGGGGAAGACGAGGATGGACTCCCGATTTTTACCCCCACACATAAGAACAATAGAGTAGGGAGGACAAACGGAAGTGCTGCAAACTGATGCCGCAATGTCAGACTACTCCTCAAGATGGGCGTTTGACAGGTATCTATTAAGAACCTTTGGGTTCTCAAGCAGTGAATCTGTTGAAAGGATGTTCTCTCTAAACTTAAAGCAACTGATGGATGACAGAGGCGTCAGTTCTGCTGATCTTTCAAAGAAGATCGGTGTCAGCAAAGTCACTGTCTATCACTGGAGGAATGGCAACCGTCATCCTAATCTCAATAACCTGTTCAAGCTGGTCAACTTCTTCAACGTAGATTGCGTTGGGGATTTGATAGTTGAAGAGATAAATGGCGATTCAAAGCAACACCCCTTTCGTGGGCGGGGGTCATAAAAGCCCACACACACAAGGGTTGTAGAGCAAGCGGTTTTTCTGTTGCACCCGGGACTAGTCCGTTAGTCTAGTCCTTGGTACTCCAATTAGAAGTCAACAGAATTGGGGGTTTGGTATGCTTTCCTCCTTGACAAGAGGGAGTATATGTTTTGACCCAATCATATGGGCCGTCAAGCGATGCGTCTCTGCATGAGGGATGGTAATTCCTGACCAGAGTTCCCACGTGAGGTTGAAGACAAAGCTCTCTGCAACCCTCTTCCTTTAATTCTTAACCACGAAAGGTTTGATTATGTTCAGTCAAAACCTCTGTATCTTCTCTGGGAGACTGGGATCGGACCCAGAACCCAAAGAAGTAGGCAACTCAACCGTCTGGAAGATGGGACTTGCTGTGGATAACCCACGCAAGACCGATGATGGTTGGGATTCAAACACATCATGGGCAGATCTCGAGTACTGGGAGAACCCAGATCGTCCCGGTTTGGGGAATGTTATCCGCAGACTGTCAAAGGGGGATGTCCTTCATGTTCATGCGTCATACCGCAAGACTGTGAAGGAGAGTGTGGAAGGGAAAAGGAGTTTTGTTTCTTTTCGGGTGAGGGATATCTACCCGGAAGTGAAGCCTCGTTCTGAGTCTGAAGCTCCCCCAGTAGAGGGGCAAGATACAGACCCCTTCGTGTAAGCTAAGCCGCTCCTCGTAACACGGGGAGCGACCTCCCTACAAGGTTCCTAGTCAGTTGGTTCTTCAACTGTTGCAACCTGTTCAATCTCTGCCGCTTCATCTGCCCATCCATTCTGGGATCATTTGTCACACGCTTGATGACATTGTTGATCTTGGTGAGCCTCCGTGCAAGACGGTTGTATGACGTTCTGTATCTGAGCAGAAGACGGTTCTCCTCTATTGTCCCCCTTGCCCGTTCTAAATCCCCAAGCTTCCGCATCTCCCGTATATCAGCAAACACTTGGTTCATCTCCTTGAGTTGCTCATAGAACATCGTTGTGTACTTTGTATGCTTCTTGTCCTCCAGATTAACCACGAACCTCCTTGCCCCCTTCTGCAATGCACCCCCAATAACGGGGATACTGTTCATGCCGTCTTCTGGGCGTTCATTCCCTGAGATCATTCTAATGATACTGTCAACCCCCGAAAGAACTGTCCCCCCAATCCATGCGGCATACCCCTTGACTGCATACTCAATCTGAACAGGGGAGTACTGCACCTTCTCCCAAGGAACTGCTTTTGCATTCATCTGACTCAAGAGAGTTGCTGTCTCTGAGGTATATGAGCCTTTTCTTTCTTGTGGAGAAAGCCGCTGCATCCCCATTGACTCTATGGGTCTATCTGTAAAGGGATTGCGGTTACTGTAAATATCCAGAACGGGACGCAAGGGCATGGGAAGCGGATCTATAGCAAAGGTTTCGTGTAAAGTATGCCAGAGTCTTTCTCGAAACAACTTGCCGTGCGCCTCATCATCAACCATTTGGTCAACAACCCTCTCGGCTAACGTGGCGATTGCACCCAACTCGAATGCCTTGGGGATTCTGAATGCTGTATCCCCAACCTTAAACCAATGATAGGTGTCACGATCCCACTCTTCTCTATCCTTGTAGTCATCATCCTCTGCCCATGCAAGGTGATTCAGTATACTTGCTGCAACATACCCCATGGTTACTGTTGCAAACTGTACTCTCCTCCCGGGGGTAAACCCTGCACGACCTAGTTTGTACAACCCTTGCAATCTTGCATTCAAGAATGGGCTCCATTCCCCAAGAGTCTGCACTGCCCCCCAACTCCCATGAAGAGAGAAATCCATCAAGTCTCTTGCTTCGTATGAAGCCTCAAGATGAGACTTACCCTGCTTCTTGAGATGGTTGTATAATGCAATTCGGTTTGCACTCTCCACACGATCCCCTACTCCCTCATACCATTGATACCCCTTCTTGAGAGTCTCCTTGACCTTGTTCTTGTAGTTTGCAAAGCCCTCTGCATTATCAAGAACAAACTCACGCTTGATCCCCTTCTCTATCATTAACCTTGCACGATCAGGATCAGTCCCTATAGAGTGTCCGAATCTGAACATTCCACCCCCAGCAAGGGCGCTCCCATAAGTCTTACTCTTCTCCCCTGCTTCCTTATACCCCCTAACTACATTGAAGATTGGGTTGAACTGTGTCATATCCTTCATCCCAACAGGGGCAAGTGCCATAGTTGAGATGGTATCCCGCATCAGGTTTGCCAATCTAAACTCGGGAGATAGCGTGACTGCTTGTGTGTACCATCGCTTGCTCCCTCTGAAGAACTTGTACAGGGGATTATCCTTCCGCACTGAGTTCATTGACATCAATGACTCTAGAACTAATGGGTCATAAATCCTGTAGTAGACACGCGCCCCATTCTTTCTCACATAGATTGTCTTTGCATCAGACTCTAGTAACTGCTTAGCAGCACTCAAGTCCCCATCCTTAACACGCTTCTTGAATTCTATGACTTCTTTCTTATTGACAGGGTATGCCCCCAACTCAAGAGCAAGATCCTTCTGCACTAGGGCATCCACCGTCTCTACTGCAGCCTGATTCTTCAGAGAGACATCAATGAGGTGATGGAGATTCATCATGGTATTCTGCAACAAGTCCCCTAGTCCTCGCTCACTTCCCTCTAGTCTTCTGAATGCCTCAAGGTTAACCATCTTATCAATGGTTTTGGGTCCGTTGTTCCCACTGCGATCCTCCTCGATCACACGGTAGAATGGGACATAGAATTTCTCATCCCACTCTGAACGCATTTGCTGTGAGATTGCCCCAGTCTGCACTGCAATATCCAGTACTGAGTTCTGTACTGCCTTCAAGTCTGCATGAACATCATTGAATAGCTGCTCACGCGACATATTTACCCCCGTCACGGTGTTAAGAGTCTGTCCTTGGTTGAGAGTCAACCCAGCAGTGATTTCCTCGTCCGTGAGGAATCTAAGGGCATCCCTGCCTTCAGTCTTTAACTGTGCTGCTCTCTTCGCCCCAACCCATCTGAGGAAGGTGTCTAACTCTCCCCCTAGAGGTTTGAGGGATTCAACAAGACTCTTCTTGCTTCTGTCCACATCAATCGCCCCATCCTTATCCAGCTTGATTCCCCCACTTGTGAACAATGCCCCAAAGGCACCCTCTGAGGAACTAGCCATCCTTGAGAGGACGTAGGCTTTCTCTCCTGCTCTATCAAGAACAGAGGCATATCTATCAAAAACCCCCTGTCTTATCTTTGTCCAGATGTCAGTCTTCAAATACTCTAGTTGCTTCTCAAGAATCCCGCCCTTGTGTGGGGGGCCCATCTTGATATAGAATCTCTTCTGCTCCTCATTCATCCAACTAGGAGCAGTTGATAAGTCATCTGCCTCTTCACGCCTTGATGTAAGATGTGGGAGATCATCAGTCAATGAGTAGCGTATGCGCTTTACATCAGCCGGGGTGTTATCTTGCGGGGGTCTTACACTTGGGCGGGAGTCCCTCTGTGCAGGGTGTGGGTTTCTTAATGCCCCTGCTCTGAACTTCTTCTCTGCTGCGATGACAAGATCACGCATCTGAGAATCTGTCATGTTCCTCCCAAAGAGTCTAGAGAAGAACGACTTGATCGTGTGAGTGATCTTGGATGCAAGAGTTGGGTTTGCTCTTCCCTCTGCTAAATCTGCAAGCATCTCCTCAGCAGCAATACGCATCTCAAATGCAGATGGGGCTTCTGCTGCTCTCAAGTAACTCTGCATCAACCCAGTAGGGCGTATTGAGATTGCCTTCTTTTTCACATCATCAAAGCGATACTTGACAATGTCACTGATCATTCTGGAGAATGCCCCTTCTCCCATTGTCCTTCGCATCCCGAAGTGAACAATGGATTCATGGAAGAGCAATGCACGGGCATCATCTGCATTATTCAAGCGGTCATGAAAGACAAGAATCTTGGGACGACCGAATCCATCTTCAACATCAATGGCAGCCCCAACTGCTCTCTGGTCTACATCCCACCCGGCAGATTTTGCCTCATTAGGATTTGCATAGAGCATATAATCAACACTCTCTGCCCCAGCAAACTCCTTACGGAAACTGTCTATGCTTAGTCTCGCATCCGCATAACTCATCCCAGTTTTGCGTCTGCCCCCACGTAATCCTCCCTCAGAGAGCTTGAAGAGTGGGGTATCCCTGAGTACATCCTTCTGCTTTGTCGGGGCTAACCCCTCAACAAAGTTTATTGCATTCTCAAAGTTGGTGTCCTTGAGCCTTAACTTAACAAAGGGCTTTGTGTTCTCATCCCCCTTGAAGATTGCATTGATGATTGGGGAACCAGTAGACTCATCAGGGGCAACCCATATGCTCTCAAGTCTCCCATCTGTAAGCATCCCAATGAAATCATTGACTGCATCATCCCTTGAATCGAAAGTCTCCTTTACTGTGGGAGTAGTCTTGATGTCTTCAGATGTAACTTGTTGTATCTCTCCACCCTTTGCAAGGAACTCTGCAACTGCACTGTCAACATCCTTATGAGTTACCTCCTCCCCTTTCCGAATTACCTTGTCGGGGGCTTCCTCCATAAGAGCAACTGCACTCTCACGCAAATCTGAGAGAGATGTCTCATTGAGTTCTGATTCTGAGAGTATGTCTCCTCCGAATTCCTCCCTCTGTGAGTTAATGAAAACCCCAAGGTACTTCCTCTTAAGCTGATCCTCCTTCAGATTCTCCATCCCCTCGACTGTATACTTGTCGGGGAGCCTCCTAGTCATCTTCCCAATCGCATTACGAAGTTCCAACTTCCCATTCAAATTGGGTTTGAATGTTTTGCGATGAGATTCTAAGGCACTCCCTTTAGGGGATTCTACAATCATCTCGCTAACAGCCCCACGCATCAATTCTTCACGACCCGGGGTTGTTGCCTCCTCTAGATTCGGGACATCTATCTTCGTTGAATCCCAAACTCCCTTCTCAACCTTATCAACTCTATTGAAGAATGCCTTCTTGCTTGCGACATTACCCTCTGCAAAGTTGAGTGCAATCAAATCCTCAAATGCTTTGCTCCTCTGAACCTTATCCCCAGTGAACTCACGTGGAGCAGTTACCACAGCTTCACGGACATTCATACTCAGGACAATCTCATCAAAGATATCTGGGTTCCCATCTGCATCAAGTTCAACCCCCTTTGCCTTGTCGATCTCTGCCTTGGGTATTTGCAGATAGCCTCCCTCCGTCTTCTTCAGGATAACCTTGGGGTCAGAAGCATAAATCCTGTACCTATCTATGAATCCCGGGTTTACCTTTACCCAGTACTTCTCACTGATTGCATCATTCGGGTCAACCTTCTTATCCTTTACGTCATTTTGATATTCTATATAGTCAATCACTGGGTTCCCAAACCGATCACGAACTCCATACCCAACAGTTCTGTTTGGTCTTCTCATGGGATGGAAGGATAACCCGTCAATATCAGTGAGCATTGCAAAGTCACCTCTTAGGTTTTCCCCGGCAATGCTCATCCAGATTGCCTTCTCACGTGGGAGCAGCTTTTTCTGCCCTGCTCTCTG
>VTLG01002805.1_pt1 | contig 17541 bp, 19 predicted proteins | sample 4694571 | NCBI WGS metagenome assembly VTLG01 (sample SAMN12604809, study PRJNA352737) | marine metagenome | biome: ENVO:00000447; feature: ENVO:00000209|ENVO:00000569|ENVO:01000036; material: ENVO:00002151; isolation source: viral sequences binned using virsorter ... | reverse complement strand
GCAGCACCGGGATAGGCACCACCTCCACCTCCACCGGCTTCACCCGAAGTGCCTCCACCTCCTGCTCCTCCATCTTGTCCCTCATCTGGAGTGTGATTTAAATAGTCTCCCGAACCACCAGCACCATTATGTCCACCACCACCACCTGAACCTCCATCTCCTCCGACAGCATTACTGCCTCCGTAACCCCCACCGGATACAATAAATGAAAAGGACGGGCCGATGATTTTGGACTGCCCTCCTGTATCACCAACATCTGGTGAACCATTCCCACCAGCACCTCCGGCCCCAACTGTGATTGTATAATCATTTGCAGAAAAAGTAGAATTACTCCATGCAAAACCTCCGGCTCCACCGCCTCCGGATCCTGCTGAGCCTTGATCACCACCACCTCCTCCTCCACCGATCAGTACATATTCCACAGCTAATGATGAAGCAGGTGTAAAATAATCTCCTGTATCTGACAACAAAAATGTGTGAACCACGTAACTACCGTATGTACTTATATTCCCCCCAGTTGCCGGATGACCAGAAATAATATTAAAGAGTCTTACGGCACCAACTTGTCCCTCATCATCCGTTGGTTTTGCATAGAAGTTATATGTTGTACCTTCTGTTCCAGAAAGAGTCCCTGTTAGGTATCCTGCATTTGCTCCAGTAGTTCCAAGCACTAAACCTGCAACCCCGTCAGTATTTACAACTCCAGCAGAATTTGTTTGTGCATAGTCTATTGTATCTGAACCTTCTGCAGCAACGATTCTAATTGTCGGACTACTAGAGTTGGTATATGATCCGTCCACAAACGTACCGAGAGACCCTGCTGCTGTAGTCCATGCTGGGAGTGCGTCATAAACTATATCAGCAAGTGCTGACAATCCCGTTGGATTAGTTACTTTTAATCCATTCGTATAAGTTGCTGCCGATTTTGCAGGAGTACCCGTAATCGTTATTTGAGTTCCACTATCCCTTGTTACTGTAGTAGGGGCAGTATTGTCAATAGTAACAGTTGCACCCACCTGAAAATTAGTGCCCGTTATTACTACTGTTTGGGAGTTAAACGTTAATGTGACAGTACCTGTTGCAGTAGCATTTGCAGACAGCTCTAATGTTGTCGAATTAGTTACTTCTATAATAGTTGTATTTGAAGGAATACCTGTACCTGAAACAGTCATACCGGGTGTTAAATTAGTCGTACTGGATACGGTAACTGTTGCGTCTGTATTTGTTGTGGAAGAACTAGCCAGACTTATTTCCCCAGCAGGGTCTAGGGCAGTAGCACTGCCGGGATACGTGAATGAGGTAATTGATGGAGGTGAATCTATCGAAGCCCATCCTTGTGAATTATACTGTTGCAGAGTGCCAATAGTCGTATTGTATATAATCATACCAACGACAGGGGTCAATGCATCACGTTCAGTTGTAGTCAGATTACCTAATCTCACAGCACCCGTATATGTACCCCCGGATTTTGGCACAATCTGGTCGATGTTGTGATTAATCATCGGTCCCCATTTTTCTGCAGTTGAAGATGCTCCAACTATGGGTTTTAAGAGATCATCAGTAGACGTATTGTACCCAGAATTACTGAACTCTTCTCCGTATGTTCCTCCTCCTGAAGAATAATAATATAATGTGTCTGTTGTACTACCCGAAGTGATAATTGTGGTCTTAGCTCCAGCCTGTCCGGCAGTTCCAGTTTTTGTGACCCCGGTGGTGTATTCTGATGATCCCGAATTATTTGACGTTGCTGAAAATTGTAAAATGTGTCCGGCATTGGAAGAATCTGCTTGATCGAAAACGTATGTGTCTCCATCTCTGAACGTCAATTTTGGGGCTACTGCATCATCAATCGTGAACTTAGCAGAGGCTACTTTTACAATGTAATTTATCGTACTCATTTTTTACCATTTAAAATGAAGGATGTTTTGCCAGAATAATGTAATTTATCACTAGGTATGGTTGCATATTATTATGAGCACCATCTCCCACTGTTTGTTCATCCGTTGTCGTAATCCTAGCAGGGTTAGTCTGAGTTGTTGTAATTCCGGTTGTTTTTGCATCAGTTGTAATTGAGTGAGCGTGACCTGTGTCTGTTATATTAGTTGCTGATCCTCCGCTGACCCTTTCACCGGGATAATGAAACATAAACTCTGTCGAATTATAACTATAAGACTGACCTCCACCATCACTTGACCCGCTAGAATACGTTCCACCAGCACCTAGACCATGAGTGTGGGAGGGGTCATTTATAACTGCTGAAGCAGACCCAGTTTTGCCATCAGTCTGATCTCCAACATGAAAGTGCGTAGTGGTAGGATCAATTGGATGGATATGCCCTGCATCAGTGATTGGATGAGGATGTTTTGGAATTTCTGCATCAAGAAGAGTATGTGTTTCTGCCCCAGAACCAAGTGCTATTGCTCTGGTCGATCTGCCGGAAATTGTGTCTGTATTGTAACCTACCGGGACTCTTGATCTTAGATCTGGAAGTAAAAATGTTGTGGCAGATGGATAAGTACCATAAGTATTGGTTATTAATGTATGCAAATCTGGATAGTCAGTTCTGACCTTTGAAGACCCATCGCAGACTAACCAGGTCCCGCCGTTTGCCGTGGGAGAGGGAGCGGTTGCCAGGGGGTACATTTGAATCGTACCGAGTGGCATTGCGAGTGCCAATAATTCGTCGATTTTGTCGGTTCCTACATTTGCAATTCCCCCCCATGAGTTGCGTGCGCCGCCGACGCTCGGTTTCTCTATACTGAAATTAGTTGTATTTGCCATATTAACTTACTGTTTGAGTTGTCCATGTTGCATCTGAAACCAGTTGTCCATCCCATGCAATGTGTCCAAAGCTTGAAAAAGTGGATTGTTCTGTTCCTATGTCACCAAATCCAGCCCATGTTGGATTTGAATATGAATACATAGTCCCTGTTCCCTGGATATAGCTATTCGACCCTTGAATTAATCCTCCAAATGTTAATGCAGTTGAAGAAGAATAGACTAAAGTATATGTAGACTCCCACTGAGTGACTGCAAACGTCTGTAAAGTGGAGGTTGAAGCAATATTGCCATGAGCCAGCATGACACCTTTGCCATAGGTTCCTTGGCTAAAAGTTGCTGAACCAAAACCTACCATCAGTCTAGTTGTATCTTGATGGTCGATGCGTTAAATTTAAAAATATCACCATCGTTAATCGTCTTAGTCGTTGCTGTTGAAAAGTCAGACTGTTGTAGATTTTGATATGCAGCCAGGTTGCCCGAGGTAAGAGCATCATAGAGGCCCACCCATCCTACAACCCCCCAGTCCGCCGTCGCCGTTGGAAACGTGATCGCTGACGTATTTAATGCTTGCGCGATACCGGAACCTGTGATCGTAAACGCACAAACCTGACGGGCGTAACTTCCGCCAGAAACCTCTGTTCCTGCTGCTGAGTCGGATGGAGTTGCAGTTAATAAACCCACATACCAATTTGTTGGCTTGGTGTATGTTGTTGACCCGAAAACGTGGTTGATAATTTTGTCTTCAAGGTAATTCGTTAATCCTGCCATAATCGTTTATTAGAAGGGTGTGAATGAAATGCTCGGAGTTGAACCACTAAATTTGGCCTTCTCGTCCGACGTTATTATTTGCTCAATTATCTGTTGGTATTTTCCTGCCCAAACTCCTATCCTCTCATCAGATTGTAAATATGGTGCAGAATGTTGCAGAGTGCCATAAAGATATGCATCCGGATGAGCGTCCAAAAGCCACGAAGTTGAGTTGTCTGCAAGTGCTGGGACCTTCTTGTAATAGACAATTTCAATCGTGTAGTCCGTTGAATCCGGAACCGGGGCAAACTCCAAATTGTTTTGCATAATAGAATAATAAATTGGTTTGCCAGTGGCGTCTCCTGCCCTGTGAACATCCAGGTTCTGGAGATTCTTGAAGGTCATGGGAGTCACTGGATCCGTTAAAAGATCAATATTCCGCATACCCAGGAAATCATCTGGCAACTTCACATATTGAGAATCAATAGGAGCTCTTGTCCGAACAGACATTTCCCGAACCCTTAGAACCCGGTTAAAGTCTGCCTCTGCCATTGTGATAAAGTCTGGAATCACAGATGTTAGATCAGATCTATTCAAGAAATCTGCAACCGATGCCTGTAATTCTGTATAGTTACTTAATGCCACAATTCTCCATGATGTAAACTTTTAATTCCTAGCGACAATTTATGATCAATCATGCATGGAATCTTATTCTTTTTCACTTGCTTCCAGAACTCAATATGATCCTCCGTAAAACCTGGTGTATCACTTATCTGCTTATGAATGAAAAACGGTATCTCCAGGACATCGAAAACTGGCATTGCAAACAGGACCATCCCTGGAACAACTCCATCAACCTCCTCGATTTCCGGTCCCTTTGGATCCGGCTGCACTGTTCCGGATTTCCGGTATGCAGCATAATCATTCTTGATTATATTCGTTAAATAATTAACTCCAATAATCGCTCGGCCTCGAGCAAGTAATTGGTGTATTGAATCTACCGGGAATGTGATCTCCGGCTGCAACATCAAAACGTGGGTTGCCCCCCAGGCTATTGACTCACCAATTAGATGATGCCTTATCTCCGGCATCACTTTTCCACAAAAGGAAAAGACTTTTATTTCGTGATCTCCCTCAAAATGACTTCCCTGGAAATAGGCAACCATGTTTGATAAACTCTCTCCAAACTTTGCTGGCCATAATCCCGAACATGATGGAACAATGACTGCAACCTTTAGAGTCTCCCAGGCCAAGTCCGAAACATCCGGTTGTGGGAATCGTTTGCCCATTTTTTCCAATCCTTTGGTCCCCATCTCTCCCTCATGCTTTTGTCGAGGACAAACTGCGGTATTACCGCAGAATGCCTCCACTCTTTATTTGGTTGAAGCTCCGACATATCTTTCGCCACTTTAATCAGCGGCTCACAGTCTTCCCGAGATTCAATCGTGAAAGTTTTATCATGTTGGTCCCAGTGGAAAATTTCCTTCCGATGCTGGGACCATTCTAAGAGTTTTTTAGAACTCATTGTTAAAATTATGATGTAGTCAAATCCGCGATAATTCCCGAACTAGCCTCATTTTTAGCGACTAAAGTGAATTCTACCAAGAGCGCTCTTTTAATTGCGTCGCCCGTTTTCGCCACTTCTTCCTGGCGGAAATCACGGTAGTATGCCACAGACCAATATTCTGGATCTAAGACAAATGCCGATTTATCACGCTGAAAACGATTCGGAATTACTCTGTAATCCCCGAAATCCGATGCGAAAAGGTCAGCCGCCGCAATGATCTTCTTTTCAGAAGTCATCTGACGAGCCCCATCACGCCCTGCGAATCCACTGAGCACACCTTTATTGTGTGGCCCCACCATTATGGTATTGGAATCCGAACCAGCCGAATAACATGCTTGAATAACAGATTTAAGCATGGCAACGGTGAACGCGCGTGCAGTTCCTGCATCTACAGGGGCTGCTCCAGAACCCGCTCCAGAACCATTTGGGGAACCAGTACCTCTCGAAGTGTTTGTCGAGATCCAGGTTTCAAGTCCTCCCAGTTTCCTGGCAGCAGATGTTGAACCAGCAGTTCTTGCTACATTTTGAGTCAAGCATGATTCCATATCGCGCTTGAGCTCTTTGGATTTCTTCGCGAGGCCATATGCCATTTCTGACGACACTCCTGCATGATTGCCAGCTTGCTGGGAACCAGACACAACGATGGTCTTACGAGAAATTTGAGTTTGGTTATTTAAACGTACCGTTGGTACGACAGCATCAAAGGCGTACTCATCACCTTCGACCTGTGCATTAGTTGCCACTGCGGACGCTACATTATCTTCGCCCAAAGTCGTTAATCTTCGGACCGCCTTTCGGCTGCTAATTGTTCCCAATTAGATGAGATCATCTCATAACCCCTTCCGGGGTTTCCTGCGCTTCCACTCACTTGAGTGTACTTCCTTTCGGAATGATCGTTGGACCTTCCCTCCTTGAGGGCTTGGCTGCGGATTACCCGTTCTGGGCTTCCCCGCAATTCACAGGATTTGCAATAGCCATTACTGGCTAAGGGCGCTAAATTCCTAACGCATCGGTCTGCCACTCTACGAGTGTATTCTTTGCTTTAGACCGTCCAATCATAGACATAAACGGGACATCAGAAGGCGATATATTATAAATTGTGTTTGCCAGGTCCTCGCGATTGCCTATAGCTTGGTACGTCTGAAACGTATTTGGTACAATTGCCATAGTATTTTTCCTTTTTATTTAGAACGAATCATATTGTAAAAAACCGAAGCTGCATCATCGACGCTACCCGATTTCTTTAACCTTGCCGACGCCTTTCCGGAGCGTATTTCTTTGGGATCTCCAGCCTGGGATCCTCCTTTCATGCTATTCCTCTGGACGGGTTTTAACCCTTTTCGCTTTGCCGTCAGTTGATCGTAAAGTGCAGCTTTCCGCATGGTAGCTACGGCCCGGGCGTCGAATGCCTGGTCTAGCTCGCTTTGATCGAAACCTATTCCAAGTCCATAGTCTAGGATAAGTTTCTTCTCTGCATCTGCTACCTTTTTATCATCCCACTCCGGAACCAGTTCCTTTAGAACTCCCCTTTGTGAGTCAACATATTTTTCGAGATTTGCTTTTTGTTCCGCATCCTCCTGAGCTCGCAAAGTCTGTATCTGTTGCTCCCTCATTTGGGCCTGGAACTGTTCCTCTCGAACAGCATCACGTTCCAGCATAAACTGCATTGGATCCGTGTCCTTTAGATCTTGCCAATAAGTCGCATCCTTTTCTGGCGTTTGAGTCTGAGCCGATTTTGCATTCTCCAGGATCTGAAGAGCTTGCGCTCTCATTTCCCTTGACTCTGCAAGTTCGTTCTCGTAGCCCTTGCGTTCCTCTGCTAGGGCCTGGGACTTCTTAGTAAAAGAAGATTGACGACTGTAGCCGGAGATAAGTTCATCCAGGCTGACCTCTAGGTCTTCGCCATCAGAACGTACTTGAAATTTCTGTACGTTTGATTCTGCCTCCTCGTCTTCTTCCTCTTCCTCTAAATCCTCCTGCTGCTCTTCCTCTTCTGGTTCATCTTCTGGAACCTCTTCCGGGTCAGTTTGGTTATCTTCGTCCGCTGGTTCTTCACCAGATTCTAAGGCCAAATCCTTTCCCCATGCCTTTGCGGCATCTTCAAGTTCAGTTCCAATATGTAGAACCTCCCCTGTTACTTCTTCTGCCATATTTTACTTTCCAGGTTGTTCGCTCGCAGCGAATCCTATAAATTGTTTTTGGCGATCTTTCCACCATTAACCATTGACTCTAATTCCAGCTTCATTTCAGAGAGGACTCGCAGACTCAAAAACTGAGTCTCACGGTGGTCCTTGTCTGAAATCCCACTGGAAAGCCATGAGTTGATGTATTTCTCCTCCAGAATTTCAAATGCTTCTATAAATACTGGAGAAGTTAAAACCGCTTCCGCGGCATTTCCTTGTTGGATCTGCTCCTCAGAAGTTTTCTCAGCGGATAGACCCTTTTTCTTTTTTTTCACGATGGCATTTGGTCAGGCGGAAAGTCCGGTATAGGAGGACCCATCTGCTCCGGGTTCATGTCCTGCGGGGGCATTGCCGGAACCTGAGATTGTTGTTGTCGCATTTGCTCCAGCTTTATCTGCTCACGGTCCTTCTCTATCTGACCCCGGATTTCCGTTTGATCAATTGTTGTCTGATATTTACTTTCGAGCTCGTCTTTCTTCATTGAAAGATCTGCATCGAGTTTGTCCCTGTTCAAGTCATCCTCGCGAATCATTTTCTCGCGATCTAATTGTAATTTCTCCTGGTCACGCTGAATATCTGCGGTTGCCTTCGCAGCTTGTGCTTTTGCGAATATCTCATCCGGTGTATCTTCAGGCGGAGGTGGCGGAGGAGGTGCTTGATAAGTCGCTGGGTTAGTCCAGAAAGATTGTATATCCTTGTATCCGCTTAGTTCGGTCATCTTTGCCAGGGTTGTGTGATACTGCTGGAAGTTGACCAATGGATTATCCGGTCCCTGCTTCTCGAGAATTTGTTCCTGCTTTGCAGCCAGACCAGCCAGCATCTGCATCCTCTCTTCGTTTGTTCCCAGACCCAGGGCAACATTGACTGCCACGTCCATTTGGTTCCAGGTCTGTGGATCTACCTGAACCCATTCGTTACGGAGCCTTACCATTCGGGCCTTGTCCTGGTGGGTATGTAATAATTTTAGTATCTTCTTGAATAAAGGTTTCATCCCAGTTTCTGCAAAGACCCTACAGAGTAATTCCAGTTGGGCCGCCGAGGCTGCAACTGTGGCCGAAACTGCTGCTTTCGTCGATGACTGTAATGCACTTGGATCTAAGCCCATAGACGCTTTGCTCATTCCAGTCCTGTCACCCTTTACCTCATCTAAATAGTCGAGCATCGGGAATCCTTCCTTCCCGTTGAAAGACTTATTGAGTTCTCCTATCATCCCTGGAGCCCTGGTGCGGATTAATTTTCCAACGCGGTTAGAGGAAGCATCGTCGAGCGAAACTTGGCCTTCCACCAGCCAAGTGTCCGGGTGTATACTCTTGGCGAGCGAATCAAGCATATTCCGCATCACAGAGGACTTTATTTTCTGAATGTCCATTGTGAGATCCGCCACGGAATGGCCCTTCCAAAGGTGCGGCTCTTTGAATCCAGAAAAGATTTGAAACGGTACAGCATTAACTGGGCTATGATGTAGCAATTTAAAATGAGACCCAGCGCAACAAAAACGGCGAAGCGAAGCAATTCCAGAACCTCCGAAATCCACTTTTGCATATGCCTCAACATATAAAACTCGTTTATTCGCTTCCCCTGCGTCCAAACTATCTGCGAAATTACCCAACGGATTGCGCGATAGCAACTCCGTATTTGTGCCGAAAGCATCCTCATCCCCGGCCAATTCAAGCATATCCTCATAGTCATACCCCATTGAGGTTAGTTCACTGACAGTCAGATATCGTCTATGCCCGCAAATAGTGAATTCATCTTCTCCAAGACCTTTGGCGCGGCGATCTATTATGAATTCTTCTGGAGGCAATGCCTCTATCGTTATCCTTCCATCTACTGTAAGACGGCGGATCACAACATCGTGCAACATCGGGACTTCCATTTCCTGCTGTGGCGCGGGCTGCGGTCCGCCGGGAGAGATCGGTTGTTGTGGAGGCGGTGGAACAAAATTTGGATCCGGGTATGATTCTAAAGATGACCCCTCTATGTCCGGATCCGACATTAATGCCTCCAGGCTAATATCATCAAGCCCTGTGTACTCTTCGTGCTCGACTTCCTCTCTACGCTCCCAGTCTACTTTTGCTACTCCCACCCTCTTTACCAGGGCATCACGGAATATATTGTAAAATACGGAAAAGCCTTCGTTGTCCTGACCAATGCAAACCTGGTTTACAAAATCCGTGGCTTGCTCGGCCATCTGGACATCCTCGGGACCCCGAGGTACAAACTCAACTACCTTCTCTGAACCAAAAAAAGTCCGCATAACCTGGGGCATCATTAGTGCCACAGTGTCTCGAACATCTCTCGATACTACCTGGCTTCGCCCGTCTTCCTCATTACCAAATGGACGCCCCTGGAAATAGTCGTTTGCCTGGTTGCGGTCAAGAGCCTCGGTCTGGTCAATATAGTCCTGGGCATCCTCAATGAGCCCTGCTACTAAAGATTCGAGCTCTTCCTCGTCCATTGGTTCATCACCAGCCAAACGAATCTGCTCTGCTTCTAGCTCTGCCGTCTGGGCGCGGATCTCAGAGTCGGATTGGGCCATGTATATTTAAATATTTGAATGTTTGTATATTTGATTGTTTTATTATCTGAATAGATATATAAAGGGATATTAACTTGTGGACAACTCAATGTCAAGATATTTAAACTATTCCGGGGATCTCTCTTACAAGAGGCTTGTTCCAGGGGATTGATTTCCTGGAAGCAAAGGAACTGAAAGTTAGAATGAGTGCATCGGCTGCATCCGGACTTGCGTTATTTCCAAGACGACGGCGGATCTCGTCCTTGGTCTCTACTTTGATCTTGCCAGTGGAAGAATAATTGTACCTTACAGAACAAAGCTCTGCTACTAATTGCTCGTCATTTGGAATGTTAACGTCACGACCCTCGAACCATAATTTCGCCTTCTCCCATAACTCGGACCGGAGGTTTAGATGCTGCCCTTTTATAGAGGGGGCCTCAGAAACATTGATGCCTCGGCAATCAATACCATCCTCAAGCAACTTATCTACAACCCCGGCTCCGATTCCTATGGAATCCACACAACAATCTCCTATCTCAATCTTTTTCTTCTTGAGTGCTTCAATCTCTGACCTGACCCATCCTGCAACTTGCATTGTGTCCAAACCGCGTTTGCACTTGACTTGACCCAATAATGTATTCCCCTGGCGAAGGGCGATTGCGGAACTATCCTGGCCAAACCTTGCCACATCAACTCCAATCGTTACCGGGCCGCCAACCGGATCTACATGGCGATCAATCGATGCCTCCACTAGGTTGCGTGGAATTATGGCATCCTCATCTGCTTCCGGGAAGAGGCCTAAAACACGGACCCGCCATTGATTGGAATTTTCTGAATATCGAGATTTGATTTCATCAACGAACTCCTTTGAAACTCTCTTGGAATCTAAACATGAAATGCGCCGGGTCTCCCAATCCCTGGCTAACTTATTGTGTGTATCATAGAAGAACCCTGTAGCTCGAGTACCGTTACCTAAAAGTAAAGTTGTCGCGTGCTCCCCAGACATAGAAGATGCTGCACTCTCAAATATCTGGGCCGGAATAGCAGAACTTTCGTCGCAAATCAAAATTACATTTGAAGAATGCACTCCAGCCAATGTCTCACTCGATTCGGGTCTGGAAACCCTGAACGAAATGAAACTTTCATTGGGTGCGGCCTTCAGCCGGATCTGTTCGGAAAGTACCTCAAGTTGATCCTGAATCACACTGGGGAGCATTGTTATCCAGGCACGAACTTCTGAGCCCAATGCATCATGCAATTGTGAGTGGGAAGGTGCTGTGACTATCGTTTTTTGAGGAAAGCGAAAGATCATATGCCAGATCGCCACCCAGGATGCACAACAACTTTTTCCGACGCCGTGCCCGGAAACACAGCTTATACGTCTGACTTGCTCAACATACTTTCCTGCTCCTGCTACCATATCCAATACATCCGCTTGCCAGTCATCCGGAGTTGCTCCCAGAATCTCATTCACAAATAGATTCGGGTTGTTGACGTAACGCTTCTGGAACTTTGCCAGCGTGGATGCTAATTCATTTTTTTTCATATTTTTTTTTGAAAAATAATTCAAGGAGCATAGTGACCCTGCTCTCGTACCCGCCCCCAACATCTAACGAAGGGGGGACCAAAATATTGCCAAAAGTGAGGGTCATTGGGTAATGAATCCAGTAATCCCTGCCCCAATTCCTTGCTATTGCTGGCCTCCCGATTCATCCTTCTCATCCGTATGCATTTCGTGTGCATCTTCTGGGTTAATCACCCTGGGTTTACGGTCAAGCATCAGATCCTTGAGTTGATCCAAGTAAACCTCCGTAACATCGGCCACTTTGATATCTGCTTGTACCTTCTGGAGATCTCCCCAGATCTTGCTATCCATGCGTGAGGCGAGCCACTGCCTGGCCTGGAGACTGACCTGGGCTCGCTTCGGATCAAGCTCACCGGACTCGACGCGGTTGGCGATATCCTCCATGCGCTCAGCGTGGACCGACGCTCGAGCCTCGCGTGCGCGACCCAAGCGGGCCGTGAGCTCAGGCGACCTTCGCATCCTTCCTTGTACCACAGTATATGGTATGTCCTCCACCTGGCAGTATTCCATGAGAGCAATGCCAGAAGAGATCGCATCGAATATCTTATCCCAGAATTCTGGTGTTTCCATTGCAACATCGACTCTAATTTTTCTCAGAGCTTTCTTACTTTTAATGACTGGATTCTTCCTTGGCATTCTACTCCTTCAAATTCAAGTTGGCATATTAGTCTGACTCAATAGTGTAATAAACTAAAACTAAGTCAACACCGCAGTCTTCGTTTGGGCAACTCAAGTTTGAGACAATCCCCTCACCTTCATGATTATAATCTTCATATGAATGATCACCTCCCCAAATTAGGTTTGTCTGACAATGCCAACAATTCATAAAAATTACAAAACAACTAAAAGGTTTGGTATGTATCTAGGTTGCGCCTTTTTTTATTTAAGTCCCGATAAATTCAATAGGTGTAATAAGTGTATGAGGTGTAAGTAGGCATACACCTGAAAATGGTCTGTAACTCCAGCATTACCAGGGTTTCCAGAAAATGGGTGTAGAAAAATGAAAAACACCCCTATAATACCCCCCCATATACCCCTTATATTATATATAAACGTATACATATATATTATACACTTATTAACTACTAGACTAGGCTAGTGCTATCTCTGCTGGGTGTACAAGAAATCAATAGGTGTAACACCTATTCACAAAACCAGACAATTGATGGCTTAGAACTTACACCTATCACTCTTGATTCTCTATTTACTAGCTCGGACTCATAGAGGTCATCGAGCAATGTTTTTCGGTGGATCCTAGACTTGAGAAACCGTGTTCTTTGGACTAGATCTTTTGTCGTTATTCCCTTCGGTCCACTATTTCTAATTATAGCCTCAACTCTCTTGCTTTCTCTCTCGAATTCATTATCACTTAGGTTCTCTCTAATTGAGACACAAGCATTCTTTATAAGAGTGTTGGTCAATTCACATCCATAGTTTGCATCATCAGCAGTAATATCGGTAAACCTTGATCCAGCCAGGATGAGTGCTATTTTCTTTGCAGTCTCAGCAGCACGGACCCACATTGCAGAAGTATCTGCTCCCAAATCTGAGAGTCTCAGAGTTTCCTTCTGGAATATCCGGAATATTTTCTTTGCTGCATCGGATGAAGTTATAACTAATGGTCTTGGGATAGTAAACTCAGTGATGTTCCCTTTAGCTCCAGGATCAATAGGCATATCGTAGTATGCTCGAACCTTTGTTGTGAGTGCTACTGGAATGCTCCCAATTATTCCAGCTTTGTCATTGACAGGAGGACGCTCTTCGGGAGCTTCCACTATAATAAACCTATTTAATGTACCAGATGAGACGGATTCACTTGTTAGTGAACCCCAGAACGATTCTTTTGTTGATGTCCCATAAATTGATGCACTTGGCTGATCAATCTCAAACCTGGGATTCTCTTTTGCATTAGCCTTGTCGGTCCCAAAAAATTTACTTGACGAGGATCCATACAACTCCAGGAACATTGAAGATACGTCTCTGAGGTGCGAGTTTGAGTTAGGATTCATAATACTTGAGATATAGTGTCCAAACTCATCAATCATGTATAAAGCGGACGGTGTCGCAGAAATTGTGCGCTCAATTGCGCTTCTGGAGGAAAGTTTCTCTGCTCCGAATCCTTTGACCCCTGTTTGTGCAAACATTAGCTTGATGACCTTTCTAGCGTGCTCTTTGCCGATTCCGGTCCTTCCCAGGGCTGCAACATATATATTTGGTCTTATGTCTGATTCGTCACGAATTTTCCTGCCAAGCATAGTAGCAGTAAAGGCTAGAGACGCTCCCAAGGCAAGTTCAGGTTGCGGGAACCATGCAGTATCAGTGATGAACTTTGCCCAGTCACCGACGAAGCCTGGCGGATTCAGGAACTCCTTTGCAATTGGTTGTATGTTCCGTTCTACTTTTTTTTCGAGCTTAGTTTTCCGGGGTCGCCCAATTGGCTCAGCAAAATTATTCTCATAAGGATCAGCGTGCCTGGCGATGACTTCTCTGGTGAAATAATTCTCCAGGTCTTTTGGCCCACGACTTTCGCAATGAGCGTGACTACATTTAAAAGCTTTAGTCCCATCAGTAAATATGATAGTGGACCTATCGCCATCCTTCCCGGTTGTATGGAGATCTCTCCAGGGACATTGCACCAGGATTGTATTGCCAATCTCCTTAATGACCATCCCTTGGCTTTGAAAGACTTCGTCCCACCTTACAGTCCCATAGCGATACTTTTGTATTTGCGGAGCCTGTGGAGCTATTTCAGGGTAATTTTCTCCAACCTCAATAGGGATTGCATCCTCGTTCCCTTTGAGCTCCGGATCGAATGAAGTGAAGCAGATCCGATTAATATCTTTGCAGGATGGATCAATGGTCACTCCATGTTTCTCCAGGAAATACCGTTCTGCTGCAAAGAATGATTCCTTGTGTTTTTCCGGATCATCCGGGACCCGGATAGCAAGCTTTACTCCTTTTCCGGAAGGAGAAAGGAAGGAGGCCCTAACGTGCGGATCCAGAGAGAGCTCGTCCCTGAGCATTTCCGGATTCTCAACAGAATCGATGTCGCCCTGGATAAGACCAGAGTATCTGACCATACTGTTAGCTGCACGTTGAAGGAAGAGTCCAGACATGGTAATTGCCGAGAGTTCCTTCTTTTTTTCGTTGTAGGCCTCCTTGCCCTTTGAGCGGAGCAAATTTCTTAGCTCTGTTATCTCCTTCTCCCACCTCCCTGTTTTTATGTCCTCCCAGAACTGATCACTATCGATCTTAGTGGGCTTTGTTGCCCGAGCTCCATAGAACATAGATAGTTGCATCATTTCTCTCCCTTTTAATCAAATAGTTTAGACAACAACTTAATTCTCTTTTCTTTATATTCGTCGAATGTTGAAAAATTAAACACCCTGACTCCAAGATAAACCAGGGCAAGTCCTAGCAAAGTAATATGAATGCGAGGCCAGAGAAAGAAAAACCCTGTAAATATTATGCACGATGAAAGTCCCCAACCTATGTACATAAATATTTTATCAATATTATGCTTGCTGTTAATATCCATTTGAATATTCTTCAAAAGTATATGTCTTCACAACAGTTTCCTAATTCCCATATATGCCAAGTAGCAACGATAGCTATCGTCTGCTCTTTTTTTGCGATGTTTTGTTTCTGCAATTCCAGCTTTTATTCTATTCTGGGATGCATCTTTCCACTTTTGAATCAAGCAATTTTCACAGAGGCAATCTTTATCATGTATGTTCAATTTTTCCCCTTTATTTTTTAGCAATCCAACCTGCAAAGTTGCTCCACCTCCAGAAACAATCAACCTCACGAAATCCTGTTTGGATCAGCATATCCTCATTCCAAGATGCTGTTACTGGAACCAAAACCCCTTCTAACTGTTGTTTTTTTCTTTCAATTTCATCTTCAGAATAATTATTTCCTCCCTTAAAATCGTAATAAATTTGAGTGAATACTTTATCAAGTGGTGCTGATGCTCCCAATACTTTCTCAACTAGAATAAATACCCCACTTTGTGGCAGAGCATCATATATTTTTCTCAGTAACGAGTATCTGTATTCAATCGGGATAAACATTAAAGTTAAAATAGATTGAACATAGTCAAAATTATCTTCTGGGAAATCGTGTCTTAAATCACATTCAAGAATTTCAACATGATCGTCCTTCCCGTATCGTTTATTAAGCACACCAAGCATTGGGGGACTTATCTCGGTGCATGTAAAATTTGTAAAGTCGTTAGTCATCATCCTGATTGAGTCCCCCCTTGAGGAACCTAGATCTAAAGTTTTTAACGATTTTGTTTGGGAATGAATCCTGTGTACCAACTCCCTCATAACTTGATATTGAGGGATCGATCTTTTTAACATCTGCTCAAACTGAGCAGTTACACTTTCATTAAATTTCCATTTAGTAGAAGTCATATCCTATCCTCTTCCCAATCTCTTCAATTACTGGAATGCTCACGGTTCTTCCGCACCTTTCGTACCTTTCAGAATCACTAACCAAAGACCCGTCATGATAATATTTAGTGAAATTATCTGGTAACCCCTGCAATCTTTCACATTCAAGTGGGGTTAGCTTCCTAATACCATCCATTGTCCAAGAGGAACTCCGCATTTGTGTCCTTTGCTTCATGTTACTCGTTGTGTGACTAAGCATTGTCATTTCTGTCAAAAAAGGAACATTATGACCCCCAGTACCCATATTTGCTGTTAAAGTTGGTGACCCTTCGGATTTGTAGTCTCTGAAGTATCCTCTTCTCCATTGTTTGATAATATATTTTCTTGAAGTGCTCTTGTTCTTTTTCTCATTCTCTCCAACTGTTCTTCCGATAGGAAATACTTTTGGTCTGGGTTTCCCTCTAAGATTTGCGATAAGGAACAACCTTTCTCTATGTTGTGGGACTCCGAAATTTTGGCTGTCAAGCACTTCCCATTGTGCGTCATACCCCAGTTCATCCAAGGAGTTGATGACAACTGCAAAAGTTTTTCCTGAGTCATTATTAAGCATTCCTTTGACGTTCTCAAAGAGCAAATAAGGAATTCCCCCTTCACTTGCGATTCTAAACATTTCAAAGCATAAAGTACCCCGTGCATCTTCGAGGCTGAATCCTGTCCTTTTTCCAGCAACACTAAAAGTTGCACAAGGGAATCCACCGACAATGAGATCTGCTTTTGGCAAACTTCCCCCGGGAACATCTCTAATGTCTCTTCTGTCAGGTTCATGCTTAAAATTTCTTCTATATATTGATGCAGGTTTCTCCAGCCACTCGTTTGCCCAGACACATTCGTGACCTGTGTTTTCTAATCCAAGCCTGAACCCCCCTATTCCGCAAAATAACTCTATAAATTTCATTGTGAAAAATTCGTTTAGTAGTCCTCATGATTAATTTCGTTTTTTCCTGTATGTTCAATTTTTCCCCCATATTAATATTCCAATCAATAAAAGAGAAAGTCCGGAAACTACTCCCCCCAGGTAAGCCCAAACAATGATCCAAAAAATATCATTCATTTATTTCCTCCAGTGAATTCTGAAACAGACAATGTACCTTTTGCTTGGTTACAATCTTGGCAAGCCAATGTGAGAAACTTTTCACTTTTAATCTGTTCATAAGTTAACTTTCCCCGAGGAACGGTGTGATCCAGGTTAAACTTATCATCGATACTCAACTGTTTGCCACAGTAGGTGCAGGGTGCAGTATATGGTTCCTTTTCACCTCGTGCTTTCATCCAGACACGAATATATGTACTCCTGGAATAGCCACCCTTTTTCGGTTTTCCTTCTTCAAGAGATCTTAAAAACCTTGATTTTTCTTTACAGGAACTCCCGCAGTATAGTTGGGTAGCATACTGACGGGGTGTGTATTCCTGTCCACAAATCAAGCAACATTTAGTTTTAGAATGGGATGTCATCCGTAACTGGCTTAGAGTCAACTTTGGGAGTACCACTCTCCTTACTTGGCAACTCAAGAATCTTATTGAGCTGTTTTTTGGACACTCTCTCCGCATCTTCTTTGACAGTCCCGGAATTCAGGGGCAGATATTTTTTAACCACATTCTTGGCTGGATAAGCTCCTTCCGGTTCAATTTCCAGTTCGGCCATTAGTGGTTTATAATGTAGTTCCGAAGTATCTTTCGGACCAATAACTCCGCAACATGATGAT
>VTLG01001144.1_pt1 | contig 17541 bp, 36 predicted proteins | sample 4694571 | NCBI WGS metagenome assembly VTLG01 (sample SAMN12604809, study PRJNA352737) | marine metagenome | biome: ENVO:00000447; feature: ENVO:00000209|ENVO:00000569|ENVO:01000036; material: ENVO:00002151; isolation source: viral sequences binned using virsorter ... | reverse complement strand
TTTAACATATCCTTCTTTGCAGAGTTTGCAACATTCTCATTGTTCTGGCCACGGTTTAACAAGTAATTAACATCGTCTAATGTCATTACATGTTCCTGAGCCTTAGCTTTGAATGTTTCAAAATCTTGATCTGACATTTTATGCTTCTCTCTAAATGTCTGCTCTTCAGTCACTCTGGTATTGGCTTGCTGGACTTGTTGAGCCCTTTGCTTTTCAGCTTGGATCATCTGTCCAACTCTGCCTTGTACCAGCCTGTCTACATGAGCATTCATTAGTTTAGCACTATCAGAATCAGGTTCTGTCATTGCTTCCTGTTGGTCAAACATGAAATCTTCTCCAAGACCAAGATGATCTTGAATTGATTTTTCTGGTTCACCACCATTTACCAAATAGTTCCTAACATGATCTACTAATCCACTATCGTTCTTCATCGCTTGTAGAACTGGTACAAAAGGTTCAACATCTTTGTACTGTTCTGATAAGCGGACAGCTTCTCTACTACTATCTTCGTATCTCTTTTTCCAGTCTGTGCTGTCATCTGAAGACTGTACCACGTTATCGGAGCCATCATCGTGTTGTACGTGGGTTACCTGTTCGGAGCCACTTGTTTGATTTTGGGTTACCTCAGTGTTATCTATTATCCCACCATTAACTTCATTTTCGAGTTGGTTGAAAAAATCAGAGGAGCCTGTATCGGTCTGTGCTTCTGCAGCTTCAAATGAATCTGCTTGCATACCGATCTCAGGGTTACCTTGTTCTTCTGCCATATTATCTCCTTTTTAAGTTGGTTAATGTGCGTAACATACTATTCTTTGGATTTACTTTCCAAACTATTTTTTACGGACTGTAACATATTGCCTGCTTGCTGCTTCTGAGACTCTACATTGTTGGACATTACATTCCGTAATAATTTTTGTTTTCCTTCTGTTTCAACATACTGCTTACCCATCTGAGATTTTACTTCTTCTTTCTTTTTGTTAATCTCAACATCGGCTTGCATAACTTTTTGTTTAATACCAGCTTGCACCAATTGTCTTTCAAGGGTTTCAATCGTGCCCTCCTTATCCTTGACCGCCTCATTAAGCTGTTCAACTTGCCCCGACAACTGTGCATATAATGATTTCCTTTTTACAATATTTTCCTTGTTTTTAATATCAGTTTCAGCGAGTACTGCTATATCGTCAACTACTCCTAATTGCATTAATTGTTTTAACTCTTCAAGATAAGCCCATCTATTAATAGGTAATGTAGAGCCCTGAATAATACGGACATCATATTTAACTTCAGCTATATCCATTGATTTACCTATAGCTTCTCCCATATCATTATAAATAGGAATATTTACTTCTTGCTCTCTTTGTTCTTGTATAGCAGAAGGTTGGATCAATCTAAATCGTTTATAGGCTGAATATGTAGACTGTGAGAACTGAAGTACCATATTCCCTAGTTGACGTAAAGCAGGCTCAATAGAAGTACTCATCCATTGCTTAATACGTCTAGTACCATATTCATCTAAAGCCAACATACCACGATAAGTTTCTCCTGCTTGAGAACTATCTCCCATCATAGAACTATATATACCAGCTAAATACTCCATATCGCCCTTACCCTCCTGAACTATCTGGAAGAAAGCACTTGCAAGAGGTGCTGGTATTACTGGAGTAGGTCTTTCAACTCCAGGTCTAATTGGAAGTAAAGCTCCAGGGCTAGAGGAATACTTTTCCCATATCTCAGCATCAATAGATCCCTCTTCATACATCCATCTAAGACTAGAACCTAATGAAGCATTATGCACCATAATCTGATGTGCTTTATTTATCTCCTGCTGCTTACCAATAAGTGGTGATACAGCTGATATTGGATATGGAGTACCTGTCCATTTATAATGAAAAGGAATTAGTGGATATTCTGTAATAGTATCTGGTAAAACTTGTTCATATAAAAGTTTATCACCTGCTAGACAAGTCTGCTTTACACGAGTAGAATAAAACTGTACCTGATCCACTACATTCTTTGCTATTTGAGGATCCTTCATAAGAATATTAAATTCTTTTTCAGTAATAACCTTATTCTCAATCTTAGATGCTTCTGCTTGGAGCTGACTCATAATTTCCTGTTCAGCTACTTGCAATTGCTGTGTCATCATATCCTGAGCTTTCTGCATTTCAAGTTCATATCTCTCTGGTAGCATTTCACCAGCCTGTACAGCTTCTTGCATTTGTTGCTGTTGTTCTAATAATCCCACTTCCATTTCAGCTTGCATCTCTTTCATCTGAACACTAGCTTGCTGCTTTATAGCCTTTAACTGTTCTGGATCAGGTGGTATACGATAGAATAGATTAATATAAGATATCTTAATCTTTTCATATACCTCAAAGAACTCAACTAATTGATCCCTTTCTCCCTTAGCAGTTATAGCTAAATCAGAATCTACATCATCATTATAAGTAAATAACTTTTGTTCTCCATCACCTGTAGATCGCATTGAATATGTAGTTTGAGATTGTTCATCACTATTTGAATTAGCTATCTTACGCTTGTGATCAGGGAATATATTCATAAGATGATTCTTAGGTAAGACTTTACGGATCATAACAAAAGCTGCATCACGAAAAAGCATATCTCTTGACTTAGGATCTATAAAGATATCGAAGGGTTCTGGCTGTTGTACAACTACTTCACCCATACCATTATCAGCATCTTTATCTATAGTAACAAGAAGATAGCCAATACCCTTAGTTACTGAATCATTTACAGCATTAGTATAAAGTGTAGAGCCATTAGAATTATGCCAAACATAATCAGCAAGATCAGAAAGCACTGCAGCTACATCAGTATCGCTACCTTCTACTCCTATAGCCTGCCATCTAGGATTATTAGCTGTAGCATAGAAATTAAGCATCTCAACAACTGGAAGTATCCGATTAATTGTAAATGTAGGCATTCCCTGTTCTTCCAGAGAATCCTTCTCATTTGCTCCTAACTGTTCATCATGAGCAAATTCATATCCTTTTTGATTTATTTGCTGCCACTGTCTCCTCGTGGAGCTGTCTGCCAGATGGTATAATTGTCGAATCTGGTCTACTTTCTTGTTCTGTTTTGCCATTCTTGCACTCCTTTAATGGTAGATGTTTGTGATCCACATCACATATTTTTGGGCAGGCGTACCCTCCCTGAGGACACTCATCTGTAATATAGTCACCGTACCGATTAGCTCCTAAAAATAATAATCCAAATATTAGATTCCATAACACAATTCATTTATGTACTCCTCTGGTAAAAGACCATGCTGCTACATTGAGCATAGCTAATCCCAATAAATGATACCCACCACCTATACTATATAAGTATATATTCAATAATCCAACTAGTAGGTTTACTACACGTGTTAATTGGAACATATCATCTCTTTTTAACCCCATCTTCAAGCACTTTCTTTTCATGCTCTTCTAAGGTCTCAGCTATTTCCTTTTCTGAAGGTTCGTCTATTAAAATTCCAAAATCTTTACATAACCATTCGGCCAACATCTCCGACATAATATCTTTGACGCTCTTTGCCTTACCGTAATCCACTTCCACCCCTTCTACGTTTCTTATTTCCTTTACCACCACGCCTACGTGCCTCTATTTTCGTATCATCTGGAGGTAAAGCATGCATCTCTCCTGCATTGAGCAGTACGGAAAGTACGATAAGTTTAATCATTTCATAATCTTTCGTACTAGTCCCTCTGGTAGTGGTTTAACATCGGTGAATCTTGATACAAGCTTTCCAATAGCATTTGGCTTACCAACTAAACTTTCCTCAAACGCTACTATCTGTTCAGCTACTTTAACTTGGTCTTCTACATACTTTTTCATTGCTACTGGATCTTTTTCTCTATATTTTCTTGCTCTATCAGAAAATGCCTTTAATATCTTCCCTAATTCCTTTTTTGGGAGTCGTTGTAATTCTTTCACTAATTTTGTTATACTTCCACCCGGAAGAGCTAGATCTGGTGGATAACCCATTTTTACATTTTCCTCTATCCACTTACCCTCTAGTTCTTTATTTAATCTTCCTACACTTTTATCAGTATCAGATGTAAATAATGGATCAAAAGGATCGGTGATTTCTATCATTTTTTCAAAAGCTTCTCTATCTATATCATCTGCCATTTTTAATTCCTTTATGCTGTTATCCAATTTCTTGCTTTAGGTTTCTGCTTATACCATCCATCTCTTGATTCATGCAAACTAGTAGGTGGATGTGCATACTTACATGCATAAGCTAAAGCATCTATAGTATCGTCATGAGCCATTCTTGGCCCAAATGTCATTATTTCTCTGTGTAGATCATATTGTGTTTTCTTAATATGCACCTGACCTACTGCAAATCTTTGAGCTAGAATCTCTTGGATTCTATCTCTTTTACTCATTCTATTACCTGGTTTCTCTTCCTTAAAAGGAATAATAAATTCATTACGTCTCCTCATCTCTGCACGTATAGCTTGAAAGATAGGTTTAGACATACTAGTATCTTCAATGGTAAAGAGAGTTGGGTTATAGAACTTAGCATATTCAAATATATAATCTACTATTCCCTTTTGCCCAGTTCCAGCAATACCAAGTACAGGCAAGGTTCTGTTATGTATATAATCAAGAACATAAATATTATTGTCCGGTGTAACAGCTACAACAATTATAACACTATAATCAGTATTCCTTCTTGCTGAGTCTGTTGCCGGATCTACTCCTACAAAAATGTTACAAGGCTTAGGGTCATCTCCATCGGGAATAATGAATGTAAGGCCTGTATCAGCATCCTTAGTAAAAGTGCCATCCCAATACTTAATATGATCCCTGTTAAAAATTGAATCTGCTTCACTTTGAACCTCCATCATATATTCTTGATAGAACTTCTGTGGTGTTCCAGAATCCTGATAAAACTTCTTTTTACGCTCCATTTCTTTATGACCAAACCATGAAGGCCATAAAGTAGTACCACCATCCTGTAAAGCTTTATATGTGATTACCTTCCAAGAATAATCCTCCTCCTCCTTAACAGATTGTTCCCATCCTACCAAAATCTTTTGAATAAAGCTATCATAATGTACAGGAGTACCATTTATTCTGAGTCGGCCTGTTTTCGGTTCCAATGCAGGAAAGACAACAGCCGTAACGAGGTTGGATATCTTCGCCCTTGATTCAGGAGTAATAGTGTTATTCTCGTCTTCAAAATCATCAAGAACGATAAGATCATAACGCTTATGAAGCTTGGCACCACCACGAATACCAGATAGATTACTCTTAGAAATAAGTTTAGTGCCATTCTTGAGTTCGATATCATCTTCTGTCCATTTCCTTCCTTTTAAATCGCCAAAATAATAGCGTAGTTTGTCATTGTATTCGATATGATACTTAACATAATCTAAATTAGGAACAGAGATCTTAGAGCTTGCTGCCACCCATCCATAGAACAAAGGTTCTTTTGTAAAGCAGAAGTCATGTAGGATGTTACACTTGGTAAGAACAGTTTTACCGTGACCCCTAGGCAAAATAACTGCAAGCTGTCTAAGATCCATATTCATTAAAGCATCAGCTACTTCATAATGAAAAAATGGAGTCTCTGATCTTTCAAAGTCGTCAGGAAGGAAAAGTTTCCCAAAAGCTATTAAATCTTTACTAGCAAGTCTTAATTCTTCTTCAGCTTGAGATACATTATGTGTATTAATATTTGCCACTAAAAATCCTTTGTGAACTTTATTCTGTACTCATCCCTTCTATCCCTTGATGGTACATTATATCCTAAACCAACTCCATAACCTTTTCCCAAATCAACCTGAGCTTCTAAAGAAATTTGCTGCAACATATCATCTAACTGTCTTTGAGTCAACTTACCCTCTTTAAATGACCTAAATAAGTTTGAACCTATCAAATTATAAAGGTTGTGTTCAAATTTAACATCCCCTCTCTTAGAAGGAGTTGCTTTAGTAGTATCTTCTTTAGACCAACCAGGCATTAATAACGTTCTGCCCCAGGAGCTTTAATAGATACATTAGCTCTATCTCTTCTTTGTGCTGAAACATTACGTGCACTTAATTTTAGCTGATCCACATCATCAGAGTAGACAGAACGTAGCATTTCCCCAGCCTTACCATAAAAATCAGGATCTCCTTCCCTGGATTCTATAAACTTCTCTTCTAAATACGAATTTTTAAGATTAACTAAATACCTATCAAAATCCCAATCCTTAATATCTGATCTTTTAGCTCGATCTTCCTGAAATAAATCTTGTAAGAATGAATAAGCTTTTTGATCATAACCTAATCGTTCTTTAGTACTTGCTCTGGTATTATATTCTGATTCAGTGAACATACGTCCTTTCTCAAAGAGCCTATCTGGAGCCCTATCCGTTGCTCTTCGCATATTATCAAATGCTTTATCGTCTATATCTGCCATGTCGTTCCTCTTGTTTTTTAATGTATGAATCCTTTAGTGGTAGTTTTAAGTAATCTCTGATTTTCTGTGCGGGGGTTTTCTTCATTTATATCTCCTTTAAAATTTTATCTACAATAGATCCAGAACTTTTTACCTTTCCTTCTTGTTCTGTAATATATAAATCAACTACCATAGGATCATCTTCCACAATATGTCTTTGGTTCTTAATAGTTCCTACCATTGAAGCTATTAATTGGCTTCTATTGCCCTTTAAGTTATATTTTGTAGCAAGAATACCTAAACTTGTATCAGAAAGATTGTTCAGTACTTTTTTAGTTCTATTCCAAGGTTCTGTTGAATGTGCCTTTATTGATTCTCCGGCACTATGGGCATTTAATATTTGTCTACTACCCTTTTTACCCTGATTATGTGCAATAACTTTATTTAAAAAAGATCCCTTATATTTTTTGTACTCTTTAGCTGCCAATGCTGCATTTACTTTAGAATCAAATAAACTAGGAATATTAAATGGAGGAGCACCTCTGTAATTACTAGGATCTAATTGAAATAATCCACGATACCCTTGATCACTTTCAACCATAGGTTTAAAATTTGATTCTATCTGTGCCAACTGCATAAATTCCTTAGGATTTATTCCAGCTGAAATAGCTTCATCCTGTATTGCTTTATATACAGAACTTTTACCCAATTCTTCCTCCCAAGCTGGAGCAGTCATTATATCATTAACTATACCCATTATTTAAACAACTCCTCCTCATACTCTTTACGTTGAAATGCTTGAATGATCATATCCTCAAGACTAGCCTTCTTTTCATACTTACTATCATATATCTCTAAGTCTTTACCTATAATAAACCTATTAGGGTGAAGATCGTGTTTAAATTCAGAGGGTAAATGTTTACTTTCATCAAGACTTGCTCCTGCTTCATGTGCAGCCCTATAATCATAATAATGCTTAGGATCATCTGGATCAGGGCTTAAATTAGACTTCTCAGCTATATTAGAATACCAATGTGAAAACTCAACATCTTCTTCAGGTGCTAAAGGTTTAGATAGAAAATCAAGTACTGCCATCTTTCTCCTTAATACTTCTTCTTAGGTTTAATCCTAGAAGGCATTTTCCTTTTCTTTGGTGTTTTTTTACAAGGCATTATTCTATCTCCTTTGGTCTTTCAACCTCTTCTAATTTCTCAGGAGTAAATCCTTGAAATAAAGCTCCTGTCACTGTAGTAACCTTAGTTTGATTCTTATCTTCCATATCCATAATATCTGCTAACTTAAACAAGGCCTTCAATTTAGTGTCAGCTTTCTCACAAGAGTCGATTACCTCCTTTATGTTACTAAGTACATAATTTTCATCTAACCCCAAATCCTCCATATAGGGCTTTAATTCTTCTTTCATAGCACTCCTTACTCTTGAAGTTTTAATAAGTTGACCGGCACGTGTACCGGCATAATGTGGGTTATTAGTAGGAAAGGCTTTAAGGTATGCTTCACGTGGATCCACACCTCCTGCCAAATATGTAACAAATAATTCTTCACGTGTAGATAAGTTCTCCCTATCATCTAATCTTTGATTCCTTTCGACATCACCACCAAGGGAATATATATTCACACGCCTGGAAGTATCCATCTTTGTTTTAGGGGAAACAATGAACGTACCAGTACAAGTACCTATATAGGCAACCTCTCGCACTTTACCTTTGGGTTTGGTCATTGATCCCTTACGCAGTATCTGAATATAGCACCCATCATCGGCTAATACCCAGTCAAATAAACCACCTTTACGCCAATCCTTAATTGGATAAACATCAGAAGGTAATTCATCCTCTGAGTCATACACTACATACTGCACATTGTTAACTGTATAATGTCTCATATTTATTAAAGTCCGGAGCCCCCAAGGGCTTCGGTGATTAAGCTAATCCTAATATATCTGATTCCTGTAAATAAGGCAATAATTCTGGAGGTAGCTTTATCATACCATCTCCAGTATCCAACCAAACACCATCACCATCTTCATATATTTCCTTTAACTCATCATTTTGTTGTTTCTTCATACTGAACCTCCAATATTAGATAGAGTTATCCCTGAGAGGGAAAACCCTATTTTTTGGATCTTTAACTTAAAATTTCACTTAAAGCCAGTAATGTTCTCCCATACTTTAAAGCTTATATCTAAGCAATTTCTATCGGTTGTCGGGGGAATCTCTAACCTCTATATGAGGGAGCAACCCAACGTCTGACCCATTTAGCAGAACCATTTCAGGGGTACTAACTGGGTGATAGCTTTATACTACCGATGCATTAATCTACGACAATCAAAAATCCCATGCAAACAAATTCATTTTATTTGAGAAGTAATAATATCAATATCATGATTGCTTTATCGAGAATCCATAACAAAATCAGTATATTCAATCTTGCCTTCATGGGTAAATATACGACACTTATACCGAAGTTTCAAAAAATGTGTAATTTTAGTGTGTGGGGTTTCATCATAGGTACCCCCCTTATCGGGGGTTTTTTGTTAACACAATTACGTTATTTTTGATTTGATTATTTTTAGTTATATTTGAATCGATTAATAAATAAAAGGAGACAGTATGTCAGAAGAAGTAGAAATAGAAGAAGCAGTCAGTCAATATGATGATGCAGTATTAAACAGTGAAACCAAGCAGGAATATGATGAGCTTAAAGCTGAGTATAAAGCTACTAGGCGTAACTGTAAGAGTAGAGAAGAACGTAAGACATTGATGCGTCTATATGTTGACGATCTGATTGAAATTGCAGTACAAGCTCGTATAGCTGGTGATGTAGACTTTAATGCTAATCTTAATCAAGAGATTAAAGCGTTGAACCGTAGGATCTTTACTGGTCAGAATAACAGCTGGTAGGAGTAGTATAGAGAGAGATGTTTGTATCCGTTTCACTCTCTCTATATTAATCTTGTCCACTCAAGCGAGAGGAGATGAGATAATGACCAACTCATACCAAACTTCACCCCAGTCTAAAAGCAGGATAGGACTATAAAGTTCATACCTTTTCGAGTATGCGATTGCATTGTGCATAAAGACCTGCTAAATAATTTCAAAGCCTAACCTGGATTGAATGCCAAGTTAGCATATGCCATTGATGTAGAAGAAGGGTGTCATAAAGAATTAGGCACACTATATCAATACTATTTGCGTCAAGTTACCTACAAGTATCTTGAACCGGTGAAACAATCCTATTGTAGTAGGAGCGTTGACTATGGGAAGCAATGATCAGCCACTAAAGCCCCTTGACGTGGGACGTAGATGCAGTCTGGTGTGAGTCAGACCTGATCAATAATTTAAACCAACATAAACATGAAAGGGTAATAAATGAAGAGTTCTAAAGAAAGAAAGATGGAACGTAAAGCAAAACATAAAGCTCTGTCTGTTGAAAAGACAGTCAAGTCTCGTCAAAGAAGGTTAGATAATAAAGCCAAGCGTGCTGAAATACATGCTATTGATCCTAGTATCAAGATAACTATAGTGAATGGTATTCCTTATCTTCATAATGAAAATGGTGATATTGTAGAATTAGTTAATGGTATTTATACTGTTGTTGAAGATAAAGATACTGAGAAATTAGTTGAAGAAATAGTTGAAGTATTTAATCCTGAAATTGAAGAGGTTGAAGCAGTTGAGGTAGATGATGTAAGTAGATTTCAAACATTAATTAAGAAATGGAGATTATAATGTTAAATAGATTGTATGAATGGTTATTTAGTCAAGAAGAAAGAGAACCAATAGGCTTTATACCTTTATTCTTTATTATTATCATAGTCTCAACAACAGTATGTTTATTCATACTATCCGTTGGGAGGGCAATAATGTGGATATAAAGAAAAGAAAATATTGGGGTGCATTGATTTATAGTGCATCAGCTGGAATAACACTATATATATTTCTATGGATATGTGAGTTAGGTCATGCATGGCTATGGGGATATTAATAGGAGGATGTAATATTGGAGAGAGTAAAGGAAGGGTCAAGCTTGGGCCAACTACTTGAGTATCGCAGGATATTGACGGCTTTCTCTAATATTATGTAAATTACCAACAAATAAAATAAGGAATAAATAATGAAGAATATATTAATGTCAATTGCAATACTTATGCTTGTGTGTTGTGGTGAAGATGAAACTACAAGTAAAAATGTAACAAATAAAGTAATAAAACCCAAGGAAGATACTACTGAAAAAGCTGGTATGTATAATGATTATGTAATACCTGCATATAAAGGAACTGTAGAAATTATGTTAGATGAGATGCCTTTTGAAGATGCTTTTGCAATACAACATCGTGCTAAAGGTGAGGGTCGTACATTCTGGTGGCGTGGTGATCAATATACTACTAATTTAGCAATTCTTGATGAATTTGTATTAAAACATATTAATCATGATGAAACTCGTCTTGGATGGGTACTGAATAATGATGATCCAGATGATAATTGTACATCAAATAAACTTGATGATTGTGGTGTATGTGATGGATTGGGTAGAGTAACATGGTTTCGTGATAAAGATGGTGATGGATTAGGTACGTTTATGGAATGGATAACATCATGTACATATCCAACTGATATGGAAATAGAGAATTATCAAGCTGAAAGTCTCCAAGAAGGTGGCGGAGATCAAGGATATTAAAATTAAATTTGTGTGAGTTGGGCATGATAGTTGATCGCTATCATGTCTAACAAATCTAGAAACCTGTGGAAAGGAGTGTGATGATGAGCCTTACAGGTACAAAGACAGACATTGTAGTCGCAGTTAACTAAATGGAAAACTGAAGTTTAATCAATGTCTAAAGGCTGCCGAAACAGTCGAGGTAGAACCGATAAAATGAAAATGAACTACTCATTTCCTGTCACTAAACATGCTGTAATCCATTCTTCATGGTAGTATGTACTTTCAATGGGCTATGATAGCCTTGCCTAATGTATTTTCCTAACATTAATGTGGAGATATGAGGGTAGTGATGACAATCTAACGAAAGGGTGAGACGCTCCAGCAATGGGGCTTATAGAAGCGGTAAACTTGCAGGTAATAGTTAAATCCTGTCTAGACACACAATTATTAACCAACAATAAAATAAGGAGATAATATGATGAAAATATTGTCAAAAGAACATTTGAAGTTGTTTCAGTTTCCAGATAACACAATTTCAAATACTCAAAAAGTAATTTCTGGAATTAAAAAGAGTGTTACTCAAGCCATTATCTTATCTACAGGCATAAATAGTCATAATAATAAAGCATTTGTAGATATAAGACTATGGGCTATAAATAATGACACAGAAAAATATGTCCCAACTCCAAAAGGACTTAGACTTGACATGGATCAATATGCAGCATTTTGCACCATGTTACAAGATGAGTTTCCATCAATAAATGAATCACTTCCAGATGTAAAAGTTATATCAATTGATTCACTTTTAGAAGATGAAGAAATAGTAAACCCGTTCAAACACACAACAACATGAAAAGGAGATCCAATAATGTTAATAAATAATACTACACTTCTAACTAATGAAAGTGATAGCGTACCAAATGTAATAGAAATAAGGAATAATGTACCTCTTCCTGTACCACATATGTCTCGTCAGTTGAGCAAATATGGCTTTATAAGTACATTGAAGGTAGGACAAAGTTTTGAAATTAATGGTGATACACCTGATTACAAAGCTAAAACCTTAGCACCAGCAGCTTATGCAGTAGCTTCTTATGTGAGAAAGACTACACATCTCAAGAAAGATAAGAAATTTACTGTTGCTTGCAGGACATTAGAAGGAACATGCAAAGAACCTGTAATAGTAGGTTGTTGGCGTGTAGCGTAACATTATATAATAAGCAGGTATTCTTCATACCTATATAATCTCTCACGGATACCTGCTTTAAATTTTAACCAACATAGGAGAGAACAATGAACCTACCAACATTAGAAAGTATGCACATATCAGAACATGCAGAAAATGTATATGCTCAGATTATTGCAGAAGAAGACATAGGAGAAGATTATGGAACGAAGGCTATCATACAAGAAAGAATACACACACCCCGGCAACGTATATTTTAAATATGTTGGTAACATAACCGAGGATGGTGCTATGAAGCTCCAAGAAAGAGCCGGGTATCATCCTGCCGGTTATGGGTTTGGAAATTTTGCTTGCATAAATAATGTAGCAAGATGGAATTGTAATAATAGTTGTAGTTAATTTGGGTAATCTCTGTGAGGCGGAGATTATAATGAGGGGAGAAGTTCTTGCTGATCCAATCCCCTCATATTTTTGGTACCAAGGGCTGTAGAGCCTCACTAAGGATTTGATGCCTTATAAAGACCTGCTAACAATAGGGCGCAGGGATAGCCCACAATTTAAAGGAGAAAAAATGAAATGTGTTATATGTAGTCAAAGAATAACAACAGATCCTGATGGTTGGGATGGTGGTCATAATGCAGATCCTATAGCTGAAGGTAGATGTTGTGGAGATTGTAATGCTATAGTTATTATAAGAAGATTAAATGATTTTCAATTATTAAGATATCAAAATAGAAAGGAGTAAAGATGGGATTTTTTAGAATAACTGGTGAATCAGAAAAACCAAAAAGTTCTGAAGGTGAAAGACCTATAGATGCAACTGAAGATTATACAAGTGATTGTTGTGATGCTCATTTTACATATCCTGGTTGGCCTGATAGTGATTTATGTAGTGAATGTTTTGAACATGCAAATATATCGGAAACAGAAGATAGTGATGATTACTATAAAGATATTCAGGAAGATAGATAATGGGTAAAGTTAAAAGAATGTTAGAAAAAGATATGATGGAGAATCCAGAATTATATGCAGAATTATGTCAAATATATGAAGATTATGATTTTTGGATGCAATGTCGTAAAGAAGAGCTTCTTGAAAGAGAAGGTAAACCAACAATAAAGTTAATAAGAAAGGGTAAATCATGTCAGAAGACAAAAAAGAAAAAGTAATAAAATATAATAAGTATCAACAAGGTGATGTAGTTATGTTTCAAATAGATGATGAATCATTTAAACGATATAGTAATGATGGTAAAAATAGTTATGGAGATAATGAAAATATTGTTCGTTATGATGGTCATACTCATACTCATGCTATATTAGCATTTGGTGAAGCTACTGGTCATAAGCATCAAGTTAATATGGCTGATATGGTTAAAGAAGCTGGTGTAACATTGCATATGGATAATTGGGGTGAAGCTGGTGTAAATGTTCCTAAAGCATTTGAAGTTCACAATGAAACAGTTACTTTATGTCATGAAGAACATAATCCTATTGAGATACCACCTGGTAAATATGTTGTACGTATAGTACGTGAATTTGATCATATAGCTGGGAGATCTAGATATGTCGCAGATTAATTCAAATGATTATGGTGCAAGATATATTTATAATGCTAAAGTTGAATGGCTTATTGAACATGGTAAAATACGTGAGAATGTGTATTTCAGAGGTGCAATAGGTGATAGATATACTATTTATGTAGCTACTAAAAGAAATAAAAATGTTGTAGATTTTCATACTGTTTATAACAGTTATACTTATGGAACAACTAAAGGTGACTATATAGCTTGTATTAAAGATTATGTATTAACAATGCATGGTGAATCTCATAGATATTGGCATAGTAGTGCTGGTCATCTTATAAAACAACTAATGCGTCAAGGTATAGAACCTTTAGCTTTTAATAAACAATGGAGAATTAGGTTTTGTAGATCAGCATTTCTTATGAAATTATGGGATACAACAGAATTTACTCCTTGGGTTGGAATGAAGATGAATCTTAAAACTGGTAATCTTGTAAATAAACCAACTAAAAAAGCTACTAAAGCTTATAAAAGTGCTAAAGATACTGATAGAAAATTGCGTAAATCTAATCGTATAGCTAATAAGAATAATGCCGAAGCTAATGCAAGATATGTAGCTGCTGATGGTAATTATGCTTTACTTCCTATGGATGATATCTTTAAACTTCGTAATACTGATCGTAGAAATGATATAATGAACTTTTATGGTTTAGAAAAGATTATTGCTACATTAGAAACTAAAGTTGAAGATGAAGATACTATTGATGGAAGATTCTATAGACTAATTAACGTTAATATCCCTGATTTAGCATCTGGACAAGAACGTAATGATTGGGGTTTATATCTTGAAATGATTAATCCTTCTACAGGAGAAAGTCATTTTGAAGGTATAGCTAATGCTAGGACTAATAATACTGGTTGGCGTAATGATACTATAGAAGAAGCTACCGTTAAAGCTGCATTATCTTGGCGTGATGGTGATGGTGTAATATCTACTGGAGATACTTGGAGAGGTAAATCATCAAGTAACAATTATGTTAAACCAATCATATTAACATAATGCGTAAATTCTCTAGTAAGAAGGAACAACTAGAATGGGCTGATAAACTCCTTCGGAAACTTAGTAATAAGAATACCGGAGGAGTTACACCTATTATTAAAAAAATGATAACTGAAAATTACATAGGGAGATTGAAGAAATGAGTAAATCAAGATTTCCTAATTTTCCTATAACTTGTAAGTGTGGTAGAAAATATGGTAAAAAAAGACAAGGAGAATTATGTAAAAGATGTCAAACAAAAGTAACCTTTAAAATGGAGCATAAAAAATGAGTGAAATAAAGAAATATGATGTATTAATCTCATATCCAATTCAAGTTGGTGCTGAAGATGAAGAACATGTCAGAGAAATACTTATGGCTAATGAGCTTTTACGTAATGCTGCTGATTTAACACTTAAAATAACGGAGGTAACAGATGAGAAAACCTAAATTAACAATAGTTGATACAGTAGATGGAAAAACATTAGCATATAGAAATAAAACTTGTGTTGAAATATTTCCATTAACTAAAGAAGTTGGCTTTACTGATTATTCATATACATATGAAGAAATTATAGCTATAGCTAAAAAACTTGAAGAATTACTTGAAAAAGATCTTGTAAATGTGACCTAGATCATATTATATTTACATATGATTAGCGAATCAGATACAGAAGATATAGTAATTAAATCTTACGTAGAATTGTATCTAAAAGCGTTAAATGAATCAAGATCATACAAATTTATTAAAATAATAAAGTCTCGTATGTTTGAGCTCATTAAACGTAAGCAAATCAGAAATCAAAATAAATAACTCTTAATATAAGGAGAACCCCAATGGAAGAAACTATTCCAGTAGAAAATGCTGACCTCCAGACTTCTGAAGTATGGAAATCAGATAAAATTGATAAACTTGCAACAGCATTATCTAAAGCTCAATCTGAGATAAAAGGTGCTGAAAAGAAATCAGTAAATCCATTCTTTAATTCTGGATATGCTGATCTTCATACCGTAATTGAATCATCATTTCCACATTTAACAAAATATGGATTATCTGTAATTCAAGGTAATGATTCCAATCCTGGAGAATTTTTTGTAACAACTATGTTATTACATGAATCTGGTCAATGGATTAAATCTAAATTGAAAATGCCTATAGAGAAGATTACTGCTCAAAGTATTGGCTCTACCATTACATATGGACGTAGATATGGATTATCTGCTATTACAGGTATAGCTCAATATGATGATGATGGTAATGCAGCTTCTCAAAGCAAAGGTATTACTCAAAATCACGCTAAAACTATAACAACTAATCAAGGAGTATAAAAATGGCTGTAAAAACAATGGCAAAAAATACAGGTACTGGACAATATAATGCAGGATGGCATGAACTTACTATTAGTAAGGCTGTTGATGGTAAATGGAATGACAAGAGAACAATAGATCTCAACTTTGAAAATTATCCTGATAATATGCGTCATCGTGTATTTGAATCTCATAACAAAACAAGTGGTGATGAATTTAAAATTGCGAATTTATTTAGATTTGCTTGTGCTGGTATCATTAGTGTTTTAAATGATCCTACAGGTAAAAATCCTGTAATTCAATATGATGATGAAGTTACTAATTTAGTTGGTACACGTGTAAACGTTTTGTTTGTTAAAGAAACAAGTGCAACTGATGGTAAGGAATATAGTAGAACTTTTGACTTAGCTCCTGTAGTTCAAGAAACTGAACACATTACTTGGACTGATGATGATGTGGCACGTTTGAAAAAAAATGTTGAAAAACAGTATATTAAAAGGAATGCGACCACTACTAATGGTGTAGGAACTGTAAATTTAGATACTACTACTACTACCACAAGTGATGCAGAAATTCCTTTCTAAGTAACCCCCTTGAGAAAGGCTGTATCTTTCCTGTATTTATGGTTATTTACTACTAAGATATAGCCTTTTCTCATTTAAGGAGATATATGTCAAGAAAAATAACAAATGATGAAATAAGTAAAGAAATTAAGAAAGCAATAGAGAGATTAGAATATTCTACTGAATTATTGAAAATGTGGGTAGAGTATATGGATAGTGATTTAAGTGAAGCTGAAGAAATATTAGTTAATAAATCTAAAGAATTTTTAGGAATAAAATAATGAATAGTTTAAAAATATCTAAAAAACATATTGTGACATTATGGCATGAAACTCAAATAGGGTCAATAAAGAGATGTCAAGAAGCTCAAGAAGAGTTTTCTGAAATGATGTGGGAATTACATAAAGATATGCAACCTGAAATATTTGATGCTGATAAGGATTGTTTTAGCTATCATGAAGAACAAGACCATAAAGCAATGAAAAAGGAGAAGAAATGATACATGATTGGGGATTAACATATAATATAGAATATCCTAGATCTGCAAATAAATTAAGAGTTAATGAAAAAGAATCATTTGCTGTTAAATTATGCCCAGAATGTAATCGTGCTTATGAAATGACACATAATCAGTATAAGAAAATTTCAACAACACACTATTATAAAAACTTCCCAAGAAGAGGATTATATAATCAAGTGTGTTTTGCATGTAAGGAGAAAGAATGATTAAAGAATTTGCATTTGGATTAGCAAATCGACATCATTTTGGAGATGTACACGATATTGAGAAATGGGCCGGTATGGCACAAGATACTTTCATGTCCCT
>VTLG01015053.1_pt1 | contig 17543 bp, 35 predicted proteins | sample 4694571 | NCBI WGS metagenome assembly VTLG01 (sample SAMN12604809, study PRJNA352737) | marine metagenome | biome: ENVO:00000447; feature: ENVO:00000209|ENVO:00000569|ENVO:01000036; material: ENVO:00002151; isolation source: viral sequences binned using virsorter ... | reverse complement strand
GTAGCATATTTACACCATCATTACGCCACAAAGTTGCCACAGGTTCACCACTACTACGATCATGCTTATGCCCATCATGGGGCCAAGCTACAGGCATCCACTTGCCTCTAGCAGCAAATGACTTTGTGTGAACTGCAAGTTTTTCACGCCTCACACGGTAGCAGTCATAGATATATATTGTATCAGTATCACGGTCCCACCTAAGCCAGACGCCAGCAGTGGGGTGATCCCAGTCGCCAAAATCGACAGCGCCCAGTGCGGGCCAGAAAGCAGGGAAGCCATCTTGAAACTGACTAAGGCTAAACTTAACTGCGTCCCCATCAATGGGATATATTCGACCAGAGCCTAGCATCGGAACACCAGCAGTCCTGGCCTCTCTCTCCCAGTCAGGATACTGTGCTATCAAGGATGCCTTATCATCCTCATTGTAGTGCTCTGCGTCATCGAGCGTCATGTTAACGTAGAACCTGGAGGCTTTAGCAGCCTCTTCAGGCTGTAGAAAACGTCTCACCACCTCTGACATGCCAAGCAGGGGTGTAAAGGTAAGCAGGACCGGTCCACGGGTCACGTTGAGGCGTGTAAGACCTTCTGTATAGATATCCATCGGAGGTTCTTCATCATCCCAGATACCATCAAGGGTCTCTCCCTGCCACTTCTCACGACCCTTCTCGTAAGACTTGAACCAGAGATAGCTTTCCTGACCAGTTATATGCTGGACGACAACACTATCTACAAGATCTGGGGTTCCCCTAGCTAGCTGCACATCCTTGATACAGTCTGCTGGTATCATGCCAGTGCCATAGTTACGTTTCTGGCCTAGCAGGATGCGCTGAGGGTTATCTCGCGTACTCTCTCCGGTAACTCCAGCTACCCACCACTTGTTACCCTTGGACATTCTCATCCCGTTCCACCAATCGGGATATTGACCAGTAAGGTGCATGGAAACCTCTGCACCAGCACACCAAGTCTTGCCCACTTGGTTAGCAGCTATCAGGCATCTCTCCCTGTAGTGCTTACCACTGGCATGAAACTCACGCTGCTTCTGGTACGGCTTGTACCGCTTTAGAAGGTTGGTATCGGCGTACTTCTTTAACTGGGTGTATAGATACCCAAGCTCACCAAGTTTCTCCTCACGCTGCTCTTCCGTTAGATCAAGCATTACCTATTTTATTCTTGTCTTCTCTGAAATCCAGTTTCCGACAGCCCACTTATCTCTCTTGAAATCAGGAGATTTCAGATAGTGTCTGAGGCTAGCTCCAGCCATAGACCAAGGATTTCCCATAGGTTTACCCATCCTGGGGGCATGTTTGCTGATCTCTCCACGTGCCCTAGCCGCACGCTCACTCTTAAAGTTCTGTTTCCAAGTAGTAGGGCTATCCCACTTGTGTGGCTTAACGGGAGGTTTTTTCATTTGACAAGACTCCTAATATGCTTTATCTGTGCCTTCCTTGGCACCGCAAAAATACGCGCAGCCCTACTTTCGGCCTTTAGTAAGCCAGTTTCTTACACCAGTGATGGTTTGGGGAATATCTTTCTTCAAAAAGTAATCCCATTTCTCCGGCGCTTTAGCGAAGTGACTCTTCACATCTTTAAGCGTGGAGTCTAACCAAGATTTCTGGCCTGTATAATGCCAACTAGCAGTGCGAATGATACCTTGCAATTGCTTTGGGAGTGCTTGTGTCATTGGACTACTTCCTACGGCCTCTGCCGGATAGGTATCTAACCGGCTCTCTACGTCTCTTGCTGCAATAGGACCAGCACCAGCCTTCGATAACAACGGCTATGTGACCTATCATCCTGACGACTCTCTTCATCAGTACAGGGGCTTAGGCCCCTTCTTCTTCTTAGCCATTAGGCACGACCACTCTTGCGAATAGTCCCAGACTGAGCAGGAGAAGGGTCCATGATGTCTTCGTACCGTGGATCATTCATAACAAGGGTCTGCACGGTAGCATCGGGACGACCTTTGACTCCCTTAATATAGTTACCGGATACTCTCAAGACGTCTGCAGCCATACCTTCATACAAACTGGGATCATAACCTGGCATCTAACTATCCTTTCCTAATATCTATGCTCGAATTTTAAAAGGGTCTTAGGCTTACCGCCACCCTTGGGACGATGCTCGAATTTTAAAAGCTCCTTGGGTTTCTTATTGGCATTGCTCGAAGCAGTCAGCAATTCTTTAATCCTATTCCTAAACCAACCTCGACCAAGATTGAGGCCATGTCGCTTAGTCTTAGCACCTATCTGCTTGTCTGCCTTCTTAATATCACGACTCCTTTGTGCAGAGTTCTGAAGAGCATACCCATACATAGCAGCACCCATTGCTTCTGGAGCTTTTCGGTCATACCACACTGAAGGTGTTGTTTTTTTAGCTCGGGCTAAATAACTCTGAGGATCTTTATCAATCTTAGAGGTCGTCAGCCTCTCACGTGTTAACCAACCACCAGATTTGCTATGAGCCATTACCACACCATTCCTTATTTACGTTTCGAGCCAGGGGCTGGCTCTCCCATTAACAATTCATAGAGCCGCCTTAAAATTGGATCAATCCTCTCTGATGGCTTACCTCTCAACAACCTCTTGGCTTCTTTCTTCTTCTGATATCCAGGTGGTGCAATGCCCCTATGGGCAGCAACCCAATTAGCCATGTAATCCTGCTTTCCGTAACTCTTCTATGAGTTCTTTAATCCTAATGTAGGACTTCTGCAACTGATGCTGAAGCTCCATCACGTTATGCTTGAGGTAGTCTACCTGAATATGTAAGGGCATCCTAGTTCTAAGCCCCTCGGCGTATTTCACGGAGCAATGTAGAGTGGTGATATCCTCTATAGGCTGGGAGAAGTTTGGGGGGTACTGGGGTCCTCAGACTGCTCCTCAGAGCTGTCAAACAGCTGTCCCAACAGGTCATCGATCCTGTCCCTAAGAGTAGACTCATCTAAAGACGAGCCGTCGCCTAGATTAAGTATCTTCTCAACACCCTTGAACCCTGCTCTATCCAACAGATCCTTAGCACTGTTGTATCGTACTAACTCTGATCTAGCATTGAGAGCTAACTGCCTAAGTACATCCGCCATGTCTGGAGCAATAGTACCAAAGTGCTGCTCCATTAGCTGTCGTATGCGATCTTGTACATGAGGCTTTCGCAATAATTCATAGCTCTGCTCACGACATGAATTTTCGGAGTATCCTGCGGTTCTTGCGGCAACAGAGCCCTTTCCTCCATTACTTACATAGTAGGTACAGAAAAGCTCCTGTTTATCGGTAAGATTCTTAGCCATTGCCTGTCCCGTATTTTCCTTATTTGACTGGCTTAAATGTAAAATACTTTGTGGCAACAAGCAATCTCAGGCTGACATTAACGCTTAGACAGGTCTTAGAGCGGCACCAGCGAACCTTCTTAAGAATGCTGCCTACATGGACCGGAACCTCGCTTCACTCGGGGTCCAGTCAGCATAGAAGGTTCTTAGAGAACTCTCTCTCTCTACAACTCCCCAGTTCGCACTCTTTAAGATTTGCTTCGCATTTTTGCTGTGCTTTACCACGACATCCAAACCGCTTCGCTAATACAAGGGGCGTTCCAACCGGTGTCGTCGTACTCGCCATGCTCGCTGCGCTGTGCGTGGCTCCGTGCGCCTCAAGACTGACAGATTACCAATCTCCTCCCTTGTATTTTCGGAGCCTGTCGTGATCACGTGGGGGAATTGTAAAGAGAGGAGAATGAGATGAAGAAGATGACAATTGATAAAGCATTCAAGATGATAGAGGAGGGATACCGCCAAATTGCTCTCATAGAGAAAGAAGGGATAAGCAAATGGGAGCACAATGAAATACAGATTCTGCTGAAGGATATGTATTGCTGGAACAACAAATTCGGGCTGGACGAAATTCAGGGCTCGATGGAAGACATTCCCAAAAAGCCAAGGAGACTGAAATGAACTTTGATCAGAGTACCCGTGACATCTGGGAGACCGAAAAGATTCCGAGTCTAAAGAGATTCGTAGAGTTCATGAACCTACTTGAAGAGATGCAAGTTGGTAGCCCTCAATACGATGCAATGATGGATCAAATTATCGAAGAGGAGGAAAGAACATGAAGAGTTTTATGAAATTCAAGACAACGGTTTCAATTCTAACAGGAGTGCTGGTTTTCATAGCACTTCTGCCAGTGTTAATTCCAATATCAATCGGGCTCGCCATCCTCATAAGGGCGAAGATCCTTAAACTGCACAGGATCTACGATATCAACATCGATGATGTGATGACGGTTGAAGTTCCTAACGAAGTAAATGAGGTACGTACAATATCAGAGAAAGGCCAAAGAGCAATTGCAGAAAGTTTAATGAACTTAATGGAAGGAGAAGAGAAAACATTGGACGAGAGATTCAATGAATATTGCAAAGAAAATGATGTACGTTTTAACGATATCAAATAGGAGAGAATCATGAAAATTATACTAAATGACAGCGACATTGAGTCGATGAGTGCAGAGTTACGCGATCAACTCGAAAGATTCATCAATGGATCCAGTCAACATAAAAGCACCTTAAGTGCAGCGCAGATTGAGGAGCTTTGGTTCGGAATCAACGAACAAGGCCGATGCATCTTACGTGCGTTCTACCGAGCAGGAACTTTAAGTGTTTCTGATATTAAGAAACTTTTAGGCTTAACCAGTTCGAGGCAACTGGCAGGACCAATGGGAGGTATTAGTCGTAAAATTCGGTCGATGAAAGGCCCAGGATCATCTCTTTGGACTAAGGATAAGGTTAGCCAAACCTACATTTTCTCAGAAGAGAACCTCCTTGTTTTAAGGGAGTTTCTTAAGACAACTTCCAGAAAGGAGACTGAAGTTTTTGATCCAAAAGAATTCGAAGAGTTCACAGGTGAAGAAATAGAAGAAGAGAAAACAGCTCAGTGGTTTTGCCTAAACTGTCATGAGGTAAGAAAGACCTACTGCGGAACGAATATTAAGATTGGAAACCATCCGCAAACAAAAGGGAGGCCGTGTGCACTACAGATCCAAAGGGAGATGAACAAGGCAGCAGCCGAAGGCGGATGGGATACAAGGTACAAAACCTTGGGATGCGAATTCAAACCAATAGCAGATTAAAGGGAGAAGATTGTGATGAGTATCGACTTTACGGATGAGAACTGGGGGAATGAGCATCACCTCCAGGCAGATGCACTAGGATACGAAGATCTGGAAAGCCATTACACTGGCCTTCTCAATGACACCGTGGACACCTGGAGTCAGGTACGTCCATTCGGAGTGTATCACCTGATGAACTGGTTGAAAAACCAGTGCTGGAACGAACAGAAGCAAATCAAATGGCAGGAGGAAAAGCGACTGAAGCCAGCTAGAGCAAGGGGTGAAAACTTGCTTAGGATTCATCAGGGAGATGAAATCTCTTCAGTCGAGTGTCAACGGCAAGCACAGTACATCATGCGGTTAACGGAAGAAATCCGTGTGATGAAAAGAATCGAAGAAATAGCAGTCAGAATCCACGATGAATGCGTGGAGAAATTCAACAACATGCCTATTGGAGACGATTCTGAAAGAGTCTTTCAGTTTAATCCAATAGGTACTCCATCAAAGAATTCCAAGGTAAAAACCCTGGATGCAAGTACTATTTTGCTTCAGGATATTCTGGACAAAACCAAGAACTTCGATCCAAAGGTAGAAACTAATCTTAGCGAACTTTCAAAAGGCATTCTCAGGGAGGAGTAAACAGTCCTGAGAGGGTAGTGAGAGGGAGGGTGGAGCCAAAAGGAAAGCCCTCCCCTCACTATTTTTTTGTATATTTAATGTATCTCGCTAGTCGCGAGATGCTTTATATAGGGAGAATGGTATGAAGAATAATTCCCCCCACTACTCCATCTTGCCCGACATCAATACCCAACGGGAGTCGAATCACACGTAAAACTTAATTAAACGGATAGAAACATGAATATCTGGAAAAGAACTCTTGAATTGTTCACACGTAAGAAATCTAATTCCAAAAAAGTTCACTACTGTAAGGAAGAGGATGTTATTACTAAAGAAGTATGTGGCTCCCAAATGATTGCATGGGAAGCATACGTAGACGAGTGTGGAAAAATGATTGGAGGAGGAATGGAAGATTACATGTGCCTCGGATGTGGTGTTGTAATGGGTAAGCTGGGATCAAAAATTTCAGAAAGAACAATTTAATGAGTTATCAAATAACCGGAAGTGAAAATACCCTGGAGAGCATGATAAAAAATTATGAACTCTCTCAACCAGGAGAAAAAGTAACATATTATACTGGGGAACATGCACCAGAACATTTCCCCCACATGACAGGTCAAGATAACAAGAGGCACATGATGTTATGTGCCTTATTTATATTTGCATGGAATGAAATGTGTGATGGTAGAGCAATACTCTACCAAAGAAAGATTTATGCAAAAAAAAGAAAAGTTGTAACTGAAGTTCAGAAAAGAAACAGCACTGTATATATAATAATAAAAAGAAAAAATATATCAAATGCTCGATATAGAGCTACATTTGAAAAGAAAAAATGCCCAGAGATACTAACGAAAGCAATAAAAAAACTGTCACTAAACCAGACGCCACCATCGATTCCTAAGAGAAGATCGATTAATTCAATTTCATAGGGAGGTAAGTCATGATTAAAGGTTTAATTACAATTGCTGGGGTAACTAGCGTATTTAATCAGGCAAAAGAAGTTTGCACAAAAGTAAGTAGAACTATCAATACAAACAAAGAAGTCAATACAAGACTTCAGAATATTGAGGAATCTATTAACCAACTAAGTGAATCAGAAAATAACAAGTGGGTTCTAAAGCAAGATTTTGATTGCGTCATGAAGGAATATAAAGACATTAAAAATGCGTGTATCTATGTTTTGGATAATGTACAAAGTTTAGATACAAAAGATTTCTGGGAGACAATAAATACAGTCAATGGAACTAGGGCTTATCACCTTGGTCAAGCACTTGAGCGTATGAGTTCAATTATCAATAAGGATATTGAATTAGAAATTAAAAATGAAAGGCAGGAGCGAATAGCAGAGTTCGTTTCAGAACGTACCAAAAAGGGAGAAAACAATGAAACAACTAATGGGAAAGCTATGGAGAAGGTTTAAGCCAGTAAAACTGGTTATTGATCATAAACCAGATGAAGGATGGTACGTAGCTATAGTAGAAGGCTATACAACAAAAATTGGTCCATACCACTCAAAACCTGAGCTTGCTATACAGCTTAAGGCTGTGCTGAGTCAGATCGAGGAGTAATAAAATGAACGATAAACATGAAAGGATAGAACGTCTCTTTTGGGAAGCAGAGACTGCTTTAATGGACATTGAAGAAATAATCAATGGACCAGAAGGATGTAGTGAGTTGGTAGTTTACGAAAATAACAGGAGTTTTATCAACAGAATCTTGACTATAATTAGTACCATCAAGAACGAAGCTAACGATCAATTAAAACCCATTAATTAGGAGCATAGATATGGCTAACATCGAAGATGGTGTGGTTCAGGACGTTGATGTCCTTGATCCAAGAGAAGAGCAGTTCATGCCAATGAACCACGTAAAGAAAGAGTTTTTCCCAGTCGAGGTAACAGATCTTTTCGACGATGGTGGCACCAGAGTAGATGGATGGCAGCTAGTGCGTCGAAGCGACACAGGGGAAAAGTTACACGTACATACATCCAGTTATAAGCTAATTCCTTTCGAGGATAACGTAAGTGCATTTGAGGATGCTCTTAATAAGAGTGGCTTAAACCAGGATGGAATGCGTATTGATAGTGACATGAGTCACAACGGTTGCAGACATTTCAGGCAATATGTACTGCCTGAATACCGTGAGGAGATCCGTGGTAAGGACGATATCTCACTCAGGTTCCTGATGTGGGATAGCTACGATGGATCAACTCGATGGATCACCCGTGGTGGTTTCTACCAGTGGGTATGTGCGAATCTAGCTGTTACTGGAGAGGACATTCTCAGTATCAGTCGCAAGCATACCCAGAACTTCGATAACAGAGTTGATCATCAAAAGATCATCGACACGGTTGGAGAATACTCAAAACAGGTAGATCTCTACAGAAAGTTTGCTGGCATAGAGATAAAGGATGTACATGCAAAAGAGTTCTTTCATGAGATGTCAGCAACAAGAAAATTGGCAGAACATCTAAGCTCTCAGTGGATACAGCAAGCAAACGATTGGGGTAAAACCCTTTGGGATGTCTACTCAGTCCTTACAAAATACGCAACTCACGGAGAAACTGGGAAGGACAAAGCTAATATCATTGCCCAGCGTCAAGAGTTCGTAAGGAAGATAGTAGGATCAAAACAGTTTAACCAGTTGGCTTTAGCAGCCTGACGTTTGTCAGTCTGAGGACGCTACTTATCTTCACATGGACGAGGCTAAAAAAACTTAGCCCCATGTATCTAATCAGATAAGTCTAAAGTCAGGGTGATGCAGCGTTTGGCCGCGCACGTTGCATCACCCACTTTCCTAGAATGTTAGAAAGAGACTGAAATAATGATTCTAAGTAAGAAGGACCAAGCAATAAGAGATGCTAGACCGGTTGTGATGAAGCTTACTAATAGGGCTATTGCCATAAACCAAAAAAGAGACGGCAGAGATCGTAAAATAACTACAGACATAAGGTGCATACCCAACCAAAAATGCCAGTTTATGGGAGGTATGGAGATAGGTAAGGTATGTGGTAAACCTACCATTCAATACTACTCATATTGCGCCGAACACAAAGAGATTTGCTACCAGTCCAGGTAAGCATTTAACCTCAATTTAAACTTCTAAGCACCCGTAGCTCAGTGGATTAGAGCAGCGGACTTCTAATCCGCAGGTCGCAGGTTCGAGTCCTGCCGGGTGTGCCAATGGAGGATATCATATCAGGTACAATCATAGCATTTGATCCAGCCACACATACGGGATGTTGTGTAGGATATCTTTGTAGCAAAAAATATGACTTTTGGAAGATACGAACATTTTCATTGAAACCAATAAAGGAACCAACGCTAGGCTACTACATCCGCAAAATCAGGCAGGTAGTAGACAAGTACGATCCAGATTGGGTTGCATGGGAAGAATCATATGTAAGGAACTATACCTCTGCCAGACTACAGTTTGGCATAGCGGGGATAATTCAAGGTTATGCAGAGACACGTAAAAGCACAATGATTGCCATTCATCCATCATCTATCAAGAAGAGAGCCACAGGCAACGGTCGAGCATCGAAGGATGAAGTAGTCAAAGCTGCTAAAGAAATATCCCCATGTGAAATCGATAACGACAACGAAGCAGATGCATTTTGGATATGGGTGATGGCTTATGAGCAGATATCAGGAGTTGAATTCTGAGCAACAAATTGAGTTCAAAAAGTGGTACAACACCTACCCTCGTAAGATAGGGAGAAGGGCAGCAGAGCAAGCCTGGATAAACTGTGTCACACGTAATACAGCAGTAGATTCAGGCCAAATCTTCGCAAACCTCCTTCTAACTAGATCAATTAAATACGCTCAAAAAGTAATTAACGATGGTACGGAGGAAAAATGGATTCCGCATCCATCAACTTGGTTGAACCAAGACCGATGGGATGATGAAGCCCTTATAATGGCCGTACAAGAGGAAGAGGGAGACTTGGCCCCTACCACACTATGAAAAGAGAAATAGTCCTTCACAGGCGATCTAAGGCCGTAGAGGAGGTAATAGATTCTTTAACAAATATTCAGCCTTCATATAGTACTGGTATGTCAAAGCTGGATAGTGCAATGGGAGGAGGTCTTTACCCAGGTAAATCATACGGAATCCAGGCAAGAAAGAAGATCGGCAAGACAATCTTTATGGGAACCATCTCACGTAATCTTAACTACCAGAGCATACCCCATTTATGGATAGCACTGGAGATGAATAGCGTAGAGCTAGAGCAGAGACAGATTGCAAGAGATCTGAAAATTCAATCCCTAAGATTCTTAAGACACGATAAGGAACTTGCTGATCAAGTAAGAATCTACTCAGAGACGGCACCAGATAATACCGTCTATGCAAACGCATCTAGTATAACCATCGAAGGATTAGAAGAGGTAGTCGAGAGAGCAGTCAAAGACTACGGAATAAAAGGATTCATTCTTGACTACCTACAGCTTGTAAGATCAAGCGATACCGGAAACAGAACAGAACATCTTGAGTATGTAGCTCAGTGGATATCAGGAATCGTCAGAAGACTTGGCCTATGGGCAATGGTAGCCGCACAGCTTAATCAGGAAGACAACACCAGAGGTGGTGAAGGAATGCTTCTTGCATTCGATATGGTGTTCAGTCTGAAGAGGGATAAGTTTAAATCAGATGCTTGGCTGGAAATGGTAGAGACACGTTATACGCCATATATAAATATAGGTTCATCAGAAAGAGCAGGATACAAACTCATACAAGAAGGACCTTACTTCAAGGAGAAATAAAATAAATGTATGAAATACGATCTGAAATACCTATCCCAGGAATAAGACAAATAAATAATGAATGGAATAACCATGAATATAAGAAAGCAAAAGAAAAATTACAGGATCTTATCAACCAGCTAAAGATAGGAGAATCTTTTGCATTTCCAAAGGAGGAAAAAGATATTGTAACAGGAATAATTCAAAGACTAAGGCAAGAGAAGAAATTCGTTACAAGAATGTCAGTAGATAGAAATAGAATTTGGAGAGTTGACTAAAGGAGAGAGTCATGAGTAATGCACCAAATATCTTTGAGCGGCTAAACGCCGTCCAACAAGAAGTCAAGTATATACAGAAAGAGCAGAAGCAAGGAATGCGATACAGCATCGTAAGCCATGACTCTGTTACCGCAAAAGTACGCCCAGCCATGGTTAAGCATGGAGTGGTGTACTGGCCTAACGAAATCTACTACAGGCAGAACGGTAATCGTACCGAGGCTCACATTGTTGTCAGGTTTCAATCCGTAAATAAGGAGAGATCAGACTTTATCGATGTAGCATCTCTTGGATACGGGATAGACCAGCAGGATAAGGGACCAGGAAAATCTATTAGCTATGCAGTTAAGTACGCATTGCTAAAGGTTCTTGGCCTTGAGACAGGTGATGATCCTGATCTGGATCAGGATACTGAGTTCAATTCAGAACAACCTGAAACTATAACCTTGCCAGATGTTCCCAATCTCTCGAAAGAGGACGGTAAGAATTTTAACGACACTACAGCTTGGACTCTATGGGTAGAAAGTTGCATCGATACCATAAAGAAATGCAAAACTGAAAATGAAAGGACGCAATTCAAGGAAAGCATCGAAGTAGCATTCACTAAATCACCTAAATCCGCTCGACGTTTAGTATCAGCAGCACTAACTACAAGAAAACAGGAGCTATTAAAATGAGTTTAAACGTATGCACATTCAGTGGTCGGCTTGGTAAGGACGCTGTAGTTAAACAGATGACAATTACAGGCAAGGATACCACTGTTGCTAATTTTTCTGTCGCTGTAGACGTAGGATATGGAGACATGAAGGACACCCTGTGGCTTAACTGCGCCTTGTGGGGCAAGAGAGCAGAGGGTGGTCTACCTAGATACCTTATCAAGGGACAGCTTGTTGGAGTAAATGGCAACATCTCTCTACGTAAGTATCAAGGAGAAGATGGTGTCGAGAAGTCATCCCTGGAAATGAGGGTATCGGATATCCAGCTACTTGGTTCTAAGCAAGATGAAAATACAGACATCCCATTTGAATAAGGAGGCTTAAATGAAGTATGTGATTGAAAAAGGTTTACCAATAGGATCACGCAACCGCGCATTTCCGTTTGACGAAATGGAAGTAGGCGACAGCATTCTAGTACAGTCGCCGGAATCCAAAAGCGCTCGTAGACGTGCAATGAGCCTTAACAAAAAGAAAAACCCGGATACGCATTGGGTTACTCGCACGATTGAAGAAACGGAAACTTCCTTGGGCGGCATAAGAATTTGGCGCACCAAATAACCCAGATACTGGAGAATAATAATGAGTAGCTCAGAAGAGGACCTTAGACAGTATATTTCAGGCAATCCTGAAATCACTGGTCCAATACCCAACGGCAAGTATGTCAATCACAAAAAATTGGGAGGTACAGCCGCTTGTGTCATCGCGACTAATGATCACTTTGGCCGAAACATCCATGAGTTGTGGTTGGAACTTACCGGAAAAAAGGAGCCGGATGATCTCTCTTGGGAGTTGAGGGTTCAGATTGGAATCGCAACGGAACAACTCAATGCAAAATTTTACTCTCATCTAAGCAACGATACTGTATCAACCTTTGGAAATACACCACCATTCTACGAGCACAAGGATTGTGACTTTCTAGTGGCACAGCTAGATGGAGTAATCTATCGGGATCAAATACCTACCACAGGAGTATTCGAGGCAAAGCACTCCAATCACTTCGCCAAGATAGAAGACTCAAGAGCAACATACTACCCACAGCTACAGCACTACATGGGTGTGTGTGATTTTGATTTTGCAGTCCTGTCAGTAATAATGGGCAATAACCAAATCAAGTTTCTTGAGGTAGAGAGAGACGAGTCATATATCAATGAACTCTTCGAGCGTGAGATAGAGTTCTGGGAATATGTTAAGAAAGATATTCCACCCGACTCAGAATCCACTTCAATACGTGTTCCAGAAAAACCAGTCAAAACTATCGATATGAGTGGAAGTAACGAATGGGGAGACAGCGCAGATAAATGGCTAAAGACTAAAGAACAAGCAGCTATTCATAGAATAGCAGACAAAAAACTTAAAGATATGACTCCCGAGGACGTAAGAATAGCACAGGGAAACGGCGTACAAGTCGTTCGCGATGGTCGTGGAAGAAGAGTATACGAAACATAAGAATAACCAAGCACTTAATCTTGAGGGACTCTCCAAAAAATACTGGAGAGTCTCTCAATATATAAAAGAGTGGGATCATACATCAGTAGAGGAAAGACTGATGATTACGGAAATCTTAAAGAGGATATTCGAAATTACAGTAAATCCTAATCTGAAAAATATGATCTCAAGGCGTGCAAAAAAGCTGTCTGTAAGATACGCAGAACACAAAGAGGGAGGATTAGAATGACTATATTAATTGCTGACTCTATTAAACGTAAAAGACTCATTACCCCATTCATGGATGGAAAGCATATCTATCACCATCCTGGGTATGAGCCTCTCTTCAAGAAGGGATCAGATCCATTCACCCTATCATATGGCGCAAGCTATGCTGGATACGATATCCGTATGAGCCTAAGTGATCAGGACGACTGGCTTACTACGCTCAAAATTCTCCCACAGCAATTTAAACTTGTTCACTCCATCGAAAAGTTTGATATGACGAATGATGTGCTCGGCAAGGTAGCTGATAAATCTACCCTGGCACGAAAAGGATTAGCTGTTCAGAATACAATCATAGAGCCTGGATGGTGTGGATACCTGACACTTGAGCTTACAAATCACGGGGATGAAGTCATTGAACTTCACCACAGTATGCCAATAGCACAGGTGATCTTCTTTAATCTAGAGAAGGCAGTTGACGGCTACGATGGTAAGTATCAAAATCAGGAGAATATGCCGGTAGAGGCAAGATAGGAATCATAAGGCTCCCCATTCTCCCCCATGTGCTGCTGGATGTACGGTTAAGCGATAGGTAAGGGGGAGCCACCGCTGCTGCACTCCAGCGGTTCATGAACTTACCTATCGTAATCCAGCACCTATCTACAGGAGAAGATCGTGCCAATAAGTGCATCAGCTATATTGTACAAAGCTGCCGAACTGGTGGATGGAGATCGACAAGAGACACACGGAAGGAAGCAGGATAACTTCCAGAACATATCCATGCTGTGGAGTGCCTATCTTGAAATGGATCTAAGTCCCAAGAATGTGGCAAACATGATGGTACTACTGAAGGTCGCCAGGACCAAGACAGGCAAGTTTAATATAGATGACTATATTGATATGGCTGGCTATGCAGGATGCAGCGGTGAGCTAGACTCTATAGAGAAGAACTAACTAGCTGCTGCAGAACTCTTCCCATGCCATATTGTGAGCAATGATCTGATCCTCTGTATAGGCAGTCATGGTATCCTCGTCACTCGTTGTAATGAGGTGGGTCCATAGACATCCGCCATCACTTGCTCCTCCTCCGCAACCACTTACGACGATCAAGCTTACTAAGGCCACCAACAGATGCTTGAATTTCATTTCTCTTAATACCCTTCTTGATGGATTGCTTACGCGCAGAGTTGGCAGCCATCGTATAGCCAAGCCCTATCATGGCCCCTATCTTGATGATAGTTGCCAGGACAGAGCCTATAACAGAAGCAAGAATATTCATTCAGCAGCATCCTGCTTGTCCTTTGCCTTGCCAGAGTTATCTGGAAACTCAAGACCAAGAACAGTGAAGATCGTCTGAAGATACTCAATAACCTTATCGTCTGACTTGGTAGGGGTTATTCTTGCAAGAGCCTTGAATGCGAGAATAAACGCAGCAATCACTCCAAAGTAAGCACCAAAGTTATTAATAAAGATGTCCATTATTTACTCCTGAGATATTTAAGGAACTCTACACCACGATCTATGTCAGGGTAGGGTGGGTGAAACACCCCCTCTCTTGGATCAAGTATTATCATTATAGATGCTCCATGACTCTTGCTAGCGTAACCTAGCCGAGATGCATAGTCGTCTATAAACTTGTATCCCCTTGCACGTATTAAGGTTGTAACTTCTCCGCTAGGAAGCTCTTTCTGCTTAGTAGCCCAGTCGTGCCTATGACCGGCAATAAAGAAGTCAGCGTACTCATCCATTATAGATGCTCGATCAAGACTATGGATATCATTCCACATTGAATGTCCCTTGAAGTCATGGGAAGCATCTATCTTAAACGATCTCTTATTTGGAAAAATAATCTTTAGCCTTGCTCTCCAATCGAGCATCGGTATCGTTGATGCACCTATTGTCTTCAAGAAGATCTCGAATCCCCCGTCCATCACATCATGATTACCTATCAGCCACAGTAACCAGTTAATTCCTGAATCTTCTAGAAACCATTTAGCTAGCTTACGTTCAGTCTTTCTATCTACACTGTTATTGGCATACTCACGTATCAGACGACCACCCCAGTTATCAACCGTATCACCAATATTTGCACCGTATAAACCCTCTGTATTCTTCAGAAGGTCACAGTGATGTCTCAGTAGTGGGATGTTGCAACCATTACTTCCTATATGGGGATCACCAAACCAGTTGATGCCTATAGGCTTATTATCGTTAACTTTAATCTCAAACCATTTAAGGGAGTCTTCGTAACTCTGCCTTTTCTCATACCGTTTGCTCATATGATCGAGGATATGCTCAGCATCAACATCCTCTTCAGCAAACTCAGGATAAGATAAGGAAGATAGTTTAGTGGAACCTAGCTTTCTTTCTATCCTGATATACCTATCTCTAGCAGTACTCCTTTTGATCCCAAGCATACGACCGGCTGCTCCAACAGCACTAATAGATCCATGAGTCGCAGGATGTGAGTATCCTTGTGAGATTAAATCTTGAACTAAGTCAAAAAAGTCCTGATCAGACTTGGAAGTAAGATTGGTACTCATAGATCCTACTACTGCTTAGTTACAAACCAAGTTATCCCAGCAACAAATGGAGCAATTAATCCAGAGGCCCATTTAAGAGTTTTAATGGTTGCTTTTTGAGCAGCCTGTTCCTGCTCAATAATAGCTATTCTAGGTCCAGTTTCTTTATACCAGGACTTAACGTCCTTAATATCGTCCTTAAGATCTTGCTTTATATCTCTTATATCCTCCCTAAGATCATCTCTTACATTTTCAAGATCTTCTCTTGTTATTGCTGAGTAAGTATTATTTGGCATGATCAGCTCATACGTTCTAACATTGGTATTGGAGTAGGCACTACTTTCTCAGAATCACTACCATGAGCAACAATACAGCTAAGAGCTTCTGGTGAAGTGCCGACGAAAGTCCATGTTTTTTTAACAGGATGTTCTGTCAATATAACAAGATGAGATCCAGCAATACCCTGCCAGATTACTTTCTCACCAATCTTCTCAAGAAGAGCCATCACCTGATGAGTAGGTCCACATTGTATCGCAGCATTAACAGGACTCGATACAAATATAGCTATGGCTAATGAGAGAGAAAGAAGCTTCATATCATAAAGTCGGCCAGACGACCTCAGCAGGATCAGCAAAATCTTGTGGGATATCGCGCAGAGCTTGGCGGTACGAGGATTGAGATTCGGTTATCGTGCGATCCGCCATTGCCATCCAGTCGCTGTCGTGGAGCAGTGCGTCGCGCTCGCCTCTGATCTCGGCCCACGTTTTTTCCGGCTCGACCCAGTCGTCAATTTCTACGCCCGATGCGAGAATTTCTGCGTAGTCGGTATTGTGAGGATCGGTAGGAATTGATCTGTTCGCGTCTTGGATAACTGTATGCTCGGGGTTGGAATATCTCATGCTCATAGCTCCGCACTAATTTCGATGAACTCGTCCGCATCCATGTCCAAAGCACCCGGTCGACCATCGGTTAATCCAGATGCGACAGTTGCCGCCAGCGCCGTCGATCTTGTGCTGATTTGCTGCGCGGTTAGATTCGTGGTGGCCACGCCGCCAGCAGAAGAGGAGATCACGTCGTACGCAGACGTAGAGTTGATTGATATGGTCGGGATCGCTCTTTTCTCAGCGAAATTAAAAGGTATTTGGGAACAGTTAGTCGTAGATCGGCAAACGCCGACACCGACGATTTGGCTCGAAACGTCGCCGGTGATGCGCTCGTAGTAGCGAAGGCACTTAGCTAAGGTGGTGCTGTAAGTCTCGTGCGGGAATGACGTGGCAATTTCCCCCACCTCTAGTAACCAGCCAGTCGTCAATATGTTGTTACTAGTAGAACTGACTCCGTTTACTTGATTGGCTGACCCGCCAACATCATTTCCAGCTTGCCATTGGTCCACCGCACCAGTAAGCGCATTCGACCCGAAAGTAATTCCCAATTGAAGACCTGCCGCAGTACTGTCCGCGATAACTGCGCCAGTATATCCCGGGAAAGTTACTTGGAAGAACTCCCACGTATTAGAACTCTGCACGGTGAACTCTCGAATATAGGTTAGTCCAGTTGGGCGAGTCGCTAACCACGCCGAATAAATTCCCGTGATGGTCGTCTTAAACCAAAAGCTGAACGTCTGCGTTAGAGCGTCCGCAGTGCCGTAGTTGAGATGCTGGCAGTGTTGGCCCTCAATATCTTGACGGACCAAATAGTACGCTCCTTCAAAGGAGGAATCGGCTGTGGTCACGTCGAACTTCATTGAACTGCCAAAACCTGTAGGCGAATCAGAATCCTTTGTCACTGTCGACACAGCGATTGAAGAGAGGGCGTACCAAGTGGATCGGAATCGATCCAAGTTAAAAATACTGGAACTGCCGCCCACCTCCGTAGACCCATGTTGATTTACGGTCATCGCCCCATTGTGGATAAGATTCTTTGACGCAC
>VTLG01011583.1_pt1 | contig 17544 bp, 21 predicted proteins | sample 4694571 | NCBI WGS metagenome assembly VTLG01 (sample SAMN12604809, study PRJNA352737) | marine metagenome | biome: ENVO:00000447; feature: ENVO:00000209|ENVO:00000569|ENVO:01000036; material: ENVO:00002151; isolation source: viral sequences binned using virsorter ... | reverse complement strand
AAGGTATTGCCCAACATTTCTGGTGTTGGTAACGTATCTGCAGTTCCAACAAAACGCAGAACGTTACTGGCGTCAAAACTGTCGGTTTGGTTACCTACTGAAATCTTATTGGTAGTATCATTGCCCGTGATGTCCTTGCGGAGCGTAAGAGGTACACGCTTCTGCCTAAACAGCCAGTTGTACTGACTGGAGATCTGCAGGTAGTGACGATTAATTACCCGTGCGACCTGGCTCTTGTAGGCCTCCAAGTCGGGGTTGTAATCGAGTGCTGAGTTGACTTCATCGGTAAGATCTTTGAGATTCACGACGTACCCCTAAAAAGAAAACGGCTGCTGAGATAGTATACCCCAGCAGCCGAGAATGGGCCGGAGCCCGGTAGCGATTATGGCCTAGAAGTAGCCTTGGTCGATGATCATGACTGTAGTCTCGCCAGCATCGTAATCGCCTGTCCCGTCATCTCTGAGAGCGACACCAACACGAGCGCACTTAAGTGCAGACTTGATGTTGCCTTGAGTGTTTCCAGCAACTGCCACATCGTTATCAACTGGAACTGCTTGTCCTGCCGTAGCAATGTCGGCAACAAGAAGGTCGCCAGCAGCAGTATCAGCATGAACAGTGCAGCCACCGCCTTGGGTGTCATCGCCGTACAGTCCAGCAGTTTGAACCTTAAGCTCACCAGAAGCGGTAAGGGTCTCAGTTGCAACGCCAAACACTAGGTCTGGAAGTGCAGCAGTAGACTTTTCACATGTAGCACCAAGGCCGTTTTTAGAAGCATCTGCGCTATTAAGGTCAATTGCAACCCAGTCACCCTTTGTCACTGCACCAAAGCAATGAAGTGTAACGAACTTCTTCGGAAATGAACTAATTTGTGATCCGCCGTCTACGGCATCAACACCATCTATCTTATGAATTGCCATGTTGTCCTCCCTCTTTTGACTAAATGGCTATGAAGTAGGGTGAGGGCCAACACGACCCTCACCCAAATGAAATCCTAGAACGTGTCCAGGTTAACTGCAAGGCCTGAAGAACCGAGGTGCTTCGCGATCAGCTGACCACGAACCCGGAGCTTGGCTGCACGAACATCGTACTCACCAGACACGGTCTCAAAGTCGCTGAGGTCGAAGTATCCCTTCGGATCCCACAGGGTGTAAATGTCGTTCATGTTCAACAAGTAGAACGAACCCTCAGTTGTAGCTGAAGTCTCACCCGTGACGTTGGGCATGAAGTACTCGACATCGATTGGCACACCTTGGAAGGTGGTGCTCATCTTACCGCCGTCAAGGCTCTTCTCGTCCATGTACCGCTCAGAAGCCTGAAGAGCTCGCTTCAGGTTCTTGTACCCACCACGAGACGCGAGAATCACGTTGGGCTTGCCTTGGGCGCTTACGGCGTCGATTTCAACCATGAGGTCGTAAAGACCAGCAAGACCGTTAGAGTTGAACGAGTCACTTCCATCAAAGTATTGGTTGTTCCAACCAGTCTTCGAAGAGAAGGTAGACTTGCTAACACCACCAACAGATGCGGTTTGAGAACCACCACCAGCAGCGGAGGGCTCAAGGAATCCATCGGTTACGTCGATACCGTTCAGGGTATTCCAATCTTCCCATCCGACAACCTTGCCTTGAACCATGTGCTTTACGTACTCTCGCTTGAGTGCGTTAGCCACGGCTGTGACGCGGTTCTCGAGAATCGAGAGGACTGCTGCATCGCCACTGTTGGTCATTTCTTCCTCTGCAGAGATTGCAATAGGACGAACAACGTGTGCGAAGTCGTAAACAGCAGGCTGGAATACGTCCGAGACGCTCAAATCGATGCGCTCGTAACCAGTCTGAAGACGAGTTGTGTTGCTGTGTTCACCGAATCCAAGAGGTTGAACGATTCGTGTTCCACCAGCCTGGGTTGGTCCACCTTCACCATGAATTCGAGTTTGTGCCTCGAGAAACGCAGTGCTGGTGTAGATGTTATCGCGCCACTCTTTCATCACGATGTGCATCGTGGTCGAGAGTAGTTCGTTGCCAATATCAAGTCGGGTTGACGCCATTATTTTCTAATGCTCCAAATAGGGGAAGGATTAACGGAATGATTGGGATAGTTTACGGGCTGCTTCAGGATTAGCTGCCAACCATTGTGAAATGGCATAGGCACCCTTCTTTTTAATATCAGGGGGAATCTCTCCAGAGGAGGGGTTCCCACCCGAAACAGCACGACCAATACGCCGTGCAGACTGTTGACGAGCTCGCTGCTCCTGGGCGGCCCGAGCTTGTTGCTGGGCCATCACACGGCGAGCTTTGACGATTTGGTAAGCGTCTTGCGTCGAAAGAGGAATTCCGCCTTCAGCACGAGATCGAACAAGTCCTGCAACGTCTTTCTTAAACGATGCGTCCCTCATCTCTGGGTGCTTATCAACAAACTCCAAATAATTATTTTCACGAGCCTTTATGTCAGCTGCGTGCTTCATTGGCTCAAGAATCGCTGACATCCCCTTGGCAATGCCACGCTGAATTCGAGCTTCTACGCCCTCTTCAGTAAAGATGTCGGGCATCTCGCCGTCTGGCTCTGAAAGAAGCTTTTGAACCTCAGGGTCTTCAACAAGGTTTGCGAACTCAGCTTGACGCTTTGAGAACTCGCGCTCCATGTCAGAAAGGCCTTGCTCTCGCTTCTCAATAGCAGCCCTCAACTCTTCCATCTCGGAAACGTGCTTGTCTTGAGCAAGTTTACGATCAACACGGAAGTTGTGAAGAATACGACGAGCTGTAGGTGGAAGATCTTTAATGTGATCTTCATTAATCTTTTCGTAGAATCCGTCATGTTGGAGTTCTTCGAGATCACCAAGTTCTGCATCAAGTGCGCTGAAGCTGCTTGGTTCTGGTGCTGGTTCTGGCTCAACCTCTTGTTCAAAGGTTTCGCCAGAAGGTGCCGCTTCTACTGCGGCCTCGTCTTGCACCAAATCTGACAAATCACCAGTGTATTGCTGGTCGCCAACTTCTACTTGTTGCGTATCGTTCAATTCATCCACGCGATGACTCCAATATATTCAAAAGAAACTTTATCACTAAACTAATAATGAAACAACACTATGCCATATTAGCGGCAAGGTCTTGCTCATCTTCATCAAAAAATCCTGGGGGAGATGGTTGCTCTTCTGCCGTTTCTGGCATTTCTTCACCACCTACTGGGGCTTGCATTGCTTCAATAAGTTTTTTGTCTTTAGACATTTTCTTTAATGTAGCAGTAACTTTTCTCAAGTCTGCATCAGTCAAAAGAGACTCGGGCTCAAAACCATATTTATCTACAAAATCCTCGCCAAGCATCCGAAGACTTTCAGCGATAGCCACCAAGGTGAGATAAATCTCAGTAGGCAACGCACCCTCAAGCTTCGCTCCCTTGGACGGAAGCTCGGCTTCAATATCAGGAATATCTTGACCTGACAGTTTATCAAGAGCTTTATTCAACTCCTTCATAAGTGTTTTTACTGCATTCACTGAATACGGTTTCTCAGGCATTGGTGCAGTAGGCATTTCCTGCATCATTTCACCCTCTGCACCCATGTCTTCCGGCCCCTCGTCTCCGGGCATCTCTTCAGGAGGAGCGCCACCTTCGGCCATTTCTTGCTCTTCTGCAGCATACAGTTCAGGAAATTGTGCCTTGGCTTCTTCGTAACCAGGCTCACCCTTGTAGGGCAGTTGCATTCCAGTATTTGGTTCGACGGGCATGATGGGCTCCTTAAAGAGTAATTTGTCCTTTATCGACAGCTTTCCTATACTCCAAGAATTCTGGAGCATTATCAAGTCTATCTACATAATCATTATATTCTTTTTCTTCTTTATCTCGACGTTCATCGAATTTAGAAAATATCTTATCTTCGTTTAAGTCATTGCCAACGGGTGTCAATCCGCGTTCTTTGCAAATTTGTCTACGGTGCGCTTTGCTTTTTAACCAAACACCGAGCCCTCGGTCGAAATAAGGAAACTGCTCGCTAAACCTATCAATACGAACAGATGGCTTCCAGTTTGTATTTAAAGAGCCGCAGTCATCACAATTAAACGTGTCTTCTACCGATTGTCCTTGGCTATGATCAACGATTACCTCAAACAAAAACTCACAGTCTTGACACTTGAATTGATGCATCGATAGGCCAAGTTTTTTTGAACTCAAATTGCTGATGTTTTGAGCAGAACTTGATTGATGCTTGGATACGGAAAATTGATATTTCGCCTTTTGGCCACAATCTCCGCAATCGATTTCGGATGGCCGATCTGATGCGCGAAAAATTGTGTCTTTTTCCCATCCACACTCACTGCAATGAAAACTATACAGGGGCACTCTCTTCTCCGGTAGAAAGAATTTGAGCAATCATCTGACTCTGTTGTTCAGGAGGTAACGTCTCAAGTTGATCTAATACTTGCTGCATTTCTGGATCTTCTGCAAATATATCACGCATTGCAGTAATTGCTTGATCTGGAGGCAACTGAGCTAAATCGGACAAGTCTGGAGCAGCCTGGGGCTGTTGTGGTTGGGCTCCTTCCTCAAGAACTTCTTGATCTGGCGGACCTTCTTCTTGTGTCGGAGCTTCTTCTTGTTCCGCCTCTTCAGCGTATTTAGCATCCAACTCATCTGGGTGAAGGTCTTTAGGGAGATTGAACTTTTCAGCCATGGTCTTCATGTATGACCGCGCCATAAATCCTTCTGGGCCACCCTTTTGTGCAGCTGACCAAAGCGCAGTGTATGGCTCCAACAATCCAAGAAGGTTCTGTTGTTGAGTAGCCTCCTCCATTGGGGCGCCTCCACCTTCAACAAAAGTGATTGAAAAGTCTGCGTCCAAATCTTCAATTGAAATATCAACAAACTCCCGCCGATCACGAAGGACAAGGACATCTGCCTCGACTTTTCCTTCCTCTACAGCGTCCTGCTTATAACCTTCTATCGAATCTTCAGATACAAACGGCTGTTGTTCAGCATCCTCTTCTTGCTCTTTGGCAGCATCCAACTGTTCTTGACCAGAAGCCTCACCTTGTTCTTGACCCTCACTCTGCTCTTGAGGCTGCTCTTTGGAAATCGCTCCAACTTCTGCCAACTGGACATCTTGATCCTCAAATGCACCAGCAGAATCACCAAGATCCTGCATCGATGAAATCAACGCACGCAACACCACTTTGAGAATAGATGTAAGCCACTCATCCTTAATAGATGCGTGCATGCCAAACTCAGACTCGGTGTATTGTTGTACGGCCTGCACCTCAAAGGCAGTTGCCTTGGTAACGATACCTCGAGCGGATGGGCTTAGATTTACGTTTCGATCCAAATCGTTTTCGACATACGCCATGTATTGGTCGATATTGGAACTAATGGGTGTATTACCAAGCGCCATAATGGCATCACCCAAAGGCCGATCATAGTCCTGCTCCAACTGAAGAATCAATCCATCATGACCTTCAGTAAGGTCAGTCATCTCGTCAGCACCAAACGTGCCCTTTCGAGTAACAAACTGACGAGTGTCCTTCCTCGTAGCCATCGCCATAAACGAACGGTAAGAGTTGAGCTCCTGAATCTGGGGCAGAAGCCGATCTGCATGCGCCATTCCACGCAATGGATACTCGGGCTCATGGTTGAAAATCAACGGCACAATGTGTGCAAGTGGTCGGCCATCAACCTCAGCAAACGGAAGAGGGCCAACGTATACAGGCTTTTGAGACTTCTTGCCCTGACCAAGCACATAGATCTCAAGACGACCCTCGTAAAAAATACCGGGGTTTTCTTTGTCCTCGTATGTGTCCTTAAGATTGCAAACTTCTAAAACACGAACAAAATTTGAATTGTCTGAACTCGCCTTGTCTTGCTTCGGGTATGCCCGTTTAGCAGCACTGCTTGCATCTTTACCTGTGTAGCCAACACGAAGAAAATCATCTCGTTCAGTGCCAGATAAATCAGAAAGACCGTATTCTTCCTCTACTTCTTTCTTTGGTCGATAGTACACATGACCACGGAAGCGCTCGTCTTCTGCGTCACCAACGTCTGAGTCTAGCACCATCTCCCACCAAGGAATGACACGCATCCAAACCCGGTCAAGTGGATTGCCCCGGCCAGCATAGTAACCAACCTTTGCCCCACAACCTGGATACAAAAGCGCCTGACGTAAAGCCGTCATAATGCGATGATGGATACGGCTTGACTCCATAAATCGGTTCAGTGCCAACTCTGCTTTCATAGAGTCACCAACACCATTCGGGTCTGGCATCGTAATGACACGCTGAGACCGAGGATACAAAGAAGATAGATACGCCGTAATAATTCCAAATAAACGGTTTACTTCGACATTAATTTCGTTGTCACGAGTCTGGTGCTGCTTGCCCGTGTAGTTACGATGACGGATGTGCTTCCAGTAGTTCGTGGTGTAGCACGCCTTGGTCAGAGCCCACTGGTTGCGCTTATCACGCATCTTTTTGTCATGAGCCCTCAGCTGTTCATGAATAAACTTCGGAGGAATCTGATCGGAACTGTAGTCTCTGTCTTGGTATTTTTCGTCTTTGTCAGCCATTATCGAAGCTCTCTTTTATTCACAAACGGGTTACGATGTGCAACATAACGTCTTTTGTAATTCAAAGGTGGTAACCTCGCAGTAGGCATACCCCTGCGACACCATTCGGCCAACATTAAAGCATCTGCGTGGTCATCATGGTAGCCATCTTGGCCCTCAATCTTACCGTTGGCCTCTCTAACATGCATCAACTCTTGAACAGTTGTATCATCATTCAAGGTCAATCCGTCTCCATTGATGACCTGACGAAGGTGTGCATACCCCTCTTCTTTAGATCCTCGAGACGTAGTCCAGTAGATAGGAGACGTGCTGGGCTTCCTTCCTCGAGAAGAAGGTCGCGTCCATAACGGAATGTGATGCTTGTGGAACTCACGGATAACAACGGGGCCAGCACCGCCTGGGTTGCTCTCAATCAACGTCTTCGCCTTGTTGTAGTGAGCAGCAAGCTCTGCAGCCTTAGTCGCAAACAGAATCTCACCACCTTTATTCATCGACAACGTTGCTACTTGGCGACCATCAGCAGAAAGCACCTGAGCAGTCGCGTAGTCGCCACCGTTACACCAAGACGGGTCAACACCCATTGCGTAGTTAATTCCAGGTTGTGGCCTTTCATAGATACGAAGTTCACCGTCTCGCGGCGCAATTGACGATAACACCTCGTTCAAGTAGTCCTGATCAAACCAAGAGCCCTCGAACTCTGCAAACCCATCTTCAATCGTTAGCGGATACTCACGACGGAACTTGGCAAGACCAATACCGTTTACGCCATTAATGCGTGAGTGGCGCCAATACAGTTGTTCCATAGATAAACCATGGACCTGTGCTAACTCCCACTCCTCGTGATCTGGCTCCCATCCGTCTGGAACCAGTGTCGAGTACGCCGGATGGTCACACCAACGGAAGAAACGAAACTGTACAGACTTGTCTCCCTGCCTTTGAGCCTCTCGGGCTGCCAAAACCTTCTTATGAAATAAGTTCCCAGGACCATTTGCTGTAGACAGAATAATCGTCTTCAAATGCGGACCAGGGTGCATTGTCGATGTAACAGAAGCCCAAACCTCTTCAGCATTCGGCCAGAACGCCAACTCGTCTGCATGCAAACGCTGATACGTCCAACCACGACCGTGACCCTTACCGCCTGCAGTCATGCAGCGAAAACCGGCCTGCGTGTCGTCGAATATAAGCTCTTTCTTGTTTGAGCGTGCAACAGGCCTCTTCAGCGCCTCTGGAAGGCCTCTGTAGAAATGCTGCAGCTTTCCAAAGATTGAGTCAGTGGTCTCGTAGACATTAGCAACAACTAACGTTCTGACGGGGTCTGTAGCCCAATACGTGTAGTCAAAGTTGTAGGCCGATGCGACAGTCGTATCGCCAATCTGACGAGGCTTGTAGTGAATAATGGTCTCAGCCTCAGACATAAAGTCGTTCAGAGCCAACACCTGCTCAGGGAAAGGAGTATTGAACTGACGCTCCATCCCTTTCTCGTCTACCAGCTTTAATCGCGAAATGAACTCTCTCGGGTCTTCAGCAATGACTCCGAGCTTTCGGTTCAACATTTCTGTATGGTTCTTTCCCACTACGCCTCTGGTGCATTAGCGTGCCACGCTCCGCCTTCGCTGCCCGAACCCAAGAAATCAGAGAGCTCTTTGTTCTCGACTCTTTGCTGTTCGACCTTACGAGCCTCAAAACGAACCTTAGCAAACGCACGGAATGCCCATTCTTCACCCTCATCCATGGCATCAAGAACACCGCGCCACCACTTGTGCTCAATCATGCGAAGTTCTTGTTCGGTAATAGGGTCAGCCTCTGGGAAGTCCTCGAAGAACCAAACCATAAAGCCTTTCTTCTGTGACCACTTCTTAAACTCACTGGGCGCTACGGGATGGCCCTTGAACGCCTCAGCCTCTGACCGAGCACTGGCACGATACCAGTCCGCCTTTAAATATTTACCGTTGAGCACACAGTTGCGAACACAACGACGAAAAGCAGACTGACGATCCGTTGGCTTGTAATCCAACAATTCTGGATCAATCCACGGCGTCAATTCTGTCTTACCAGACCTTCCGTTGTTTCGAGCCATATAAACCTCTTAAATAAAACTTATCATGCAATCAGCATAAACGATAATCACTCAGGACTACTTTTTCGCGCGGTCTCTATTCGATTTCGCACGATTAGCCCCTCGATCCATCGTTCTGAGATTACCAGAACCGTTATTTCGTGGATTACGATCTTTGTGGTCTACGTCTTTTTTGCTGGACAGTTTTTTACCATGAGCCTTGTACCAATCAGAAACTTTCTTCCGAGCTGCATTACGGGACGCACGGTCCTTTTTATCCTTATCAGGCTTGTGATCGCGCTCATACTCTTTTTTGTAGTCGCGAAGACGGCCTCTTGAATCACGTTTCTTCATCAGAAACCTCCTCGCCTCGCATCGCCTTGACGCCAGCTGTACCTGCACCAGCCCCAATTAATAATTCAAACAATTTTTGAGGCTTCGCAGCACGATCCTTGACCTTAGGGGTAAGCTCAATGAAATTAAAGGCGGTCGGTATGATGTTTTCTCTAGGGTTATAATAGTCTGGATTTCTAGGAATACCGATTGTAGTTTTAGATACCTTGCCCTTAGTTTGCCGCTTGACGACGCTGGGTAAAATTTTATCGTAAAACTCATCTGCAGCCGCAGCAGGCATATTTACAATGTCAGACGCATCCTTTCCGCGAGTAAACGCTACGCCGTCATATCCCTTCTCTGCAGCCTCACGCATAATCCGCCTAACGGCAAGACCAAGCCACTCCTCTGTTTTCTTAAACGGAGCGTCGGGTACACCGTCTCGGTTCGCGGCGGCAATTGTGCTTTCGAGTTCTTGGACGTAACCATCCCCGCGAACATACCGAGGATTAGCGTCTCTTTTCAAAGGTGCAGGCGTGCCTTGCGATAAATCAACCAAGCGCCCTACTGCGTTTTTTAATTCGTTTGCCAGAGGCACTCGGGCTTGTCTTTGCTCATTAAACTCAGCAAACTGTCTTAATCGATCTTTTCGTGAATCCGACATAGCTTCGAAAGCTGGTTTATTTTTCAAACTGTTAAGCCAATCCAACCCGTAATCAATATAAGGATCAGTTAAACTTTCTCCAGTTTGACGTGAGGGAAGAGTATCATCAAGCCGGTTCGCTAATCTGAGGCCAATATTGTACTCAGAAGGAGCGCGAAGTTGAGGTAGTTCATCTATTTGTGCCTGTATACTATCTATTTTTCTGGCAGCATCCCTGATTTCGTCTGAAACCCCTACAGTCCTAACGCCTGCTTTATAGCCGTCCTGCCTACCCTTCTGGTGCCAGTCAGATTGTACCTCTTCAACAAACAATATCTTCCGGCCTTGCTCATCTATACGGTCGGTCGTGCGAATGTGAACCATTACGTTCGGATAATCGCCGAAATGAGATTCGTAGAAAGTTTCTTGACCGCCTTGCCGTTTTCTCAACGCATCGATTTCGAATTCGTTGTTTGCAATTTGATTTTCTAAATCCGCAGTAAGCTTTTCGTCTCCCGGCAAAAACTTTTCTCCGGGCGTGTTGCTTTCATAGACCTCGTCCAGTTGGTTTTTGAGCCGAGTTTGCCTGTACTCCAATTGAGATGCTGTTCCAGCATAATCCGGTGTGGTCAACAAAATCTCTTGGTAGTTTCTACCTCCAGGAAGTGAATAGTCTTCCCACTTTGGCGGCCTCGATGCGTCAGAGCTTACGCTTGCATTAGATAGTTCGATTCTTGCTTCTTTAAGCTTTTGAAATTCGGGACTTTCTCCGAACGCCTTTACTGCAGCTCTTTGGTCCAGCAATCCGCCTGGTTGTTGCATAAAACCAAATCTACTGTCCAATATCACTAGTTGATTTAAAAATTCCTTACCTTTTTGGGTATCTGAACCTTTACCACTACCGTATCTTTTAATCATGTCACCCAAACGATCTCGATACTCTTGGACCGACCTTGGATTGATTAGATCCATTAAATTTGGATTGGATCCAATATCCATATACTCATAAAAGTCTGTGTGAATCTTACCTAAAAATTTGGCGTCTTGTGGCTGAATAAATCCAAAAGCATCGCCAGTGTAGTCATAAAAATCATCCGTTAACCTTCGTAACATTTGAGCTTCGTCGTGAATCTTTCTGTCTACTAAATCATACACAGACATCGGATCGTTTCTCAGCCTATGAAACGTCGTCTGTATTGCTCCCCCAGTTAAATCGTCAGGCAACGGTGGCTCCGGTAAGATCCCTCTCTCCGCCCGTTCTAAACGCACAGCCTGCATTGAGTCACGACGCATATCAATAAGACTCTTAGCCAATTTCCCAAAAGAATCTTGGATCCCATCATGAGCATCAACAATGCCGACTTGTGCTTTCTCAAATCGTACTGGGTCTACAAGCTCACCCTTACCGCCGAGCCTGATCTCTTCGATTTCAACCTTGTTTTTCTGAAGGTGATCGATCAGCTCGTCCTTCGTAACGCTCTTCTTTCCAGCAGCCCTTGCGTCGTCTAAAAACTCACGCAACATTGTCGATTCAATTTCAGCGTTTGTGATTCCAGCACCTTGTTTTTTGGCGACTGACTGAAGGGTGCTTTCAACTTGATCAATGCCGATTTTGTCCTGCTTCAATCCAGCTACTGATTTTTCCAGTACGGACTCGAATACGGGGTTGTCGGCACCCTGTATGGCGCCGACAGCCTTAGCTAGGTTATTTGGTATCGGTTCGTTTGCCTCTTCAAGGACTTCGAGAACGTTTTCAGCTTTAAAAGACTGGCCGTAAGCGTCTGGATCTAACGAATCTCGATACTCGAAGCCGTCTTTGGTTTCGACCTTGTAGTATTTAGAACCATCGCTAAATTGAAGATCGCTTGGAAGCAACTCATTGGCATCTTTCTTTGCTGCTTTGGCAACGCTCTTAGTGAGACCAACACCAACCAACGGAATAGCCGCAAACACAGTCGAAACACCAGCAGTAGCGATGTCACCAAGTTCACGGGTCTCCATGGCCTTCTTGACGTCACGACGAGCGAGCTCAACATCTGCTGCGTCCTGTACACCTGGGACCATGGACATAGATGCGGCTACAAGAGCCTCCTCTTGCGCTTGAGGGTCTCCCTCTACAATCTTTGTGCCGAACTCTTTGGCCTCCTCTACGGCGGTCTCAGGATCCATTATGGCCTTGGTCTTTGCAGCGTGACCAGCTGCTACCAATCCGCCCACACCCTTGACTGCTCCAGTGGCAAGATCAAACGCCTCACGAGCCTGAGTGCCCTCTGGGTACAACTCATCTGCTCCTCGAGCAACTCTCGACGGGAACTCAGAAACAAATTCAGATGCTGCATCCATCATCCCAGGCTCTTCTTCTTCACGACGACGACCAATAGATTCAGCAAGCCTACGTGCCTCCATCTCCTCCTGAATAATTTCATCCTCTGTTTTGATGTCGGGCTGACCAATCTTGTACGATGGCTGAACATCCATCGAAGAAATCAAATCATCTTCTGTGATTTGCTTTTTGGGCTGCAGAGCCGGATCACGCAATTCAGGCAAAACATACCCACGTTCACCAGGCATCTTGGCAACTAAAATCTCGTCGTCGGTCATGTTTTCAATCGAGGCCATTACTTCTTCTTCCTCATGTTCTTCTTCAAGGTATCGTCATCACTCTTTGAGCCACGACGAATCTTAGCGGCTTCCTTCTTACCAAAGTCACTCTTCACTCGAGCCATCGCCCATGCATGCTGAGAAGTCTTCGGGCGATTGCCTGAACTCATGTACGCAGCCAGTCCACGCTTGTAGACCTTTTTCTGGGCTGCATCCAAATTAGCCATGCCTCCTTTTTTCTTCTTGCTCATAGCTTGTCTCGCTCCTTCATCAGTCGATCCAACTTCTTTTTGGTCGCTGCAGAATACGGCTGCTTCTCAGTATCGTAAATGTGAGCAATCTTGTCCATCAACTGCTTACGACGACCAACATCAGAAGAACCCTTTGTGTACTTAGGGTTGTACTTCTTCTTCTTGGGCCGCATGCTCTTGGCCAATTTCTTGTCGGTCTTGTCCACCTTAGTAGCCGTCCATTGCGTAGCCAGGGTTCTTCGTGCGCTTCATGTCTTTAGTGACCTTAGACATTGTCTTGGCATCGGCAGCGTGCATCTTAGACGCAGCGGCTAACTCACCAGATTGCTTTCCATGCATCTTAGACGCTTTAGCCAAAGCCTTTGACTGACCTGCGTGCATTTTAGATGCCTTCTTCAGGTTCGCCGTAACCTTCTTCATCGCCTTCTTGGCATCCTTCGGCTGGTCCGCTGGGTTGTGGGCCAACGTCTTGTCGTCGTCATTAAGTTTATACATTTCAAATCACCATTTTTTGCATGACCAATACTTGGCCATCAGTTTATCGTCTGCGTCGAGCTTGTCACACCCATGCCGAGCTCGAAAACTCTTCCGACGCTTCGGGTTGTCACGCTTGATCTCCATGTTCGCATCGCCATAGCGAATGGTCTTTTCCTTGTCGCCCTTCTTCGCACGTACAACAAACTTCTTTGTTCCGTGACCAGGCTCGCCCTTCTTGATTCGACGAGGACTATTAACCTTAGTTGGTGTGCCTTTGCGTGCCATTACTAACTCCCGCTGCCACCAAACAACTTGCTGTCCAACTCTTCCTCACTCAGAAGCTTTTCGCTTGTTGGTCTTTTAGTCCCATACAAAGCACCAGACTTCTTGTACATCTTGCCAACCTCGTACTTGTCTTGAAGACGTTGCGCTTTGACTCCTTGTTGAATCGCCTTGGTTTGAGCACCCTTTGTTCGCTGCCCCATGCGTCCAAGTTTTTTAAGCTGACGATCTGTAGTGCCAGACTCTGGAAGCTTGGATGTAAACTTCGCCTGCTTTGCGCCCAAACGATCCGCCCTCTTAGTCATCCTGGTTTCTTGACGAGCAGCCTGCTTCGCTTGAGCCTTCGGGCTCTCGGCAGATCGTTCTGCAGCAAAACTCGCAGCCTTTATACCAGAATCTACAACAGCCTTTATCATGTTGGATTTTAACTGAGCCTTCTGCGCTGCATCCGCAGATTTAGCATCCGATGTGCGCTCCTTATGTTTGGATACAGCCTCTTTTCGCTCCTGCGCCAACTCTTGGTCCATTGCGGCCTGAATAGATTCCTCAGATACGCCTTGGCCCTGTTTATTGACGTTCTTACCAACAGCCGCCAACTCAGATGATCTCATTCCATATGCCATAACTGCTCCTATATGCCTAATATTTGCCGTATTCATTCATTTTTAATCTTTGTCCTCTAACCGTAGAATTATATTTCCCGTAGCTGACACAAAAAACGCAGAGCCATCTTCGTACTCTCTAAGCTCTCCGACCCTACCATCATACTGAACAACAGTAGATTTCTCAGGACGCTTAATTGCGTAACCCTGGCTGTTGTAGTCTTGCGTTGACGCAGCAACAGCAAACCCTTGTTGTGCGTCTATCGGGGCATCTTTAGGATAGTTTTTAGCCGACTTTCGGTAAATATCCATTGCTGTATCTACCGCGCCGTCTTTATTTGGTGGGGGATAATAAGAAGGTCCGACAGGGAATGGCTCGCCCGTAGATGTGCCGCGCTGATACAGGGGTTTACCGTCCTCACCGATACCAATAAACGTATCCGATGAACGGTTCGTTTCTTCGTATTTACGTGCCTCTTTAATTTGCTCCTCCAAAGTTTTGCCTTGTCCAGAAGCGGCACCACCAACATCGATTCCTATTTCTTTAAGTGTAGGTTCCCGACGTTTTGGCTTACCATATCCAGGCTGACGTTTTTCCCACTCTGAAAAGTCATAGTATGTGTCGCGTTTAGGCTTAGGCTTAGGTTTAGGTTTTTTCTGGACCTCTGGACCGCCACGCATAGAATCAGACAGAGTAGCGTCGAACCCCATCTCGGATGGAGTCATCACCCTGCCGCCACCAAAAGTCTGTTTGGCTTGACTCTGCTCAAACATCCCGTCGCGAAGCACTTCGTCTTGTCTAGCCATCACTCACCGCGCATTACACGGCCTTCGCCAGTGCGTGAATCATACACGTACCGAACCCGACCCATATTAGGCGTGTCAACAGAGAACGATACATAACCATCCGACTCGCCCTCCAATACAGACAACGCATCACGACCAAATTGCTCTTCCATCGCTGCAGTAGCACGATCAATATCGCTTTCCATTGCACCCATCGGCGCAGAACCCATCGCAACACCAAGAATATCGTCCATCTCGGCTACACCCATCTCCTCAGGAGACTCGTCACGAACGAGCTCCATCGACACTGTGTCGCCACCAAACTTCTGATAATCAGCATAATCCTGCTTAAAAGCCGATAATGAGGCAGGTTCTACGCCTTCTTCGGCGTCTTCTTGCGCAAATTGTGCCTGTAATGACGCAATTTCGTCGTCAGAAGCACCCATCGCACGAGCAAATCGTGGCATTTGTTCCTGATTAAATAGCGTAGATTCGGACTCATCATCCATATTATCGTACAAAACATCGTCTAAATCACGCACAAATGACATGTCAGACGGACAATCATGGCTTTTCGGAGCAGTAATCTTCTCAGAATGACGCGCTATCTGCCTTAATCGCTCGTTTTCTGCCTCCTTCTCACTCACTGGAGAAAGATTCAGTATCATCACAGTTCCTGACTTGCCGTGCATACAGCCTCCAATTCAAATCATACACTCGATGTAACATAAAAAAAAGCCTTGGACCGCACAGAGAATACAGCCCAAGGCAAAGAGAACAACACTGAACGTGTATGTTACCAAGCCCCGTTATGAATCAGGCACCACCCCGACTCCGAAACCCAGTACCGCCAACCTACTCGGCTGGACCGTCACAGTCAATAGCAGACAACTTCAACTCAACACATGGACCCTCGTCCTTTGCTGCATAAACTGACTTGGCAGTCAGAATCACAACCTGCGTGTCATCACGAATAATGCCTGCCATCACCATACTATCCAGAGCAGATTTACAAACGTTATCTATGTCTGGCTTAGAACTGTGCCACACACGATATTGAGGATCCTTCTTACGCATCAATCGCTTAGGCCTCGGAAATACAGCAACTACATCAACACGACATACTCCATCCAACGGAGCAGAACGCCACTCGTTCTTCATGATCAATGCACTACTCCTCTCCCAGTCAGCTGTACGCTTAGGCGTATATAAACGAACATGACTGCCCATCGTCGTTGCTCGAGGACGACCCTTACCAATCGGTGCCCCTGGTATCACACACTCAAACTGCCATGCCAGCATCTTCCAACTCCTTATTCAATATCTTCAACGAATCCCTCAACTCATACATGCTTCTTGGAAATTCAACGTGCTCTACTCTACCCATAGATATACAAACCTCATCAACCTTCACTACCAAGATGTCAAACATACCAGGCCTATGAACAGCATCTACCAATGACTCAAATGCCCAAGGCATATCCAACTGTGATGGAACCTGCTTCATCCACCACTCACAGCCATACAACCATGTATCTGAATCCAACGATAGACGTGACAACATATGATACCAATCACTCACCGCTAATCGAAGATGACGCTGTGTATTCTTACAAGCACTCTCTACCTTACGATTACTTTGATCAATAGATACTACTTCCACATCCTACCTCCGTACCACTTCTTAAATCCTTGGAAACGTACCGGTCCTCCACCTGCCCAATCAGGCCACCATATACAACTCAAGTACCAATCCATCTCATCAGGACTCACCGCTACCCACCTCGTACAGAAGTGATCCCTCACATGTCTCACTGAGTGTGGCATTACTTCACCAGAGTCCAACATCTTGAAACACTTGTCCCAGAATGCCTGATGCTTCTTAGCTCTATACTTGTACATCTGAATAATGCGACCACTGCCTAAACGATTCTTCAATGCAACTCTTCTCATGTAGATAGTCTCTGCATGTCTCATGCATCTCAAGAACTGAATCATGCTCATCTCACCATCACAGTTCTCCATCGCATATCGATGCATTGTCTTAAATGCACACCACGATGCAGCAACCCTATACGGCTTACATGCATACTCCTGATGTATCTTCAACATTGGACACAACTGTTCCATCAATACTGTGAACGAATCACCCCAGTATCTACGTGCAACAACAAGAGCTCTACCCTGAGGATCAACTACAACGAATAGCTTCTTCTTACGATAAGCCTTCCACTTGTGTCCCTCAATAGCTTCACGTCGTACCCTCTCTATCTCTGCTTCATACTCACTAAGATCTACCAAGTATGAACTGAAGACTCTATCCCTCATTGGACGAATCAAGTCACAGAGATCCTCATCTATACTGATACGTTTGCAGACTACATCTCCTGGTACAAACCAAGTCTTAGCTTTACCCTTAGACTTGACTACCTTCTTGAAGATGATCTCATCATCAAACCTTGCACCAATCTGTGTACGATAACGATCAGCTTCGTCTCCATACACTGACTTATATAAAACACCATCAACACTAGATGATGGATGAAACTGTTCGATTACCATGCAGTCCATCAGTTGTACTCTCCTCCCTTCCATATCCAATGAAACGGTGAGAATGTCATAACCCTTAACCACATGACACTCTCTCCAAAGTCACACCTTGCCCATACACCAAGATGACCATCATCATCCTCTGATGCCATAGCTTCTCCCAGTGTCATCGCTGGATACTCTTCATCTAAGTATGATACCAGAGATAGCCATGCTCCTTCAAAGTACCACTGTGTATCCATAGAGAAATCGATGCTCTCAACTGGAAACAATCCCAGTTCTTCTTCATCGTCTGTATCAACCATTATGAATCCATCGTTCTCATCATGCATTGACCAAGTACCTCCGATACTACTGGACATACCGCGTTACCTACCTGTCTGTAGCAAGATTACCTTAATGAGAAAAGACACAGATGGGAATATGAT
>VTLG01008952.1_pt1 | contig 17544 bp, 19 predicted proteins | sample 4694571 | NCBI WGS metagenome assembly VTLG01 (sample SAMN12604809, study PRJNA352737) | marine metagenome | biome: ENVO:00000447; feature: ENVO:00000209|ENVO:00000569|ENVO:01000036; material: ENVO:00002151; isolation source: viral sequences binned using virsorter ... | reverse complement strand
CTTTCTTGAATAAATCGAATCCAAGATCTATGGTGACATCTATCGTGTCTCCATCTATCACTCGGTTTACCTTCGTAACTCGGAAATTGTAACAACTCTTCCGACTTGGGGGTGTCATCTTGCCCATGTTCAAAATCATCCAGTGTATTATTTAGCATCTCCTCTACAGGAGTTCTATTCTTCTGAGCCTCGTGATCCCTCATCTGTTGAATCAATTGATTCGGATTCAGGGGAGAAGTGACCAACAACACTGGGGTTAGGATACCAATCATCGTATTTAAAAATCCAATATATTGATATACCTACTGCTATTAGTAGGATACCAATCATAATATTTATTGACCAAACAACCTCAGACATTAGTAGTGATCTCCCAGCCCTTCTACAGGTGTAGGTTTCCAATCCTTACCATAATACTTTTCTAATATATTATGATGTGGTGCATCTGTTCCTACCTCTACTTTCTTAGGTGGTTCAGGTGGGAACATTTCTAGTTGTACCTCTGGTATAGAAAAGGTGTCACCACCTTTACGATGATGACACCAATAGAATGTACCGTCTTCTTTTTTAAATAAATGATCTGCTTCATGTGAATTAAGCAGAACCATCTGAACTATCTTGTCGCCTTTCTCAATCATGATTAAATATCCATAACCAAACTATTCCTAGTAATATTATCACAAATATTCTAATCGAACTGGGTGAAGTGTCAATCACGTTGCCTCCAGTCGTCAGACCTTTCATTGTGAAACCAGTCTACCACATCTTGTGGATCACCGAAACCCCTACGATGATTGCTTGAATCGGGGTCTCCTAAGTTCAAGCTATTCAGAAAAGAGTCAGTTGGATCTGTACTTATTCTCCTTGCTGTATTCAGCATACCTCTAGCAGCAGTATTTGCCTTTGCTAATTTCTCTGCCCAGATCATATCATCTAGACTAACTTCAACGCCAGCACCTATGTCTTTGCATATTGCTGTTAACCTTAAACGGTATTGTGTAGATAGCATATGGTATTCAGTTGTGTTATAGTAGTTATAAGTTCTCTTCTTGATCTGTTAGCAATACCACATCAGATAGTGGTTTCGCAACACAAGTTAGAACATAACCTTCTTCCATTTGGTCATCATCCAAGAACATTTGATCTTCTTGATCGACCTCTCCTTCCTCTACTTTCATACAGCATGATGAACAAGCACCAGCACGACAAGAGTAGTTGTGGTCTAGACCTGCTTCCTCTAATGCATCTAGGATCGCAGTGTCCTCGTCACATTCAAAGGTTTCAGTTTCACCGTCAGGTCGCTTTAAAGTTACAGTAGCCATTTATTTGATACAAGGCAGTGTTATTTATTGTACATGTATCACACCTTTCATACCAGCACCAGCATGAGGATCACATTGGAAGTGATAATCACCTGCTTGATGGAATGTAACTTCAAAAGTTTCGCCAGGCATGAATGCTAAATCAGGATGTGATAATTCTTTATAATCAGTGAACATTACATTATGAGGAGGCAGTTCGTTATTCACAAACGTAACTGTATCTTCAACATTAATGGTTAGTTCACATGGAGCAAAGACTAACATCCCATCCTTACCCATTTGTATCTCTGCAGCATATGCTTGTGCTGCGAGTGTAAATGATAGTGCTAGAGACACTATCATCACTGTTAATCTACTCATCCACCACATAATTTCGTGTTTGTATTTTGTTATTCTAGACATGGCTAGTGTCCCATTGGGATTCCAGAGGCCATGAGTTCATATTGTTTGTCTGTGTCGGACATCACTTTCAAACAGTAGTCAATAAAATGAGGATGCCCTTCTAGAAAAGGTACATCCTCTTTTGAGTGTTCGATTGCGTCATATGCACTTTCGGCATATTCGCATATTTCATGAGTCCTTAGCTCCGTATCGTGGTAGCCTACGGTATAGTGAGTCATTTGCTTATAGCACAGTACCCTTGGTCACATAGAGTTCTCAATTTTTCTATGATGCGTTCGTACTCATCCCACATGTACTCAGATCCAGAAGTCTCCTGAGCTAAGTTACATGCTTTAATTATACGATGTACATCTGCTTCGTTGAGTCTCATATATCATAATAATATCTAATACTAATTATAAGTATTTCTTCTTAGAAGACAACCGTATGTTAGGTTAAGCAGACACTGCGTTATTACTGAGATCATACCTTTGATAAGCAGCAGGTGTACGTGTGCTGTTATCTGCAGTCCTGGCTTGAAAAGTACCTGGTGTTCTCGTAGAATTATTAACAGATCTTGCTTGAAAATCTGCATTCCAATTCTTAAATGTTTTAGTACTCCATCCTTCGTTACCTGAAAACCAGTTAACTGTAGTGCTACCTGGTTGAGAACCTACTGGATTACAATCAACATCATTCCTTTGGTAAGACATTTATTTTTAATCAACTTCTACTATATCTAGTTTTTTAACCAAGTTCATAGCACAAACAGTTCTTGGAGTTTCAGTTTTTGTAACTCTGTGTTCTAAAAATCCTGGAAATATAACCATCAAACCGTTCTCTGGTTTTACAACCAATTCATCTTGAAATATAATAGGTGCTGAATTCTCATCAACATCAACATAATAAGTTAATGCCCAGTCTGCTGGATAATGATGATGCTTTCTAGCCCAGTTACCTTCATCAAATTGAGCGACCCAAAACGCTGAAGGAAGATATGTTATATTCTTTTCTTCAAAATATTCTTCTGTAACTATAGTTGCTAACTCACATCCTTTAGAAATGAGATAGTCAAACCTATCTTCTTTGATATGAGAATCATAGTTACTTCTCCATGCCCTAAGATTAGTATGAGTTTCCTTTTCAGGATACTTTTCTCTATACTGACCTATAAGGTTTAGTAAATGTTTATTAAGTTCTTCGTAGTCTGGTAATTTCACTGTGAAAACAGGAAGCGTCCTGTTAACATTCTTCATAGTAATTTTAGTCATTACCGTTTGTTGCCTCCCATTTGTTTAAGCATCTTTTGTAGTTCTGATGTAGAACCTACAAACATAGCATTGTTAGTAACTTTACTTGGACCTTTCTTCTCTTCATCTAGATCCTTTACTTTCTTCTGTAGATCCATGAGTTTATCAGTCATGTCTGCTACTTGCTTCATAGCGTTTGTAGCAACTTCATATGCTCTTGGATGCCCTGACTCCTGTGCGACCTCTAACGCCCCTCTGACCGCCTCCTGACCTTGATCTATAAGAGAGTAGAGTTCTGCCCTAGTATACTCATAGTCCTTGTCCCTGTCCTCTGAGACATCTCTGAGTTGATCCTTACGTTTAGCACATCCCCCTTCAGGTACATTGGAAGCTTCAACTTCAATGTCGAATACTTCCTCCATGTTTTTATCAAATACTTCGTCACTCATAATATTGTAAACCCACTATTAAATCCAAAATCATCATCAGGTGTTACTAATATATCATCATTAGCATCAACTTGTCCATCTTGATTCTTATCAACCTTTGCTTTAGGTGTGTATTCCATCTTAACAGATCTTCTACCAACTGCCTTATCACCAATAGTCTCGTACACAGTTGCCTTACGAATGATATCAGATTTGTTGTAAGGACCATATAAGTAAGACTTAGCACTGAATGATAATGTGTAAACAACCAATCTTCGTTCTAAGAAACTATCATCCCACTCATCCTCCATGTTAATACCATCAAGAGTGATAGCAACGTCTCTCTTCTCACTCATATCAGGAATCATATTGATTGTGATATTAAATGTTGGTTGAAAGAAAGGTAATATCTGTTCTAGTATCTGAAGTCCTGTGTCTTGATCTTTGGACAAGATACCTAATTCAAAATTAATTGTATATGGTACAGGAACATATTGAACTCTTACTTCGTTAGAATTATCTTGTACCACTGTCTTATACTTTTGTATAGGACTAGTTTTTCTTGCTTGATCATACTGTATACCAGTCATCTCAAAATACATTCGAGGCATGGTAATAGCAACCTTCTGTGTGGAAGGGTTCTCAAATAAACGATAAAGAAATTTCTGCTTAGGACCATACGCCAAAGCAACTTTTTCCGATTCAATAACTTCGTTATTTACTTCGTTCTTTTTCTTTATTTCTAAGTTATTAAAAAGAGTACCGAAACCAATAACTGTTCTTCGTATTGTTTCGTTATAAAAATGTGTTCCTAACATTAGAAGCTACCTGTAAAATTACCATATTCTCCAAACGGATTTGTCTCACCCCAGTCAAGGATATCATCCCCACCAGTTTCGATAGATTTATTCTGGTCGTAGTCAGAATTAGGATTATCTAGAGTCGTAAAGGATCCTAATGTATATAGGGCATTAGAATCTACCCCTCTAATTAGGTCACCATCTAAGAAGTCACCTGTTTTATTCATCATATTTAAGGTTAGTGTTGAACCATTCCAACCAGATACCTCACCTATTACATTTGTGGATAGATCAAACAACTGTGCTCTAGTACCACTAGTTGTTGTGGTCTCATATGCATTAATAACATATCTTGCATTAGCAGCATCATAATAGAATTCACCCTTAGTTGTTGTTGGAGTCTCACCAGTATATGTGTAACGATACTTCAATCTAAGATCCTCAAACTTCCAGAAGAAATATTTGACCAAAGTTGTTACAGCAAAGTTTGGATCAAAACTAGCAGCATGTTCTACAAATATTTGACCATCTCCTTGTGCTGCCCATATTCTATCACCACCTTGATTCTGGAAATTACCACCAACAATATATTCTTGTGCTTGGAAATCAACAGATAGTTCTGGAGGTGCAACTGTTATTGTAGGTGCAGTAGTATACCCACTACCAGGATTAACTATAGTAAAAGCATTAACAGAACCATTCAATACAGTACATGTAGCAGTAGCAGGTACATCTCCTCCAGCAACATCAGGTGGATCTGATATTGTAATCAATGGTGCAGTTTTATATCCACTACCACCAGCAGTGATTACCATGTTATCTAACACACCACTTACTATAGAACCAGTCATAGTTGCAGTAACTCTTGGTGCAGATAGTTCAAGAGATGTAACAAATGTTTGTTGAGTCTCAATAGCATCGATTTCTTTGATACCAGTATCAAACTCATCAGAACCCTGCTCGTAGATCTCAGCAGTAATCTCAAAGTAGTATAGACTTCCTAACTGGTAGAAAGGTAACTCTCTTTCTACGAACTTGATCTCGTATGCATTACCAGTTAAAGGGTAGTATATCAAGTCTCCTTCATTAGGTCTCTGCTCAATAGTAAGACCCAGTGATGGAACCAATGACTGTTGCCATCTCCTTCTAGAGAGAACAAATTTAATTTCATCAGTAATCCTTACACCAAACTGACTGATAAATTCTGAAGGTGATCCAAATCCCTCAACATTGATGAATAACATCTCAATCATGTATGCTTGGTTATACTCTGAATGTATTACCTCACCAAGAGTCTTATCCCTAAGCATTGTCCTAGGAATGTAATACACATCAGTACCATACAACTTGATCTGTTCATCAACCAAGTCCTGTACAAGATTCTGTTCGGTGAGAGCACCACCGTGTTGTGGAAAATATACCTTCTTCATCCTATCATATCCATAGGTGGTAATTCGTATGTGCTACTAGAATCGGCCATCAATTGATCTATCTCCTGCTGACCTTCTCTATACATCTTCTCTCCATTAAGTTGAACACCACCAGGAAGTTGTACTCCTTGGAACTTGATTAAGTTCTGACCCCACTGCCTCTTAATAAGTGCAGTAGCATACTTCTTAAGGAAGAAGTCATCCCAAACTTGTGTATATGCTGCTGGATCTAATGCCCTGTGACAATCTATAAGGAGGAATTGATCCTTAGTAACTCTATTAACATCAATATCAATATACAGTCTGTCTGCTCTAGTGTTAAATCTATACTCAACCAAAGCACCTGTATTGATAATCATATCAATGGTCTCGAAGTGTTGCTTAACCATGTAGTAGTTAACCAAATCAACACCACCAAAAGCAAGACCTGTTCCTGAAGTATAGGAAAACAAGTCCATCAAATAATACTGGTTGTTTAGTCCGAACAAACTATTACGAACAAAGTTTGAACTGATACCATAAACTTTAGAGATACCAAAGATGTGTTCTGGTATCTCTAAAAAATTCTTTCTATTTTCCCATGCAGCTGCATCAGGTGCAGTAGTTTGTTGCACCTCATTCTGAGTTTGAAACCTAGTTACATCATCTTCTGTAAACTGGTGCTTTAAATACATCCTCTCGGATCCATCATAATGTCTTTCACGAAAATACTGAAGAGCATCATCGATCCGATCATCAATCTGATCATCATCTACGTTTATTTCTAGGACTGGAGCACCTAACTGTCGCAAACAGTATTCTTTAAACTCAGCCTTCGTGCTAGGAGCAGCCATACGAATACCAATAGTTTCCTAATGGTATTTAGACATCTTCTTCTGTTAGTTCTTCAAGGAACCAGTGTCTTGCTGCAGCAATGTTATCAAAGAACCTTACATGTTTTGGATTATCTTCTGTTCCACCAAATTCACAACGCCATCCAATACCACCACCTGGTCCTTCAGGAATTCTATCTTGTAACAACTGATTATCTGATAACTGACTCAACTCATATGCTTCTTGTTCATCTTCTGCAAGAATAACAGCATCGATAACAATATGATTTTTGAATGGATCCCATTTCTTTTCAACTTCTTGTACAATTTCATACAATGGTAACTCATCTAATGCTTTACCCTTCCCTTCACGATCATGTGCAGGTACTACAGTAGCACCATCACCCCCACCAACATGGAACCTCTCCTCTGGAGTCATTGATCGGGCTTCCGTATTATCAGTCATTTTTTAACTCAATAAATATTTCTAGTATATAACATATTTATCCACTTGACAGGATTCGGTTTATACTGTACAATTATAACACAGAGAGAATTGGAATAATGAGCGTACAAGCAGTAATCCTAGAAACAGGAGAAACTATAATTGCCGATATTACTGAAGCAATTGATAAAGCAGAAAATAAATCATTGGGTTACAAACTATTAAACCCATTTGTTATCAACCTATCATATGATAAAGCTGTAACTGATACTACTGGAATTGATGGTCTTGGACAAGCAAACGATGCTAAGATCGATTTCACTCCTTGGTGTCCTTTAGCAGATGTTAGAGAATTTCGTGTAGAACATGATTTCTGTAGAGTAATTTACGAAGCACATGGTAAAGTAGTAGAACTATACATCAATGCTGTTTCACATTGGAATGAGTATAATGTAAATGATCAAACTGTAGAAACAGAGAAAACAGTTGTATCTACTTCAATGGGAGATAACCCATTCTCACCACAACCAGATGATAGTGGAGCATTTGTTGAAATGCAAAGCACCGAGGCAGATGGAGAAGGAGGAGCACCATTTGGACAAACAGAACCACCTACTGAGGGAGCATAATGAGTACCTTTGAAGTTGAATCCAAAATTCGTGATGATATAAAGGAAGTAAATTGGGAGAAGGTATCTACTCCCAATATGGAAACCGAAGATAAGATAGATGATTATGGTGACTATGCTGTAGTTGATGATTTTCTTCAGTTTCCTGATGAATTTATTGAGGCTATGAAATCATGTCCAGCAGATTACCTTGATATTGTCGCAAAGCAAATGTATGGGGAAATTGGTAAGTTTCCTTTTGGTGCTAAAGAACCAGGAATCAATCAACTTCTAGTACCACATTACATGACTCCATTGTTGTTTGGTTTCTATAAGTCATTGATTGACTGTGAATTCATTCCTTCTGATTTGAATACAAATTTAGAAGGTGAGGGAATGAGAAAGTTCCTTAGTCAATTACCAGGTTACTGCTCAACAGTTGGAAACTTAATGTATCCAAAATGTATTCATAGTGTTAATTCACATATTCCCACATTCGCTCAATGGGATTATACAGGTCTTCTCTTCTTAAATGATAATGAAGGTAGTGAGTTTAATGTTTATGATCTAAAGTATGGTGATAAGTATTATTCCAATGCTGAAGATATCATGGAAGAAGACGAAGAAGTAACCTCAGACATTGCAAAATGGTTGAATGATAATGCTTTACACAAAGAAGAATCACAAGAGTACGAGAAATTCAAAGAAACAGATCACTTTATACAAACAAGATCTATAGAAGCAAAGAAAAATCGTTTAATTATAATGAAAGGTGTTCAATTTAGATTGGTGAATTATAGTGGTGAAGGTGAATTATACACCTTACAATTGGGTATGAACGATATGCCTAAACCTAAATCTATGGATGGTAATGAGTTCCAAAATGACGAAGTTTACTCCTAGCCCTGTAGAAACTATATCTAAGGGTCAAAATACTAGATCTCCTAGAGCTGGAAAGTATTATATACCACCAGTTCATATAGATGACATTCCACAGTTCTCATTCAAGGAACTGTTGGAAATGTCTAGGTTTAATAATATTGATAAGATGGATATCCATGTCGATGAAAGATATGGAACAAAGTTTATGTACATTGGTAATTTGTTAGAAAATCCATTGGATCTAAGAAATCTTCTAACAAAATTTCCAGCAGAAAAGAAACAAGATAGTGCTATAGAAGCAGAAAAGGAAGGTGGTAAATCATTTAGCAACAGTAAAGCACCTGGTATGCAACAACCTATAGAAAGACAACTCATGCCAGCATTAGGCAACGAGTTGTTTTTTCTTGCTAAGAGATTAAACTTCTTGAAATTTAAACAAGAAGCAGTTACTTGGAAATATTTTACCAACTGTTTCTATCCTAAAATGAAAGCATATAATAGAAACTACCTACCACATATGGATCCTTTTACATATGCTGCTAATATATTTCTAACTGAATCAGAAGATTCTGGTACAACATTCTTCAGAGTATACAACCCAGAAACAGATAAATTTTACTATAACATGAGTCAGTGTATGGCTCCATCTTGTACAGAAGATGGAACAAGAAGATGGTATGTTGATAACCTTAAAGAAAGATATGGATACAATGAGAAGGGAACTCCAGAAAGACCTATAGTAGCACCTATAGATGTAGGAGTAGAAGATTGGAAATTCTTTAAGGGAGATGACTTCTATGATGGATACTTACATCTACCAGCAAGATTTAATACTATGTCTTTCTATCGTGGTAATAGATGGCATAGTGCAAGCTTTGATGCAGAAAATGCTGAAACAACAAGATACTCACTAGTTGGTGTTATAGAATGAGAAAACTAAGGTGGGATGCTTCTGAAATAAAAACCTACCAAGAGTTCTTTACTAAAGAAGATTTCGTACAAATAAACAACTATACCAGAAGACCTCAATGGGGTTATGGTAATATATCAAATCCAGGTGAACCATCAGCACCTTTCTTTACAATGCCTTTAATGAAAGACGAGTTCTTTACAGGGCATTGTATGGATGTGATTCAGAATAAACTGAATCAAAAATTTAAACTAAATGATGTCTACTGTAATGGACATATATTTGGAACACAAGGAAGTCCTCATCAAGACAGTGGTCGAGACGAGGACTTTACTTTGCTATTATATTCTAACCTAGTAGGAAAAGACATAAAAAAATGGAAGCCGCAATGGGGTGGTAAAACTGTCTTCTTTCTAACGAAAGATGAATTGACTTATGTTTTACCAAACCCAAATACTGCTACCATTTTTCCAGCGAATATATTTCATTACGCCGAATCAACCACTAGACATTTTGAAGGGTTAAGATTATCCTTAGCTTGGAAACTTACTAAAGTTTAAAGAGTAGGCAACCTTACTTCTTCCTTGTATTTTGCTGGAGCATATTTGTTCCAAAGAATTGCAAGTTCTTCTAGGTTGTCTTTACTATAAACTGGGTTTTCAGGAGTACTTTTACCAAGTCCACCGTAGTCCCTACGTAGTGCCTCATAGATAGCCCATGCTTTTCTATAAGTATCTAAGTTTGCTTTTGACGTATCTACGTCTCCATCAACTTCCCAATCCCAGACCACAAGCTTGAGTTTGTCCTCAAGCTCGGTTACTGTGTGGGTCTTATCTAGGAGGGTAAATCCTCCATCATATTCTGCCATTTGTTTTTCTCCTTAATGTGATAGTGGAATTATGCTTGAGACTCCTGCCATGTAATTCTAGCAGAGATCTGGTATGGATTATTTAGTGTAACGGTTGATGCGTCAACAATGTTAGCAACAACAGAGAGAAGGTCAGGTCCGTTTGGATAGATACCGTCTCCACCAAGTATAGAGTTACCAAGAGATGAAATCTTAGATAAGTCGAACACAGTAGATGCAGTGTTACCAGAACCAGAACCAGATGCTCTGAAGGATAGAATTGTCGATCCACCAGATACAACCTCACCAGATTCATGTCTAACCAACTGACATAGTGAAGGATCATCTACATTCTGGAATGTGTCTACACTTAAGTTCGGGTTAAGTATCAAACTTACCTCAGTTTCGTGAGTAGTTAGGATACCAACAGAGTCAAGTGCAAGTTGCATTCGGTTGATAATCTCTCTTTCTCCCAACGCACCAGTAATAGATGAGTCTACTGAAGGTGCTAGTCGGATTGATACAAGAGGAATATCAGTTGGAATCAAGTTTTCTCCACCAGAAGGAGCACCAACTGAGAAGGCAGTTCCGTTAGGAACAGCAGGGTTATTCAAGTTGGAGTGTATTGTATTGGTGTAGTTCCTTGGGAACAATGTTGTTGTTCCTTCAGTGTACTGAATGTACACGTAGTAAGTAGAACCAGAGGTATATGATTTAGTGTTAATCTGCTTACCTTGAGCGAACCAGCCATTAGCAACACTGTTCTCATAGATGTATGTGTTAATCGCTAGTGTTGATGATTGTCCACTATCAAATGGGATTCTAACATAGTAGTACCTGTTCCACCAAGAATATCTTTCTTGAATGATTTGGCTATTATTGTTAGAAGTAGATGACTGAGCAGAACTGTTAGAGAACTTCAGTGAGTTTCCTGACGCAGTGAATAGATATGCTTCGTCATTCTGGAATGTTCCATCCATAATAACTGAAGTACCCCAGTGGAACAGAGTTCCAACGTAGTTAGGAGCATCATCGTTCTCAATCTCGTAACGAGCAGGTAGGTTACCTGAACGGAAGTAAGATTCAGTTAGTAAGTTGTTGTGCTTGAACTGATGGAAGTACTTAACATGTCCGTTCTGGTCTTTAAATCCAAAGCGGATCTTACCAGCACCATACCATGAGTAATCCATGTACGCCATCTGGATCTTAGTAATATCCAAGATGTATGCAGACTTACCATTACCATCAGCAGTGTCGATGTTCCAGTTAGCTTGACCAACCTTAGTATCAACAGTCTTCGTCATGATAACGTCACTGTTAGTAACACCACGGTAAGATGGTTGAATTGTTAACTGAGTATCACTCGTTACTTTAACAACTCTATAACTCATACCCCTAATAACAATAGAGTCATCTTTCTGAAGTTCAGAAGTAAACATAGTGTCTACACCAGTAACGATGTGTGACTGCTTAGTAACAGAAACACGTCCTGGGATCTGCTGAACAGATGATCTACGGCAACAGTTCAGTGTAGAACCATCGTACTCGAAGAAGAATCCGTTCTGATCATCAAACATACCACAACGAATATCACAACCAGACCATGAGATAACTGAGAGTGTTGGGAATCCACCACACTTAGTTGCAAGTGGTTCGCTAAGAAGTAGATATGTGAATGTAAAGTCATCAATTACAGTTTCAATTGGACCCTCTACGTTAAACGCTTCGGTGTCTCCCTTGATAACCTTAACCTTAAGACCAGTACTTAACTGGTGTGGTTTAGTACATTGAGCATTTGCTAGAACTTTCTTACTGAATGTTACATCCTGAGTTGTGAATGCTGTAGCACAACTTACCGTCAACTCCAAATTAGTGCCGTCAGTAATAGATGCAATTCTAGTACCAGCAGGTAAGTTTGCATTTTCAACCAACATACCAACAACCATTCCAGTTGTATCAGCAATAGTTAGTGTCTTAGAACCTTCAGCCATTGTTCCACTCTGTGTAACATTAATACCAGAAGCGGTATATGTTAGGTTAATGATTGGAACCTGTGGTGAGAAGTTAATAGCAAGTGAGGTCTGAATACCTTTACCTGACTGATAACGGAAGTACTTACGAGTCTGTCTAGAGATTCTAGAGTTAGGTGACTTAGAAGTACCGATCTCCATACCACCGTCAAATGGTCTGTGTAGGTAGAATCCATCAGGTCTTACATAGATGTAAGAAGGAATCATGTAGTTAGTACCAGACTGAGAGAATGTCCATGCATTATCAACAAGCAAGTTGTCGTCATCAGTAATAGCAGTAACTGTACGTGCTTCAAGAACACCTGGTGTACCACCTGTTGTGTTAACAATCTTGATTGTATCACCGATCTTGAAGAATCTCTGGAAGGCAGCGTTACTACCTGTAACTCTTCTTGATCCAGATACAGTTTCAACTGTACCTGTTCCAGTGACTTCACCAGATAGGTTAGCAGAAACTAATGTCTGAATACCAGATCCAGCACCAGTAAGATTAACTGCAGTTCCAGTGTTAGCATCAGCAAGAGATGCTGCAAGCTTGAAGTAGTTGTTATCAATAACAATAACGTAGTAATCTTGGTTATCAGTTAATCCACTAACAGCACCTCCACCAGAGATATCGTAGATAACCCTAACACCAGTACTGTAGTAATGGTTAGGAATGTTAATCCAATCATCTGATGTATTAATATCACTAGCAGCGTTAAACTGTTTAAGTGAAGGAGGAATCTTGAATGGGATAGAAACTTCTAGTTCTGTCTCGGAGATTGCCTTCGTAGTTGTGTATGAACCATCAACAGTACCGAATTCAGCAGTTGTGTTTTCAAATGTCTGAATACCACTACCTGTAGAATTTAGAGTAATCTCAGATCCACCAGCAGATGCACGTAACTGGAATCTATTAGCGTTAAGAGTCTTAACATAGTATGATGTTCCAGCAGTCAATCCACTAGGAACTGTTCCACTTGTAGTCAACTTAAGAATCTCGTTATTAGAGAATAAGTTGTTCTCAATATAGAATGAATACTTAGTAGTATTATCTCTTTGTCCACTAAAGGTTATAGTACCACTAGCATATCTAATTGCTAAAGGTGAATACCAAGTCTGCTCTTTAATTCTGAATCTATTGCTGTCGATTCTATCAATGTAGAATGTTCCACTGGTGTAGTATGACTGACTGTGATATTGGTTAGTGAAGTATTGAATTCTACCACTATTAGATGTACTTAAAGTAACCTGTTGGTTATTTGGATAACCATGATTTTCTTTATAGAAACTATCGTTGGTAGAGTTGTTTCTCTTAATCAAAGCAATATAGTTATTTGCTTGACCATCTTCTGAGTAGTTACCGAAGTAACGCTCAAGGTATGCACCCCAACCTTCCTGATAGTACCAGAAGAACCACTCAGAACCACGGATAACACAGTGCTGTGAGTTCATGTATTCACAATACATGTTATCTCTGTAGTAGAATGTACTTGTTAGGTTAGAACCATATCCTTGAACGGTATAACCATAACCAGTATCGTTGGATCCATTATCGTTGATATAACGAGAATCCTTATGAGTTAGGAAGTCATAACTACCATTGAATCTTTCGCTTGTACCAAGTGGTAAGTTCTCATGGTGATATCCATAAGTTCTTGGGGTGCTTGCTCTGTTCCAATAGTAGTAGTTAACGTAGAAGTACCTTCTACTGTTATAATATCCTGGACGACTAGTTGCGAAGAATACAACCCTATCCCAACCAGTTTGTCCACGACCATATGTACCATTAATACTAGCAAAGTCATAACCTGAGTATGTACCACCTTGATCCCAGTAGTATGTGTATAGGTAAGCATACCAGTCATACCAGTTCTTACGCTCACGTCTAATGTTATAAACAAGACCTAAGTTATGAGCACCAAATGTCCATGTACCATCATGAGGATATGAACCTGAAGGATATGAATCAGACAAGTTAATATTACCTTGGTTCAGACGCATTGCGTTCTGTAGGTAGAAACTATTATCGTTGATTCTGTTTACATAGTAAACTTGCATCCTGTTCAAACCACCAAGAGGTCTGTTACCTGGGTTTGGATAGTAAAGAACAGCAGCTCTGTTATGGAAACCGTGGTTGTTAATCGTAATGATATTACTACCAAGATCCACATCAGATTCTGTAAATCTCTTAGTCCAAGTACACTCATAGTTGAATGGGAATGTACCTGTTCTATCAACTTCTAAGTTAATAGTTTCAATTGCAGTTGTATCTACATAAGGTTTTCCGTCAGGTGCTGTAGCAGTAGGATCTTGAACTTCAAGAATCTTAGGAGATACAGTATTAACAAAGTAGAAGTTTGTGTTATCTTCAAATCCGTGCTCTGCCTGTGTAGTCAAGTAAACCTTAGAGGTTGTAAATACTGAAGAGTCAGCTTGTCCACCCATTCCAGCGTGGTTAGCACAGTAGTAATAAAGAGGAGTTGTTGTACTCTCTGTTACATAGATCCTTGTGTATGCACCAGCACTACCAGCAGTTCCATGCTCATAAACATATGTTGTATAAGCAGAACCACCACCATGTGTACCATCAGCAGTTGTGGAGAATCTTAGTGGGTGAGTAGCATTAGAAGAATCACTTAAGTCGAATGTATAAATTGACTTACGTGATAAAGCGATGGTGTCTTGCTGCACACCAGCAATAAAGTACTTGTTACCAGCAGATGTGTTAACACCACCTGAACCAATAGTACCATCATTATCTGATCCAGTAACACTAACAGTATCTGCATCTTGAGGTGTACCAGCAGTGTTAATCATAGAGATTACAGTACCAGCAATCTTACTAATTGTACCAGTCCATCCACCACCACCAGTACCACTTGCAATCTGGCCAACTAACCAATCTGCTGGAGCAGTACCTGTTAAAGTAAGTTCAGCTGTAGGGTTTACCTCAACCTTAAGGTTGTAAAGGTCAGACACAATACCAACTGCAGAACTCAAACTAACTTGAGAACCTTGGAAGAATTTACCTGGAATAATAGATGTATATGTTCCTTGTAGTTCTCTAGTTGCTGGTTGAGCAGCACGTGCTTTGTATGTAAATGTTGATAGAGTTGGAACAGCCTGAATGATGTATGTACCTTCTGCTGTGATCTCTGCAAGACCAGTAACAGTAATAGGAACACCACTCGTTAGACCATGCTCATACTGTGTAGTAACAGTAATAAGTTCGTTACCTGACTGTGCTTCTACCTTAGATATAAAGGGGATCGTAGTATCTGAAGTAGATGCATAGAATGATGGGATATTATTAATCGTCTGGATTGTTTCCCATTTAGATGCTTGTGGTCCGTACTCAAAGTCGGTATCAATTAAGTTCTCTGGGTTTGATACTCGGAACTTGGATACAGCGTCAACAAATGTCTCGGACGGTTCAAATGCTACTGAATCTTCTTCTTCAAAGATCTGCAACGAGTCTGTAGCAGACATAGCACTACAGTCATGAGCCAACGTAATGGTTGTTTCATCGGCTACGCCATCATAACTGAAACTACCTGTCTTGGCTTTATCAGCAAAGTTGTAGATAATTACGTTATCTGTTGTGTTGGTGATTATAAGCGTTCTTCGCTGATGCTTATTCCCCTTTAGTTTAACTTGGTTGGAAGCTGGAACGAACGTATAATCAAAAAGCAAATGTTTTGCCATTTTATTTTAATCCCCTTGTTTTTATTTTGCGAGTGGTGTTTTCAATTCAGTGCTTTAAATAATATTAGTCATCTCTTGAAAATGTTTTGGGTTCTACCAACCCATTGCGGCCATCATGCCCATACTCATTGTTACTTCTTCAGTAACATTGTCTCTACGAGCAAACTCGATACCGCCAGCAGTAGAACCATCGTGTAATACCAACGTCATTTTCGTAGTATCAACAGTCAATTCTCCTAGTGCTCCAGTAAATGTAGATTGCTGTACTGTAGTTCCTCTACGGAGCTGTACCTGCTTAGTCATGGCGATCCCTTGGATTTATGCTTCTTTTATTTATAAAACTCAAACTTGAAGTTATATTATCTCCGCAAACATAAATGGTGGTTCAAAGGTTCTGAGTTCATTAATCGACTCTCCAGTGAGGGTAATAGTTCCTGAACCAATGTAACCTGCTCTAACGAATTTATCAGCAACAGTACCATTAACTTTGTATAGTGTTGTGTCTTCGTAGTCAACTGTTGCTGTCTCAACTGCACCATTGAATGCAAATAATCTTGCATGAGGAACGACCCAATGAGCAGTACGTTTAACATTTGTAACTCCACCAGAATAGGTGTATTGAGCACCAACTTCCTCATCATCATAAGTAAGTTTGATGTCTGTTGCTGTACCAGAGAATCCACCAAAGGAACCAGATCCAACATATCCCTTACGTACAAATGCTTCTGCACCTGTACCCTGAACCTCGAAGAGGTAGTATGTCTCCCAATCAACAGTCTTGGATTCTGCTGCACCACTAGCAGTGAATAGTGAACCTTCACCTTCATGTGCAAATGTACGTAAGAATTCACCATCACCACTAACTGTTGCTGTACCAGATCCTGTGTAATGATCAGTCTGCCTTTCATCAGCAACACCAGTAACGTATACTGAACCAGAACCAATATTATTAGGTGTGAATATAGATCTTGCTTCACCACTAAAGGTAGCAGTACCAGATCCAATATAACCAAGGGTGATAACAATATGACCATCACCACTGACTTTGTGAAGTGTGGTATTCTCTGGAGGATTGGTTGTAATAGATTCTGCAGCACCAGCAGCAGTAAATAGTGATCCACTTGCAGTCCAATGTTTGCTGATAAGTGGTGTGACTGTCTGACCAAAGAGGAATGCACCATAGAAACCTTCTGCCTTCCAACCAAGTGATATGTTGGTTGCTTCTCCACTGATTGAGTAATGAGCAGTCTGTAAGTACTGATCGATGTAAGTTGCAGATGATGGAGAAGTTCCAGATAGTGTGATGGAACCAGATCCAATGTAAGGAGTACGAGCAAATGCTTCTCCAACAGTACCACTGACTCCAAACAATCCAGTTGTGAACTCGGATGTTGAGATAGACTCGACTGCACCAGAGAATGTTGCAATAGTACCAGAACCGATCCAGCTTGGGATCCATCTGACTGATGCCTCTCCAGAAGTTGTATACTGTGCTGTATCTCCAACATAGCGTTCGACATGCTTCTCGATTCCCTGACCAGCAGTAGTAAAGAGAAGTGTGCTTTCTGGAATATTGGTAGATATAGATTCTGCAACACCACCAGCAGTAAATAGTGATCCAGAACCAACCCAATCGTCTGTCTGTCTCTCGACTGCTGTACCAGATAGACTGATAGAACCAGAACCTGTCCAATGCTTTGTAAGTTGGAT
>VTLG01008096.1_pt1 | contig 17544 bp, 19 predicted proteins | sample 4694571 | NCBI WGS metagenome assembly VTLG01 (sample SAMN12604809, study PRJNA352737) | marine metagenome | biome: ENVO:00000447; feature: ENVO:00000209|ENVO:00000569|ENVO:01000036; material: ENVO:00002151; isolation source: viral sequences binned using virsorter ... | reverse complement strand
GGATCCATCTTTTCAGCTAAAGAGCCAGGTAAAAAACCAATATCTTCTTTTGATACAGTGGGTCTAGTAATCACAATAGAATCAATTTGTCTTGTAAACAACATATCTAAAGCGGCTTGACATGCTACTAAAGTCTTACCTGAGCCTGCTTTACCCTTAATTACTGTAATTGCGTTTTCAATAATAAGGCGCTTAGCTTCCTTTTGCTCATCGTTTAATGTAAGTTGAAATTTAATAGGATTCTTTGGAGTCCGTTTTTGTGTATTATTTCTAGTACTCTTCATTTGCAACTATTGTTTATTATACATATTTAAACTAATGTGGATATAAAAAAAAGGCCCGGGAAAACCCGAGCCTTTCTTTAAGAAATATTATGTACTACGCTTAGATTAAGTTTAATCCGCTAACATAGATTTTACCATAAAATTCTGGTCTGATCATCTTCTTAGCGTAACGAGTCATCAAACCTTTTCTTGGAGTGAAGGTTGTTGGATCGTAAACTAATGGAGTCATGATCAATGGTATATATGGAGCAAATACAGCACCAGTTTCAAGGAATTGAGCTCCTCTATAACCCATAAGGATTAAGTTATCCTGTTGGTAAGGGTTTTTATAAACTTTGTATCTACCATTTAATGTACCAGCTTTCTGTAAACCAAATGCAAAATCTTTTGCAGGATCTCCATCAGAAGTTGAAGCAAATCCAGGGATTGATTCGATTACAGTAGCAATTGAAGGTGAGATTACCATAAAGTTAGCACCACCTCTAAGTGTTTTCTGGTGAATAGTGTTCGAAATCTTTTGTACTTTAGTACCTAAAGTTTGGAACCATCCACCTTGAGTGTTATAGAAACCTAAGTTTGTATTAGCAACACCTGTAGAATCAAGAGCAACGTTTGCTTCAGTACTCCAATATTCAGTTGAAGTAGCAGATTCTTGTAGCATGTCTAAAATTTCAAGATCGATCTCTAGAGCAATGTATTCACTCAACATAGAAGTTAACTCAGCTTCAGCATCCAAAGAATGGTATGCGTTTAAGTCTTGAGCAAATTCTGGAGTCCAAGAAGCTTTAAGTTTCTTAGTTTTCGCTACGATAGCTTCACTATTCATAGCTACATTGATTTCTGGGATAGCTATAGTAGTAGAACCACCATAGTTAGCATCAGTTGCTTCAGCTTGTCCATCCTCAAAATCACCTCTTGAAGCTGCGTTCAATGGATCTTTTGTATAGATAACAGAAGCAGATTGAAGTGTTCCAATTTCACTAGTAGTACCAGAGAAGAAGAAATCAATTGAAGAATTATCAGAAGCTAAAGCAGAATATGCTGGATACATTTCAGTTGAAAGTAATGATCCTGAATATGCAATAAATCCTCTAACACCTTTTTTATCATAATCAGCATCAAGTTCTGATGTACTAACAGTTACTTTTTTAATTGTACCTGCAGCAACAGAAGCTGAAAGAGCACCATCAAATCCTACTTCTTCCCAAGAAGCTGATGCTACAGCATCAATAGCGTTAGATGATGTGAATTGGTTTGAAGAGTATGTAAATCTACCAGCACCATAAAGACCACCTGAAGCGACCGCTGATGTGTTAGTAGTTCCGTACATTGATGTACCGTTTACATCACCACTATTACCTAATTCTTTACTAGTTCCATATTGGAAATCTAGATAAAATACTAGACCTGAAGGTAAGTTCATTGGTTGAACAGAAACAAATTCTTTAGCAGCTAATTGACCAAATACTTTTCTCACTAATGGTAGAGCAACGCCCGCCCACTGTGCACCTGCACCTGTTTCAAATTTAGCACCAGTACCAGTTCTAGATACCTCAGTAACTAATTGCTTAGCCTGATTCTCAAGAATCATACTCATGTTGTTTGTTTCAACTTCTGAATTCATTCCTTCCAAAAGGCCTGTTTTTTCCCATTTTGCAGCCAAACGACTTGCATCGTCTTGCAACGCTTTATATGGGTTAGCGCTTTCTAAAAGATTATTTAATTCCATGATTAAAAATTTTAAATTTTGTTTTAATTAATAATTTAACTTAAACCAGCTAATTTTTTAAATCTTGCAACCATTGGATCAACTTCAACAGTTGGTTTAGCCGCCGTTTTTGGCGCTGCACCAGTTGCTTTAGAAGCATATCCTAGGTTTTCCTTAATTGCTGATTTAGTTTTAACTTTAATGTTTTCGTTTAATGTTTCGAAAACGATTTTTACTTCCTTAACTGAAGTAGCTTTGTCAAATGCATTTAAGATTTTGACTTTTTGTGCTTCGGTTAAAGCTTTATTTCTAAAGATTTTGTTAGTGTAAAGAAGTTTTGCATTTAACAAATTGATCTCGTTAAGTTCTGACTTAAGTGTTCTGATTGTGTCATATGCTTCATTAAGTTCAGTTTCAGATACTTTCATTTTCTTAAGAGCGTCTTCAACATCTTCTTTAGCATCATCGAATCCATCTTTGTAGCCTTCTTGTTCAGCATCAGTTCTTTCATCTTCTTGGAATGTTTTCTTTTCAACAGGATTGAGGGCATCCCCAGTCTTGTAATCATCTCCAATTTCAGAAATTTCAACTTCAACTTCATCTTCTACTTCGATTTCTTCACCTTCCATTTCTTCGTCTTCAACTTCCATTTCTTCACCGGCTTCTAATTCACCAGCTTCGACCATGTCAGCGATTACAGTTTCAATAAAAGATTTCAAATCATCTTCAGTCATGTCTTCAAGGTCAAGTTCTTCCTCTTCCTCGTCGCGATCTTCATCTTCCATGTCTTCTTTTTCATCCTTCATGCCATCTTTGTAGCCTTCTTCCTCGGCATCCGTTCTAGCATCTTCAGATACATTTGTGTCTTCTTCTTCAAGTGAATTTAAGATTTCGTCAAGGTCAAGTTCTTCTTCTTCAGCAAGATCCTTACCATACTTCATTTTTTCAGTACGTTTAGTTTCTTTGCTTTCGCCTCCATCTTTACGATCGTCATCGGCATACTTTTTCTCATCGATTTCCTCTGTTTCACTTACAGTTTCAGATACTTCATCCTCATCCATTTCTTCTAACTTTGCAGCTAGCATAGAACGTAATTGAGGTGTGAAAGCTTCCTCTAAGTAGGCTTTCGCGTTTGCAATTGCTGTTTCTTTTACCGCCTTAGCGTCAGCTATTGCTTCTTTTAATAAGTCTCTGCTCATTGTTCCTAAATTTTATTTTGTTTTTTTTGGAAAATACGTTTATTGTACAAACGTAATGGGTAAGCTAAAAATAATTAAATACCATATAAGGAGATGGTATATTCAATTATACGTATATGAAGAGTCTGTTAAAGTTAAAGGATTGGACAATTTCCTTTGGAACACAGGATATCTGTTATGATTCTATTTACATCCTGGTATTTGTCTTCTTGGGCTAGACATAAGCCTTCTTGTAAAGGAGCAACATAGGCACCTGGTGTTGAAGGTGTTGAAACAAAATCCCAACACAATAATTCGAAGTCGTCTTGTACTTCTAAAGTCTCACCTATTTGGGTTAATGAACCCATACCACGCGAGGAAACACCGACTGTAATGCCGTTTTCAAATAAGGACGTTAAAATGTTTCCTGCGGGAGTAGGTAATATTTCAATTAACCCAACAACATCATCACCGTGCCATGTTACTTCTCTAATGACATGAGATACGTTTTGTAGGTTAATTACAGAAGAATCTGGATGATCTAATTCACCCATTGCTCTGCTTTCTTTAATTGGACCTTCCATGTAGTTTTTTACTTCTCTTTCTAGGATAGGTCTTGGATAAATTCTACCGTTTCCGTTTTTGGTTTCAGCTGTTTGTAAGCGACCTTTAACTAGTAAATTGCCGTTTTGTGAGCGTTTACCTTCAGTGATTTGCTGTGGTAATACCTTAAACGGAAGGGTATCAATTATCGTTTGTTTCATATTATTATACTTCAGGTGTAGCTTCAGTATCTAACTCTTCATCTACGATTGGAGCTTGGTAATCTTCTTTAGTAAGTTTTTTGTACATTTTTTCGTACACTTTTCTTTTTTTCTCAAGAAGTTTAATTTCGTTTCTAGTTTCTTTAACTCTAATTGGATTAATAAAATCAGCAACTTCTTCCATATTTTCAGCTACATTTAATTTATCCATTCTACTAGTAATTTCTTCAGCTACAGCTTGTATTTTGGCTTCTAATGCTATTGATTTACCTAGATTTTCAATTTCTCTTAATCTAGATTCTAAAGACATTTTTTTAGGCTTTTTATATTCTTTTTTAAGATCTTCTTTCTCGTCTTTCATACCATCAAGATAACCTTCTTCTTCAGCATCTGTTCTAGCATCTTCAGTTACATCAGTACCTTCTTGACTCATTAATTCAGCATCTACATCATCTTCTTCATAATATGAATCGTCACCTTCTTTTACATTAGCACCTTCACCTCCATAGTTAGCCCATTCTTCATTTAAAAGATCAGATAGTCTAATGTGACCTTCTTTTACAGGTACCATTTGATCTGATTTTGAAGAACCTAATCCAGGAACATCTTCTGTATAACCAATACCCTCAATCCCAAATTGTGCTTCTTCAGTGTAGTATAATCTGTTGGATTCTAAATTTTTAGCTACGATTTCTTTAAGTTCAACTTCTGTTTTATCAGCGTTTTTTGGGTTTTTAAGTTCAGTATAGTATCCTTGAAGAAAAGATTCACCATATACATTATCTATGTTTTTAGAATCTTTATAATCGTAATTTTTAGTTTCAAGTTCAACTACATCCTTGTCTGGTTTTTTAAGTTCAGCTTTAACATCTTCTTCAACCATATTGTTTTTAAAGATTTTGAACCAATCTGGTTGTACATTATGTATTGGTTTAGTAGTAACAATTCCTAAGTTTAAGAAATTTTCATTAATTACATTCTTATTTTTAAGAATTTGAACTGCATCTTTATATGAAGTAGTTTGATGGATCATGTCTCCATGTGTTCTTTTAACCTCAGTTAAGAAGTCTTTCTTTAACATCTTACCATCATTAACTAATCTGAATTTATCTTGAGTGGATTTCATTTTTAAATTTATTTATAAATATTACATTAAATCAACATAGTCGGTTCCTTTTGCTTTCTTTCTAAGTTCTTTAGGATTAACATCGGTAAAGCCTTTATTGACCGGTTTATATTTTCTATTTTTATTTTTTGCAAATGCATAAGGTGTATCGTAAGCACCAGCATCTCCTGATACTGATAATTCGTCTACGCCACCTCTACCTTTAATTTTCATATACTCATCTCTATAATTGTTTCTGAGATGTGTTCTATATTTGTTGAATGCGTCTCTAACTAATTCTTTAATACGTTTTAGTTGAGCGTCATCTATTAATTCTGATTTAGATGCAACTGCTTCAATTGATTTTTTTGCATCTTCTAAATCGTCATATGCTTTTTGAAAGTTTGGATTGTACTTAACTGTTGCTGATAATGAGCGTGTTGTCGGATCATATTCTTGATCTGTGAACTCTACATCAGCTTGCTCATTTACTTCGCCTTCTTTTCTTTCTTGCCAATCATAAGATACTTTATCTTCTGTAATTGGACCACCTTTAGCCCATGTTCTACAAGTTCTTGCAGAATGACATTTAAAGTTGTGCATCCAACAGTATCCTAATCTACCGCTGTCATCTGATACTTCACCAGGCATACATTCATTCATTCTAGGAGAAATATCAAAAGCAACACAATTACCACATAGTGATTTTTTGGCTGCTTCTTCTGTTGTGTCCCAATATTCGGCTAAATCTTTCCAATAATCTCCAGGTTCATCTACATTTAAAGGACCATATTTGATATAGTCAGCTTTAATTGATGCATCTCTGTTTTTAGTATTTAACTCTAGATTTTGGGTTGCAGCAGGACATTTATCCTTCTGTTCTTTGAGTAGTGGATTATCTTGAATATATTTTTTGTAATCAAATGACATTTTATACTACCTTAAATAGACCTGGATAATCTTCTTCAAATTCTTTTGCTGTATCATAATCGTTACTGAATATCATATCATCTAAGTCTCCTCCACTTGTATATGATGTTTGGTCAACACCATTTTCTAATTCAGCGTCTGTATAGTAAGTGTTTTTATCGGCATATAATTCACCACTGTCTCCATCGTAGTAAACAGTTTTAACTAGAAGTTTGATTTTGTAACCATCATTTTCTTGCATTGGAGTTAGAGCAAATATTTTATCCATAATATCATTATAATTATTAGGATCTTGTATAAAATCTACATCCCAATCTTCGGGCATTTCTTCTGGGTTATCTGCTAAATAAGTAAGTAATCCTTCAACACCTTCTTCATCACCTGGAGTATGCATTTTGATTAATTCTTTAGCATAATAAGTAATTTTATCTTCTCCATCTTCCATGGATATATTTTCCTTTAGTAAAGGATTGTTTTTTAAGTATTCTCTTAAGTTAAATTTGTCCATTTTAGTTTACCTTATTTAATTCGCCTATTAATTCATAATAATGAAGCAAATCTACTAAATCTTCGTTTTTGATTTTGTGTTGTTTATTTTTTTCCTTGAGATATTTCTTTACCTCTTGGAGTTTGATTTTAATAGGTTCGCTTTTAACCTGTTTTGAGTGGTTATCAATTCTTACTTTTGCTTCTTGTATTTTAGAATTGTAAAATTCTTTTAATTTAGAAGTTGAATCGATTGATTCGATGAAGTTTTTTAAGATTAGTTTTTGGTCTGTATTGAAATCCGTGTATTTTGAGTTGAATTTCTCTAGTAGAGTTCTGTATGTTAATATTCTTAAATCCTTATCGTATTTTTTAAATTCATCTATTACGGATTGTTTAACTGCTCCTTTGTCTTGAGGTTGTGTAGTTAAATACTCTAGTATAGTGATTTTATTATCTACTACTTGGCTAGGATTAATTACATCTTTTGAATTGTATAATTCCATTAAAATGTAAAGTGAAGCTAGCTGCTTATAATTATTTATTTTTGTCTTAAATAAATCATCTACATTATAATACTCCTTCATTTCTTTAATTAGGTTATATTTTTCCTTTCTTAAAGTAGAGCGTTTAAGTTTTTTAGATGACGCCAAAACGGATTCAATTACAACGTTAGCTTTGCTTTCGTTGATTGATTGATTTTTAATTACAGTATCAAATAATTTGTATTCTTTACCTAATTCGGTATTTACAAAATATTTCTTTAGTAAGTTAGACGCAGGAGATTCCTTTCCTGACATAGTGTCTGAGGTAATTTGCCTTACTAGTAATTCAAATAAAATTCCCGTGTTTTTGAATTTTGAATGTTTTACTTGCATTAATTAGTAGTTTTCTTATAAATATATAAAGATTTGTTATTCTTTGATTTGTGATTCATCAAGTAATTTTTCTTTTTTCTTATCGTCCTCAAAAACTAATTTTTTCTCGGTACGTTTTACAAAAGGAATGTTTTTTAACATACCCTGATGTTTAAGAAATTCGGTATTATTTCCTTCAGATACTTCATCTTTTCCCTTCATTCCATCTCTTCCTAATCTGTCTTTTCCAAAAGCATCATCTTGTGTATTAATCTTACTTGCTTTTTCTTTTGGACGACCTGGTAAGTCTGCAGCGTATTTTTCAGGATCAGGTACATTTTCTGAATTTGAATTGTATCTTCCTTTACCATATAAATTAGCTAAATCGTGAGGTGTACCATATGATTTTCCACTTTCAACTGGATCGTTTCCTTCAGTTTCAATTTGTGTAGTTCTAAAAGCACGTTTAGCATCTTCTCTAACTAAGTCTCTATATTCATCATATTGATCTTCACTAAAGTGGAAGATATTATCATAAATCCAATCCGAAGGAATTAGCTTTTGTTCTAACATTTGATTAGCTAACTCAACTTTTTCCTTCATCAACAATACCTTTTCCTGCTCAAATATAATTGAAGGTGTAGTTAAGTTTAATTCAAAATTGGATAAATTTTCACTTGTATAACCCTGAGTGTATAAATGTACTAATGCAATTTTATACAACTCAGAAACTACTATTCTTTGTATTCTTTCTACTGTACGAGCAAAACGAATATCTTCAGCTGCTAATGTAGCTTTACCTTCAACATCAGCATCGTATCCGAAGAATGCTTTAGGTACTTTAAGTGCAGCCATCATTTTGTCTCTTAAATACTCTACATCAACAATCCCATCATATTGTAAACCTGGAGTGGTATCGATTTTAGTTGTCGTATCATTTCCTCTCATTGGGATATAAAAATCTTCCATCATGTTTTGCATGTTGAATTTCAAATTGTAATCCCCAGTATTTTCATCAACATATGGAGTACGTTTCATCGTACTAATTGTTTTCTGCATGAAGTTATCTACTTCATTTGGGGGAATGGCTCCTACATTAATATAGAAGATTCGTTTTTCGGGTGCTCTACAGATTCTATGAACTAACATAGCATCTTCCATTAGGGTCATTTGTTTAAATGCTTTCCTAGCTGGTTCAATGTATGAACGTCCATAAGGCAAATAATTTGCATCTGCAAGTAATCTAAAGTGTGCTACTTCATAATTATCAAATACTAACCCATTACTATCATCATCATTTCGAGTATATGAAGCATATGAATTAGATCCTGCTCCTGTTAAACCATTAGGCTCATATCTAAATTTAATGTCGTATGGGTTTTCAGGGTCTGCTCCTTCTTCTCTAATCATTTGAAATGCAGAATAAGGTATTACATTATAAACACCATATTTTTCTGCTACTTCAAGTTTTAGGAAGAAATCACCATATTTACACATTTGTCTAATCCATGAATGTAAATTAAATTCTATGTTTAAAACATCATAAAATAGATTGTGTAGGATCTTTTGTATGTTTTCATCTGGGCTTTTAATAGTTAATACTTCACCCATATCGTCTTTTAAAGTACTTTCATCTGCTATAATATCTAAAGTTGAAGCTATAATAGCATCAGTATCCATTGCCTCATAATCTTGATAGAGTTGAGTACGGAGGGTTTGGTAATTTAAAGATGGGTTAAATATAGGATTCTGATTAGTTGTATGTAATCTTGTAAACCTATCAATTAGGGAGTTAGTTTCTATTTCACCTGATTGTTGGATGGAATTAACATCTAAGACTTTAAGTTGATTTCCACCAACATTTCTAATGATTACATCAGAAGAAAATAATCTTTTTAACCTTGAAAATACATTTTTATCTGCCATATATCAATACATATTACAGGAGCCAGCTTATGTCCTCTTTTCCGCCCTTTCCATTATCAATATGGTAAGGATTATCGGCTCCTTTTGAAAAATAGGCACCATTAAAATTTGTTTTGGTTGCCTTAAAACTATTTAAAATTGCTCTTGTTTTTTCTATACCCTGCTCTTTAAAATGTAAAGCAGTATCTCTAATATACATGCCAATACCAAATGACATTATTAAATCATCGTTGTATCCTGGTTGGGCTTGAGCTTTACCATTCTTCCAAACAAATACTTTCATTTCTTCAAGTAAACGCTTAGATTGTATTATAACGCTTTGGTCGCTTATATACTCTGCATACTTGCCTATTACCATAGGTCTGGTTTTAGTTGACATTGTAAAACCAGGTACCATTTTATTTTTATCTTGATATTTATCGAAATATGATTCGGCATTTAGTGCATCTGATTTTGGAGAGTAGTACGTATTTTGGTAACCTCTATCGAGTATTGTTTGAATGGTTGACCACCCAATATTGGCGTTTTCTACTACGAGCAAGGCTTCATTATATTCGTTTGCTATACCAACCAATAAATGTCCAAACTCTTTTGTTCCTATTTGTCCTTTATATTCAGCTACTTGGGTATTTGATTCTATATCTATTACGTGAAACGCTGAGTAGTCTTTACCGTCACCTCTAGCTACATCAGCTACAACCATATAAAGTCTTGAGTAGTCAGCTGATTCCCATACCCACAAGTTTTTATCTACACCTCGTTTTTCAAGTGGCTCCTTAATGTAGGATTGCTCGTAAAATTCAAGATATTCATTGTAAAATACAGTATCACCTGAAGTATTAAAATCACAATCACATTCTTGGGCTGCCATTCTAGGATCACCTAATAGCTCATCTTGCTTATCTCTCCATGCTTGATCGCGTTCAGGATGAACATCCCAAGGTAATCTAATTGGAATAAAATCATTTTCACCTGCTTGAGCTTTAACCCATGATTGGTGAAACCAATTTCCTGTACCATAAGGTGTTGATAATACAATTGCTCCACCACCCGTAGCTAGTGTTTGTTGAGCAGAAGCCCATATTTCAGATATTTGGTCAATAAAAGCAGCCTCATCAATTATTAGTAATGATACTGCTTCGGATCTACCTGCATCTGAGGCAGCTGAAGATGCTTTAATTTGTGAGCCGTTTTCTAATCTAATAGATAATCTATTATTTTCTCTCGTTCCAACCTTAAGCCAGGAAGGTAAATTTTCATACATAAAACGTACCTTTGTAACTAGATTTTTTGCTGTTTCTTGCTTTGTAGCAATACAAAGTATATTTTTATCTTGGTGAAATAACATAGTCCATAAAGCATAACCACCACATAAAGTAGATATTCCAAGCTGTCTAGATTTATTTATTATATTATAAGGATGATCCCTAAATATTTTTAATACTCTACTTTGGAATGGATATAATTTAAAATGTACTCTACCTCTTTGTGGGTGCTGTATTTGACAATACTTACTCATGAAGTGTACAGGATCTTGAGCACATTTAAGATACTCAAGTTTTATAATTTGTTTTATGTCCTGTTGTTGACTCATCTAGTCACTAATGTTAATACAGTTAAAATCATAGAAGCAATTCCAATTAAATTTCTTTGTAATTTAGTTTTTCTTGCTTTTTTTTCTACAAGATCTATTTGATCTTCTTTTAGATTAACAGATTGCTTAAGAGATTCTATCGTCTCAATATACTCACTTTCCTTTGAGGAGGCACTATTTAATATACTGTCTTTGTAGAGTAGTTTTTGATGCATTAAATCTATTTCTTCTTCTAGCATTAAGTTTTCTTCTACTAAATAATCTCTCTCCTCTATTTCTATTATAGCTTGTCTAGCCCATTTTACTGGTAAGCATATAATTGAATCACTCGTAGCGTTCTGAGAAATACTTATATATGTCGTTAGAAGTGTAATCGTCAATATTACTAATAGTCTCTTCATATTCTTTAGCTATTTTATCTAATTCTTTTTGGTTTTTGGCTATTTTTTTATCTATGCCTTCAATGGATTTTTGATATTCCTCTATCTTTTCATTATACTTACCAATTGATTCTTGGTTTTCTTGAATGACTTGGATGAGGGAATCTATTTTTTTATTTGTAATATATTCTTGGACGGCAACATCTTTATCTTTTTCTCCTGCTCCAAAAAATGATATAACATTTAGATTAATCAGTACTATTATTCCTATAACAACAATTAATACTATAACTAGATTTGGTGGAATTTTAAATTCCATATTATTCTGTTTTATAAACTTGCTTTAAATTTAGCAAATTCGTCTTTATATTTTCCGGCGTCTAAAACTTTATTAGAATCGCTAACAACACCTGCTGCTTTCATTTTATCCATGAATGCAGATAATGCTTTCTTTTTACCTTGGGCTTTAAGAGCAGCTGTTGCTTGTGCAGCTACACCTTTTGCGTCTTTACCTTTTGCACCTTTTGCTGCTGCTTTATCCATTTCGTCGTCGTCCATTTCTTCTTTAACCTTATCTTTACCTATTTTAGCTAATTTTCTAAGTGGTTCTTCTTTACCTCCACCTCTTTTAGCTTGTTGAAGTTTATCTTCTCTTTCCTTATCAGTCATTTCTTCTTTAGTTAAATTGACGTCAACTCCTTTTTTAGCTAATTTTTCCGCTTCAGCAGAATCATCAGTTGTTACTGTACCTTCTTCTTTAAGTAAAGCTAAAAATTCTTCACGTATTACAGTTGCTAATTCAGATTTTTTCATATCTAAGTTTTATTTATAAATATCAAAAAAGCTTCCATTATGTAAGGATATATCATCTCTTATTGTATCTATAACTGTTTTAACCCTTTCCTCAGTAGAACCTTCAATTGTAGTTAAACTACGAATATTTTTACCATATTTAACTAATAAAGACCTAATTGAACGATCAATTGTATGTCTATACTCTGAATCTGTTTCTCTAACACCATTATTTTCAATTTCTACACCCTTAGGAGAAACATAAAACATATAATCATATTCACCTAAAAATAAACTAGCATAATCTTCAAACATTTCAGCTTTAACAACTGAAATTGATTTAGCATTATTTGTAAAAGCCATAACATCTAATATTGTTCTATCAGTTACTACTTTCTCTAAAATCAATTCACCTGTTCTTTCAGCTAAAAATATAGTTTGTCCTTTCAATGTAGAATCAGTATTCAAAGGAATACCTAATGAACTAAGATATTTAGAACGCTCAGTCCTAAAATCATAATTACTAAAAAAACCTGTTTTTTCCAATGCTTTAACTAATGTTGTTTTACCAACAGACATTGTACCACAAAACCCTATTCTCATAACTTAAATTTTATACAATATACGAAAACTAAAATGAATTTCCAAATTAATATCGGGAAGTTCCTAACTTTGTTTGCATTGATGGATTTTTATACCAAGGTAAACCCTCTCTATCTTGCACAATTACATTAAATTCATCAGCTGTATACTCCAAACCAAATAAAAAGTATTCTTTTTTTCCATTAGGATGAATAATAGCTGGACCGTCATGGTTATGGAGTTTGTTGTTTAAGTAGTAAACTACTGTACCATCTGGCTTTCTTAATTTTTTTGTTTCTGCTAGTTTTTCTTTTGTCATTTCCATATTTTTCTAAATTAATGATTCCGCAACATAAATTCCTTGTGCACCCGATACTGTAATGCCTCGTGCACTTAAGGCATCTCCTACAAAATGAACATCTTCAAAGTCAATTAATGACAAGTCATTATAATCAACTAGAGGCTCAGGTGATAGATATTTTACTTCAGGAATGTAAATGCCCCAATCTAATTCTAATGGGAATACTTGTCTCATATCCTTAATAAAATTTATAACATATTCCGCATATTTACCTAATGCTTCTTTAAATGGTTGTAATGAATGTACTATTTCAACTTCCATTTCTTTACCCTCTGATGTTGTTGAAGGTTTTCTTTGTGAAGGTGAATAAAATAATCCTTTACCATTGTGTTGTAATTCCTTAACTTTTTCTCTTGACCAACCAAATGGATCATCTATACCTCGAATCTCCATTAAAATACCAAAATTAGTTAAGTTGTTAACATATTTCTTGTCTTTTTTAGCATGGCCATTGTATGAAATATCTCCATAGGTATGCTCAGCAGCAACATAAGCTGCATTGTTGTTTGTACAAAATGATCTTAAACTTACACCATCTTCTTCAAACTTTTGATATAATTTAAAATCATAGCTTACATCAATTAAATTTTGGAAATATTTTTGTGGTGCTTCAAATCGAACTCCTATTTGTACTGATTTGGGTTCAGTTTTAAGTTCGTAGCTATCAATTAGACCTTGTGAAAAATCAATACCCGATTTACCTACACCAAAGATGAGTTTATCATATTTAATTTCATTTACTGCTCCTAAAGAAACTAATTTACTATTAAAATCAATGTCTGTAACTTCAGTTTCCCATAAAAATTCAACACCATTATTTTTTAAGAAAGTATACCAATTAATAGCAATTTCATGTAAATAATCTGTTCCAATATGGTAAACTGGGAATAATTTTAAGTTGAAATATGGTTTAATGAATTCAGGCTCCTCTTGTGGGTCTGATTTCATTATTTGTTCAGGTTTGGGATGAAAGCGTGTGAAATTTGCGATTACTTTGTCCATTAAACGCATTGCCTCTGTTTCCCCACAATACTTCGCGAGTTGACCACCTACGCCAGTATGATACGTAAGTTTTCCATCCGACCATCCTCCAGCACCTAACATGCCTGTCATGACTTCTTCAGGTTTTCGATTGAAAGGATCTTTTCCTTTATCTATTATTACTATATCGCCTTTGTAGTTGTTGTCTATTAGCTCGGTTGCAGCATTAATTCCAGCAACACCACCACCAATTATTATAACTCTATCCATTTAATTCTTTGATTTTATATCTTGTAATCAATGGATAAATATACGAAAGGAAAGTGAGGTAGCCTAATTTTTTGGGAGATATATTATATTAACCAAATATTTTATCAAAGTCTAAATTAAGTGCAGCTTGAGTAACACTTACATGATCTAATACTTCAGGAGTTTCTATTTTTTCGATTTGTATGCCAAAAAACTTACAATCTCCATTTAATTTAATACTAGCTAAATACCCACCATCTCTTGGTTTTCTTCCTAATTTATCTACTATTAATTTTTTAGCCATTGCAATAGCTCCCTGTTCAGGATCACTAAATCCCCCTAAAGAGGATTGAACTAATTCAATATTATCTGCTATAGTTTTAAATAAATCATATCTATTAGAAAGACCACTTAAATCTACAGACATAAGATATTGTACTTGTTCCATTGCTGTTTTTAAATCATTACCATCAAAGTTAAATGGATTTGTAGTTTTTGATTTTTCACCTGGGTTTAATACTTTTATTAAAGCATCTATTCCAAAAATAACACTTAATAGTTTTAAACTTTCTTTATCAGTTCCAAATCTACCAATTTTATTTTTTCCTGTGTGTTTACCATATGCTTTTACTTCAACCCCAACATCATCAAATTCTAAGTCAGGATCATCTCCCTCCCTACCTTCTGTAACTTTTACTCCACTATTTGAATAATTATATAACCAATATAATGAGAGTTCACCTTTTCCAACTCCTAAGGTTTCAGTTTTATCTCCTGTTTTTTTAGATGGTTTAGCTGTCCATAATTTTTGCCATGTTTCTAAATCATCGGGTTTTACTTGGATACTAAATGTAGCTCCTCCTTTACCATTCCAAGTATATTTATGTTTAGATGTAGGTATTTCTTCTACTCCTAGTTTAGCTTTAATAACATCATCATATTCAGACTGTTGTTCTTTTAAAAATTCTCTATTACCCGTTATTTCTTCTTCTCCAATATAACTTTGGGCTAATTTATTTAACATTTCCATATCCTGCTCATTTGTAATGTCAGGATATCCTTTATCAAATTTCCAAGAAACTTCGTTTAAGAATTTTTCTATAACGTCCATTTTATTTTAATTTTGAATATCAGTTCTTCTTCCTCTTCTAACTTGTATTTTACCATTAGGTAAAGCAGTATAAAATTGATTATGATAGCCCTCCCATTCTGGGTCATTATTTTTTATAAAGTCATAAGATCTTTTAAACATATCTTTTGCAAGTTCATTCATTTTTAGATCATCTATTCCTACTTCGAATACGTAATCTTTATCTTTACTTAAACCTGTTAATTTATCACCATCAAATTGATTCCACTGTAAAAAATCAGGTGCTCCTCCAAACCCAATTAATTTTATTTGCATTTCTTCAGATAATTTCTCTAACCACATCATTAGATCTGTAGTATCATAATTACTTCCAAAGGTAGCACCGGGTTCTGCTACAATAGATTCCCAATCTTCAATTTTTCTTGGTTCAACTGAAGGTGTCTGTCCCTGTAATTTAATATCATCTTGGTATACCCCAATTACATTATTAGCAAAATCTTTTGAGGATATAGACATTGGTTCTGGGGAGTTACTCTTTGCATTTTTTCTTGCTTCTCTATAGTAGTAATCATTAATTGTATCTAGTGAAGTTTTTAAATCAGCATCAGAAATTTCAGGTTCAGCTTGTTTAACTAACATTTCTATTTCTTCTCTATATCCATCAGGAGCATCACTTATATCTGCACTATCGTTAAATTCATCTATTTCCCAAGTAATATCTTCCTTTAGTAAAGGATTATTTTTTAAATATTCACGTAAGTTAAATGTGTCCATTTTATTTTTATTTTGCTATGCCTTTTAGGTCATCTATTTTAACAGTGATTTGAACATAATCGCCATCAGCTTCAACTTTAGTAGGTATTTTATTTGATATTTGAGAAAAAGCATGGTTAGATCCTAAAATATCTTCCCAATTGTCTTCATCAAATTCTTCTTCATCATCATATACTGAAAATAATACCATTCCATCTTCTACATCTCCATCATATTCACCTGATTGTGCTGTTAATGTTACTGCATTTGGATCATCTTCATCGTAAAAATCAAGTTCTAATTCGTTAAGTGTTTTGTTTTCAGCTAAATTAGATTTATGATAAGAAAAGAATTTTTTTATGTCTTCGCTTGGAACCATACTAAAACCTGCTTCCTTTGGAAATAATTTTTTAAAAAATCCCTCTGATGTATTAGATGAATTTATAGCTTGTACTATAGTAGATGTTTCAAAATGATCTATAGTTGATGGAATTTCATCTGCTTCAAAATACGGGTTATCTTCAATGAAAGTATTGCCACCTTTAAATTTAGGTGCTTCTTCCTTCAGTAAAGGATTATTTTTTAGATATTCACGTAAATTAAATTTGTCCATTTTATTTTATTTAAGCTCCAAAAAACATATCCATTGCAATATCAACATCATCATCTGTTAATATTCCTTTATCAACATGATTTTCAAGTCCTTGTGCTATAAAATCAGAATCGCCACCTTCAGCTCCTGTTGTTCTCCAATATTTGTCGAATAAAGGAAGGAATTTGCTAAATGGTATTTTACCTTTGGCTGGTATTTTATCAGCGTCAGCACCCATCATTAGACTTACATCTACCATTACTTCTTCGTTAAGTGTTTTGTTTTCAGCTAAGCTAGATAATTTATCTGTAGCCCATTTTTTGGCAAGTTCAACTGCTTCTTCTTCAGAATAAATTCCATCCTCTACAGCATTATATACCTCAAAGTAATCATCGCCTAAAACTACAGATGGATCATCGATAATATCTTGAAGATATATTTCAGGTTCTACAACCATTGCATCCATAGTTCCTTCAAATTCATCCTCTAGTTCGGGAAAGTCGATGTTTTCCTTTAGTAAAGGATTGTTTTTTAAATATTCTTTTAAGTTGAATTTATCCATAATATTATACTTCTTCTATTTCTTCTTCGGCTTCAATATCTACTTCTACATCTTCATCTTCACCTTCAGCTGCTTCACCACCTTTTTCAAATGTACCATTTCTTAAAAGTCTGGATATTGCTTGAGCTGCTCTTTCGTCTTCGCCTATGTTTAGGAGGTAATATTTTTTACCTTCAACTTGAGCTATCCAACTTTTACCTGTGTATATTAGATAGAAGTTTTCACCGTTTTTTAATACAATTCTAAATGTTGTAGGTCTTGGAGCGACCCATTCTATATCTTCTAGGAAACTGTCGTATTGGTCTGTTAAGAGATTTACAATTGCTTCTCTTAATTCAGGAAATTTTTTCATGAGGAAATGGTCGTCTGA